>Ga0196981_1000007_pt1 | contig 369706 bp, 274 predicted proteins | sample S3_2013CmetaG_FD_155462 | JGI IMG/M metagenome (GOLD analysis project Ga0196981, IMG submission 155462) | Soil microbial communities from Anza Borrego desert, Southern California, United States - S3_20-13C | ecosystem: Environmental > Terrestrial > Soil > Desert | place: USA: California...
CTAAAATAGCGGTTAATCCGTTCCTTAACTGTTAATTTTTCGTAGTCCTTTAGATTTGCCATTGTTGTACTGTTTCTTTGGTTTGCAACTCAAAAAACGGTCAACTTATTTCAGGCTAGGACAGTTTCCGGCCCCCGACTGAATGTGCGAGGGCCCCTTAAGGGAATAAAAGGGTGCGCGAGGGCTAGTTCGAAGCCTCATGTTGTAGCTAAGTGTACAGATAGCCGGTAGTTCGGACATTTTCAGGTTTCAAGTTCCAGGTTCAGGGTCCAGCTTCGAGCCCGGTTACGCCTTCGCGGCCAGCGAGTTCTCTGCAATGGCTCCAGTACACGATCCGCCATCGGGGGAACAACTAAACAAAAAATTAAGGTGTGAATTGTACGAGCGCCGGCATATTCCCGTTTTGTATGCATTACTTTGTGACTGAATGAAAACGCTGACTATTATTTTGTCGCTTATTCCATCACTGGTTTTCCCGCAAAACAGCGACGGGCGCGTGAAGTGTATCGATGTTGCTTATAACGAAAACTTTGAAGACTTCGAACTAATTAATGACAGTGGAAAAAAGGCCTATATCATCACCGAAGATGTCCATAACCTTTTAAAAGTTCCAGCCACGACGTTGAAATTTTTACAATTCCTCCATAAAACAAAAGGTATAAATACGCTAGCGATTGAAGGCGGGACGAGCACGGCCTATCTGATCAACCGCTATCTGGAGTCCGGTGACACGCTGCTTCTTCGCGAAATCGTACGTCACACTTTTTACTGGGGAAAGGAGCACCATGAATTTTTATCAAAGCTCTGTGCATGGAATCGGACGTTACCACAGGAAAGAAAAATTATCGTAAGGAGCGGCGACATTGAAATCAAACAGGAGTGCGTCGTGCTGGCTTTAAATATCCTTCTCGATGGCCGAACGATCCCGCCCGTTATTGCACGGGGCCTTGAGGGTCTCCAAAACGTCTTTAAGCAAAAGCAAGCCCACCGCCAACAATTTCAGGCACTGAATGTCCTCTATTACTATGATAAGGACCAGTGTCGTGAACTGATCGAATTCCTGATAGCGGATCTTCGGCACAATGAAACACCGTATAAAGATTTTTTCGGTAAAGATCTGGAGTTGTTTAAAACAATGATAAACGATCTTGCGAAATTGTACGAATTCAACTACAGAAGAGATATGAAATTCATGTACCGCGATGAATTGATCTTTTCCAAATTACTGAAGCTTGCAGAGGCCTGCCCCGGGGGATTTCTTTACGTAGTTGGCGCCAAGCATACACGTCCGGGATCTTCGTCATCTAAACTCGCATCGGATCCATCGTCGCCACTGAAGGATCAGGTTATCTTTATTTCAACAACCGGCCGAAAGAAAAGGGGTAAGTACAATGGAGCCGGGGTCGTCACCAGACTGTTGTCAGCTTATCCGATCGCAAATAATTCAGAAAACGTAATCCTAATCAAAAACGACGTCAGCAATCACCCATTGACACAGCCTATCCACTACACGCTCGCGTACGGAAACAACAAACATGTGCGGCCTTTTTCCGTGTCGTATACCGGCAAATGAACGCAGTTTCAAGTTTGATGTCGTTTGATATTTAATGTTCCGTCGCGTTCCGTTTCCCTCAATCGCCTTCGATTCGACGGCTGTTTTATCCGCCGGTTTCCGGTAAACGCATTTAATCACGTGCATGCATTTCGTGCCATGGAATGTCATCACCAGAGACACATTTCCTTTGGCACGAGTCTCACGTGCATCGAAACCGGGGACTGCGCCCCCGGCCAATAGATTTCGCCCTTTCAGGGCTTGAGTGCGAAATCGTAAACCAAATACGCGCTCACATTAAAGATCCGCACGGTGAGTTTCAAAGGCGGGCATCGAAGAATGAGGATCAAAATGTGGGCACGTCACTCCATTCGTCAGCGGCATCTACAACTCTGCGCATCCATGCTGCGCGTCTCCGCTTCCTCCCTCAGAAAGCTCAGCTACCAATCGCGAACTATAAGACCATTTCTTAAACTGTATCTAAATTCAGAACCAACTCCTTTTATCACTCTCAAATGAAACTTCAGCGACTCCGCGCTGAAGATTGCCAAACTCCATCTCCTTTCGAAGCAGACCAGCACGGAACGTTTTGCACTATTAATCCCGATAGCCATCGGGAGCGCAATCAAGGGGACTTCAACCATCTTTTTACGAAACGGTAATCCTCTCCGAACCGGAATAAATATTGAAACGATCATTCCGCAGGAAACCGACAAGCGTTATTCCCGACTCATTGGCCAGATCAATGGCAAGACTGGAGGGTGCCCCCACCGCTGCGACGATCTTTATTCCGGCCATCCAGGCCTTTTGAATCAACTCAAAACCTGCCCTGCCACTTAGAAACAGGATCTTATCATCCAGGGGTAATGACTTGTTTTTTAGTGATGCGCCGATCACCTTGTCGAGTGCATTGTGCCGGCCGACGTCTTCGCGCAGCAGCATAAAATTTCCGTTCAGGTCAAACAAAGCAGAAGCATGCAAACCTCCGGTCTGTTGGAAAAAAGGTTGTTTCTTTTCCAGCTGGGAGGTGAGTTGGAACAACACGTCCCGGTTTAGGGAAATATTGTCGGGGGCATTCGGAAAAACGCTCACCGTATGCACGGCGTCAATGCTCGCTTTGCCACAAACCCCACAACTCGAGGTCGTATAAAAATTCCTCTCGGTATTTTGAACGAAAACCTCATCATCGGGATGAACTGATATCCACAATGAATTGTCCTGCGCATCAACTTTGGCTCGGGTGATCTGACCGGGGTCCCGAAGTATACCTTCCGTAAAAAGAAAACCCAGACCCAGTTCCTCATCATTGCCCGGTGTACGCATCGTTACGGAGATCACTTTTTTGGATTGCCTTCCTGGCGGTCCGTGAAGCAGGCTGATCTCCAGCGGCTCCTCAACAGCGACGTGATCATCCGCATGAGCGACGTGCGCCTCCGAAACTTTTTTGATCGCGACCTCCTTTACTGAATTGTTGTCCATGACTATGGCAAATGTTTTTTTATCCTGATCACTACCCCTTTGGAGGCAGGCGTGTTGCTTTTTTCTGCTACACTTGTGACGGGGACCAGCACATTGGCCTCCGGAAAATATGTTGCCGCACAACCCGGGGGAATATCGTACCGGACAACGATAAAGCTACGCGCCATACGTTCGATCCCGCCGTCGTAATTATACAGGTCGACAATCTCCTGCTCCGCCAATTGCCATCGCTTCATGTCGTTTTCATTCATGAGGATAACCCGCCGTTCATGATAGATGCCGCGATAGCGGTCGTCAAGTCCATAAATCGTTGTATTGAACTGGTCATGGCTGCGGATCGTCATCATCATCAGCTCATCGCCTCCCAGGCGGGGCGACGTAAACGCGGCAATATTAAAAGAAGCCTTTCCGGTTGCAGTATTAAAATTTCCCTCGCGGTTGCAGTTCGGTAAATAGAATCCGCCAGGAATACGAACGCGTTCATTGTATTTTTCAAACCCGGGGATCGTGCGTTCAATATCGTCCCGGATCGCATCGTAATTTTCCTCGTATTTCTGCCAGCTGATCCGGGTTCGCTCACCCAACGTCGCTTTTGCGAGACGGCAAACAATTGCAGGTTCACTGAGCAACTGATCGGATACCGGTTGAAGAACGCCTTTCGATGCCTGGACCACACCCATGGAATTTTCGCAGCTCACGAATCGGTCTGAACCGTTACTTGTGTCTTTGTCACTTCTGGCAAGGCATGGCAGGATCAACGCCTCTTCTCCATGGACAAGGTGACTTCGGTTCAGCTTCGTTGACACATGAACCGTAAGCCGGCACTTTCTTAAAGCCTGCGCAGTGTATTGCGTGTCAGGCGTGGCCGAAAGAAAATTACCACCCATTGCAATGAATACTTTGGCCTTTCCGGCAGACATCGCCTTGATGCTTTCAACCACATCGTAACCTGCGTGTCGCGGTGGCGAAAAATGGAAATTATTTTCCAACGCATTAAGAAAACTTTGCGAAGGACGTTCGTAGATCCCCATGGTGCGGTCACCCTGGACGTTGCTATGTCCCCTGACCGGACATGTACCCGCACCCCGTTTGCCAATACTTCCCTTTAACAACAAAAGGTTGACGATCTCCTTGATCGTATCAACGGCATTTTTGTGTTGTGTCAGTCCCATCGCCCAACATGCAATGATTCTCTTTTTGTCCCTCAATAAGCTCGCGGCTTCGCTGATGACCCCGGCGTTTACACCGGACAGGCGAACCAGCTCATCAAAATCCAGCGTTTGCAAGTGCTGAATAAAAGCGTTGTAACCATTCGTTTTTTCCCTGATAAAATCCGCATCAAAAACACCTCCGGTTTCCGTCTCCGCCTTCAGTAACAGTTTTTCAATGGCCTGGAGCAACGGCATATCACCGTTGATCTTCACCTGCAGAAAAATATCTGTTAGCGAGGTGTGACCACCGACAATACCTTTTAACTGCTGCGGATTGCTAAACGCCATTAACCCGGTTTCCGGCAATGGGTTGATCGAAATGATCTTTGCGCCATGAGCTTTTGCTTTTTGCAGCGCCGTCAACATGCGTGGATGGTTCGTGCCCGGATTCTGGCCCAGGATCATGATCACCTCGGCTTCGTTAAAATCTTCCAGCTTCACGGAGCCCTTGCCAATTCCCAATGACTCACCCAATGCCACGCCACTGCTTTCGTGGCACATGTTGCTGCAGTCGGGTAAATTGTTAGTACCAAACTCCCTTACGAATAACTGGTAAAGAAAAGCAGCCTCGTTGCTGGTACGTCCTGAAGTATAAAATACAGCTTCATCCGGTGACGTGAGGTTGTTCAATTCCGTCGCGATCTTTCGAAAAGCAACTTCCCAGGAAACCGGCTGATAATGAGTTGCATCTTTTGGCCGGAACATCGGCTGGGCAACACGTCCTTTTTTCCCGATGTCGTAATCGCTGAGGACTGCGAGTTCCCCGACCGCATGCGCGGCAAAAAATTCCGGCGTTAACTTTTTGGTGGTTGCCTCTTCGGCTACGGCCTTTGCACCGTTTTCACAATACTCGCCAAGGGCAGATCGTTCGTCATCCGGATCGGGCCATGCGCAGCTTGGACAATCGAATCCGTCTTTTTTATTTAAATGATGGAGCGCGTTTAAACCCCTGACAATACCGGCTTCGCCAAACACGTGTTGAGCGCTGACGACGATAGCCTCCACCCCGGCAGCTGCTTTTTTAATCTTGCCACGTTTGAGTCCCGTAAACTTTTCCGGATTCTCCGCTCCTGCCGGTTGGTCGTCTTTTTCCATGAGCTCAATTTAAGACCTTGATTCGTAGGATTAAAGGATTAATGTGATTGTGGGTGAAGGGTGGAGTGGTCGCTGGCGAGCTGGCGTCGCCCGCCGTAGCGCTTCGCGAAGGAGGGGTGGCTGGCTGGCTAGCTGGGTGGCTGGGTGGGGTGACTGGTTGCTGGTGAAGGTTGGTGTTAATTTACGTTTACGGTTCACCGTTTTAGGGGTGGGAATTGGTGGCTAGATGGGTGGCTGGCTAGCTGGGGTGGCTGGTGGTTTAGCGTTTATTTCGGGAGTGGTTTTTACCGGCAGCCGAGATTAAATACCCAGGTTCGCTTCTAACCTTCGCAGGTCCGTGTTCTAATCATTTAAGGTCCGACTTCTAAGTTCCGAGGGTCCTTTATCTAACTTGCGGGGGTCATTGTTGCAACCTTCGACGGTCCGACATCTAACTTCCCGGGGGCCTGGTTGTAACGTTCGGTAGTCACTTTTCTAACCTTTGGAGGTCATTGTTCAACTGTGCAGGGTGGAAGTATCTAACCTTCAAATGTCGGGTTTCCAACCTTCATGGGTCCTCCTTCTAACCTCCGAAGGTCCGGTTTGCAACCTGCGGGAGTCCGGTGTCTAACTGCCAAAGGTCGGGTGTCTAACCTTCGACAGTCATTCTTCCAACTTCCGGGGGTCCTTTGTCTAAGTCTGGAGGGTGCAAGTTTCTAACCTCCGAAGGTCAGGTTTCTAACCGACCAGGGTCATGGATCCAATCTTCGGGGGGCATTCCTCTAATCTTCCAATGTCCGGGGACCTTGATTTATAGGATTAAAGGATTACCATGATTGGCTAATGAGCAATCAACCGTTAAAACAGTTTCGCAGTTATTAGCTAAACCACTACAGTTATTAGCTAAAACCATACAGTTATCAAATAGATCCATACAGTTATCAAATCTGCCAGCATTGAATTTGACCGCCATATACATTCATGTCATAAAATTAAAATCATATGAAGACAAACGTCTCCCAGGTTGCAGCCTTCGAGCAGCTCTTAAGCTTCTGCAACGCCCACGGTTCGGTGTTCAACCCAAGTAAGAAAGCCATCAAGCTCACCGCTCTTGAGGCCTTACTGACACAAGCGAACGGTTCAATGCATGCGGTACAACAGGCGATCACGGCAAAAGACAATGCCATCATCGCCCGGAAGCAAACATTCCGCGAACTCCCGAAGTTTGCAACACGCATCATCAACGCCCTGTCGGCGACCGATGCGTCTAAGGATGTTATCGAAAAGGCTAATGCTTTTCGTCTTAGCCTGTCACCCCGAACGAACCGTCCCGCGATTCCCTCCGGCGCGGCGGGTCCGTCGCCTGAAGGGGAACGCAAATCCAGAAGCACCTCCATGCTCAGCTACACCCGTATGACGGAAAACTTTGCCGCGCTCGTCCAGGTATTGAGCGCGGAGCCCGAGTACACCCCTAATGAGCACAGCATGACGATTGCAGGCCTTACAGAATTTGTCGAGTCTTTACGTGAAATGAACAGGGCTGTATATCAGGCCGAAGTTGACCTGAGCAACGCAAGGTTTAGGAGGGACAAGCTTCTTTATGGCGAAGATGGCATTAAGGACTGCAGCCAGCGCGTAAAGAAATACGTCAAATCGTTATTCGGCGCACGAAGCGTGCCGTTCCGCCAGATCAGCGGGCTGACGTTTGTAAATAAAAAGTTCTAAGATGAAACAAGCTCTAAGTTAAAAAGCTCCGGTGAATGAACCGGGGCTTTTTGTTTTAATGAAACCGGCGCAAGTTCCCCGCATCCATCACTCGCCAAGGCTTGCCTGGAGCGTTTGTCCGAATGAAATGGTTAGGTCATTTTTGGTGTTTCGTTCTGTAAAAAAGTCAAATCCATTGTGGCAAGTCACGAACAAAAGCAAGCGATCGTTGTGTTCATTTTTGGTTCATGGTGAAAATGCAGGATCACGAAGGACACTAGGAACCACAATGTCCACAAATGTCAACAATGGGTTTTCAAGCGGGTTCGACCACAATCCTTTTACAAATTACTTCCGGTTCCTTAAAAAGATAGTCTCGACCTCTTGAATTTGGATAGTTGATCTCAATTGTCGATCCAAGTTCCATCTCTTTGAATATTCTGTTTCTTACACTCTGATAACCCATATAGTCTAAGCCTGCCGCACATAAAATAATGTTTCTTGACTTACTATAAGCTGCCTCCAAGGCGAGAATCTTTTTTTCGTTCATACCTAATTTATGGAAAGCGAATTTTGGATTAACTCCCATTTTATCCAGAACGGAATAAATTGTTTCATCGGGTAAGATACTTTCGTCTTTCAAAAAGCGATATGCGGTCTTAGCTAAGAAAATGGTTGATAGGAGGTTCGTCTCGGGGATTAAAACCGGCACAACAGTCCTGGAAAGTGAAATCTGCGGAATTTTCGTTCCTCCAGACAGGATTCCGCAAAGCGCCCTATTGAAATCAAAGTCGAGGTTTCCAGGCATATCTATTGACAAGTATTCTTGTTCCTTTAGCGAGAATCCGGGAAAGAAGAATCCATTGGCTTGAAAACCATCAGATGAAATAATAAAATTAACCATTGTCAAAAGCCTAACCAGTTTCGAAACGAACTAAACCAACCAACTCCCGGCATCGGTCGAGCTCCAGCGGGAGCAGTCTTAACCTTAGTCCAAATCCCGTTCGCAATTAGCTTATTCAGCGGACCCGCATCACCAGTAGTGTTGAATATCTGCTGAGCAGCCACCATTCTATGATGGCCCTCACTTACATAGTACACACCCTTGGAATCCTTATAGCCCGCAATAATTCCCCTTGCAGCGGTATATTCATATGTTCCATTTTTCATCGCTTTGACAAGTTTCGGTATCAATTTAACATTTTTTAGACCTACTTGCAGAGCTTTGATTGTTAACTTTACACCACCCGGCCCGATCGGCAAATCAGCCACAGGTGTTGTCGCGGCAATTAGTTTTTTCTTTGGATCATAGCCTGGCTCCTCTTCCTCAGGATAGATCAGATTCCCAAAAGGCACAAAAGCTCTAACAAGTGCTCGATTACCCTCTTCCCAGCATGGAGGATCAGGACATTCACAGCTCTCGGTTTCCTCAGAGCTTTCATTGCTTGTAGAGGCTTCCTCGGATTGCTGATTCTGATCTCTATCCTCAGAGGCATTTGCGTTTTGAATCCTCTCTTCCATTCCTTCTTTTGTTCCTCTACTTTTGTCTTCCTCGGATTTCCTATTCATCCAAGCCGAGAGACTTTCCTCTGCTGACATTCCATCAGGATCAATAAACCTAATAGGATTATCAAAGGTGTAGGTATAAGGGCCCCATTTTCTTCCTATTTCTGCTAGTGGATCAATGGCCATCCAACGGCCTATTGCCGGATCATACATCCGCGCGCCATAATCAAGCCATCCAAGACCAAGCTCCGTTTGTTCCTCTTTGCCATTGTATTTATAATCCTGTGGAGTGGTATTTTCTCTTGCGTAACTATTAAACGCGAGACCGAACGGATAATAATCACTCGCACTTACAATCGGCGACGGCGTATGGGTCAGCGTCAGATCGTCAAAGTAAACATCCACAAACATCGGATGCTCATTGCTGAGGAAAATATAAGCAAATCCCGGCTCTTTTACTTTGTAGGTGGCCGACAAAAGATCATGCGGCGGCTGTTTCACGGTTGCGCTTGTCTGGGCACCGGTTGAAGTGATCTGGTCCCAGGTGGCGTCCAGGAGATTGTAGTTGTTGTCGAACAACAGGATCGTGACGAAAGCTTTTGGAACGTTGTCGTCATCGCCGGCATGATTCCCGGAAGGGACTGTCAATGCGTAATCATTCAGACCATTGTAAAGTTTTAGCTGCTCACCGGTTGAGGCGGATGAAACTCCGAACGCGGCCGCAAGCGCGGAAGCAAATGCGGTTGAGTTTCCGTTTGTGGAAAGGTTCATGTATTTCGCATACGCGCTGATGGAAACCTCGTCCCCCGGCATCACCACCAGTGATTTTGAAACACCGATCCTGCCTCCGGAACCTCCGTGCAGCAACTGCACCCTCTCTTTGGTTGTGCCGGCATCGGTGTGATCCACCAGATCATAAGGGATGCTCATGTAGTTTTCAAATTGCTCCTCACCGCTTCCCGAAGTTCCGCTTTCAAAATTTGCGGTATAGTTGACCGCGGTCTGAGTTTTCGCAGTGAATGTGACTCTCACATTACCCAGGTGATCTTTCAAATGATACTGGTATTCCCATCCCGAGCCATCCCGCAATGCTCGCCCCTCCGCATGGTGTAGAAATTGCAACACGGAAGTGGTGATGCCTTCAAATACCATCTCGCCAATGTAGTCGGTTCTTTTTACGAGTGTTGCCCCGTTGTATACTTCCTGCGCGAGTTTTTTTCCTGTGGCATCGTAGATATATTTTATTTTCTCGGTTCCCTTGATCACTTCTTCGGGCAAATTCAGGTGGTTGTATTTGATATTACCATCATTGCTAAGGCCCTTGTTCTTGTCCTTCTTCAGGTTGCCGTTGAAATCGTAGCTGTAGTCATCCGTGCCGGTGCCATTGCCGTTGATAAAGCCTTCCAGCGCATTCCAGCTCTCGGTGATGTTCGTCAATTGATTCCCCGCATAATCGTAAACCAGGTTATCCATCATCGTACCTTCAAAGCTCCTTCGCTGAAGGGTTTTGATGTTGCCGTTGTGATCATATGTTAAAACTTCGCTGTATGCGTCACCATTTGAATTCCACACGCCGGAGCTGTAGTCGGAGTGATTTGCGGCCAGTAGCCTGTTCATTGGATCATATGAAAAAGAATAGGCCTGTCTTGCAACGGCTCCGCCGGCTCCCTTGCTCCATTGTATCGCGGATATATTTCCGTTGTAGGAATTTGCGGACGTAAGGCCGGAAAATGCGCTGTTGTATCCCAGTTCCATTCCGAAGTAATCATAACCTGAATTGCCATCGGCAACCGATCCTACATCGGCGTTGTTGATACGTGTCATCCAGCCGCGGATGTTATAGCGGTAGTCGGTGAAGATTCGTCGCTGAAGTATTCGTGACTTGTTTGGAATTTTTTTTGGGCGTGCCCCCGAGGACCTTGCGCGCTGGCAACCGCGCCTCGGGGTCGCGCTTTCCGGTCCAAGTCCGGCCTACCCGCAATGCCATCGCGCTTCGGGCTTTCCACTGCAATCGCTCACGCTAGGGCGTTGGGCAAACGGCGCATCCACCGCGCGCCACGACTTGCGCCTGTGGGGTTGTCCAAATGCCAGGTCACGTTTTTTTGAAGGGTGGTGTTGGAGTCTTCTCAACCACTGACGGAGACTTCAAAAAGGGAGCTTACAAAAAAATCGTTGCCCATTCGGGGAATGTCAACCCAATGGATAGAAGTTATTCTATTCAATAGATTTCAAATCCCACACAGTTCCGTCGCGCTGAATCAACCTCACGTATCCAGTTGATTTACTCCAATAGAACTTTACGATTTCTTCGTCGTAAACTCTTACTCTTCTAGAAGGATTTTCAAAAATCAGTACGTCATCAAAATTACGATAAGCGGTGGCGAAGTTGACAGCACGTTTCTTTTTATACTCGCTAAAGGGTACAAAACCCATTTGCAATGCAGCCTCCTTTAAAGAAATACAGAAATCTATCTTTTCCTCCTCTTTATCAGTTTTGGCAAGAAGGGTAACAATGCGTTCTTCCGTTCCCGCACGAATGGTTTTTGATTCCCTGAAGGCTGTAACAACTAGCCGCTCGTTTAAGAAAGCTCCCAACGCGTCGGGGAATCGCCCATCTTTTACAGTCCTAATTTCTAAAGTGCTTTCATTGCCATTATCTGCGACAAATGTTAACTTCTGACCTGAACGGTAAGGGTTGACATTTCTCAACTCCTCCGACAATAGCGTCTTTTCCTGGCAGGCTATGAGGCTCACCAATAAAAAAATTGCAATGGATGAAATTTTCATAATTACTTCATTACTTTAAAGTTCCGTCTTCATTAATCAGTCCAGAGTCAACCAGATATTTAAATAAGCCTGGATTTGCCTGTTTTACTTCTTCCATGGTGAAAGTCTGCACATAGTGACCTCCGTGTGGCTCTTCGGGGCGATTTGGAACGACTACCCAATCAGACCCCGGTATCCGACTGTGCTCTGAGTTAGTTAAAAACGCCATAATCCCCTTGGAAGAAACCTTGTCGCCATCTCTTCCAAACTGGAAAATTTCAACCCCTTCAATTCCGCCAAGTTGATTTGGCTGATGTGGAGCGAAAAGAAATATCTTTATCAACGCAGGATCAATACCTTTATCTATTAATGCCACTGCCATACCGATGGAATGTGCCGCGCCCATGCTATGTCCAATGAGTTTTATTAGTTCACCATCCTGTAAAGTTATCTCCCCACTCTTGATCTTTTGAGCTAACGCTTCACCCTCCCTTTTACCCTTAGCGAATCTGTCGCTTGCTGTGGATTCCGCATGATTACTACCATCTACAAAGTAGTTCTCTTCTCCGGGATTTTCAAAATTCCAATTTTTTCTAAACTCATTCCAATAATCGAATGGATCCTCAGCATACAAGCTGACAGGATTCCATTCATGCGGCGGTGGAACTCCGAAGATTGGATCAGCATCAATCGGATGGAAATACCATTTGAAGTACGCCCCAGGCCTGAAGCCATTGACGTAAATAACTAGCCTACCATCTGGATCAACGGCGATTGTTGGATTATTTTCAACATACGAATAAGGTGATATCGATTCATAGATGTCAGCATATGGATCGATTACACCCCATCGGCCGATGTCGTTCGCGTACATTCTTGCGCCGAAGTCAAGCCATCCGAGACCGAACGCATTCTGTTCTTCCTTACCATTGAATTTGTAATGATTCGCCGTGCTGTTTTCTGTTGTGTAACTGTTGAACTGTAACCCAAACGGATAATAATCCTGCGTCTGTAACACCTGCAACGCACTCGTCGTCTTCGAGTGCACGATACTGAAATCATCAAAGTAAACACTCGTTGCAGTGCTCACATCACTTTCGTTCGCTACAAATGTATACAAATATCCCGATGCCGGCATCACTACATCCAGGTACAATCGCTCGTGGCCGGCCTCTGCGTCAGTGTGCACCTGGTAGTATCCGAACTGCTGGAAAGCATGACTGCTGTTAAACAAAATATAGCACAGGTACGCTTTTGGAACATTGGTCGTCTTCCCGATTGTCGCCGCATGGCCTGGAAGATCATTGTGTATCGCACTGTAAGCAGCCTCCCCGCTACTTAACCCAAAGGCCGTTGTGACTGCACTGGCGAGCGTCGTGATCAAGGAATTGTCGGGACCCGTTCCTGTAACATAACGCGCGAAAACCTCAAGCTCGACCCGGTCACCCATACTCACTTGTATCATCTTCGCAGGACCGACAGCCTTCCCGGCAATGTATCCGTTAGTCTCCGCACTCTGGTCCGGCGACGTGTATTGATGGTTAGCGATTGTATGGTTGAAACCGGTGACACGCGTGGCCGCCACGTTTTTGAATATTGCCTGTTCTCCCGTTGCCACAATAGTCTCCATCGTGGCCTTGTAAGAATCAACCTGTTTCTGGTAACCGTAAACAACACGATTGTTGCCCAGGTGATCTTTGTGGAAATATTCGTAGTTCCAGGTTGAGCCATCCTTTACAACACGACCTTCGCTTGTCGCGACAAACTTCAGCTCGGGTGTAGTAGTTCCTTCGTAATGGATGGGCCCAACGTAAACAGTTTGGGAAATGATGTTACCACCTGACCTTGCCACTGACTTCAATTTCGTGCCCGTTGCATCGTAGATATACTCCATCGTCCGGCTGCCGCTGAGCGTAACCAGTCTGGGAAGGTTCATGTGATTGTAGGTGATCGACGTGATCTCTTTATTCAGGTCGGCGATCATCGAACCATTCTGATCGTAAGAGTATTCTGTTACCGCCGGATCGTGGATGGTTTCTTTAAAACCGAAGGCGTTGTTCGAACCGCTGTAGTATATTGAGTTATCCTGTACGTTGATCAGGGTATTCCCCTTGTACTTATAAGCAAGCTGGTCCATGAATACATTTGCACCATCAATGGATGCTTTCCGGTTCAGCGTCATGATGTTGCCGTTGCGGTCGTAGGTCATCGCCTCTTTAAAAAGATCGGCATCCGCAGTCCAGCTGCTTCCGCTCTTCGTCGCATAACGCGCATCTTCCAGGCGGTTCAGCGCATCATAGCTGAAGCCATAGATCTTTTCTTTCGGGGTATCCTTTAAATTGTTGGTCTTCCACTGGATCGCGGAAATATTCCCGTTATACTGGGCATCCGTGGCAGTTCCATTTACCGTCACGGAAGTCTCGTATTTCAGCTCCATACCAAACAAGTCGTTGGTGTCGTCGTTGACCGTGCCATTGTTTGTAAGGGTGCTGTTGTTGATGTGCGTCATCCAGCCACGGATGTTGTAGCGGTAGTCGGTGGATTGGAGGAAGGTGTTTCCGTCATCGGTGGAGTGAACGTTCTTTTCAACGAGCTGGCCAACTTCGTTGTATTTGTTCGAAGCCATCAGGACCGGGCTGCCTGAATCCATCGTTTGCCATGTTTTTTGAACACGACCGCGGTGGTCGTATTCCGTTTCCGTCAGGATGGTTAAAGATGTCCCGTGATCCAGCCGCGTTTTGGTCGCCCATGAAGTTATCCCGTAATATTCGTTTGTAGTCCTGTTCTTGTTGCCAAGGACGTCGTCGCCGACAGTTTGAAGCACGCGGCCATAGTCGTCGTAATAAATTGATGAAATAAGCCATGTCGTCGTTTCGAGCACTTTCACTTTACTTCCCGTGACCTGACCTTTTACACGGTTGTTAAATGTTCCGCTAAAACCGGACGGAATCGAAATGTCATATGCGCTCGCGAGGCCGAGGCGCGACTTGTAACCGTAATCATCGTAGTAAGTGATAGTGAAAATGTTGTCTAATGAAACGGTGGTCGGATATGTGGCACTTAGGGTGTAACCGACATTATTACCAGATGCTGTTGACTCATACCTGCCAGCGAACGCGCCAACCTGCGACCGCATCGTACTGATTGTGTTGCTGCTCGCATATTCACCGGTAATGATCGGCCTGTTGAAATGGTCGTATTTGGTAAAACTCCACTTGCCTGCAGCCCGCTGATTTCCATCACGGGTCAGCACCAGGCGGTCCCATTGGTCGTAGACCATTTCAACGGAGTCGGCACCCGGCACTTTCTTGCATCGCATCCGGCCTCTTTCGTCATAACGGTATTCAAATGCCAGCGAATCCAGTATATCCTTTTTACCAGCCGTGGTAGTGCCCGCATTGTTGTAGGTTGAAAGCCGATCCATGAACTTCGGCTGCAATACAAAACGCAGGCGTTCAAATTCGTCATGGATGTAGTAAGTCAAGGTCCAATGCGAATCGTTGTTCAGCGCCGGACTTGAATCCACATACTGCACTTTCTTGAGAATAACTTTCCCTTGTTTATCGCTATACTCGCGGATTTGACGGCCTTGCTCGTCAGTTGTCGCGTTTATTGACAGACTCCCGGTCGGATAGTCCGACGTGCTTGACACGATATACTGAACGTTCGAGCTGATCGTCACTTTTGACACCGTCCACACTTTGATCTTCTCCTGACCCGAAGCCGTGCCATCAACGTTTGTCAGCAATTGCATTTTAATAGTTTTTCCATTCGAAGGTGTCGCCAGATCCGGTTGCCAAACAGTGCCCGGCGCGCCCTGCTCCATCACACGATTTAAGGGCGATGCATCGTAAACCGAGCGCGCATACGGCGCGGCATCGGTCTTTACCTTGTATTTGTAGGGCGTTGATGTCGAATAAAATGCCGCCTGATCGGCAACAGCACCAGGCTGGTACCGTCCGTCGTTGTTATTCGTGTATGGCAGGTAATCGAGAACCACCCGGCCAAAGCCGTCGTAAACCACGGGCTTGATCACATCCTTGAAATTCGGGCTGCCCTTGCAGTCGATGGTCTGCATCAGTCTTCCCAGGCCGTCAAAATACTGGTACGACATCGCTTTCTGGTCGGGGTTGGCGCTGGCCAATCCATTGGCGTCATAATTAAAATACGCCTGTTCGACCCTGATGAAATTGAAATTGTTCTCCCCCGTGGAACCGGTAGTGGGATTGTGGGAGTATCGTTTCGGCATGACCCTGAATACATATACGCCTCCATTGCTGCTCCAGTTCGACATTTCAACAAAGTCGGAAGCTTCGGTAGGATTCAATGCCGGGTCATCGGGAATCGTAACCCTGAAGGGAAGCGTCTGGCTCATGCCCTGAATTGCGGAAATCAAAAAGAATAAGAGAGCGGATCTTTTCATGATAAAACGGTGGGATATGTAGTCAGGAATTCGATTCATCTTGATTTGGGTTTAAAGAACGCCAGGTCGGTAGTCTGCACGCCGATCCTGAACGTCCATCGCTTGGGATACACCGGGTCCGGGTGTTCGTATAAAAAATTATACATGCAAATGGCAGTGACCTCAAGCTTGCGGTGCAGCCTGAGCTTGCGCCCGATACCGAGGAACGCCGCATTCTTCCAAAGGCGTTTTGTTCCCGTTTCGGTTTTTTGTATTCCAATCGAGTTTCTGTCGTACTCTGCATAGGCAAAGAAATTGCGGAAGACATCAAAGCTCGCAAATGCTTTTGCGCCCATCACGTTGGGCGACAATGTTGGGATGGAATCACCAAACGACTGACGGTAATTTCCTCCCACGCCGGCAATGAATTTTGTATTGAAGCGGTAACCGATCATCGGTGACCAGTCGATACTGAACGGCTCCAGGCTCAACAGCTGAAAGTTGCCCGAAAAGTAAAGGCGCTCACGGAAGCTCCGTCCCTTCAGCGATGTGCGTTTGATCGCCGTGGTAAGGTCGTTGGAATTCGGCACGACTGAATACTTCTTCATCAGCAGGTTCATCTTCGTCTCCACCGTCTTCATGATCGCCGGGTTATTGGCCAGGTACTCCATCGCCATTTCTTCGGCCTTCTGCTGCGCTTGTTGTTGCAGAAAGGTTGAGTCCTGCAACTGTGTTAGTTGCGTGCTATATGACTCCATCTGTTGTTGCGCGCTCGTCAGCTCATCGAGTCCATCGACGTTGTGTGATATGTAATCTGTAGCAACCTGCTCGGCTTTTTCCTGCGCCTGCCGGGAAAGACTGTCAGGATCGGAAACCATGCCTGCATACTGACCGAATTGATCAGCCTGGCTGGAATAACGTTTCACTTCGTCATTCAACTGCATAGCTTTAGCAACATGCATGTTTGAATGGATGTGATCTCGCGCCACGCCGTGTAAACCCGTCGTCTTATTTTTAAGATGTGTGATCTTGTATCCTTCCAGGGCTTCAAACGATTTGACTTTCGAGGCCAGCTCTTTCGGTAATGGCAGTGAAGGCATTTTCATTTTCAACACCGCCAGCATTGAATCCTGTTGGCTCGCCTGGAGGAAATAGTGGACGAAGTATTGCTTCAAAACTATCCTTAGTTTGCGACTGACCTGCAGGTCATGTTGATCCAGCCAGCGAAGTTGCTGATCCGCCTGTTTGTTGGCCCAGGGTCTGTATACTGTCTCATAGATCTTCGACTTCACACCATCCGCCAATCTATGCCTGCGTTCTTCCAGCGCTTTTTTTCTTTGGTGGATGACATCCGCAATACTGTCAGATTGTTTGTCCCAATTTTTGCCGAGGTCTCGCCACAGACGGATACTGTCACGATGGTAAAAGCGTTTATAACGCTGGAGTTTCTTCACGGGGTTTTCCGTTGCCTCCACTTTCGCCAGATGTTTGGGCGACAGCTTCGGCTGGAACTCCTGCGCTGTGGCAGCTGTGTAGAGGAACAGGATCAATATGGTAACGAGCAGGCGCAACTTACTGCTTATAATTGTAGGTGTACTGTTGAATAATTCCTCCTTTATCGTTCTTTATTCGCCATAACCGGCCAGCCGTATCATACTCGTAGTAAGTAGTATTGTTATTTTGATCCGTTGAACTTGTAACCCCAATGCCCGGATAATAAGTATAGGTTGTCATCATTGCATCCTTTGGATAAATTCGTACCTCATCAATCAATGCGCCTTCCAAGCCCATCGAAAGCACAGTAGACGAGGTTCCAGTCACTGAAAGAATTTGCTCCTGATATTGCCAGGGGCTTGAACCGGTTTTTTGCCAATAAGACAATACGTAGTCTCCGGGAGTACTAGGATAAAAAGTATAGAACGGACCCGAATGGCTGACGGTGCCGGTTCTCGCATCCGCGGCGATTTCCAGGACATCATCTTCAAAAGACGTATGAAATACCTGGCGATTTGCCCCCTTAACAGTTCGTATTCTCGAAATCGAATTGATATGAATGTCTACCGGTTCAACGTGTTGGGTTCGATAGAATACATTGTAGGTTGTTGAAGCGGTCAGTGCAGTTGTAGGGAAACCGGAACCAGGAGCAGTGAGGCTGGCGATGACATCCGCTCCTGTAACTGAGTTCCTGAAAATGAGTTCCACGATTCTAAGGTTTGGCGGTACAGACGGATCATTCATAGGATTATATGTAATACCATAGTCCGTTTCAACAGAAGTTTCATAGGGTCCAAGGGTAACTGAACCTACTGCCTGCAATGCCGTCGATTTGGCAACGTCATAAGCATGAAAATTTTGAACGGCTATTATTTTGACGGAGGCTGTCCTGGATGTTTCGAGACCGATGGAAGCGTTTGACACCTCAGCGATCGGGTATCGATTGCGATAACCCCACACATAGCTCATCCGCACGTTATTGGCTAATGACTGCTCAAGAATATTTGATGAATTGTCATACTTATGAAATTGCAACTTCGTTACGGCGGGGGCACTTCCTATTTGTAACTGTACGTCGGAGATCAACGGTGTGCCGTTTTGTTTTCGGTAGTTGTTGATGACTTTCTCGGTTGTCTGACCATTCACCAATTTTGCCTCGTGCAAGACGGAGCTGTGCATGTGTCGGCTCACAAGTTCCAGTCTCGCTGTTTCCTGGTCGCCGGACAATATTAGGTCAAGGGCGTGCTTACGCTGCGTCGAAATCGTGTCACCTCTGCTACCCACGACTTGCGTTTTGGTGGGCTGCAGATGGTACAGGTTGTCATAAAAATATTTTGTAGTTGTGCTTACTGTGGGTTGTTCATTCACATCGTACTCGATCGTGCTGACATTGTCAAGTAACACCCGGCCTGTATTCACAGGATAGGAACCGTAAAAAAACAGGTCCAGCTTTTTAAGGTCGGGATTAAACAGGCCGCAATCGGTGCCACTCTCATTGAGTTTCCTTCCTATGATAAGTCCGAATCCCTCTGAATCAAACGTGTTGCTGTAGAGGTAATCGATTTGCCTGGCTTTCTGATAAAGCCCGGCTCTGTTAGCATAGTGCACCTCCTTTTTCAGATTACCATTTTTCCATTGGTTGCTGACGGTTTTGCTGGCCGTGACATTATAACTCGGATTGATAAAATGGATCTCGTCTCTGTAGACGTCATACTGGTAAACACTCTTCCCGCTATTTGTTATCACGGAGCCAGCGTATCTGGACACGGACGAATACAAAACCGAACTTCCCCCGAAGTTGGAGATATCAAAGATTGGCCCAGCCGGGAAGGATTTCATCGAATAGTCGCATGAAACACAACCTGGCGCGCCCCCCGTAGTGACAAAATGCCGATAGTTAATTATGCTATAGTAAGCAGTGAGAAGATTTTCTGGTATTAGTAGTTCACCAATGCCATTCTCGCCTTCGCCGTAACGGTATTCTTCCGAGTGTGCTTGACCGCTAATTGGATCGAAGTGTTTAGTCGTCTTTATGCGGAGGCCTCCCGCTTCCATGGATCCTGGACTGCTGCTAATCGTGAACTTGTGTGTCTCATAATCAAATTCCGTTTGCCCGCCGGTTGGGTAAGTCATTTTTTTAAGAAGCCCGGCCTTCATGTGAATCGGTGACGGCTGTCGATTCGCCCCGCCGATTTTGACGGATTGACCATTATGGTCAAGAACATAATTCTCCGGTACAAGGGTGGTATTTTCATTGTGGCCATTATAAAATCCCCATAAATCGCGGGCATAGCTGTTTCGCTTCGGCAAAAGCACGGATTGCTCATAGTCAAACTGATATATCTTCACTCGTTGCCCCAAACTATCCAATTCTTCAACAGCATCAAGTCTCAACCGATAGTGCTCCGGACCTTGTTGTCCCGCTTCGCCGCTGTGAAAGTAGCTCATGCCCAGTGCAAGAGTCTTTAATTTTACATAGTCTCCTCCGCTTGTCCTGTTAAAAACCTCTATACGATCGAGCCTTGGTCCTTGCGTAGGGCCGATGTCAGATCTTCCATTTGAAAAGAAGAATTCAACTTTTCCATTTCTATAGGTAATTCTCTTCACAACTTTGGGATAATAGGTCGAATGGGAAAATGAGGAGGTTTTAACGTGACCATGATGCCCTGCCTCGCAACCGGGCTCGCCAAACTCTTCTAACATCATGACAGACAGTATTGTATAGGATGTCTTCTCTTCATATTCGATCCTGATGGTATCGCTTCTGTCGGCGGAAACTATCATCGAGAGATACCAGCTTGAATTATAAGTTTTTGTACAGGATGAGATTGAGCCATCCGGCGAAAAAGCGGTTTTCTCAGGCACATTGTACACAAAAACGGTCCCGGTCAAGTCAATAATCTTATAGCCATCGGGTTGACCACTTGCGGACGGAAAGTAGTTTATTTTATATGGCTTTTGAGGAATTAGAAGTGGATCTAAATCTGGGTCATAGACGAACTTTCCGGAACCTTGTGGCGTGCTAAAATTGTATTCGTCCGATTCAGTATCATGGCCCTGCTCGCAAAATTCGGTTGAGATGAACCAATCATAAGTCTGATTTGGCGCTTCGGCATAAGTTGTGAACCCGTTGTTCAAAATACCGCCGTTAGATTCATCCGGAAACGACCGGACCAAACGATTCACACTACCTCCGGCATTTAACGACCAACCCAAGCCTGTAGACGACGCAATCTCATCAACGCGAAACCCTCCGGAATGATAATTCAGGCCAATCGGTACAGAAAGCCTTGATGTTTGAATCTCATATAGTGGGATAGAAATACTCGGTATTCCGGTCTGATAACTCACGGGAATGTCTCCGAACTTTCCCAATGATGCCGCGTCAGGCGATGGAAGCAGAATCTTCGGCAGTTCGATTTTATCCTGCGCGCTTAGGTCAACTGATGCCGCACCAAGCACTAGAATAATTCCCGCAGTAAGCACGTTTCTTCCATTCAACAATGACTTCAAACGTCGGTAGTAATTTTTCATCTTTAGCAAACTTTAAAGTAAGTCACAATGATGCTGCGCTGCTTATTTCTTCTTTTTTAAATTCTCAATTTCAAGCTTCAAGCCTTTGATCTCTTCATCACGTTGCTGATCCTGCTTTTCCTTGGCGATCAAATGCAACGTCAGCTCCTCCACTTTCTTGAGCAGCAAAAGATTCATTTCCTTGAGATGCAATCCGTTCTCCTCCATCTGTTGTGCAGACGGAATTTCCGGTAAATGCTTATTTTCTTTAATAAAGGTTTCAACTTCCTGCAGCGTGGCGAGCTTGTAATCTGTTTCAAATACGTAATCAGGAGCTACGGCGCCGGTCATGTCAAGTCTCACTTCCTGCGCGTGGATGTGGCCTTTGACCGCGAGCTTCGCATCAGGGCTCGCTGTGCCAATACCTACGTTACCGCTGGCAGTCAAAGTCATCATTCGTGTCGTGTAATTGTTCCAGACAAACAAAGGCCTGGTGCTGGTTTGCGTCACTAAACCTCCGTTGAGACGCGCATCGAAAACGGTGACAGGTTGCGTCCCGGCTTCCGAGCCGATCTCTCCGGTGACCACAAGAGCCGGATTCGTACTTGACTTGTGAACCGAATACAAATGAGGAATGAACTGTGTAGCAGTACCGGTACTATTGAAGATCTTGAAATAATCTGTATCACCGGCGTCACTCACACGTACCCTCAAAAGATTTTCAGCTTGTCCTGCTTCATTGGATATATCAACCTTATAAGTCGGACTCGCAACTCCGATGCCGATATTCCCGGCATTTGTGAATGTGACCTGAGGTTTGTGATCGACAATGGACTCATTTTCATCCACGCCCGCATACATCTGGAAAAGCATATTTCCACTATAGTCCACCGCAAGGGAAGCTCCGCCTCTCTGCAAAGTTCCTCCTAACTTCCTCAGCTTATTCGGCGTTACATAGGTGTCAAGAATTGTATTAAATCCAATTTCGCTCCCATGCACACCACTTCCGCCGTTGTATTTAATAATCACCGGGCGTTGTGGGTTCACCTGCAAATAGCCCTGGGGATTTGTATTGCCAATGCCAACGTAACCATTAGAATTCAACACTGTCATCCTTGTCGAGCCATTCGTTTGCAACTCGAGATTAAGCGCATCGTAGCTGCTGATCGGTCCGTTAACATGTACTCCTTTATTGAAATAGAACTTGGAAAGGTTTGTCTGAAAATGCGCCCAGCTCGCATTCATTGGTCCGATTTCCGTGTAACCATAAAGAGTACTGATTCTTAAAGCCCCACCGGTTGATGCTCCCCTGATCGATCCGTTGATGTGAAGTTTCTCTAAGGGCGTGTCGATCCCAATACCAACATTGGCATTGGTGGAATTAGCTATACCTGAAGTTCCGGACGGTATATATACTGTTTGGGCTGTCAACCACAGCGGCGCAAATAATAACACGGAGCTTGTAAGAAGTTTTGGAATCGTTCTCATATGTTTATTTTGTAAAATTTTGAATCAATTTTTTCCTTTAATTTTCCACTTCTCCGGATCCTCACTTTTGCCTCCTGCAGTTGCTTGTTTATTTCAATCGTGTGAAGGGCAAGTTTTTCTTTGAAGAAGATGTGTATCCCATGGCAATGCTATTGAACAGCGAATAGGCTTGGTTTGCAAACGCGAAAACAAACAACAACAGGAAAAACATTTTCATGACAATTATTTATTGCTGTTGTTTGACTTTGGTCCTAAGGCTTAAAATTCCGCGTCGGATGAATCAGTTGAGATCGACTCATTTGGCCGTGTACAAGGCAAAGAAGCGTAGCCGGGATGACATCTTGTGTCGCGGGAAAATCTTTCCGAATATGATGGCCGGGTGAAGTAAAACAAGGCGCAAACGCCTTCGTGGAGAGGGTTTTTCATACGTGGGGTTCGTGAGGTGGCCAAATATCCGTGAAAGGAAATTTTGATCCAATGATAAGCGGCAATTTATTTCTTAAAATGCGTCTGTGACGCGTGTAAGCAATTTCAATTGTTTATCAGTAGCATTTTATGACGAGAAATAGATTTGGATTGATCAAGGAAGGCAGGCTATTTCCGTTTTAACAGACAGTTTAGTCAAACACGACTAACGCTTAAATCACTGGGCATGTCTAACTCAGCGCACAATCAGGGGATCCTCCCAAGGATTCGGACTGCCCGGAGCATTTTGATTTCCATAGAGGATCGCCAGAGTGATGTTTCGTTTACTGGGTAAAGCCGAACAACCGGCAGCAGGGCGCACTCGTTCACCTGAACAAAACACCCCACCCTCCGGCAAACGAGTGTCTACGCCTTTGCTTCACAAGGGTGAGAACTAAAGTTAAAACTCCAACAGTGTAATCACTTGCAAAAGCCAAACTGTTTTCGTAGCCGAGTATCCACGGTGCAAACAATAACCACGCAGCGAGTGGAAGATTCAGCATCTTTACATTTCGTACAGACTCCGACATCGCGATAACGGAAAATGTGATCAGCAGCGGACCGACGATATGATCGTTGTTGGCGATGGTCTTGCCAAAACCAAAAATATCCGGCGCCATCATCAGCCAGACCCCAAGAATCGTTGTTGTTATACGCGCCCACATATTATTTCACGACAGTCGCAATTTCTTTATTCCCCAACAGTGCTTTCCAAACGGATAAACCGGAACGTTTCACGCGCTTCAGATACTGCAAACTCGCAAGCACCTCGTCCATCGAAGGCCCGATCATCACCACGGAAATGATGGCGGTGAAAATACAAAGCGTACACCACGCGTTAAACAAAACAGGTTGAAAGATCACAAGCATCACGCTGACAAATCCCAGGGGCCCGACGGCAATGGCGAAGACGATGACGATCCATGGCATGGTTTTCCAGCGCCTGGTTCCTCCGATCACACCTGCCACGGCATCGACCAGGTAACTCAACGCACCCAGCGCTGCATCGGGTATTGGCAAGATATGCGAGATTGGAGAATTCAGTATCGTAATGCTTCCATTGCCGAAAAATGGTTCCCAGACGGTGTTGATGATCCTGAACTGGTACATCGCCAGATACGCAGCGACGAAAAATCCGATCAATGCCAGGACAATGATCGGGATCCTTTGTCTCCATGAGGCGGGATTATAATCCCATCCCGGCGGTATTTCGTCACGGACTATCATGAGAGTTTGGTGAGTGCAAAAAAAGCGCCGGCCAATAGCAATGCCGATGCGGCGATGGCTCCTTTGTTTATCGATGCCCAGGTAAGCGGACTCGTCTTTGCGGCTTGTTTGTGGAAATGTCCATGCGCGCCATGATCGCCGCGCAAGGGCTGCCACAGGTTGTCACGCCTGTCGGGATCTTCGCGCTCGTTGCTCATCTGGCCCTGATATCCATTTTTCGATAAGACCCAGTCGGCATACCACGGTGCTATTTTATTTCCGATGATCGCTTTCACGGTTGGCCACCCGACAAAATATTCCCTGCGCTCGTGCCGCGATGCATACTCGATCACTTCGGCGGCGATCTCGGGCTCGTAGATCGTCCCCATGGGTTTTGGTTTAAACGGCAGACGGCTCTTCACAAATTTGAATTGTGTGGTATTCATTGCAGGCAACTGGATCATCGATGTCCTCACATTGCTCTTGTCGTGGATGAGCTCGGTGCGCAAGGAATCGTAGAAACCTTCGACGGCATGTTTCGCGGCGCAATACGCGGACTGTAGTGGAATGCCCCTGTACGCCAGCGCCGATCCCACAAAGATGATAGAACCCCTGTCGCGCGGGAGCATTCGTTTCAGCGCACTCAACGTCCCGTATACATGTCCCAGGTAGGTCACTTCCGTAACGCGTTTGTAATCGTCCGGCGTCATTTCTTTCACGGGCGAAAACACGCTGTTCATTGCGTTGTTCACCCAGACATCAATAGGTCCCAGTTTTTCTTCGGTTTCAGCAGCGGCCCTTTCCACATCGTTTGCGTTTGCAATATCAATGGGAAACACCAATGCGCGGCCGCCATATTGTTCCACTTCACGTTTTGCACCTTCGAGGCCTTCAATACCCCTCGCGATCAGCGCGATGTCACAACCTTTTTTCGCAAACTCGCGGACGGTTGCCCTGCCCAGACCGGCTGATGCACCGGTGATGACGACGACTCTTCGTTTGTTTTCAGAACCTTTGATGTCCATATTGTTGCTCCTTCTTTTTTATCGGGGCCCTGGTAGTTTGAAGGAAAAAATAATACCTGGGTGTTGGGTGTTGGCTGTTGGCGGTTGGCTGTTGGGTGTTGGCCATTGGCTGTTGGCGGTTGGCGGTTGGCTGTTGGCTTTTGGGTGTTGGCTATTGGCTGTTGGCTATTTGCTGTTGGGTGTTGGGTGTTGGCTATTGGCTGTTGGCTTTTGGGTGTTGGCTGTTGGGTGTTGGCATCGACAGACCGGCAACCGGCAACCGGGAGCCAAGAGATATTCAATTCGAAGTGGAGGATCAAATAAAACAACGACCACTCCCCATTTGACACCCAGCACCCCGGAACCGGCAACCAGGAGTTCTTTGCTTCGAGGAAAAAATCTTGTAGTACAACGCCCCATTCCATTTGAAACCGCCCGCGCTCCAACCTGGCATCTCATTTTATAAACAATCGGCAAATGAATCCGTCTTATGAAAAAAGGAAAGGTACATGAGCCGACGTCGAAGCCGGTTGAAGTAAGACCGGATCTTCAGGACGCTGCTAAAGGGAAAGATCTGTCGTACCTGAACGAGATGCCCCAGATGGGCCGTGACGAAGGTGTCAAAGCGGGTGTACCACCACCACCGGATGAGCAAAAGGACAAGACGAAGAAAAAACTTAAACATCAATGACTCACGAGATCGGAAACCGCGTTTGGGCAATTCCGGAAGGTTATATTCCGTCGTATGGTAATGGTCCTGAGCCACAGATGACCAGCCACGAAACTGTTTGCATTCTCAATGCCGGCAATGAGGAAGCCCACATCGAGATCACAATTTATTTTTCAGATAAAGATCCTGTTGGACCGTACCGGATCAGCGTTGGTCCGCGCCGCACAAAACATATCCGGTTTAACGATTTGAAAGATCCGGCCGTTATTCCAAAGGATACCGATTATGCTTCTGTGATCATCTCCGATAAACCGGTTGTTGTTCAGCATACGCGCCTCGACAGCCGCCAGGCCGAAAATGCTTTGCTTAGTACGATGGCGTTTCCCGTTGAGTAACCGGTCTGTTACCAGTTGCCAGTTCCCTGTTGCCAGCGCACCGGCAACCAGCAACCGGCAACCAGGAGCTGTTCAATTCGAAGAGGAGAATTAAATAAAGTCAACTACCAACAATTTGAAACGCTTCGAAGTAGACCAGCACGGATCTGGCGAAGCCTTTACTTAAGGGCACAATCGAGGGGGTCCCGCCCGGGAGCATTCTGATTTCCATAGAGCGAGCGCAAGCGCCTGCCTTCAGATGCTTTCGGCAGGCAGGCGGGATGACGGTTTCAAAGAGATGCACCGGCAACTGGCAACCAGCAACCGGCAACCAGGAGTTATTCAATTCGAAGGAAAAATTAAATAAGCCAACGACCACTCCCCATTTGAAAAACGCTTCGAAGTAGACCAGCACGGATCGCTGGGCATGTCTAGTTCAGAGCGCAATCAGGGGGATCCCGCCCGGGAGCATTTTGATTTCTATAGAAGGAGCGCAAGCGCGGGATGACGGTTTCAAAAAATTGAAACCCCTACAAATGAAACCAACGGCGCCATTTGCTTCTTGACTCCACCGATTGTTCGGGAGCCTGAGAGCGGCTTGACTCGATAACAAAATCCACCTCGTCGGCAATGACACTGAATGTTAACCGCGATTCGATGATCAAAATAGTGGAGCTGATAAAAAGAAGAATTGCACCCATCACACCAAGTCCGGTCGGTATCCATGCGTATCGAAGGTCGATCACCCCAACGACGCCGATCGCCAGACTGGTCGCTACGAACAAACCGAGACTGAGATAAAGAAACGTCATGGCGTGCGTAAGAAGCTTGCACCGCCTCGCACTTTTTTTGAGCAACGAATACAGTATCCGGCGTTTGACTTCAACAGCAGAGGTCGCGTCGGGATTTTTTTCAATCTGCATGAATTCCTGTGAAATGCGGCGGACCCTTTCAACAGCACGGCTCAGGCGTTGTGAAGTTGTCATGACAAGTGAACCACTGGCCAAGATCAAAATTGCGGGCGTGATCATTGAGGAAAGAACGCCAAGTGAAGATGTTATCGGATTCATAAGTTTTCTACACTATATAATACGGAGTAATGCAGAACGAAGTTAGCGCTCTTTGCGCTGTATTCATCCTGCTGAACTGAACAATTACTTCAATATCTGATGTGAGAATAAATCCGAATGGCGTATCCAGGGGGACCGGGAGCGGGTCGATCAAATCGTTAAACCTCACTTTACGCAGTCTCCGGGCTTTCACTTCGATGGTTCGAAAAATCACAGACGCGGCGTTTTCGTAGAATATCTCAATTCCAACGTTTGCGTTATAGCTGGAGGTATTGAGTACGGAGATCTTATCGTGGCTTGTAAAATCCGGCTCAGGGCCCGTGGTCAACCCGGGAATATGTCCCGCGGCGAACGCCCAGATCTTTTTTCCGAATGGTTTTGCGTTACACATGGCCTTCAAATATTTCCTTCAAATACGAATTGATGAAAACTCCATCCGGATCAAAACTCTTCCGCAACTTGTGGAATCGATCCCATTGCGGATACAACATCTTAAGATCTCCTGCCTTGAGATTGTGCTTTTTTCCCCAATGCGGCCTGCCTTCGTAGCTGTTGAAAATCGGTTCGATATCGGAAAAATATTTATCAAACGGAAGGCCGGCGTTGTGGTGTAAGGAGATTGAAACACTGTCGCGGCCATGGTGCGGACTGAGATAATTATCATCCGAAGCAATCGTCCGGTATAATACACGCCATGCCACTTCTTTCCGGTGATTCTTTTTGATTCGCTCCCTGATCTCCCGGAAACAAGGGATACCAGCTTCGCGTGGAAGCGCATATTCCATCTCATCAAATTTCAGGCGCCTTTCCTTCGGCAGGATTTTCCCGACAACGTCTTCGCTATCTTCTTTGCAATTGTATCGAAACGGAAAAGATCTTGTTCCGGTGCCGGGCAAATTCAGTATCCGGATCTTTGCTTCGTCGCTTCGCGGATACCAGTAAAAGTCCACGTTGCGGTTTTCGTCTGCGAGCTGGTCGAAATGACTCAGGCATTCGTCGATGGTAGTACACAATTCAAGCCGACGAAGCCTGAAGAGCGGTAGAACTTTCACCGTAATTTCCGTGAATACACCGAAGGATCCGAGCGATACGCTTAACGCCCTCATGAGATCCGGCTCCTCTGATTGGGTAAATGTCCTGACTTCCCCCCTAACATCGATCAACCGCACACCGACAAGCATCGATGACAGATTCTGCAATTTCCTTCCCGTGCCGTGGGTACCAGTCGAAATGGCGCCGGCCAGCATTTGAACATCGACATCTCCGGTATTAAACAACGCCAGACCAAGCTTCTCGAGCGCGTCGTTTGCGTCACCGACTTTCATCCCGGCTCTCAATGTGGCCAAACCGCTTTTGTGGTCATGGGCAATCACGCCCTGAAAGTTGCTTAACCGGATCAAAACATCGCTGGTTTCAACAAGGGGCGACGATGAGTGGCCAGCGCCTGCTACCCTGAGCTTCCTTCCTTCCCTGGAACAACGGCTGATGATTTGCGACAGCTCATCCTCGGACCCCGGTTGCAAAAATTCGCCAGGCTTGAATTTTAAAGACCCGGACCAATTCACCCATTCCCCCATATTTTACTTTTATGAAGCGACAATAACGCCGCAAATTTCTTTGCTTGTGTAAACAAAGACACTTAAAAAGTAAATGCCACCACCTCCTATGTCACGGTGGCTTGAAATTTTAATGTATGTCCATTCGAAAAAGAAGCAGGTAATGGCAAAGTACTGGTATAAGAACGGCATCATGTATGCGACCCATGTGGAAACTTTTATGGATGCGAACGGCGACGGCATCGGCGATTTCAAAGGTCTCACACGATCGCTGGATTATCTCGCCGGCCTCGGTATCACATGTATCTGGCTCCTGCCTTTTTTTCCAAGTCCAAACCGGGATCATGGCTACGACGTGTCCGACTATTTAAATGTCGACCCGCGGTTCGGCAACCTCGGACATTTTGTGGAGTTTATTGATGCCGCGGAAGACCGTGGTATCCGGGTGATCATTGACCTGGTGCTCAACCACACTTCCGTGGATCATCCCTGGTTTCAGGAAGCCCGAAGGAACAAAAATTCGAAGTACCGGAAGTATTACATCTGGCTGGATGAAAAGCCTGCAAATCCGCATCAGGATATTGTCTTTGGCCATCATCAAAACGGAAATTGGGAGTACGATGAGCTGGCCGGTCAATACTATTATCACACATTCTATATTCATCAGCCTGACCTCAACATCGCCAATCCCGATGTCCAGGAGGAACTGAAATACATTCTTCACTTCTGGCTGAAACTCGGGGTATCCGGTTTTCGGATGGACGCCGTCACGCATATCCTGAACCAGAAAGGAAAAGAAAAATTCAAGGGTGATCCGCATCAGTTTCTGCGCGACATCCGAACCTTTGTTGAAGCACAGCGCAAAGACGCGATACTGCTCGCCGAAGTGGATACGGAACCGAAACGTTATCGTCATTATTTTGGCGATGGCGACCAGGTACAGATGCTCTTCAATTTTTATCTCAACAACTATCTGTTCCTGGCGCTGGCAAGGAAGGATTCACGCCCGGTGATCAAAGCCCTGAAAGCAATTCCACTCGAATCGAAAAACGAGCAAATGGCCACCTTTATCCGGAACCACGACGAGCTGGACCTGGACCAGCTGGATAAGGACGACCGAGAGGAGGTTTACGCGGCGTTCGCGCCGGACGAGAACATGCGTATTTACGGAAGGGGTATACGCAGAAGGCTGGCGCCGATGCTGAACAATGACCGTCGTCGAATCGAGCTCGTTTACAGTCTTCTGTTTTCCTTGCCGGGAACTCCGGTGCTGCGTTATGGTGACGAAATCGGAATGGGGGAAGATCTTTCGCTCAAAGAGCGGAATACCGTTCGTACCGCGATGCAATGGTCCGACGAAAAACACGGAGGATTTTCACGGGCCAAAGCGGATCAGATCCCCATCCCGGTGATTTCAGAGGGAGACTTTGGTTTTAAGAAGGTCAATGTGCATGAGCAGATGCGGAATCCATCGTCGCTGCTCAGCTGGATTGAACGCGCAATCGCCGTACGAAAAGAATGTATCGAGTTCGGTTTCGGTGAATGTGAATTCATTAAAACGAAGGACCCGGCCATCCTGGCATATTGCTGCCATTGGGAAAAAGGCCTTGCCCTCGCATTTCACAATCTCTCCGATAAGGAAGTTGATGTTGGTATTGAAATAAAAGAGGAACAAACGAAGCATTTGATCGAGTGTTTTTCCGATCAGCAATACGAACCCTTCGAACCCGGGCTCGGGAAGATTAAGCTTGGCCGGTATGGGTACCGATGGTTTCGGAAGAGTCCGCTCTTCTTATAAGCTGAGAGGTAAAAACAATTTACGATTTACGACGTACGAGTTACGATGTACGATGTGGATTTATGATGTACGATGGGATTTGTGATTTGGGATGGGGTTTGTGATGTTAGGATGGGGCGTTCGGTATGGGTCACAAATGTGTTCGGTGCCCAGGGAAACCTGAAACCAGTAAAAACGATTTACGATTCACGACCATCGATTGTGCTCGCTCACGCTCAACACAATACTCAATCACAAGGGGACAACCTGGAATCCTGAGCATAGGATGTGTAGTGGCGAGCAGCGAGCGAAGCTTGCCTGCCGCAGGTAGGCTTGCCTGCCGGAGGCAGGGATCTTGGGTGTGTTTTATCGAAAGAGATCCTTTAGTTCAGCGGTCAAATCTTTCCACGTCGGATTGTGTTTGCTGATCAAAGCTATTTTCCATGCGCGAGTTTTACCCTTAATGAATTTCTCAGCCTTTTCCGCCTCAGCCACCGATAGAAAACCTTGATAATAAATCAACCTGTTAACTGTGTATCGGGCAGTAAATGCCTTCGCATTTTGTTTGGTGGCATGCTCCCATGCTCTCGTTGGCAGATCCGTGGTAAATCCCACATACAGAACAGACCGAGACCGGTTGGTCATTATATAGACCCAGGCGACAAAAGCAATCATAACTCAAGTATTGATACAACCTTGGACCAACAATCAGATTTTCCTGACTTATTGCAGGGCACGCCAGATCCCTGCCTCCGGCAGGCAAGCTTCGCTCGCTGCTCGCCGGCGCTCAATGCCGTGCTCAGGATTCAAATTTGCGAGAGAAGTTGGATTTCCCCGGACAACAACCAGAACCGTAAATCAAATTCTGAAATCGGTAAAACGATTTACGATGTACGATGGGATTTGTGATTTGGGATGGGGGATTGTGACTGACGAATTGGGATTGCTGTATGTCGATTTGGTGATTCGGAGTCTCTAAAAGACAGGTTCCCAAAGAACGCTATGGACCACGAAGAACACAATGACCTTGTGAACGTTGTTGCACATAGTGTTCTTCGTGGTCATGATTGACTATTTTAGCTTTTCCTTCACCTCACCGCACGTAAGCATTTTCTCACCGAAGTATGGGTTACGGATCTGGGGAACATCGCTGATCCAGTAAGCGCCTTCGTTGTTGAATGCCATGGGGCAGAATTCATAAAACGCATCCTTACCACCCAGGCCAAATGCTTTGATGCTCTTATATAAATTATCGGAAAGGTTACTGAACGATCTACGTTGAGCTTCAATGTCGTCGCTCGTCTGAATCTCCTTCAGGGATGATTGGATTCCCGCCATGTAAGTCATCCAGTCATTGTGCGCCTCACCGGAAAGTTTTTTCATATCCACTTTTTCGAGTGCCTGCTCCGTAGAACTGGCCTCAGACTTGACCTGGCTGGCATCCGAAGATACGAACGCATCTTTCAAATCAACATACGAAGTGACGACGTCCGCCAGCTGGTTTTGAAATGCAGCATCCACTTCAAACTGTGGTTCGCCTGCCTCCGCGGCAGTCGCGCCGGAAGCATGTTCCGTAGCCTCTTCTTCGTTTGCTTCTGATTCTGACGCGTCTTCTTTTTTACCCGTACAGTTGGTTAGTAATGCGAACGCCGTTGCGGCAAAAAACATTGAGAAAAAAATCGATCGTGTTTTCAGTTTCATAGTTTTATACTTTTTATGAGTTATGGTTAATTTGATTCGGTTTTCATCTTTCCGGTCATTTCCTGATGGTTGTGCGCCGCCATCGGATTCATGCCTTTTTTCAAAACGATTTCACTGTAAAGAAGGTAAGCTCCGGTGACTGCCACAGTATCCCCTTCCTGAAGCCCAGCGGTAATTTCTACCTGATCAAAATTTTCCAGGCCCGTCCTGACAATTTGAGGCCTGAAGGTATTGAGACCAGTTTGAATATAAACGTGACTTCCCGTCCCATCGCGAATTACGGCGTCTGTCGGAATCGCTAACGCTTTTTTTGCTGAATGAGTAAACAGCGCCTGGGCCTGCATCCCCGGTTTGAAACTTAACGATTTGTTATCGATGGCCGCGCGCATAAGAACAACCTGGCTATTTGACCTGTACTCCGGACTTAAAAACGTTACCGTTGCCTTCGTAGCCATACCTTCAAATCCGCTTACCCGAATATCTATCTGGTCCCCGGTTTTCATCAGAGATGCTTCTGAAGGATAAAGCTCAGCTTCAAGCCATAACTTGCTGATGTTTTCGAGCCTCAACAACATACTGCCCTCTGATACGTACTGGCCTTCCGCTACATTAAGCTCCGTAACGATTCCGGAGGCCGGGGCGACAAAAGTTATTCTCTGCTCCACTGCTTTTGCCGCGGCCAGCTTGTTAATCTGACTTTGTGTAAGACCATATAAAAGAAGTTTTCTCTCTGCTGCCTTTAAAAAAGACGCATAACGCTTTTCTGTTCCTCCCAATGTCTCAAATTGCTGGCGGGCAAGAAGATATTCGTTTTGCAAGGTCAACAGCGTTTCGCTATAGAGATCATAGAGGGGCTCACCTTGCTGAATCATTCTGCCCGTCTCCTTTACATAAAGCTTTTCGATCCGTCCGGCCGCGCGGCTGCTGACCACCGCGGTAAGCTCCTGGTTTTCCAGCAGTCTTGCATTGACAGCAACTGTTTGCCCTACTGGCCGCATCGAGACTTTCTGTGTTGTAATGTTGGCAAGCCTCATCTGACTTTCGCTTAACATCAGATCCATACTCCCCGATTCAGCTGTATTTACGCGAACCAGGTCCATACCACAAATCGGACATTGACCCGGTGCATCCCGTACTACATCGGGATGCATCGGACAAGTATACGTGGGGGCACGCTCCTTTGCCGCAGCATGATCATGCCCTGGGTGTTCATCGTTATTACTCCCTCGCGAGCAGGCGAAGAGTGTAATGAAAACAAGGGTCAGATATACTAGTTGTCTCATGTTACTTTTGTGTTTTGATAAAGCTCTCGCTGTCTACTAAATATTGTGCATTGCTGGCGATTTCTTCCGATGAGGAAAGACCTTGCCTGACCTCTATCCATTCACCTGCAACTGCACCGGTAGTAATTTTCTTTGGTTTCAAAACATTATGATCTTTGATGAAAACGATTTTTTCCAGTCCCAGGTCCAGCACAGCTTCGTGTGGAATCCAAAGGCCTTCCGCAGAACCAAGGCTGATCTTTGCGTCCACCAAATGACCGATGTGCAGATTTTCGGTACCTTTTGTATACACACGGACCTTTATGAATTCTTCGCCTTCGTTGAAATAGGGCTGAATGAAATCCACCGTTGCCTGTTGTTCTTTTTCATTGCCGAAATTGAGTTGTACCGGATCGCCTCTTTTGATCCGGGCACCTCCTGACGAAGGAACATTTAATTCTACCCTCAAAGCCGAAGTATTGACAACCCTGAACAAGGTTTGTCCCGTGGACACGTAAATCCCTTCCCTGATAAATGATCCTTCAGAAACATCGGGCACCACTTCACTGCTATTGGCCGACGTATTTCCTGAGCTGGTCATGGCATCCATACCACTTCCATCGGCGGAAGTTGCTGACGTGGATGCAGCCGGAGCAGGAGGAACCAGCCGGTCATCGGCAATTACGTAGCCATCGAAAGGGCTGTAAACCGAAAAAATACTTTGTATTTCCTTTCTTCGGATCAGCACTTCGATTTGCGATGGGGATGCGCCAAGCAATGAAAGCCTTTGTTTCGCTGATCTGATCAGATCCTCATTCAAAGCATCATGCTCCAGCAAATAGAGTAGCTCACGTTGTGCGTTTAACATCACAGGACTGTAAATGTCCGCTACTTTTTGCCCCTTTCTGATTTTCTCAAACGCATATTTCAAATATACCTTTTCGAGCCTCCCGCCAATGCGAGCCGAAATAGTATAAATATTCCGCGTATCATATGTAACGACACCCTGCGCCTGGATGGTGACAGGCATACTTCTAAACTCGCCCCTGATAGTTTTTATAGACGCAACGACCGTTTCGTTGGGAGACTTAATAAGCCTCGCAAGATCCCCGGTGATCTGAACTTCTTCTCCTGCCCTGGCCCTTCTTACCAGGTCCATTCCGCAAACAGGGCATGAACCTGGCCGGTCGGAAACCACAGTCGGATGCATCGGACACGTATAGGTCTCAGCATGCTCCGCCTTCTCTCCGCTACGCCCACATCCTCCCAGGATAATGAGCAAAGCGAAAAAAATGCTTACGGGTATTCTATTATTTCTCCAGTTCCTTCTCATAGCTGACAATCATATTATAATAATCCTGTTGTTTTTGCAGATATTCCATCTGGCTCATGTTCAAAGCTTCCCATGCATCGATAACAATGGGTAGTTGTTCGCGGTTCTCCTCGTAGGCCAGCATCAGTGTCTGATAATTTTTCCTCAATGCAGGAATAATTTTGGTTCGATAATTATCAAGCTGCTGGGTCATCTTTGTCAATTGCGCTGCCATGCCAGCCAACATGCCCCGCGCTTCTATCAGCAACGCCTCACGCCCTTTCCGCATCGCCTGAATATCGTATTCCATTCCTTTTAGTTCCGCTTTATACATCCTGGAAGACCAGGGCGCTATTGGAATGGATACCATCGCCATCGCGGTGAACTGGGTCGGCATATCGCCAAGGGGTTGCATGTGATCAAAACTTATCCGGAGATCCGGTTTGCCCTGAGATCGCTGAAGTTGCTGATTGAGTCTCATCACTTGAATCGTTTTGTCGAGTCGCTTTACGTCGCTTCGCTGAACACTTAGAAATGCCGTATCATAAATGGCCGGGTCAGTCGCGTATACCACCCGCATGCTTGTATCTACCATTATCTGCATATCAGATGATACATTCATCAGGGCCTTTAACCTTGAGCGTGCTGCATCAATATCACCTTCGGTCATCAGTTGCATGTTCTGAACTTCGGCCAGTCTTCCTTCGGCTTTATAAATATTTCCGAGACTTCCCTGATTGTAGGAATACCGTATACGCGAGAGTTTTAACATCAAATCCATAATCCGCTCATTCTCTTTCAGCGTTTTCAATTTCTCCACTGCGACCAGCCACTGATAATAGTATGTCTTCGCCTCGGCCCGCAGGGAATTAAACTGGAATGCGCGGCCCTGCTGTTCAACTGCAGACCGGGACGACAGGTACCTTTTATTCGCATTTAACTTCGCGGGATTGGGTATTTGCTGTTCAAGGGAAAACATCACAGCCCCTTTATCGTTCTCGTGCACGACCATTTGCCCCGGATAAGGCGTCATAAATGTCCCCACGCCCACCATAGGTGCCATCCAGCTTTTAGCTCCTTCGGAATATGCAGTTAAAGCTTTCACTTTATCATCATATTCCCTGAGCATGGGATTTTCTATGTCGATAATGCGCAAAACGCTGTCAAGGCTGATCACCTGGGCATTACTCCACGCGACCAGTCCCACACAGAAACCTGCAACCAGTATCTTTATTTTAGTGTTTGATTTCATGGACGTCCAGTTTTCCAAATTTTTTCAATTCATATTCCTTGGTCATCAAAAAGATGAGCGGTGTTACCAATAAGATATGTGTAGACGATGTCAGTACCCCGCCAATCATCGGCAATACAATGGGTTGCATCACATCGCTTCCAACGCCTGTAGCCCACAACACGGGAACAAGACCAAACAGCGCGACAGAGACTGTCATTAATTTTGGACGAAGGCGTTTAGCAGCACCGGCAATCACAAACTCCCTGAGCTCTTCCCGCGAAATTGTTTCACTTGAATTTCCCCTCAGCTTTACCAATTGCTGCATCGCGTCATTGAGGTAAATCACCATCACAACACCCGTCTCTACCGCAATCCCGAACAGCGCAATAAAGCCAACCGCTACGGCAACGGAGAGGTTGACTCCATAGAAATAAACCATATAAGCTCCGCCGATCAAAGCGAAAGGAACTGTGATCAAACTGAAGAAAGCCTCGCGTACGGAATTAAACGCGAGATACAGCGATATAAAAATTACCAGCAGCACCACCGGCAGGATGAGCATGAGTGTGCGCTGGCCACGGATAAGGTTTTCATATTGACCGCTCCATTCAAAGTAGTAACCCGCAGGCAATACCGGCATGTCATGATTGAGTTTTTCAATGGCTTCCTGAACCGTACTTCCCAGATCGCGGTTGCGAACATTGAATAGCACCGCTCCACGCAGCATAGCGTTTTCCGAATTGATCATCGGAGGGCCATTTTCAAAACGAACATCCGCCACGGAAGACAGTGGAACTGTTCCCATCGACTGTGTCTTTATTGGAATACGTTTGAGTTGTGCGATGCTGTTGCGATAATCCTGGGCCAGCCGGACGCTGATCGTAAAGCGTTGTCTTCCTTCTATCGTTTGCCCTATCGGCGTGCCGCCAATGGCAGACTCAACGACCATGTTTACGTCATTTACCGAAAGCCCATAACGTCCCAACGCATCACGATTTATATCAATGGTCAAATATTTTCCACCCGTGATCGGATCGACATAAAGATCCTTTACGCCCGGAATACCCTGGAGCGCAGATTTTACCTTTTCCGAAATAAGATATATGCTATCAAGATTCTGACCATACACCTTTACACCAACATCCGTTCGAATACCTGTTGCCAGCATGTTGATCCGGTTGATGATAGGTTGTGTCCATCCGTTCACAACACCGGGTATCTGAAGCTTTGCATCTAGCTCACCGATAATGTCATTCTTGGTCAGGCCCTCGCGCCATTCAGATTTAGGTTTCAGCATGATGATCGTCTCAATCATGCTGATCGGCGAATTGTCCGTGGCTGTACTTGCACGGCCTGCCTTTCCTAAAACCTTATCCACTTCCGGAACTGATTTGATTATTTTATCCTGCACCTGAAGAATTCGCTTCGCCTCCTCATTGGAAACATCAGGTAGAGTCACTGGCATAAATAATATTGATTGTTCATCCAACGGCGGCATAAATTCGCTGCCCAGGCTGACCAAAAGCGGGATGCTGATGAGCAACGCAATCACGTTTACGCCAATCGTAGTTTTCCGCCACTTCATGCAGGCCCTTATCACCGGTTCGTAAATTCCCTCAAGAGCCCGGTTGATGGGATTCTTATTTTCATCGGAAAATCGGCCCTTCATAAAAAATGAAATAATTACCGGAGCCAGCGTCACAACCAGTATTGCATCCACCAGCATGATGAAGGTTTTCGTATAGGCCAGCGGATGAAATAATTTTCCTTCCTGACCGGTAAGCATGAATACCGGCAGAAATGAAGTGATGATAATAATGGTAGAATAAAACACACCGCGGGATACCTGCCTGGATGATTGTTCGATGATGGCAAGCCGCTCCGCTTCATCAATCTTATTATATGGCTTTCGGTTAAAAATTGTCTTAGACATAGGATCGTGCTTTAATCTTTGGATTCCGGATTTAACTCCATAAATCTGTTCGATAGACTTTTATATGCATTCTCAGCCATTATGATTCCATTGTCGACAATGACCCCAATGGCCAGGGCAATTCCGGTCAACGACATGATGTTGGATGAAATTCCAAAAGCATTGAGCAGTATGAAACTGGTTGCCAGGGTAATCGGTATCTGAATGATAATGCTCGCGGCACTGCGCCAGTGAAAGAGGAAAAGAATTACAACCAATGATACAACGATCATCTCTTCTATCAGCGTTGTCTTAATGGATGATATTGATTCCTCAATCAATTTACTGCGGTCGTACACAATATTGAACTTTACCCCCTTCGGAAAACCTTTCGCCACCTCAAGCATTTTTTTCTTGACTCCCTGGATCACTTCATCGGCGTTCTGGCCATAACGCATCACCACAATTCCGCCGACCACCTCGCCTTCACCGTTCTCATCAAAGATTCCAAGACGGGTTTCTCCGGTCATCTGAACCGTACCAATATCCCTCACCGTAACGGGAGTTGTGTTGACCGTCTTCAAAGGGATGTTTTCAATTTCCTCAACGGATTTCAGATAACCCGTCGTTTTAATGATATAACCGATGTCGCTCATTTCAAATTTGCGGCCACCAGCCTCATTGTTGTTTGAGCGAACGGATTGAATCACGTTTTGTACGGATAATCCGTAATAAACAAGCTTGTTCGGATTCAGTGTCAGCTGGTACTGCTTTTGAAAGCCTCCAAAGGAAGCAATCTCACTCACACCGGGAGCGTTTTGAAGCGCGAATTTCACATACCAGTCCTGAAGAGCCCGCTGTTCACCAAGATCCATTCCCGGCGCATCAATCGTGTACCATAAAATATGGCCCACGCCTGTTCCATCAGGACCCAATGTTGGCGTAACACCTTCAGGTAATAACCGCGTTGCGTAATTGAGTCGTTCAAGCACACGCGCTCTTGCCCAGTAAACATCGGTTTCATCATCGAAGATTACGTATACAAAGCTCATCCCGAACATGGATGATCCCCGGACATACTTGACTTGGGGCAAGCCTTGCAGGTTAGTGACAAGGGGGTATGTCACCTGATCTTCCATGATCTGCGGGCTCCTTCCCATCCACTCGGTAAATACAATCACCTGGTTTTCCGACAGATCAGGTATCGCGTCTATCTTATTCGTTCTCACCGAATAAATACCCCATGCAAACAATCCGGACGCTACCAGCAATACTAAAAATCTATTTCGCAGCGATAGGGAAATCAAATTTTCTATCATGACCTAAAATGAAGAATGTAAAAAAGAAATAATCAGATCGCCTGAAACGCAGCGATTGATGGAAGAGCAGAACACTCTTCTTTAATGATAGAAAATCAGATTAGAAAAACCCGGTACTCGACAGTGATGTCAGCCCATCGCAAGGGCGGGTCGTAATTATGATAGTGCCTTGCAATTGCATCGGTTGACGCAGGGATTACTTCGGCAATAAGAACCAACGGGTGATCGATATCTACGGCAGGAACCGGTGAAAGCTGTATTTTGGAAACATCACCGCTGACCTCATTGGCTTCGTGAACTACTGTTTCATCCTCGCAGCATGGCTTTGACTCCTGCCTGTGACAGGGTGGAATTTTCTGTTCATTGACACATCGATCTGCGGGCGTGAAGAGTGCAATGTCCCGTATATTTCCGCTGCAAAAATGAATACCGATCATGAAGCTGCTGGAGGAGATAATCACCAGCAGGCATAATGCAAGGATCGATATGGTGCGGACTGCGCTCATTTAGTATTCAAATGTAACGCAAATTTGCCATTCAGGATTTATACTTTACAAAGAAAGCGTTACATAATTCGCCTGAAACGCTAAAATTTAACCAAAAAAGGCCCTTTCGCGACCGACAATTCAACTTAATAAATAGCCATTAGCTGGCTGATCCGGCTATGGCTCAGACCGATTTTCATGAAAACCAGCTGCCTGAAGGCCTGGAACAGGCAATCCATTTTCCGGCCACGGTGATGCCGCCAACCCGTTCTCTCTTCAATATTCGGGATCGGCGATCAGCACATTGTTTCGCCTCGTGTACTTTTTTAAGAGTAAGTTGTTATTGTCACCACGGAGACGCTGAGGCACGGCGAAATTCCAAAAAAATCATACTCCGAAGCGGAAGCTCTCCGTGCCTCCCCGATACCGATCGGGGTGACGTCGCCAATGGGTACCAACTCAATATTCGGGATCGTTGATGAGCAAATTATTTAGCGCTACGTACTTTATTTGAGAGTCCGTTGCTATTGTCACCACGGAGACGCTGAGGCACAGTGGAATTCCAAAAGATAGTCATGTACCGAATTGAAGGCTGGAAGCTCTCCGTGCCTTCGTGGTGATGTCGCCAACCGGCCCTGCCGTCAAAGAGATCAAATTTTACTGCGATCTCAACTCCGGCTACTCGTTACCGCTCTCTTTCCATTCAGGCCATCTTCCGGGCGTATACGGGGCATTATTCATTTCCAGTTCCTTTTCAAGTTGTTCCAGTGTTGAAAAAGCTTTCTTCATGTCAGCCAGCACCGTTGTAAAATGTTTTGCTGCCAGCTTATATGAATCCCTGAAAGTGGTTGTAATGGGAGCAGTCGAGTATGTCGTGTGATAAAGAATATCGCCTATCCGGTCGTCAACTCCCGGCAATGTCTCAAATTCCCGGCTTGCCCTGGTCTGATCACCATATAGCACGATCTTCATTCTGACCAGTTCCTGACTTAATTTGTTCGCGCTTTCCAGAATTCTCTGGGGAGGAGCCGGCATGTCGACGACGGCGAGATTGATATTCCTGATACGTTGATCCATGTTTGAGATCAGGTCGCCGGCAGCACTTATTGCACGCCTCAGATCCGTAACCTTCGTGTTGAACGAAGCGTTATCATTTAAATTTACAGGCAGGCTCGATTGGTCGAGCAGCTTGCAGGTGAAATTTACCGGACCCGCCAGTTCCGTAAGCTGACCGTCTTCATACTTCGAAAGCGTGACGGAGTAAACACCCGGAAGGGCGAGATATCCCGATTCCGAACGGCCGAACAATTGATCTGGCGCAGGACTGTAACGATTATGCACAGGCGCCGGCGATCCATAGCGGAAATCCCAAACAATTCTTTGCAGACCTTTCGTCGGAGCGGCCTTCAAATGTCTTATGATATTACCCTGCTGATCTTTGATCGTAAATAAGAGATACGGATCGGGCTGATTGTCCTCCATCCGCAGACTGTCAATGCTGGGATAGTTGATCTTCTGCTTCTTCTCAAGTTTTGATTTTTCAATATCCTGCCGTTTCGCTTTCAGTTTACGGATCTCATCCTTCAAATAATAAGAAAAAACGGCGCCAACGGGAGGATTAGGCGCGCTATAATAGTTACTACCCAAATGCCCTTTGTCTCTTAACCCCAACGGATAGCGCTCAATAAATATGAGGCCTTCCTTCACGGGAAAAAGTAATGCGGTTTTGTTCAGGTCTTCAGCTCTGAAATTTCGCAAAAGCGAATAATCGTCGAGGATATAAAAGCCCCGGCCAAAGGTGCCAAGCACCAGGTCGTTTTCCCTGCGCTGAATTTCAATATCACGCACGGCAATCGTCGGCAACCCGCTCTTTAATTGTATCCAGCTTTGGCCGGCGGTGCTTGAAAAGAATACACCAAACTCAGTCCCCACAAAAAGCAGGTTCGGGTCTATATGATCTTCAGCAATCGAATAAACGCTGCCACGCGGGGGCAAATTCGATTGAATCATTTTCCAGGTCTTCCCCCCATCCGTGGTTTTCAAGACATATGGTTTGAAATCCCCGTAACGATGATGGTTGAAACACACATACGCGGTGTTGGCGTCATGCAGGGAAGCGATGATCTGGTTAACATAACTCTGCGCAGGAACTCCGGGAAGGTTGTCAAACTTCACCCACGTTTTTCCGCCATTGCTCGTGTAATGTATCAGGCCATCATCGGTTCCAACCCATAAAATGTTTTCATCAAATTTGGATTCAGCAACTGTTGTGGTTTGTCCGTAGATATCGGTGCTGCCGTTTTTCGCTACAGCGTCGACCGACCACACACGCCCCATCACTTCAATTCTGTTTCTGTCAATTCCCCTGCTGAGATCCGGACTGATGATGGACCATGAGTTCCCGCGGTCATCGGTGCGCAACAATTTATTTGATCCAAAATACAGTCTCGTGTTGCTGTGCTGACTGATCAGCAGCGGAGCGTCCCAGTTCCACCGGTAGGCTGCCTCGCCCTCGGGTTCCGAAGGGCGGATGCCGAGGTATTCCCCGCTTTTCCGGTCGAAGCGACTCAGACCGCCATATTGACTCTGCGCATAAATGATGTCGGGATTTGAAGGGTCCACCTGAGTTTCAAATCCATCGCCAATGGAGGTGATGTACCAGTCAGCGTTGACGATCCCATTCGCAGAAGTTGTCCGGCTCGGGCCGCCAAGGCTGAGGTTGTCCTGTGTGCCGCCGTGAACTCCATAAAATGGATAGGCGTTGTCGGTGGAGACTTTGTAAAATTGGGTAACTGGCAGGTTGGATTTAAAGTCCCAGGTTTTGGCGAAGTCCCATGTTTCATAAATGCCTCCGTCACAGCCAACCAGTAAATGATTCTCATCCGTTGGGTCTATCCAGATGCAATGGTTGTCGATGTGTTTGTTCAGTTCACCGAGATTAACCACAGTTTTTCCGCCGTCATGACTCACTTTATAATAAGTATCGGTGATGTAAATTCTGTCAGCATCGTTCGGGTCGCATACAATTTCATTGTAATAATTGCCGGACGTATAAAACGAGCTTCGTTTTTCCCAGTTCGCCCCACGGTCGGAAGAACGGTAAATACCTCCTTTGTCATCTTTTGCTTCAATTACAGTATAAACCACATCAGGGTTTACCGGACTTATCGCCAGGCCGATTCTACCCAGATCGCCGGAAGGCAAACCACCTTCCACTTTTTGCCACGTCTTTCCGCCATCCGTTGTTTTGAAAAGGGCGGATTCCGGACCTCCGCCGATATATGTAAAAACCTTCCGCATGCGCTGATGAAACGCGGCATATAAAGTTTCAGGGTTTCTGGGATCCATGACAATGTTGTTGCAACCGGTGTATGCGCTCACCGATTTTACAAGAGCCCATGTGGCGCCGCCATCCACTGATTTATACACGCCCCGTTCCCCTCCTTCACTCCATACCGGACCATACGCTGCAACATAAACGATCTGCGGGTCGGTTGGGTGAACGATGATCCCGGCGATGTGCTCGGAATTTTTCAAACCCATATTTTTCCAACTCTTGCCACCGTCTTCGCTTTTATACACACCGTCACCATACGCAACGGAGCGTTGGTTGTTGTTCTCGCCGGTCCCAACCCATACGATATTGGCGTTCGCAGGTGCAAGGCTGACACAGCCAACCGAATACGATCCCTGTCCGTCAAAAATCGGTTGATACGTGACGCCCTTGTTGCTGGTTTTCCAAACTCCCCCCGATGATGTTGCCACATAGTATTCGCTGTGGTTATTTGGATTGACCGCGAAATCCGATATCCGGCCGGAAGTCACAGCAGGCCCGATCGATCGGAATTTCAATGCAGAAAAAGTTTCGGAATTAAGTACAGGTCCGCGATCCGGTACCGGTTTTTGTTGTGCGGAACAAGGACCAGATGCAAGTATCAATAATCCAGCTACGACGGATTTCAGGTAGGATGTCATGGAATTTACGTTTAGGCATTACAATAAACGTAATTATCCGTCAGCAGACAAAAGACGCCGGGAATTCTATTTGAAAAGGAAGTTTCGGTTTTAAAAGGTGATTTTGTTTGCCGAACACCACAATCGCCGGACACTCCTGTCCGTGTGTTTCAGATATTTTTCATCACAAAATCAACAACCGCGTTACAATCTTTGTTGCCGAATTCGAATACTTCTGATCCGCTGGAGATTTTATAAAGAGCGTTCTTCATTAATGTGCGGGCACGATGCAATCGCACCTTGACATTCGATTCGGTGATGCCGAGACAATCGCTTATTTGCGAATGTTCCAAACCCTGGATTTCTTTCAGGACAAAGATCACTCTGTATTTTTCCGGCAATTCATCAATAGCGCGTTCAAGCAAGTGACGTGTGTCCGCATTGAACAGGACAGTTTCAGGGTTCATTTGTTTGTCGGGAATGAGGGCTACTGTGTTTGAATTTGTCTCAACTGAATCATTGTAAAGATTGCGTTCCTTCCTGATATCCCGGAGTCTCAGCAAAGCTTCATTGATCCCAATCCGGATAAGCCACGTCGAAAAGGCCGAATCGCCGTGAAACTGGAACAACTTGTGAAAAGCCTTCAGATATGTATTTTGCATCACATCCTGAATTTCAACCCGGTCCATTAAATAACTTCTTAAAACCCTGAACAACGTCTGGTTGTACCGCCGCATCAGAATTTCGAAAAGTTCCCGCTCGCCGGCAAGTACCCGCTTTACGACAGTCTGATCGTCAAGCTGGCTGGTCGTATAATCCGCTATTTTTAGTTCGCCCATGGTTCCTTTTCAAATTAGATACACAATCGACGGCTCGGTTACAAAGTGCAAAAAAATATTTCCAGGCTTATTTGAAAGACAGATTTAAGCCCGGGCCCTGTCTCTCTCTCTGCGATCCCGGTTCCCGGATGCCAGATGCCGGTAATTGGCGCCTAAGATCAAACTTCAATTAAAATAACACCATTTGTAACCAATTCGTCACCGTAGCATCCAATGATGAAACAATAAAATTATGGCAACAACAGCAACAAATTACGCCTACCGCGACTCGACGGTTACAGTTAACTCCGCCGACCGGGTGGCTTTCATCCTGAAATTGACTTACGGATTGGTTCCAATAGTCGCCGGAGCAGACAAGTTCATGCAATTGCTGACCGATTGGAAAAAGTACCTGGCACCGATTGTTACCGATATTATGCCATTGACACCCGCGACATTTATGGTTCTCGTAGGTGTGATTGAGATCGTTGCGGGAATTATCGTGCTCGTGAAACCGAAGCTGGGAAGCCTGATCGTCGCCGGGTGGTTGGTGGCCATAGCGATCAACCTTCTTCTGACCGGGCAGTATTTTGATATTGCTGTGCGTGATATTGTAATGGCTATTGGCGCAGTTTCATTATGGATGCTGACTGATGAAAATACAACCGCGAAAAGCTGATCCCAAACACTTCAGGGAAATGTGACCTGATCACCGGGGCAACGTGGAAGTTGTCCCGGTTTTTCTTTTTACGGGATCTTCCATGGAAATCTTCCTTCTGCGATCGACCTTGATTCGTAGGATTAAGAGATTACCATGATTGATTTACTTGATTGGAAAGGATAGCTCTTCCATAGGTTGAAACGAAGTAATTGATTGCTTTCAGCATCAGTTCTTACCAGAAATGTTATCGATCTTTTTCTGAACAGCATTTTGGTCGGCCTTCGTTTTTGCCAGGGACAACGCATGTTGAAAACTGTCAAGGGCTTTTCGATTGTCGACACCAGTGTATAGCTCTCCGAGCAAAGCCCAATAGAACTGATTTTCTGTCAACTGGAGTTTTTCCGCTTCGACAATGGCATCGGTTTTTCCACGCGCCTTCGCGAGGGCATACGTCCTGTTGAGGGCTGCCACGGGTGAGTATTCCATCTGGAGCAACTGGTTATACAACTGCAAGATATTTTCCCATTTTTCGATCGTATCTGCTTTTTGCGTGTTCCAGAAAGCAATGCCGGCCTCGAGATGGTATTTTGACAGGTTATTTCCCGTGGAAGCGCACCTTAAAAAATACGCGCCTTTGCTGACGAGGTCGGTATTCCACAAACTCGTATCCTGATCGTCGTATAAAACAATGTCCCCATCTTTATCGATCCGGGCATCAAACCGCGACGCATGGAAACACATCAGCGAAAGAAGCGCATTTACCTGAGGCTTGCTCGTGAGGTTGTTCTCAACCAGCATCGCGCACAACCGCATCGCTTCAACACAAAGCTCCTTTCTAAGCGTCTTGTTCTGATTGACGGAATAATAACCCTCGTTAAACAAAAGGTAGATCGTCGTCAGCACATTCTCAAGGCGCCGATCAAGTTCCGTTGCACCGGGCAATTCGATCCTGATTTTTTCTTCCCTCAGCTTTTCTTTCGCGCGAAACAACCGCTTATTGATGGTGTCTTTGTTCGTAAGAAATGCATCGGCAATTTCCTCAATACCAAATCCGCAAAGAATACGCAGGGCGAGCCCGATTTGCGCCTCAGCAGAAATTACCGGGTGACAAATTGCGAACATCATGCGCAACTGACTGTCATTGATATTGCCGGGCGACAAATCGACGTCAATTTCATGCATCGGCGAATCATCGCCTCTGATACCGGCTGAAATCTTGTTCTCAAAAACCGTTCGGTGTTGCAGATAATTTTTGGCCTTGTTTTTTGCGACAGCATATAACCACGCCACGGGATGATCAGGGATACCTTCAATTCCCCACGATTGCGACGCAATGAGAAATGTATCGCTGGCAATGTCTTCCGCGATTTCAATCTGTTCAAACCCAAAATGTTTACAGAGGACCGAAACTATCTTGCGATATTCGGTCCTGAATAAATGCGGGATTATTTGCACTCGTTCCATTCAGAAGCTCACTGCATCCTGGGTCAGTTTTTTTCATGCACAGTCACAACCTTCCTCACTTCTACTGTATTACCTTCTCCCTGCAGGATTGGACAATGCCGCGCGAGATCAACCGCTTCTTCCAGGTCTTTGGCCCGGATCATAATATAACCAGCGATCGATTCTTTGGTCTCCGCATACGGGCCATCGGTGATCACGTTGTTTGCCGCGATCACTTTTCCTTCGGTTGATAACCCTTTGCCTCCGATGAATTTGTTTTGCGCCGCGATGCCGCCAACCCAATCATGGTATTGCTTCATATATACCTGCAACTGTTCGGGTGAAGGTTGTGCATCTTTTGTGATGAGGTCCAGCCGCATAAGGATCATAAACTCGTCCATATTTATCAATTTAATATCGTGAAGGCTATTTTACTTTGACTGGTAAGTAAGCAACACCACACCACTTTTGAAAGTCCGGGTGTTTGCAAGCTTCAGTTTCAGTTGTTTTTTCATCCCTTTAAATATGGGTGTTCCTTCGCCCAGTGCAAGCGGATCAACCATGAGCTGATACTCGTCGATCAGGCCGGCCTCTGCAAATTGTGTCACAATGCTTCCGCTTCCAAGAATGGTCATATCTTTTTGTGCAGTTGCCTTCAGTTTGGTTATTTCTTTCACGATATCATTTTTCACGATTCTGGAATTCTGCCATCCAGCTTTTTTTAACGTACGGGAAAAAACAATTTTCTCGGATTTATTCATTCCTTTCGCGACCTCAGGAAACTGTTCGAAGGCGGCAGGCGATGGCCAGAAACCCGCCATCATCTCATAAGTAACCCGTCCAAAAAGAAGAATGCTGTCCGACCCCGCACCTTCCGCCGCGAAATCTCCTTCGTCGGAACCATGCTGATGCCAGCTGATATCATTATCTCGCCCCTTAAAAAACCCGTTGAGGGTTACGAAATTAAATACTGATAACTTTTTCATATAGGTATTTTTTATTGCCGGCGCACGCGCGCCGTTTAAATGTTATACCCTATGTCAGTCGGGATAAGTGAAATTGGACATGTTTCCTTAAAAAAATAATACGTTAGAGCGGAATGCTGAAGCCAATGCATGCACAGCGTCGCGAATCCAACCTCTCCTTCACCGTTAGATTGGAGTGTTACAAAGTAAAGTGTATACAGATTGTTGCATTCCACTTTCATAGGATGGGATAAGGTAATAAGGTTGATCGAAACCGGAGATCTATTTTACTAAGGCAATAAGGTTGGGAAAACCCATCTGGTGTAAAAATACATCAGTTTTCCTGAGAACATCTTTTAAAGTAAAAGCTGGGACTATAAATCAATTAAAAAACCGCGGAAGTCAGGAAAGTGCGAGCTATGAAGCTTATGTGGTCAAATAAAAAGCGTGCGCAGAAACCTTATTAGCTTAGTAACAAGTATACCATTCTTCAATCTGACCTTATTACCTTATCCTCCAGCGCCCAGTTTTGAGCCGGTTGGCGTAATGCAGAAGGCCTCGCGAATCCAATCTCTGTTTCAAAGTGAATGGTATTTCACAAAAAATAAAAGGCCCGCACGGAATGCAGGCCTTCTTGTCCAAGTCTATGATTTCAATTCGAGGTAAAGACCTTAACCCAATCTACATACAAGGACCCGGTCTGTATCTTCGAAGGATCGAACGCCTTCCCGAAGAAGTTTCCACCTACGGCAAGATTTAGCGTGATCCGTTCCTGCTTTCCAAACAAGGAAGGAATATAACCTCCGGCTGTTTTCACTTCCACGACTGTTCCGTCTAGGATGGATGTTAGTTGATTCTGTTCCCATATCATTTCAAACACATGATAACATAGGGTGAGGTCGCTGTCGCAGGTAATTACTTTGCTCGCGCCCCGTACGAGATTCTGGTTCGGCTGTGTACCATAAAAATAGTTTGTCGAGTACTGTGTCGGAGTTTGACCCTTTGCTTCGACGAAATCGATCTCACCTTGCGTCGGCCATGGGTCGCCATAGCTCCAGAATGCGGGCCACATGCCATAACCGGGACTGAGTTTGATCCTTGCGATCATCCGCACTTTGGGAGTTGATGCATTCGCAGAAACGTTCGTCTTGCATTCAATTCTTCCCGATGTATATGCAAATGTTTTTGGCGTCGGGTCCCACGGATTGGTGGCACCGGTAACCGTCTCCTTCCGGGCCGTGATTACAAGTGAACCACCCACCAACTGAAGATTCGATGCCTGGTAATGCTGCAATTCGTTGTTAAATGCTCCGCCTGTCCAAATGTTCCACTTTGAAAGGTCGCCACTGAAATCCTCTTCAAATACTTTTGTCCAGCCCGCGCCGGTTAACACAGCTTCGTTAAGATCATAATCGCATATCGTAGGTGCAATTCTCGGAAGGCGGCCTTGCGATTCTGCGGATTTCCCTCCATCGCCCGCTTGTGTTGTTGATGCTACATCGGGCCGATCCAGTGTTTCATCGTTACAACCAATTAACGCAATGGCAAAAGTCATTAGCACGATCCCATTTTTAAAAACTGTTTTCGTGTTCATATTTTATAAGCGTTTGATCAGGAGTTAAAGTTATACCGATAACTGAACAAAACGTCTCTCAATAATATCAAAATTTCGATGTTGCAACGCACGACCGCCGACCTAACTGATATTGCACTCCCTGAGATTGGCAGTTTGGAATAACGGTTAATCTCCACGCAGCGGAAATCGTTCCATCGATGAAACGTGCAACTGAATAAAAATCGGAATAACAAATCCGACTTTAAACATCTGACTTTAACTATGCGATTGACTCATCCACCAGGAACACGATAGACTCATAATCCTTCTTCACCGCCTCCGACATTGCCATTTCACAGGTCTTGGTTGTCGAATAATAACCATCATAGGTGCCTTGCCGTACTTCCAAAGCTTCGTATCGCGTGGCCGATGTCGTTAGTTCTGGAACCAGAAAGCCCCGATCGCCTGCCATCCCGCAGCAACCGGCATGTTTTGGAACTGTAACGTTTCCGGCGAAATGCGTAGCAACCCTCACGAACTTACCCTCCGTTTTCATTTTGTCGAGCGAGCACACCGGATGAAGAACAATATTTTTTCTGCGCGAGCTGACTACCGCCAGCGGCATGACCATATCATGTAAAAAATCAACGGTGTCGAGTATTTTTAAGCGATCATACCTTTCTTTGTTCGAATCTTCCAGCATGGAACGAACCTGTAACAACGTGTAAGCACAAGAACTGACGTCGATGACTACCGGTAGTTCACCCCCGCGACTTGCCCGCCACAACCGCTCGACGATTTCATTTGCGGTGAAACGATAAGCATCTCTGAAACCCTTAGAAGAAAAGATCTGGCTGCAACAACTGTCGTTAACATTATCAGGAACGATCACGTCAATACCCGTCTTTTTGCAAATACTCATGAAACTTTCCATCAAATTCTTTTCCTTTCCTTCATAGGATCCCAATGTGCGCGAAATACAGGATGGAAAGTACACGACCGCGCGGCCGTTTTCGGCATGAGCGACCGTCACCTTCGTGGACAAAATCGAAAGATCGGGCGGACGCCGAAGTTGATTTGACCATAACGGCATGGACGGGACGATACGTTTCAATCCACGGGTCAACCAGCGCATTGCGTTTTTACCAAATATGCCGTTAACAGCAACCCCTGTTGACAATGCCATACGCGCGAGCCATTGGGCAAAACCAAAATTCCGGGCGACAGCCAAAGCAATTTTGCCGGCAGTGACCGAATGATTTTCACTTCTGAGTCTTTTGATCAGGTCGCCGGTATTGATATCGACCGGACAGGCGATGGCGCAAAGTCCATCAACGGCGCAAGTTGTCATTCCATCGTACTGATACTGGTCGAGCAGTAATTTATAATTCGACGTCTCGCCCCTGCGTTCAAGATCTTTTAATACTCTCCTGATAACAATCCTTCGGCGGGGTGTAGTCGTGATATCACGGCTTGGACATTTATGTTCACAGTAACCGCATTCAATACACCGGTCAACTTCTTCCTCGACAGTTGGAAGGGCTTTGAGATCGCGGATGTGCGCATTGACATCATCGTTCACAATTACGCCAGGGTTAAGCAATCCTTCGGGGTCGATGGCGCGCTTGATCCTGCGGATGATCTCGTACGCCTCGCCGCCCCATTCGGTCTCAACAAACGGCGCCATGTTGCGGCCAGTTCCATGTTCTGCTTTCAACGTGCCGTCATATTTTTCCACCACCAGGCTAACCACGTCTTTGATGAACATATCGTAACGGTTAACCTCTTCGGGAGTATGAAATGACTGGGTGATGACAAAGTGGATATTACCATCTTTCGCGTGACCGAAAATGATCGCGTTGAGGTATTGATATTTCCGGAAAAGTTGCTGAAGATCCAGGATCGCGTCGCCGAGCCTTTCAACCGGAAATGCAACATCCTCGAGTATCACCGTCGTACCACTGGCGCGGACAGCACCCACCGCGGGAAACAGACCTTTGCGAACCCGCCACAACAAATCCTGCTCGCGGGGGTCTGTGGTAAATTCAGGAGGATTCAGTAAAGCGAGTTCCGTCGATAAGGCCGAAAACTTCTTTACGCGATCATCCAGCAACTCCATGGTATTTTCCTGAAACTCGACTAATAATGCCGCGGCAGATTCTGGTAAACTCTTTACGATGGCAGGCATCCCCGGCTGGCTTTCCACCGCATGCAGTGAGGCACGATCCATCAGCTCCACCATTATTGCGCCGGCAACGGTGAGCGGAACAATTACCTGACACGCTGCATAAATATCCGGGAAAAAAAGCAGGGCAGTCGATTTGTAAGGATAGTCCGGCACTGTGTAAAGTACTGCTTCGGAAATAAAGGCAAGGGTACCTTCCGCACCGATCAGCAGGTGAGCGAGAATGTCCAGCGGATGTTCGTAGTCGATAAAGGCATTTAAGGAATATCCGACCGTGTTTTTTGTTTGATATTTTTTTCGGATCCGTTCAAATACTTTCCCGTTGGATTTTATCTGCAGTCGGATTTCGTCAAGACACGTGTACAGTGAGCTGCATTCCTGTTTGAAACGAATATAATCGTCCGGATTTTCCGTTGTGAATGTCTTTCCATCTGGTAAAATAAAACGAATATATTTCATCGTGTGATAGGAATTGAGTTTCACACCGCAACACATCCCGCTGGCGTTATTCGACAGGATCCCGCCCATCATCGCGGCGCTGATACTCGATGGGTCCGGACCAATTTTACGCCGGTACTTCTTCAAAAAAGCATTTACCATGCCGCCTGTGATCCCAGGTTGGACCCGCACCAGACCTGCCGCGTCTTCGATACTGATCCTGTTCCAATACTGGCTAAGGTCTACCAATATCCCGTCCGTTATAGATTGACCGGATAGACTGGTACCACCGGTGCGGAACACCAGCGGGATTTTAAAACGATGCGAAAATTGAAAAAGGGAAATGATCTCAGCCTCACTGACAGGTTGGACAACGGCCTTCGGCAACAAATAGTAGAATCCGGCGTCAGAAGCGAAAGACACCAGGTCAATGTACCGGCTCCGGATGCGGCTTTCGGGAAGTATTTGTTTTAAGGACTCTATCAAGGATAATCAGGATTATGAGAGATCATGTTTCAAACGCAGTAAACTCCGAAGGGCCTTACCATATTTCAATTATTGTCAACGGGTAAATGGTGATCAAATTCAAACGCCTCCAACCCCTGGAACCCGGAATTCCTTATTACAAACAGTGAACCCGCCAGCGGTTGCTCCTCAAGTTGTTTTTCGTTCAATCCCACTTTAGCCGATGTAATGTAAAGATCCCGGAAATCGCCTCCGCCAAAGGTACACGAAGTAACCCGGGCAACAGGCAGGCGTATACTCAACAATTTTTGACCGGCAGCGGGATCCCAACGCGTGACCTGCCAACCATCCCAATGCGAAATCCAAAGCATACCTTCATTGTCGATCGTCATGGCGTCCGGAAATCCGTCATCCTCGGAAATTTTTAGCGCGGTCCCTTTATTAGAAATACTGCCGGTGTCATCATCATAGTCAAAAACCGCCACCTCACGGGTGGGCGTGTCGATGTAATAAAATTTGCGCCGGTCATTGCTCCAGGCCATGCCGTTGGAAATCGAAACCCGACCTATTTTCAGGTTGACCGAAAGGTCCTTGTCAATCATATAAAGATTGCCGGCGGCAGGCGCCTCAGACAAGGCCATTGTCCCAACCCAGAATCGTTGGGAGGGATCACATTTCCCGTCGTTGAAACGATTTCCCGGCAAATGCGCTTCGGGGTTTTTAACGATCGTAACCCGGCCGGTTTCCCGATGGACAAATGCAATTCCTTTTTTCAGGGCAGCAATGAAATTTCCGTCCCTGCATAACGCAATCGCACCGACCATATGTTCCACGTTGATGACATGATGCGTTTTCCGGGAAACGGCGAACTGATGGATGTCGCCGCGCAAAATATCCACCCAGCAAATCGTTTGTGTCTTTGCATCCCAAACCGGTCCTTCTCCGAGAACACATGGATGGTTACAAGCCACTTCAACAACCGGTCGGGGATTCTGGATCATACGCAAGTCATACCTGGTAACTCCAGCAATATGGGAAAATTAAATTTATCCTGGTAAACGGATGTCATCCAATTGACCAGGCTGCTTGTGACTGATAGCGCGAAGGGGCAGGACTTGAAATAAAATTCTCCAATAAGAAATTCATTATCAATCTCATGGTGACGGATTATGAACTTTCACCAGCCATCTTCATCTTCTCAGCCATTTTAGCATAAGTGACATCGATATTGATACCGATCAAGAAAGCCTCACCGGCTTCGGTACGTATTGCCAGTTTTTTATCGAGTGTATAGGTTTCCTTTCCCTGGCGGATTGCATGTTCAACTTTTTCCGCGCTCCCCCTGCTTGCGAATATTTCCTCTTCGAAATTCCAGAACTCGTCGGCTTGCTCCTTCGAAAAGAAGTCGTAGTCCGACTTGCCCAGCATTTGCTCACGTGTCATGTTATTAAGATCACATACGGCTTTATTCAGCAACACCATTTTGTGATCGCGATCTTTCACAAACACGGGAATGGGCACAGAATCCAACACAAGGTTCAGAAATTCTTTCGAATTCTTTAATTCTTCCTGGAGCTTTTCGCGCTCCCTGGCTTCGCGTGTCAAATGTTCCTGTGTCGCTTCAAGCTCTTCAAGATTCTGTCTGACCTCCTCTTGCTGGGACCTTAGCTGTTCGGTCAACTGCTGCGATTCCTGCAACATCTTGGTGGCGTACTCGGTTTTGTGCAGCGATGAAATAGCGCTTCCGATGATTTCCCCGGCGTTCGTTAGAAACTCCTTTTCGTGGTCGGTGAACTTTGAAAATGATGCGAGCTCCAGCGCTCCCAGGATCTCGTCGTTAAACTTCAACGGAACAATAATGAGGGAACTGGGAGTGGCCAATCCGAGGCCCGAGGTGATGTGAACATATTTTTCAGGAATTTCCTCCAGATACAACAATTCGCCTTCGGCAATACATTGGCCGAGTAAACCATCGCCGACGTCACGTCTCGTCTGGAACATCTTATGCTTCTCGTACGCATAACACGCCTTCATTTCCAAAAAAATATCGTCCGGGTTCTCTTTGTTAATGACAAAGAATCCACCCTGGTTGGCATTGAGATATTTAACCAGGAAGGATAGGATTTCCCGGAAATTTGAAGTTTCATTTTCAGCAGACCGCAACCTTCCGCCCAGCTCATTGAGACCTGTGATCTTCCAGTGCCTGATCCGTTCCCCTTCATGCGATGCCTTGAACTTTAAACCCATTTCGAAAAGCGTGTTACCCAAAAGGTCATCCGCTTCAAAATCATTTGCAACTGAAAATTTACCGGATGCCATTTCCCTGACAAAAGCCAAATGGTTTTCCGATACGATTTTCATTTTGGAAATATCGTTTGATTCGGTCACCTGATGTTTCAACGCGTTCCGATAGATCCTGTTGGCATAATGTGATGCGCAAAGCGTGCCCGTCCAAAACATCATCCACAGCAGGTCTTCGGTTTGCCACGAAACGATGGCTAATAACAATGAGGCCAATGCAGGGACCGCAAAAACTTTAGGATCGGCCGACACCACAAGGGCGGCAAATACAGGAAGTACGGTCAACAGAATCGGCAGGTCTGAAAACACGGACACGCCAAGCGCCAGCACAGTTAACTGAATGCCGTGCAGGTATTCCTTTAACGATCGGTGACTATTCCGCGTCACTTCGTAAATAATGTATCCTGGCACAATGACCCATAACACGAAAACGAAGCTGTTGATGATTCGAACACCCTCTGAAACTATAAATGCCCCGATCAGGGTCAATCCGGTAATTCCAAGAATCGCATGATCGGAAATTCTTTGACTGGAAAGTTTGTGGTGGGGTAAAGCGTTCATAAATAAGAGCGGTTTATGATCTGAAATACCTGATAAAGAAAGGAAAAGTAGCGTTTTTTTTCCTCCTTCTTTTCCCATTCAACAACAATCTTTTTTATTGATATTCAATTTCATTGCGAATGATCGCGGTAAAAACCAGCCTTTATTTCATTCTGAGATATTCAGGAATTTGGATCAGGAGCACAAGGACCACCAGGCGAAATCAAGCCAGAAGCTCCGGAACTTCTAAGGGCTCCGGGCGAGGTCGATGCTGCTAAAAGGCAATGACTAACGGTTAGCCGTTTCAAGACTGCGCAATTCAATATTACGGAAGTCAATTGGCTGCCCCTCGCTTTGCAGCGCGATGAAACCCGACTTGAGTGCTTTCCCGGGTACCCATAGCGCGGTGTCATATCCGTTAACAACTCCACCTCCCATCGTCGGATTGCTGTATTGTAAAACCGTGTCTCCGTTAATAACATGGGTGATCAGTGAATCTCCCAGCACAATCAGTTCCGCCCGGACCCATTCATCCTTCGCGTAGGTTTTTGAACGCGAATTCAGGCAATGGCTATCATACAGTTTCCCTTCAAAAAAAATATCAGTACCGGGAGAACACATGTTGCCGGTCGGTCGCGGTTTTCCATCATCCAACCCCGCAAGGAACTGCATTTCCACGGAAATCGGCCAGTTTTGCTCTTTGGGCATTGTACGCGGATCCTGTGAATGAAACATTACACCGCTGTTCAGCAGGGTGTACTCCGGAGCCCCACGCTGCAGTTCACCGGCAAAACGATACTCCAGTCTTAAATGAAATCGCGAGTAAGGTTGCTTATAATAGAGATGGCCAAACTGATCGTTGAAATCGCCGTATTCGTCATAACGCACCCTGATCATTCCATCTTCCACGCGGAAGGTATTTCCGAAATTGACCCCAGGATCATGATGATGGATCTTCACGATCCAGTCATCGAGATCACGTTCATTAAAAAGCCGGATCCATGAGTCGGTTGTCGCCTGCTTTTCTGCCGCACAACCTGTAAAGAATAGAATGACCGCGATAATTTTCAGTTCCCGCATATTGTTGACGATAAGTTTAGCCTCGAATTGGTTTTACAGTTTTTTTTCAACAGTCACATCACGCAAATTAAGTGTATTTTTAACACCACTAATGGGATGGCATTGTTTCGCTCCAATATATCAAAATCCCGTGGAACAATCATCGCGTCCATAAACACAAAAGCAGGCCATCCCTATTGGAACGGCCTGCCACCAGTGAACTAATTACCCTATTCTATGATCACCTTTTTGATTGTATTGATTTCGTCGGTACGGACCCTTACAAAGTACAATCCTTGTGACAGGGCATGCTGAATCGTGCCTGACCGGTATACTTTGGTCGCCAGTGCCACATTACCGCGGCTATCGATGATCGCCACATCCGCTGTTTCATTTTCCAGCATGGCAGGTACATAAATGTGCAGCTGGTTCCCTTTTGCAGGATTCGGATAGATCTCTACCAAAGCCGACCCTTCTTCATTCCTGTCCCTGTCAGCCACGTCGTGTGTACTCATCCTTGCAGTGGTTGTCGCCAACTGCCATTGCGCGCTGTACCATCCATCCTGACCTCCGCTGTATTGGGCAAAGCCCGTCTGATTTTCAACGTGGACGATACTGCCTGTCTGCCACCTGTTCCGGATTCTTATCCATGTGCCATCGACATTGTCCTGTGACCACTGGGCACTCCACCAGTCTGTGGTTATTGAAGTACACTGGACAGAGCCAGTTTGATTTTCAATATGCATATATTCCCCGGTTCCCAGATTCCTCAGCCTGAAGTACGTTGCGTCAACTGTCACTTTTTCCCACTTATAATTATTGTTCGCAACTGTCGTTCCGTAACCAACATTTGCACCCGCATCATATAAGTAGGTGCCTACCCATCTGTTCCGGATCGTGTAATAGGTCGCTGAAGAGGCCACGGTAACCTGAACCTGATCGCTTGCCGTTAAAGATCCGTCACTGACCGTCAGCTGAAAAACATAAGTGCTGCCATTGGTCAAACCGCTTACGGTGGCCGTCGCAGCGTTGCCATTCGTGATGGTTGCCGTCGGACCGCTTATTTTTGTCCAGCTATAGGTGATCGGGTTTCCATCGGGATCAGAACCGGAGCCCGGAAGTGTCGTGGAGGTCGTTCCCACCGCAAGAGATTTATCCGGGCCGGCGTTGGCTGTTGGAGGATTATTTGCGCCACCGGAAACTGACACGTTTGTAAATGTCGCGCCAGTAAGCACGCCGTCGTTATGGGAAGTGGCAAAAAACCCAACGTAAACACTACTGGGCATTGTGATCGTCACAGTTCCTGTTTGAGTCCATGTGTTTCCGTCTGTTGAACGAAAACCCGTCAACGTATTCCCCGAACGGATGATCCTCACCCAATTCGGAATTGTTCCGGAAGCATTTCCCGCCGCCGTTGACCCGGCGCCGGTCCCGTTCCTGTATTGAAAATTGAAACCATTCGAAGGTGTGAGCAGTATCGCGGCATTTGATGCGTTTGCGTTTAGCGACTCGCGTATCATCACGCCTGCTTTTGCCCACGCATTGGTATTTGTAAGCGAGCCCACCCGCGCGGTAATGGTAACATTTCCCGAGAACGGTTGATAAACGAATCGGAACTCATCCGCGAAATCAAACACGTCGGCTCCCGAAGCGTTGATGGTGAACGTACCTGACGAGTGTGATGCGGAACCCGCGGCGGCCACCGCCCCAATGTCGGAAGTCTGCCACGGTGCCGGCAGGTTGCTCGGCGGAGGATTTACCGTTAATGAAAAAGTCTGTGAGCTTGCACAGCCCGAGGCATTCGTGTGTGTCGCTATATAACTTCCGGACTGACTGGTCTGTACGTTGGTTAAGGTGATCTCGCGGACAGAAGCCGTGTAACCATTCGGTCCTGACCAACTCCACGATCCGCCGGTAGCAGGCTGTGGCCCAAATGTGACCGAGCCTCCGGCAGTGAGCGTAGCCGAGGCGGTTTGTGTAAATGCGCCTCCGTTGACTGAAACATACGGCGTAATAGCAGTTGGCGTACAGGTCGTGTTCGTCAGAACCAGATACTGGTATGCGGCCAACGACCGCGTTGAACCTGAGGTTAAAGTCAATGCTGCTCCTGTGTACGCGTCTGAATAACTACCCGCAAGGGCCGAGGGTATAATGTAGTTCTGGGTGCTGTTTCTCATGTTAACGAGCACGACCACTTTTTCCGTGCCGTTGATCTTTGTAAAAGCACAAACATTCGCATCTGAATAATTCGTCATGGCACCACGCCGGATGGCCGCGCTGTTGTTTCTAAACGTGAGTACTTTGGTAAAATCAGCCGCGGCCCCCGTGTTGGCACTCCAGTCGATCTTCGGATTGTACCAGGGATAAGCCACATAAGAGGAAAAGTCGACTTCCTGGCCGCTCATCAGGAAGGGAACACCGCGCATGTAAGCGCATACCAGGAAATTGGCGACCACGCCATTGTGATTCTGAAACAGCTGAAATGGGAGAATCGGTATATCATTCCTTCCCACAATATCATGATTCGTGGTGTATCTCACCACCTGCTGAGTGCTGTTTGCGAGTGAGTACTCTGTATTCGTCGTTGTTTGCATTTGAGCGACAGAAGTTCCGCTGCTGATCGGACGCAATGCATCCCAAAACCATTTGTCACCGAAATTCATGTCGAATCCCGCCTGAAAATTTTCAACGCGATCACCTTCCGCCAGCATAAGCAGCTTGTGCGACGTGATACCTCTCAGGTTGCTGATCACGGCCGACCAAAAACTAACGGGTGCGTTGTTCGCAAAATCGCATCTGAAGCCATCCACGTTTGCCGCAAAGATCCAGTAGCGCATATTGTCGATCATCGCGGCACGCATCGCCGTGTTATTCATATCCAGGGCAGCTACATCCGGGAACAACGCAATGATATTGCCGGAACCATCGCGCTGGTACCAATCGGGATGTTGTGTGATCCATGGATGATCGAATGATGTCTGGTTGACAACGAAGTCGAGAATCACGGCCATTCCCCTCGCGTGGGCGCCATCCACCAACTGGCGGAGGTCAGCAAGCGTTCCATATTCGGCGCCAACGCCTTTAAAGTCCTTGATACAATAAGGCGATCCGGATGCCCTCGAATCGGTACCCATCGGGTAGTGGGGCATCAGATACATCGTGTTGATGCCGAGCGCGCGGATCTGATCGAGACGGCTGATCACGCCCTGAAAATTACCCGCTGAACTGAAGATGCGCGTATGAACCTGGTACATGTTGACATCCTGGGGGTCCGGCACACCTGCAAATGGTGTCCCGTATTGAGGAGGGTCCTGCGCCTCGACCGGAGTGGTCATTAATAATACCCCGCTGAATACGGCGCAAACCAATGTGCGCAACGGCGTCAGAAGGCTGGTTGAACAAACTTTCATAAGGATTAAATTTAGGTAAGTGTCTAAAGTGTTTGGAAAAACTCCGGGTCTTTTTCAACATCCCGCCTATTCCCTCTTTAAGACCATAAACTCGAATGGCAATAAAGTAACAGAATCACCTAGCGCATAAGTTGTGTCATCATCGGCCCGGCGCCAGCTTGAATCCTTCAGCTCCGGATCGACAACCCAGGTTTTTTCAGCGTTCCTCACATTCACCAGGATCAGATACTGTTCATCTGCCTTTGTGCGGGTAAAGATTGCCAGGTGTTCGTGTGGGTAATTTTTTAATTCGCCTTTCGTAAAAGCCTGCGATGAATTATAGATGGATAATATCTTCTCATACCGCTGCAGTACCGCCGGATTTTCATTCCAATCGATGGGATCGCGTGTAAAGAATGGCAATCTCTCAAGGCGACCAACTTCCTGGCTACTGTAAATCAATGGTGCCGCACTCGTAAAAATTGTTATGGCCGAAGCGGAAATTGCGGCGTTGAGGCTCCCGAAGATTTCAACTGGGGTCGCCTCCCATGCAGATTCATCGTGATTGGTCGTATAACGCAACTTGACCGTGCCGGCAGGAATACTTTTATATTCAGCCTCATGCGTGACGAAAATTGACTGGGCGCTGCCTCCTTTGTAAACCGCCTTCAAGGTTGTGTAAAAGTCCCACGCATAGTTCATCTGAAACCCGGCAGAAAAATTTTCAGGCTTTCCTCCTTCCGCAAGCAGGATCAATTTTCTCCCCGGAATCGACTTTAGCTCACCGAGCGCCTGCGACCAAAAATCAGCTGGCACGAAGTCAACGGCATCACAACGGAAACCGTCTACATTTGCCTCGATCACCCAGTATTTCATGGCATAGATCATGGCTTTACGCATGTCGTGATTGTCGAAATTCAGCTCGGCAACATCCTGCCAGTTCGTTCCCGGCGGCACGATCACATTTCCGCCTGCATCCTGCGTATACCAGGATTTGTCGCGCATCCACGGATTGTCCCATGCGGTGTGATTCGCAACCCAATCCATGATCACCGCGATGTTCCTGTCATGAGCGGCCTGGACGAGGTCGCGAAATTGCTGGAGGTCCCCGAATTCCGGATTCACGTCGAAGTAATTCTTTACCGCATAGGGAGATCCCAACCCACCTGCCGATCGCTCCTGTCCAACCGGGTGAATCGGCATCAGCCAGATCGTATTTATGCCGAGTGATTTAATATGATCCAGTTTGTCAAGAACTCCACCGAAATCACCGGACGCGCTAAACGCACGAATATTTATTTCGTACAACACTACATTTTGCGGATCGGGCACTGCCGCAAACGGGGTTCCGTATTGAATTAATTTCCTGGGTTCGTCAGGAGATACCGGTACTGGCTCGTGGCGCTCTGTGTGGCAGGCCAGTGCGATCAATGACATCAGGAGAATTTTCCATGTAAGCATAAGCGGGTAAATATTATCGTTGTTTCTCGATCATGACTGGCTCCGCGAGCTTCGCAGTACATCCAAATTTTTAACTTTCAATTTTTTACTACCGAATAACTGTACGCATACGATGGGGCTGAACGGCTCAGGTCAATTGTTATCGTATAATTTCCAGCTTCGGAAATACTGATCGCTGCATCAGTCTGAATAAGATTTCCTGAAAGGGCATTGCTGTCCGCAGGGCCGTAGTTGACATCCCATCCGTTATTGGCGCGGAATTTCACGGCACCATTTGCGAGATCAAGGGTCTTCGACCATGTTTTCGAAGTTTCATCAAAAGTCATCGCTGTGGATTCGAACCAGCTCCCGGGTGTAGCATCACCGACGAGCCCCCACGAATCGATCCGCGTAAGCGAATACGTCAGATTTTGAATGTTAACCGTGATCTTATAATAACCTGCAGCGGGAACATCAATACCAGGCGCGTTTCCGTCAATCGTTAATGACCCGCTGCCAGCGCTTCCATAGTTGGTATGGCCCCAGTCCGGCGCGCTGGTAAATTTGATCCACGTACTTGCCGGCACCGTAACATAACCTTCAAAAACCTGGTCATCCGTTTCAGATACCGCATAAATAGACAGTGCATCGGATTGTGAAGGGTCGCCGCCCGATTGCTGATATCCACCGGGAATCCACAACCTGGGCGGCGCCGGAACAACCTGATTTTTTACAACTGAGTATTTGTAATGGCGCGGGGAAACACTTTTACTGAAATCCAGAACAACCGTATAATTCCCCGCCTCATTGATTGTGATCGCGTCATTTGTCTGAATTAGTTTCCCGGAAAGCAGGTTGCTGTCTTCCGGCCCATAGTTCAGCCACCAGTCATTGTTTGCGCGAAATTTCAAAGCTCCCTGTGTGAGATCCAGTGTCGCTGTCCATAAGTCGTTGTCAGCATCGTAAACCATGGCTGTCGAATGATCCCAACTGCCAGGTGTGGCCGTACCGATCAATCCAAACGATTCGACGCGATAAATTTCATACGTGAGATTTTCAATGTTCACCTTGAACCGGTAATAGCCGGCTTCGGGTGCGGATAATCCGCCGGCAAGTCCATCCGTTGTCAGCACGCCGGGTGTACCGGAGTCGCCGTAGTTGATATGATTCCAATCCGGGTGTGAGGTGAATTTGAATGCGCTTCCCTCATTGATATACACGTATCCTTCAAACTCCGTTTCACTGGTTCCGTAGATCACCGGCGCAGATCCCGGATTCCAACCCTGGTATCCGCCCGGAACCCACAGGGATGGCGGATTGTTTGCATCAAACAACTTCAGGGGTTTCACCGTGATGCTTACGGTTGGAGAAATTACAGTATACTGACCGTTGATCGACGACAGCACCCGGATTTCCAGCGATGATTCTACATTGGGGGTTATTTTCAGATCCAGCAACAATTTTGCGTTCAGCTCCCCGATCGTCATAGAAACACTGTTGTGTTGCGTTGTTCCAAGTATGACCGGATCGGCAAACGATCTTTCCGCCGAATCAAGCTGAACAACATATGTAAGTTGTGTTTTCACACCATAGTCCGCCGCACTCCACGCGAGCGCGATTACTTCCGACAGATTTTCTTCGGAAATTACTTTCGTGAATCCATTACTGTGGCTCGTGATCGAGGGGGGCGCGGGGTCGGTCTTGATAACGGGTTTGGCTTCCTCTTTTTCACAGCCGAAAAAGACAAAACTGAAAATGGTCCAAATGATGAATCGATTCTTCATGATTGTAAGAATTAGTAGCCAGGGTTTTGCTTAAGATTCGTGTTAACGGCACGGTCGGATGCCGGCAGCGGAAATAACACAACGTGGCTTTGCGTGGAAGAACCTTGTTTTACATTTCCTTTCCAGTCCCATAAATACTGTTCTCCCGTAAACAGGCCGTAACGGATCAGATCTGTCCTTCGGTGCGCTTCCCAGTATAACTCGCGGGCCCTTTCATCAAGGATGAAATCGAGGGTGAGATCAGCAGGGGTGATATTGCCAGAGGTATCTCCGTAAGCTCGTTGGCGAATGAGGTTCACCACGTTCAATGCAGTTGCGGCATCACCACCGGTCCCGCCCCGGAGGACTGCTTCAGCATACATCAGGTAGACATCGGCGAGCCGGAACATCGGGAAGTCTGTATCGACAAAAGTTGGATTCTTTCCTTTTAAACCACCGGAAGTGATATTCCTGAATTTTGTTGACAGATAACCTTCGGTGAAAACCGTTGGATTGTTGATCTCGAGCGTCTGTCCATCCGTGTAAAACATCGCGCGGGCGTCCGTATCACCCGAAGGATCCGGAAATTTTTCAACAAAACTGTTCGTCAACCGGTTTCCCCACCAACCCCCCGAACCAATGCCAAAGTCATTGTCGGCATCTTCTGATCCGCCAACCGCGGCATGAATGATAAAAGTCACTCCACCGTAATTTCTTCCGTTGTCGCCGTCTTCCGCAACAGCGAAGATGATCTCATTTCCCCATTGGTCATTATCTGCTAGGAAAAGGTGAGAATAGCTGTTCTGCAGCGAATAACCGCCGGAATTCATGATCAGCTTGCAGTATGTGACACAATCCGTGTAATGATTGTTTCCATCGCCCAAATAGACCGCGGCGTTGAGGTAGAGTTTGGCAAGCAAAGTCCACGCGGCCGCCTGATCAGCCCGTGCATATTCATTGCTACGCGGTAATGCCAGTGCCGGCAGAATCTCCTTTAACTCACTTTCGACGTAAAGGAACAAATCGGTCCTTGAGATCTGCCGTGGCAAAAAGGCGCCCGGCGCATCGGCCTCCGTGACAAATGGAACATTTCCCCAGAGGTCAAGGGCGAAATAATAGTACAGCGCTCTGAGGAATCTCGCCTCCGCCAGATATTGTTTCACATCCTCCCGGAGCGGTGCGGGCAAACCTTCAACCCTTGGGCTAACCTCCCGGATAAACTCGTTGCAATAGGCGATGTTGATAAAAATACGCTGATACAATAATTGTACGTATGCATTTTGTTCTGACCAGTTATGGCCATGGAACTCCACAAGGCCAGGATCGCCCCATGCACTGATGCATTCATCGGTTGTGATCTCCTGGGCGCTCCAGTACGTTCGCAAAAAACTGGTGGTGCCTTCATCGGGCGCTGAAATTTCAGGCTGACCATATTCACCCCGTTGCCCGGTGAGCGTCATTGCCCCGTAAAGCTTCGCGAGAAATTCCCTGTAGGACGCGGGATCTTTAAAAACATCGGTTGACGTAGTTATCCGCTCATTCAACGGCTCTGTATCAAGATCACCTATGCACGATGACATGGCCATCAACAGGGAGATGAAAAAGATTTTATATATGATTTTTTTCATTTTCATTATCGTTAAAATTCAACATTGACGTTCAGGAAGAATGCCCGTGTCCGCGGGAAAAAGTTATTATCAAGACCGCCGGAGATCTCGGGATCAATGCCTTTGTATTTTGTGATGATAAAGGCATTTTGGACACCGGCCCCAACCCTTATCTTTAACCGGTCTTTGTAGACATCCTGAAATGTGTAACCGACGTTCATATTATCCATTCTGAAAAAGGATCCGTTCTCGATGTAGTAATCCGAAAAACGTGTATTCAGGGCGTTGGTAAATTTTGTTTCGTCTGCGAGCTTGCTCACGTTGCTCAGGTAGCTCATGGAGTTGTACAACGTGCGGTATGTGCTGTTGGCCGCAACATTGTTGTAGACATAATTGTCAAGGCTCACCCTCCCGCTAAAGCTGAAGTCCAGATTCCTGTAGCCGAAATTCGAATTGATGCCCATCATGAACCTGGGGTCGGGCTGTCTTAAAACATACAGGTCACTGGTGTTGATCTGCCCGTCATTGTTCCGGTCAACGTAGGCGTCTTCAATCGGCCGGCCTTCGGGATCGTATACTTGCTGATACACATAAAATGCAGATCGGGGATAGCCGACCTTATGAACCTGGATGGTTCCCGACGTCGTTCCGCCGATCCCTCCGAGGGGCACCATGAAATCGGGGTCGTTACTCAGGTTCAGTCTGGTGATCTCATTGCGGTTATAGGAAATGTTATAACCTGCTGTCCACGTGACCTTATCGCCCGAAAAAATTTCAGCCCGCAGGTTTAATTCCAGACCGCGATTTTGCATACTGCCTACGTTCGTGGTCAGGTTACTTGTAAAGTTTGTTCCGACCGCAACGGGGATATAAGCAATCAGATCATTCGATTTTTTCTCATACAGATCCAGCGATCCGGTAATAACATTTCCAAAGAAGCCAAAGTCGACACCGGCATTGATGGTCGTGGTCTCCTCCCACCTGATATTCTTATCATATCCATCCGGTCTCAGTGTGTTATAAAAAGTATCACCAAACGGGTATCGGGACGAATTATCACTCCTGCTGTACGTGGCTATGTAAGGGTAATCATTGCCGTAAATATCCTGCTGGCCGGTGACTCCGTAACCCACCCTTAATTTCAGATCAGACAAGAATTTGGCTGTGCTGAGAAATTCTTCTTCATTGATTTTCCAGGCAAAGGCAACCGCTGGAAACAATCCCCAGCGTTTCTCCGGGGCAAACCGCGATGTTGCATCATTGCGAAGCGTGCCCGTTAATATATACTTCTCGTTAAAGGTGTAGTTCACCCTGCCGAAAAATGACACCAGATAATACTCAGTCTGATAAATATTCACACGCGTCGTAGCCTCGCTTAGCTGATTCATCGTAGAGTCGCTGCCTGCATTGTAAAAATGGGACCACGAATAACCGCCAAGGACAGAAAGCTTGCTCTTGATCGATTTGATATCCTTTGTATAGCTGAGGTAAAAGTCAAGCAACTCGTTTTTGCTTTGTGTCTCATACGGATTGATTCTTCCGCCTGCCACGGTGGGCAGATAAACCCATTGTGTGCTGTCTTTGATGTTGTTGTGGCCCGATGTCTCACCGTGATCGTAACCGAGGTTGAGCGTCGCCTGGAGCGATTTGAGAAATGGAAATACATAATCCAGCTTCAAATTCCCGAGGATCCGTTTTGATAGGGAAGTGTTGTCGGTAAGGTCAAGCCGCGCGACTGGATTCCCTGGCGCGAGATTGATGCTGTTGCCGTTGATCCCGCCTGTCGTCCACGATGTATAACCCCTCCATCGGGTATTGCCATTGAATACGGGCTGAGTCGGATCATACGAAATCGCATCACCAATTGCAGCCTGATCGGCAAAGTTGTTGTTGTTGATCAGTCCCTTCACGTTGAGCGCAATCTTGAGGTTGTCGTTGAACAAAGACGGATCAAGCGCCAACCCAAAAGTGGTTCGCTCAAAATTGTAAGTCCTGAGCACACCATCGGTATTGTTATGGCCAAGCGAAATCCGGTACGGCAACTTCTTGTAAAGCGATCCCGAAAAATTCAGACTATGGTCCATACCAACGGCTGTCCGATAAATTTCACTCTGCCAGTCTGTGTCTGCGGTTCCCAACAAAGACAAAATCGCATTGTTTGCGTTAAATTGTTGATTCATTAAAGCACGGTACTCGTCGCCACTGTACACATCCGTTTTTCGTGGCGTTGTGTAGACAGTACCGGTGGAGGTGTATTCTATATTGAATGACGCCCCTGCACGTTTCGTAGTGATGATGATCACCCCATTTGATGACCTGGATCCGAAAATGGCTGCGGCAGAAGCATCTTTGAGAACGGTCACTGACGCTATATCATTTGGATTGAGAATAGCCAGCAGGTTGGGAGATCCGCCCGGATTGGTGTTGCTGACCGGCACGCCATCGATCACAATCAGCGGATCGTTACTGGCGTTTAATGAAGACCCGCCGCGTATCCGGATGGTGGAAGTGTTGCCGGGTGCGCCGCTGTTGGAGGTTACGATAACACCTGCGGTTTTTCCGACCAGTAAATCCTGAGGTGCATTGACAACACCTTTGTTAAAATATTTCGAATTGATCACTGCGATAGAACCGGTCGCATCCGATTTTTTAACTTCGGAGTAGCCAACAATGACAACCTCGTCCAGTGTAGCGATATCCGGAGATAAGGTAACGTTGATCAGGGATTCTCTACCGATGGGAATTTCCTGCGAAGCATAACCTACGAAAGAAAAAACCAGGGTGGCATTTGCCTGCGCCTTGATAGAATATTTTCCATCCGCATCCGTGACAGTACCATTTGTTGATCCTTTTTCGAGCACGTTCACCCCCGGAAGCGGCGTTCCATCATCGGATGATTTGACCTGGCCATTGACCATCACGTCGGATTGCGCGAGAAGGGACGCGCCCGGGGTGACGATCATGGCTGCCAGCGGAATTAATAATTGATAAAATTTCCTCATAACAGTTGGGTTTAAATAGGGTTTTTCTGCAAGCGATTGCTTCGCCTTGTCAAACGATTGCAGCACTGTACAAAGAAATGGGCGCTCCGAAGGGAGATCAATTAGTGAGTTTGAAATCTAGATATTTCTACTACTTCAAATTTTCCAAACCGCTGAAAATCTGTGTATTGTCCGTGCACGGGAATGCCGGAAATCTCAGGCCGATCTAAGTGTTAGAAGGATTATATTGCGCGAAGGCCCATGATCCTGCGATCGAATTCTTCACCCGGAACAATGGATTTGCTGCGGATGCGGGTTTTATAGGTGTAAATCGTCGTCACAGAATAATCCAGGATCTTGGCAATTCGTTCATGGTCGTGTATGCCCATCCGGATAAGGGCGAAGATCCGCAATTCAGTGTTGAGAAGTTGTCCTTCCTTCAATACGATCCGGTCCTCTGGCTTAAAGAGGGAATTAAAAACGCCGACGAAATTCGGGAAAAGCTTCAAAAAAACTTTGTCAAAATTGTGATACAGCTCGTCCCGTTCTCTTTTAATGTTGATACTGTCCACGGTAAAACGCAGATCTTCAAGCTTTTTTGTCATCAGCTTGAGGTCAAGCGTTTTCTTCAGCGAATCGAGCTTCGTAATGTATTCGGCGGTAGTATTGAAATAGTACCAGATATACTCTTCTTTTATCTTGTTCGCGTCCTGCAACTGGTGGTTCGCTTCGGAAAGAGACTGATTTGATTGGGAGATAATCCGTTCGGCCTTTTGAAGCTTCTTGTTTTGTTTATAAATGACAAATGAAAAGCCGATGACACTTAAAGTAAGAACCGTGATCAAAGAGGAGTATACCAGCAGCATTTTTCTTTTGGATTCGATCCTGTTCATTTCGCGTCCTTCGATCACCGGAAAAATTGCACCGACCTGTGTTTTTCGCTGACGGGCCCCGTAAAAATCGGCGTCTTCCATGGCAATGCGGATATACTTGTACGCATCCTCAATATTTCCCTCCTTAAAAAAAAGGTCTGCCAGGTTCAACATGGCGAGCGTTTCCTTGGTACAGGATCTGATGTCGGCAATCGCAGCCCTGATAAGCATTTCTTTTGCTTTCACAGGCTGACCCGAATAAAAATAGATAAAACTCAGCGTACTGGATGCGATGGCAAACTGTGGTTCCGTGAGGCGGAATTCATTGATCATCCGTTCATATGCGTCTTCAGCCTCCTGCATTTCGTGAAGGTGCAAATGCCGGAGACCTTTCATCAGAAGATATCGAACCGAACGCTCGGGCATTATCTGAAGAGCAGAATCGATATATGCGTATGCGCGATTCGTGTAAACCTTGCGGTAAAAATCATCGCGGTTGAAGTCGGCCAGGTCAAAACAGGCCCGCGCCATTATATAATAGAATTCGGATTTGATCGTATCGGGAAGATCTTTGGATCGAATAGAATGAAGCGTATCAAGCGCTTCGTTAAACAATCCGGAGGAAACCAGAACAAAACCGACCTTGACCTTCGCGTCGGACAATCTTACGGGTTCTCCCAATTGCCTGGCTATGCCCTGTAATTTCCGCGCATAAAGAAAAGCGGAATCGTAAATAAAAGACTTGTATTCTTCATATAGGTCGGAACAAATCAGATATCGCGCGCGCAATGACGCGTTAACCAACTGACCCTTTTGACGAATAATTCGTTGGGTCTTCTCCGCCGCATAGAATTCACGTTTTCCAATTTCAATATCCAGCTGTTCGAGCAAACTGTCAATTGCCGGCTGACTAAAAACTGAACGACACGAAACCAGACACAAGACTGCGATTAAAAATAATTTCATCCCGACAAATATGTCCTTTGAATATAAGGAATAAAACATAATCCTGGCAATCGTATGTCTAAGTACCAGCCACGGTCTTATTTTCAACGCGATCGGAACTTTATTATATTATCGATCAAAATATAAACGACCATGAACGAGAACGTATCTACATTATTGGTGATTGAGAGCAAGATCAAAGAGGTAGCCGACATGGCAGACCTTCTTCCCCTTGTGATCATCATTCACGAATTACCCGACCTGAAGCTGCGCTACATGTCTGCTCTGGGATTAAGGCTCCTGGGGACTAACTGGGACGCTATTGAAAAAATGAAGTATGAGGAGTTCATGAAGAAATATTTCAATGAAGATGATTTCAGGGAGGCGACTGAAAAAATTATCAGGTTCCTCAAGGACAATACCGGCGAATTCGTGTCCTACTTCCAACAGGTAAAGACCTCGAAAACACGCGAATGGGATTGGTATATGAATACCGTCAAAGTCCTGCTGCGTGACCACGACCAAAATCCGGTGCTCCTGATCACCACCGCTATGCAAATTGACCCCGAACATTATTTCATTTCCAAAGCTTCCAGGCTCCTGGAAGAAAATGTTTTCATGAAAAACCATTATTCAAATTTCGCATCACTCGGCGAACGTGAAAAGGAAGTGTTGAAACTGATGGTGCTGGGAAAAACCTCCGCCGAAATCGGTGACCAGCTGTTTATCTCCACGGCGACGGCTGAAACACATCGTAAAAATATCAGAAGAAAACTGGAGACGGCAAATACATATGAGCTGTCAATATATGCCCGGGCTTTCGGATTGGTTTGATTCTCATCCATCAAACACAGTGCACTGGCTGCTTAATTCTCCAGGCATGTGAAATTTCTGCATGCCGTTGCGAATCCGAACACTTTTGTAGTGTTTCCGGGCAAGATTCCCAGGCAGCATGAATTTCAACGCAGTTTTTGTAGAGATTTCCGATGATTTTTCTGGCTGAATATTTGATCAGCAAAAATGGAAATAATCATATGCTCCCTTGAAACGAACATACCTGGGTGAGTTTGAAGAAATTGTTTTGCTGATGGTTGGAATTCTCGACAACACAGCATATGGCGTTAACATCACGCATGAAATTGTCCACCAGACAAACCGAAGCGTGCGTCTAAACCAGGTACACGCCGCCCTCCACCGCCTGGAAGAAAAGGGAATGATCGCCTCGAAAATGGGCGATCCGACACCCGAACGCGGCGGAAGACGAAAGCGGATATTTACCATAACTGGTTACGGCGTTCAAACCCTTCACGAGATCCACGGTGTACGTTCCAATCTCTGGAACCTGATGTCCGCAACGCTAAAAAGTGCTGCAGTATGAAAAAACAATCTCAAAAACGCGTTCCTCCTGCGTGGGCCACACATTTGTTAAAAATTCTTTGCGCTCCTCACCTGGCGGAAGAGATTCAGGGGGATCTGGAGGAAGAATTTAACTACCAGGTCGAACAGCGCGGCCTGACAAAAGCCCGCATCGACTACATCCGCAATGTGATCGGCTTTATCCGTCCATTCGCCTTAAAAAGAAAAAAATCGTCGACACAATCCCCTTTCATTCCTATGAGCATGTTAAAACATCACTTCACCGTTGCGCTGAGAAACTTCGCAAGGCAGAAAGCTTTTTCATTCATCAACCTTACCGGCCTCGCCCTTGGAATGACTTGTTGTGTCTTTATTCTTCTCTGGATAAAAGATGAAAGAAGTGTCGACAGGTTTCATGCAAATGGAAATAAACTCTATAATCTATATGAGACAGCTGCCACGAACGGTGTCGTCTCTGGCAGTTATAGCACGATACGCAAGGTTCTCGACGACAGGGTTTATTTTCCGATCACCGACATAAAAACCGTGGTGCCGGAAGTCGAGCATGTGAATTTTTATGCAACCGGTTACGAGTTGCCGTGGGGTTATCCCGAAACTTTCCAGGTTGGCGACAAGATATACAAGTTCGAAGGCTCACGCGCGAGCGAGGATTTTTTCACGATGTTCAGTTATGATGTCATCGCAGGAAATCCTGCGACGGCCCTGAAAGACCTCAGCAGCATCGCGCTTTCCAGAAAAATGGCCACGATGTTTTTTGAAAGCCCCGGGGATGCTATCGGAAAAAGCATCCGGTATGAAAACCGGATTGACTTTGTTGTCACGGCGGTTTTCGAAGATGTCCCCGAAAACAGCACCCTCAAATTTGATTTTCTGATTAACTGGGAATCCCACCTCACGCGACTGGCCTGGGCTTCTGGAAATGTTCTCACAACACTTCAAATCGCTGAATCTTCAAATATCCGCGAGATCGAAGAAAAGATCGACCGCTTTATGCAATCGCACCTGGATAAAAATGATCCGCGCAAAGTCGAAGCCGGACTTCAGCCATTCGCCGATAAATACCTGTTCGGAAACTTTGTCAACGGAAAACCGGAAGCGGGACGGGTCATCTATATCCGGATATTCAGCGGCATCGCCATTTTTATTCTTATCATCGCCTGCTTTAATTTCATGAACCTGACGACGGCGCGTTCAATAAAACGAGCCAAAGAAATCGGTGTGAGAAAAGTCGTTGGTTCATCAAGAAGCAGCCTCATTGCACAATTCCTCGGTGAATCCCTGTGGCTGTCTTTTTTGGCGATTATTCTCTCGCTGGCATTCGTATTTCTGCTGATGCCTGCTTTTAATACCCTGACAGGGAAACAAATCAGTTTCCGTGTTTCAGATCCGGAAACATTGATTGCAATGCTGACGTTGATGTTGTTCACCGGCTTTGCCGCCGGAAGCTATCCTGCTCTTTTCCTTTCTTCCCTCAAACCTGTCCGCATTCTGAAAGGTACGTTACGCTTCTCGATGAGTGCGATTTGGTTTCGCAAAAGCCTGACGATCTTCCAGTATGCCATTTCAATTCTGCTGCTGATCGTGACGATCGTCATTTCGCAGCAAACACGCTTTGTTGAGCGTACCCATCTCGGATATGATCGCGAAAATTTGATCTACATGCCTGTCGAAGGTGAATTGATGAATCCATCTGACAAAATAAAAAATTACCGAATGTACACCGCATTTAAGGAGGAAGCCTTGCAAATGCCCGGCATCGCCATGGTGGATCGCAGCAGTGAAACGCCTCATGCCATGGGTTTCGTTGTCGACGAAAATGATGGAAAACCAGAAACCGCGGATGGAAGTGATGCCATCAACTGGGAAGGTAAAGAAAAAGGTACTTCCATTGGCTTTAAACCACTCTCGGTCGGCTTCGATTTCCTGAAGATCATGGATCTGAAAATTGCAGCGGGGCGTGGCTTTTCGAAAGACATAGTCACGGATTCAGCTGAGGCATTTATGGTGAACGAAGAAGCAGTAAAGCAAATGGGAATGACTGACCCAATTGGAAAATGGATATCGGCGTGGAGTAAAAAGGGACGCATCATCGGCATTCTTAAAGATTACCACACAAATTCGTTGCATGAACGCATAAAGCCTGTGATCATGGATGTTAAAGAACACGAGTATTTTGGCGTTATAGTGATCCGGACAGAACCTGGTAAAACGAAGGAAGCACTGGCAAGTTTGGAACAGGTGTACAGGAAAATCAATCCCAATTATCCCTTCGGCTACCAGTTCGTCGATGTTGAATACGAGAAGATGTATCGCAACGAACAAATTATCACAAAGCTTTCAAATCTTTTTGCAATCCTGGCGATCGGGATCTCATGCCTGGGTTTGCTGGGACTGGTGATGTTTTCGGCGGAACAGCGCGCAAAAGAATTTGGAATACGCAAAGTGCTCGGTGCCACAGTTTCAAATATCCTGGTTTTACTCTCACGTGACTTTGCGCTCCTGGTGTTGATTGCATTTTCAATCGCCGCTCCTCTTGCCGGATACCTCATGCATCAGTGGTTGCAGGGATTCGCTTTCAAGATTGAATTGTCGTGGTGGATCTTTTTTGCCGCTGGGGCCATCGCAGTCTTCATCGCCATGCTGACAATCAGTGTGCAGGCGTTTCAATCCGCAATGAACAATCCGGTCAGGGCATTGCGAACTGAATAACATTTTGTGATCTATATCCCCTGCGCAGCGGTTTTGCCCGGACTCTTTAACTTATAGACTTTGCCGTCGGGTTTCGTGAGAATGTAAATTTCACCAAGATGATCCCTGCCAAACCGAAGGTCCACTTTGTCGGCACCGCAGAGTTCTTTCAGTTTCCTGGTTTCTCCATTGATCGCGACCTGCCATTCGGTGACCGGCGACTGCTTTCCAATCTTCAGGTCATCGACCTCGACGTAAAAAAGCCTTCCCTGGACTATATCACCAAAGAGATACTTTCCCTGAAAAAAAGGTATTTCCGAGCCGGTGTATTCAAAGCCGCCCGAAATTGCATTGCCTTCCCCATGATCATATTGCGCGACGGGATATGTCACGCCGTATTTTTCGTCATCCGGGGGAAGGGGATAAATGTTGTTCATACCCTTTGAAAGATCCATAACAAAACCTCCCTCGCGGATAGGCCAACCGTAATCATTCCCCGGTAGGATCATATTTAATGATTCGATTTTATGATGACCTATATTTGAAGAAAGCATCTTTCCCGATCGTGTCCATGAAATCCGGTGCGGATTGCGAAAACCAAATGCATAGATCTCGCGCACAGTCCCGGGATTTTCGTTTTTGAAAAACGGGTTTGCAGGCGGAACACCGTATTTGCCATTCTTGCTGTTCTTTCCCGCAGGATCTATCCGGATAATCGTACCCCAGATCTTTTCAGTGCTGTGTGCCAGAAAGGGAAAGCCAAATTCTACACTCGAACCATCGCCGACACCGATGTAAAGCAATCCATAATCCTCACCGCCGGGACGCGCCAGGGGATTGAAAGTTATTTCCTGCACACCGTGGTAAGAATGAACCATGTTGATCCTTAAAAGCTCACGGCTTTTACCCCGGAAAGGGAAGCCGCCCGGATTGTCTGTTTGCCATTCCGTCAGCACCCACTGCAGCATAACTTTAATTGAATCATTGTAACTGAAATCAGCAATGCCTGAACCGGGACCTTCGGCGTGCGTGGTGTAAAGTAAACCGTTCTTATCGAACTCCGGATGGAATGCAAAACTTCCGAATCCGGTCGCCAATCCTGGCTTGTCTATGAAATTCGGTCGCTCCTTAACCATGTCAAGATAAAGCATGGGCTTCTTGTTTTGGAGCTCGTAAAGCTTACCGCGCAAATCCACAATATACAATGCCTTCGAATCCGGACGAAAATCCAGCTTACATATCCGCGTCAGTTGGCCTTCCTGGCTCGATGCCGGGATCTGTGTCAACAATTCCAATTCTGCAATCAGATCAGACATCGGTATGGGTTCGGGGATCGGATCCTTTAATGCTTTCGGATCTATGACACCCCTGCCTGGTGGCACCTTCTTGGTATGGAGAAATGCAACAATTCCATTCAATTCTTCATCCGAATAATGGGCGAATGAAGGCATTACCGATTTGTATTTATCATAAAGGGCCGTGGCCCGCTCATCGCCGGATTCAATAACTCTCTTGGGATCCCTGATAAAATTCCTGATCCAATCATCGTGCACGAATTCGGTAAGGCCGCCCAGCTGAGGACCAATTCCATCCTGTTTAAAAGTATGGCAGGCCGCACAGTTGTCGTTAAAGATTTTTTCTCCCAATGCAATGGATTTAGGATCATGGGTGGCGGTATCTTTTGACATCCCGGAATTGCAGCCCGAAATAAAAAACATTGCCGCAACCGCGCTCAGGGAAATGAGCGACGAAATTCTTATTATTCTTCGAATCAGTTTATGAAATATCATACGGCCAGCGCCCGAATGTTAAGTTATTTTTTCAATTCCATTACACGGGCCTTCGCCTGAGCCTCGAGCGCGAGTGTGGTCGCAAGAAAACAATGCTCCTGCGACATCGCGGTCTCCGTGCGGTTAACAATATCATCGACGAGTTGCCCGCCATAAGGCAATTGCTCTTGTTTGCAATCAATGTAAACTGTCTCTTTCTGATTGACGAGAAAAAGATGATCCCCTCCCGGTCGCCCGGCAATGTCCACGTTTTTCCGTATTTCGATAAATCCATCCGTACCAAGAATGGTCAGTCTTCCGTCGCCCCACGTATTCAACCCGTCGGGCGTGAACCAGTCAACACGCACATATCCCGTCCCGCCATTGCCCTGCACCATCGCATCGCCGAAATCCTCAAATTCCGGATAATTCGAAAAGTGTACATTTCCAACCTGGGATGCCACAACCGTTGCCTGTGTCGAGCCCGTAAAAAATAAAAACTGATCGAACTGGTGAGACCCAATGTCGCAGATTATTCCTCCAAACTTTTGTTTGTGAAAGAACCATTCCGGTCGTGACTTCAGATTAATGCGATGAGGACCAAGGCCAATCGTTTGTATTACGTTTCCGATAGCGCCGGCCTTCACGAGTTCACCCGCTTTAACAGTTGCACGATTTTCGAAACGTTCGCTGTACATGATTGAATAGATCCGTTTCGTCTCGCGCTGCACCTTTTTCACTTCTTCAAGTTGTTGCAAGCTGACAATACCGGGCTTATCGATCATTATATCCTTTCCGTTTCGCATTGCCCGGATTCCCAACGGTGCACGCTCGTCCGGAATAGCAGCGCTAACGATGAGATGAATGGATTTATCCTCGAGGATCTCTGTTTCATTTTTTGCACGTTTAACTTGGGGATACCGCTTCTGAAATGCCTCGGCCAACTCAGGTTCTTTGGCGAAAAAAGATATCAGTTCTCCCCCGCCACGGATGACAGCATCGGTTTGTCCGTAAATATGCCCGTGGTTCAGTCCAATAACTGAAAATTTGATCCTGTTTTTCAAGGCTGGTTGTTTCGATTGAGCAGTCATTGATAGCGGCCGGTTCGCTGGGGCAAACGTTGCGGATCTGACCTCATATGGAAGAGAGGCAGCAGCCAGCGCTGTGGCCAGCGATTTCTGAATGAACTTTCGACGGTTATTGAATGGCATGCCTTTGATAATATTTCCCATTATACTAAAGAATTAGGTCAAATAATAAGACGATTGGGAATTAGCCCACCCCTAACTGGATGGCGGGTTAATTTCTTAAATTACGATTACCCTTTAATAATGGCAACACTTCGTGCGAATTGCACGGCCATCGGCGCCCGGCCGGAGATGGGAAAGTTATCTGATGAGATTAAATGAAGATGCCTTACTTCATACCTGGGACCATCATCGTTTTACTGCAGCTTGTTTGTACAACCCAAAGCCATGAATGGCAGGACTCGCCTTGCCACCCGTTATTTTTAGACGAACGTGAGCGGCTTTCACAGGCGCAAACCGTACGAGCCACTTGTACCCAATGCTTTCTTTATTGGTGGCCTCGGGAATCGGGATCCACGTTTTTCCATTGGTTGAGTAATCCACTGACCACCCGGTTGTCCGATGGCCAAGCTCTATTACTTCCTGCAACATGAGACAGTCAAACGTTTTTGTTGAGCCAAGGTCGAATGTAATTGTATCAGTCTTAAAATTATCAGCGGTCGCGTAATACGTCTCTTCCTTTCCATCCAGCAAATTTGAAGCTTTGAATTTTTCGCCGCGCGCATGCAATGACCTGACTTTCGCTCCCTGCGCCAGATTCGTCTTAAATGTAGCGTCGATGAGGTAACGTAAACTATCCATCCTTTGAGCATCAATGTCACTGATCAAACCACGTTTGTCGGGCGCAAAATTCAATAACAAAACACTATTCCTGCCAACGGAATTAAAATATATATCCCAAAGCGCAGAGACGCTTTTTACTTTGGCATCTTCTTCCTTGTGATAAAACCAGCTGGGTCGGATCGAGACGTCAACTTCCGCAGGCACATAAGCGGTACCGTCCAACTCGCCATGGTTGAGATCGTCGATGTGCTCCGATTCGTCCCGGATAGAGCTTCCGTTGATCGTCGACCAGCAGGGATCTCCTGCAAAGCCCGATTCGTTTCCGACCCAACGGCAGTCCGCAAAAGCATGGGAATTTTTTGTTCCAAAAATCACACACTGCTGCTGGAGCGTTCTAACCGTGTCTGCCCATCGGGTATAGAATGCCTCTGTAAGCTTATCAGCTCCCGCGCCGTCCCACCATATCTCCCATATCGGACCGTAGTTCCGCAACAGCTCAGACAACTGACTGGCATAGTAGTCAGCATACACGGGCGTGCCGTAACGCGAATCGTGACGGTCATGCGGGCCCAAATAAATTCCCGCTTTTATGCCTGCCGTTTTACAGGCATCGGTAAACTCCTTTACAACATCTCCGCGGCCATCCTTCCAGGGACTGTTCTTTAGAGAATAATTCGAATAAGCGGTAGGCCAATTACAAAAACCATCCGCGTGTTTGGCAACCAGAATAGCGGATGGAATTCCGGCCCTTTTCAGCACGCTGGTCCACTGGTTGCAATCGAGGGCGGTTGGATTAAAAAGACTCGGTGGCGCTGTTCCATCACCTTCGTTAACATCCGCGAAAGTATTCATTCCGAAATGAAAGAACGCAATCATTTCCCGATGATACCACTCGATTTGCCGTTCATTGGGAACAGGCCCAATGGCTTTCGGCGCATCCTGCCCTAACGTACTAAATGGTATACAGGCAAGTAAAACCAGTTTAAGTATTAATGGCCTGTTGGATTCAATTCGAAATTTTGAACGCATATGAATGATCTTTATCTTGATCAAAGATTACTACAACCAAATCTCATTTTACCCTGACACCTCGTCGGCAAAATGACAAAAAATTAAAAGTCGTCAAAAAATTCCAAATCTTTCCAATCAATACAATCGGTAAGCGAAATCTCATAGTCAATGAATCATCCATCGAAGCTTTGTATACTTTTCTTTTTGTCTCTGGCATTGAATGTTCACGGTCAGGTAATTCAGGGCAGGATCGTAAAAGAAAATACACGAGAGCCGATGCCTTACGTCAATATAGGGGTGATTGGAACGAATACCGGAACGGTTTCTGACGAAAATGGCGACTTTAAAATAACGGTGGCAGGGTTGGCATCAGATGCCGCGATAAGATTTTCGATGATTGGGCATAAAGCTCAAATCTTTTCCTTGACGGACCTCCGCGAAAATATGGTTGTTATACTTCAGGAAGAGCCTCTGATACTGAACGAGATTGCAGTCAGCGCTACCCGTCAAAGAACAACTCAGCTTGGCGAAAATACAACATCCAAAAATCGGCTCACAGGTTGGGGAGGTTATGGCGTTGGCGCGGGTGGCGAACGTGGAATAATGATTGACAGCAAGCGATTTCCGTTGTATCCGACAAACATCGGAGTTTTCGTTGCAAGGAATGCGTATGACAGTGTATTGCTCAGACTCCATATCCGATACCTTGACGATGATTTGCCGGGCGCTGAAATTCTGCCTGAAAATATATTCTTCACGTTTAAGGAAAAATCAGGCCTCGCAACAGTCGACGTCTCCGATTACAACCTGGTCATTGAACGGCCTTTTGTAATTTCTTTTGAATGGGTAAAAGCATGGAACGCGTGTGTGGGTAATGTTTGCGCTTTACAATTCTCCGTAAATCGCTCCCAGGGAATTTTGTTTATGAAAGAGGCGAGCGAGGGTGTGTGGAAAAAAGTAAAACGCCAGAGTCCCGGTATATTTATTAACTGTAATTACTAAGGACAGGCCGCGCCTGCAACGTTACAGGACCTTATTATTGAAATACGCGATCATCGCCAGATCAGTGTCGGAAACGCCGAGATTATCCTCGGCATTCCACCACGCCGCCAACAACGAATGACACAATCCCCACCGGTAGATACGTTCAGCGTTGGCGTTTAATTCCTTTGCAAAAAGACTTATGCGATTTTCTATGGCGCGACCACAATCCCTGTCAGGAATATTGTTGATCAAAAACGTAGTTATTTCATATTCCATCTCGCCAATCAGTCCTTTAGGGTCGATCAATTTCCATTCCCCATGATGGTGTAAGATATTTTCGTGGTGGAAATCTCCGTGCAAAAAATAGATGTCCTTTTGGGTCGCGATAAGATCACGAAATGAGGCCTCAACTTTCTCAATCACTTTTTCGGAAAACGGTCCGGCTCGTCCTTTAAAGTGCTTCCGCAGATCAGAAATCCCGAGTGCCCGATCGGCGATGGTAGGAAATGTTGTTAATGAGAATAATTTTCGGTTCTTCATTTTTCTGATGACAGACGCCGCGATCCTTACGGCTTCGGCATCGTCGGCAATGGATTTGAGATTCACACCCGGGGTCAGCCTTTCCAGCAGAATAATTCCACGGTCAGCATGATGATCGATGACGCGGCACATTACTTCCCCGCAGGCTTTTAAGGCACTGAGCTCATTGACGCACGCTGCTCCCGAACAAATGATCTTCAAAACACCTTTCGTTCCGTCTTGAAAAATCACGGGAGCGACATAATTAAAGGACAGGTTAAAAGGAGCCAGCACCTGAAGCTTCCAACGCTCTTCGGCGAAGGATATGAGTTCGTTTAAATTGTTAAGCCAAAGCCGGCCATGTTCTCCGTGTACATGGATGATCCGGTTTGAAAATGCTTTTGGTACGAACATCATCCTTCAATTTACCGGAAAAGCCAGGTATTATCCAGACTATAAATCAGATGACTGGAAGCACTTCGCCATCCACCGATTATCACCACACTCGTTCCGGGAAATCTATTGGCAGGTTTTTCGCGATTTGATTTATTCGCCGGCCTGGGTTTCCTTGACGATCGCATTTTTTCCCGGCCCTGGGAACGATGATCGGGTGGAAGAGAATTGTGAAAACGATCGGCGAGAAGACGGGCAACGAAGATCTCAACTATGCTCATGGCGCCAGCGCCGAAATCGTTACTGCAGTACGATGGGTGTCTCTACGTATTTGGGTTACCGCCAAGCACTGCCTGGAACATTATTCGCAATGTTCCAGGCCATATTTTAGCGGTGGCCCGAGGACGGAGGTTTGTAAAATCTGATCATGTGTAAAACTTTTTACACACAATTAACATGGATAATGCATAAAGTCAACCGTTACCTCGTAACTTACTTAAACATCATCTACTAGCCATATGGGAAAATTCATCATTTCAAAACGCGCAAACGATCAATTTCAATTCAACCTGAAAGCTGACAACAACCAGGTGATTCTTACAAGCCAGGGTTATGCGACGAAACACGCATGTGAAACCGGCATCGCATCAGTTCGGGAAAATTCCGCTGATGACGAAAATTTTGAAAGAAACAAGTCATCGAACGGCAAACACTATTTTAATTTGAAGGCAGCCAACAGCAAGATCATTGGCACAAGCGAGATGTATGAAACTATCTCTAACATGGAGATTGGAATCGCCTCCGTTAAAAAAAATGCTCACGGTGCTGAAATTTTGGAGGAATAATCAAATAACCTTGCCGGACGCTATCTGCCTTTGACAAGCCTGATTCAAGGGCACAGCTTATATTATAATCAACTTCAGAACTGTTGATGCCCTTGAATCAGATTGACAACAATTCGTGGCGAAATTGTTTCCATTTAAGCGAAAATGCGAACTATTGGGGAGCCAAAATTACCTAAGATCCGTCATGGGGGTGTCTTGCCCACTCTTGACAAGGGAGCTAATGCCCACCTTTCACGGCGATCCGTTGCGCCTGATAGTGTCGAATTGTTCCCCAGATGAGAACCTTCATCGCTGGCAGAATGCAACGGCAGCATGAGAGATGCGCGTCATGACTGAGTTGTACAACAAACAAAATCATCCTTCTCCACAAACTATTAATAATCTGTTAATACAATTCCTTCGGTTTTTATGGAATTAAGCAACTACTTGGGGGCGAAAATCTACGTCCAGAAGCCCCATGCTAAGATTCCTTGAGTTGAACAGTATCCGGAGTCGCACGGTATCGGGGTTCCTGTTCCTGACATTTCTTATACTCATTCTCGCGCTCGTCTCACTATACCTGTTGGACAAGACAAGGCGAATCGTTGACATACATAGCAACGTCAATCAGCTACAGGTTTTTACATTGGCGCTCTTTAAGACCGACAACGATTTCTTTGACCTTGAAGCGACAAGCGAAGAATATTTCAGATCTCACAACAGCGATTTTCTTCGGCGGCGTGACAGTTTGTTGTCATTGATTAGCCGGATTGAAAAAAAAGTTCTTGAAGCAGACGAGGAAAAGCTCATGTCAGTGCGGGAGAATCTCGTTGACATCGATCGGGATTTGAAAGTGTATAACCGCAATTTCAGAAAAATCGAACAGCTTCGATTCGACAAAGGATATAGAGACTATGGCATAGAAGGCAAAATGCGATTTCATGCCCAAAATTGGAGAACTACCTATTGCCCGAAGACATTCTTACCTTTCTTTTTTTACGGACGCACGAGAAGGATTTTCTCATTGGAAATGACCTTGCATATGTGGATGCCTTTAACCGAAAAGCGGAAACACTCGAAAAACACTTACGGAACGAAGAGAAATACCGTGCAAATACCGTGGTTATGCACCACCTGCAGGCATACAGAAACTCTTTCATTGAGCTTGTGGAAATACAACAACAAATCGGGTTGACGAACATGGAGGGATTGCGGCACAGGCTGAACACTTTGACATTTAAGATCAGTAACCAATGTTCGGAGCTTTCGAAAAATGTCTATCAACTTTCCAGTAACGCCCAATCCAATAGCATGGGAATCTACTTTTCGCTCGTGGCGAGCGCCATTCTATTTTCAATATTTTCCGGGATCTGGATCTCAAAAAGATTATCAGAACCTATTTCTACGCTCACAGGACTCGTGGAAAATTCCAAGGGAAGCGAATCACCGGCCCGCATAGAATATAAACTAAAAAATGCCGCCAACGAAATTCAGTCACTGTTCCGGGCTTTTACCATGCTGACCGAAAAAACAGAGGAACAAATGAAGGAGATAAAGTCAAAATCGAAATTGCTCAAAGCAAAAAATTATGAGCTTAAACAACTGAACAAGGAACTCGATAACTTCCTCTACAGCACGGCCCACGATCTCCGGTCACCGCTGAGTTCGCTTCTCGGCCTTCTCAACCTGCTTAAGTATGAAGACCGCAAAGAAAATCTCGACGCCTACTATGGCATGATGCAATCCAGCATTCACCGAATGGAAACATTCATTTCCCAGATCGTTAACTATTCCAAAAACAAGCGGCTATCGCTACTCCTCGAAGAAGTGAGCCTTCACAAGATTATTCACGATGTTGTCGAAGCCCATAAGTTCGTCGAGGGTGCATCTCAGATTTCCTGGCATATCGACATCAAGGAGCACTTTCTTGTTTTTACAGATGTAAACAGAATCACGATCCTTTTTAATAACCTGATCTCAAACGCCATTCGGTACGCGGATTTCACCAAGGAACAGCCATACATCAGAATTCAGATTCGTGCTGACTTGAACAATGTGTATATAGAATTTGGTGATAACGGGATCGGCATCGGCCAGGAGCATATTGGCAAGATCTTTAATATGTTTTACAGGGCTCACAATAACTCGAAAGGATCAGGATTGGGACTCTACATTCTGAAGCAAACCATTCAAAAATTGAAAGGGTTTATCAAGGTCGAATCCGAGGTTGGTATCGGCACCCGGTTTTTTATCAGTCTGCCCAATAACATAACGAACGTTACCAGGGAGCACGAGCTGCCCCTGATGGAGAGTCTGGCATGACCGATCCAAGCAATTGGTATTTCGGGGTGATCGTTCGAACGCCCGCGGGATTGCCCCTCATGATCGGCAGATCGTGATTGCTCTAAAATAGGAAGATCCTGATAGCAACGTCTATCAGGATCCATCTTGTTTCGTGCGCCCGTAGGGATTCAAACCCCAAACCTTCTGATCCGTAGTCAGATGCTCTATTCAGTTGAGCTACGGGCGCAATAAAGTAAAACAGTGCTCCGTTCAAGTAAATGTTGCTGCCGTTTGACAGAACCAGAACGGTAATCCAAGATGCAATCGGATGGTAAACGCTTGCCTACTGCCCGTTGCCCCTGCCTACTGATTTTTAGGACTGCAAATGTAAATAATTAATTAACGGAACAAAATAAAAGCATTTGGCCCTGCGCACAAAAAACTTATTTTTGGGCCTTTATTTGACAGAAATAGCCGCATGATTCAAAAAATCGCCCCTTTCATCATTGTACTTGCCGCCGCTACCAATGTACTGGCTCAGACCCCCGAAACCCCTAAAAAAGCAGGACGCCCCGACATCCCGGGCACTTTCGTGGTCGAAATAGGGGTCAACCGCGGACTGGACGCGCCGTCCAAATTCTCCCTCGGACTTTGGGGTTCCAGAACAGTGAACCTCTATTATCAATACGATATCCCAATACTTAAATCCAAATTCAGCTTCGTGCCGGGAATCGGCCTGAGCCTCGAAAGGTTTAATTTCAAAGGACTCCGGGTCCTTGGTTATGACGCCGAAGACTCACTTAGCCTGCTAACCCCTGCAAACGCTGGTATCACTGGACTCAAAAAGTCCCAACTGGTGACCAATTTCGTAGAGCTTCCCCTCGAATTCCGTTACACCAGTAAACCCGAAGACCCGGCGAGAAGTTTCAAAGTAGCGGTCGGCGGTCGGATCGGATACTTGTATGAATCCTTCAATAAACTTAAATACAAGGAAGAAGGCGATCTTATCCGGGTTAAGGACAAGCAGCGTTTCAATCTTAACGAATTCCGTTATGGCGTTTCAGGGAAGATCGGGGTTGGCAACTTCAGCCTCTTTGGATATTACAACCTGAACAACCTGTTTGAAGACGGAAAAGGCCTGGGTGAAAAAGGTCAGATCGTTGATTTCCCCACCTTCACGGTAGGCATTTCGCTATCGAGCTTTTAAAAGGAAGGTCGGCGATCCTTTAGCCGGATCACAAACTTCAGCCCTGACCAGATATCGTCCACGGCACATACTTTTACGTCGACCAATCCCTGGCTCAGTCCAAATTCGCGGATGATATTTTCGTCCAGATCGGTTATTACTCTGGATGATTTCTTAGGCCACGAGACCCAGATCATACCACTCTCTTTTATATGCTTCATCGCCCGGGCAAATACCTTCTCGAAATTCTGCCGGTCCTTCACAAATAGGTGAATGAAATCAAGCTCACCGGTTAGCTTGTCCTTCACACCTCAAGATCCTCCGGTAATGGGCTTAACCAGTCGAAATAATCATCCGGATTCGCAATAACATGAAGCGATTGCCCTGCCTTGATGCCGAGTTTTTTCGCCAGCGGAGTTCCTGAATAACCTGCCATGGGATAAAATAAAAAAGTGCTGCAGCCGGTGCAACACTTTTAATTTATAAAATATTTTTGAATTAACGACCGCTACCGAGTTTCTCCATCTCCTTATCAAATGTTTCCTTGAACTTTTCGTAATCGTAATCAATCTTCAAACGCTCATCTTTGGAGAGTCTTTCATTGTAGGAAGCCACTAGCTCATCGGCAGACAATTCAATCGCAATGTATGTCTTGTAAGTGCCTTGCTGGGTTTGCATCAGCTGTTCGCAGATCGTTTTCAAACCTGTAAGTTTCTGGTCAACGATCTCGCGGTTCAGTTGCTCGAATCTTTCCTCAACTTCTTCCTTGTTATTCATTTCACGTGAGTTGACATAATTGTCAGTTACGGCCTTTACAGTAGTCTGAATGCTCGAAGCCAGTTCGGCGCGCGCATTGGCCAACGCTTTTTTCTTGGAGGTTACCTGGTCCTGACTTTCACCAATAGAATTTGCACGAAAAAATTGTTTACTGGTAAAGTATTGAGTACCGGAACAAGGTACAACGACGGCGGTTTCACCCTTAGGGTTCTGTGTTTTTTCCTTGCTCTTACACGCTTCTAAAAAGAGCGCTGCCAGGGCAATAAACATAAACGAGGAGTACGTCAGCTTTTTCATATTCTAGTGAGAAATTAAGTTTTATGGATAATCACAATTTAAGTACCAGATTTTTTTCATTGCAGAACGGTTGCGAGGATTTCCCTCACCCGTTCTTTTTCAAGCGTTTCAAGCGCTTTGTTATAAGCGTCTACGCTTGACTTGTCATAATCGAGTCCGTAACCTTTAACCCGGTCCAGGGTTGTCGCATAGATCTCCTTTCCCTCTTTCATCGCTGTAACCCTGATAACGCTTGTCAGGTAAGTGATGTAAATGCTTCCGGAAACCGATCCTTTTTCGGAATCTGCCTTGACGTCAAACCACAGATCCGCAGTCTTTTTATCTTCCGTAAACTCAAAACCATTATTGGCAAGCAGGTTTTTCAATTTGTTTGTGATCTGCATATTGGCTTTCATGGATCCCAAACTCTTCTCATCCGAGGTCACAAACACTACGGGCCGCTGGACTTTCAGCATCACCCGTGCTGCAGGTACCTGAAGCGTCTTTGCGATCAACGCGTAAACCGGAGATGAAGCCGTTCCGCTTAACGCATCGATGTTGACTTTGACCGCTATCGTTTGTTCCATTTCACGCGAGCCGATACGGTTGATTAGGATTTTTGCGCCGCCATGCTCATCAATCCTGTAATCCGGAAAAATGTCACCTTCGCCTTTTTCAAAATATGCACTCAATGCCAAACCGCTTGCCGGTTGACCATCTTTATAATGGGCTTTCGCAATAACGGTATGATCGGTCTGGTTCACTCTCCGGTTTAGCATGATCTCCGTCGGTTCTGTCCGCACGTTGATTCTGTCAAGCGATCGCTGGATCGACGCATATGTCTCGTTGACCAGCAAAAGCTCTTCGCCATCATAATTGACACGGATCGGTTCTCCTAAATATTTTTCAATGCTCCGGAAAGCCTGGAAATAAAAACCAATAGCCTGGAGGTGATTCATTGTTTTTTCCGCGTCGCGACCTTTCCGGAAATAATCTGTAGCCAGAATGGTGGCATTTCGCTTTTGTTCTTCCTTGATTTGACGATAACGTGCAATCGATAACCTGTAATACACCCAGTAATTTGCCGCATCTTCCCACGCGTCCACAAGCTCAAACTCTTCGATATCATCCACGGCTGTGGTCTGAATGATCTGTTCGTATTGCTCCCGGAATTTTTTATCCGTTTCCAGCGTGCTCAACACCGATGTGCTTGAAACATTCACCTTAATCTGCGAAACAAGATCATCAAACGCACTTTTTTTCGCGGCCTGTATATAATTGTTCGTGCCATCTTTCGTACTATGTCCCACACCCGTGTAATATCCATCCTGAAAAGGTTCGGTCTTCAACCATCCTGGTTTCAATGCTTCGGGATCAGGTGGCTGAACCCGCGGACTGCAGGAGACAAAGAGTAAAAAAACGATCAGAAACCGGGTCACAGAATAATGTTTTGGGGTCGTATCTTGTATAATCCACATCCATGCCAAAAATACGAAAACAATAAGTCCAGACCTTCAGATTCAACCTTATTTCAACAACGAAAAACAGGATATTGGGGCTGATTTAACATCCAGAGCCCAATATCCTGTAACCAGACAACCTGCAGGGCAAAGACCCCTATGGCCGCTGAATTTTTATTTCCTTATAATCTTTAAAAGGCGAGATAACGATCTTCTCCATGGCGGCCCGGTAGTCCTTCCACGTTTTGTCGTAAAAAGCATTCACCCGGTTCAAGACCGCCGTGATCTTCTCCAACGCGAAATCAAACACCCGCTGATCGGTGGCATTCACCGGATCCATCGAAGATCTGATATAGTACGAGGCGTTGCCGATGTATGAGATTGGCGTCGGGTCCTTTTGTCGCACAATACCCTGGCGTTTATCTTCTTTTCCGAGAATGTAATCAAACAGAGCTGCGATCGAATCTTTCACCGCTTTCGATTGCTCGAGGCCGGCCTTGTAGTCATCTTTCTTTAAATTCATTTTCTTCTCATACTCTTCCACGATCTCCTTTGATTCAGCTAGCCTTGTCGTTGCTTCCGCAGCAAGCGACGACAAGTTCTGAAGATCCTTCAGCATTTTGTAACGTGCTTCGGCCACAGCCGCGGGAACGTTAAAACGGGGATCGCCCTTCACGTTGACGATGGTGGAGTCTTTTTGGTCGCCAAAGGTGAGTCTTACCTTATAAGATCCGGGCAGCACGGTGACGCCACCAGGCTCGGCAGCGCCTGGTTTCGGCCGTTCGCGGGATGCAGACCTGACACCTTTTTCATTCGTGTACCAGGTAAGTTTGTTGACACCATTCTTTTCGGGGGCCTTTTGTTTCATTGTGCGGATCTTTTCTCCGCGGGCATTGAACACTTCAACAATCACCGAATCATACTTTGGCCCGGTATCTTTTTTAACGTCGGCCTTCTTTAAGGATGCAGTATCTGTTGCGATCGGTTTGACCTGTGACTCATCGGGTTTCTTTTTGGAGGATTTTGAATCCGGTTTCTTGTCGCTTTTCACCTGGGTTGTATCCTGTTTTTTCGTCTCAGGTTTGTTAACAACGTATGTGATCTGCGCACCAAAAGGTTTGTTAGGTCCGATGAACATGCCATTTCCGGGAAAAAGATTTCCGGCTGCATCCTGGATCTCGGCAAGATACGCGTCAGGTGCATCGAACACATGAAGTTTTTTATCCAGCAGCTGTACGCCGCCTCTAGCCATTTCACGCAGGGGGCGGATATCATCGAGTACGTAAACACCGCGGCCAAATGTGCCTATGACAAGATCGTGTTCACGGGGATGAATCACCATGTCCATCGTTGGAACCCCTGCCGGATATTCTGCCGTCCATCGCGTCCATGTTTTTGCGTCATCCAGTGAAACCCAAAGTCCGTTTTCAGTACCGAGGAATATAAGCCGCGGCTCAACAATATCCTGTATAACCGAAAGCACAAAATTATTTTCACCCACGGCCGCGCCGGTCACCACGTTTTGCCATGTCTTCCCATAATCGCGGGTCCGCAACAGGTATGGCTTGTAATCGAACTGCCGGTAATTATTCACGACAACAAATGCTTCACCGCCATTGTAGGCAGAAGCTTTGACCTGTGGGACCCATGCTCCCTTGGGCACGCCTGCGATCTTCGGAGTAACGTCAGACCAGTTCTTTCCCCCGTCGCGCGACAGCTGCACATTTCCATCATCGGTCCCCACCCACAACACTCCCTTCTCCTTGGTGCTGGGCTCGATCGCAAGAATCGTACAGTGGTTTTCCGCCCCGGTCGCATCCATGGTTAAGCCGCCGCTCTCATGTTGTTTTTGTTTGTCAGGATTATTGGTAGTCAGGTCTCCGGAAATGATCTCCCATGTGTTACCCTTGTCCGTGCTCTTGTGCACGAACTGGCTTCCATAATAGATCGTTGCATTGTCAAAAGGATCCTGTGCAAACCCGGAGTTCCAGTTGTACCGGAGTCTGATGTTTGTATCCGGGTGTGTTGGCCGGATGGTTTTCACATGACCGGTTTGTTTGTCATACCTCGCGAGAAACCCTTGTTGTGACATGGCATACCCAAAACGATTGTCGTCCGGATCCGATGCCACGTCAAAGCCATCGCCGAACACCACCATTTGCCAGTAGCTGTTCCGTATACCATCGTCCTTCCACACGTAGGCGGGACCGATCCATGAACCATTATCCTGTAGGCCGCCATATATATTGTACGGATGAGCCATGTCAACATTGATGTGATAGAACTGACCCACCGGAATATTTTCAATGAACTGCCAGTTCTTTCCCATATCGTAAGAGATATTCAAACCACCGTCATTGCCTTCCACAATAAAGGATGGGTCTTCCGGATGAATCCACCATGCATGATGATCCGGGTGAACGCCTGAGTACGGCAGCAATTCGCGGAATGATTTACCCCCGTCTTCGCTAACGTTTACACGGGAAAAAATTGTATACAGTCTGTTTTCATTTTGAGGATCAGCATATATCTCACAGTAGTAAAAGGGCCTGTCGCCTATTTCGTTCATCTTGTCGTTTACCATTTGCCATTTGGCACCGCCGTCCGTGGAGCGGTAAAGTGCATTCTTTTTAGACTCCACCAGTGCATAAATGACGTCCGGTTTGCTGCGGGCAATTGCGAACCCGACCCTTCCAAGTTCCCCTTCGGGCAAGCCTTCTTTGTCGGTAAGTTTTTTCCAGGTTTTTCCTCCGTCATGGGTGATATGAATTCCGGAGCCGGGGCCGCCGGATTTAAACGTCCATGGCCACCTGCGGTGCTCCCACATCGAAGCTAAAAGCTTGTTGGGATTTGAAGGATCCATCACAAGATCTGCACAACCTGTTTTCTCATCGACGAAAAGTACGCGGTTCCAGGTTTCGCCTCCATCCGTCGTTTTATAGACACCTCTTTCCGGATGTTCTCCCCACGGAGAGCCTATTGCCGCGACATAGACATTGTTCGGATTTTTCGGATCAATTATGATGCGGTGGATGTGCCTGGTCTTTTCGAGGCCCATCAGCTTCCACGTCTTCCCTGCATCGAGACTTTTGTAAATACCGTAACCTCCGTTGAGGCTGTTCCTGGGATTGCCTTCGCCGGTCCCAACCCAAATGACTGCTGGATTATCCTGCTGGATCGTCAGAGCGCCGATCGACATCACGGTTTCCTTCTCGAACAATGGCTCCCAGTTAACACCTCCGCTTGTTGATTTCCAGACACCACCGGATGCGGCCCCTGCATAAATGATCGAAGGATCTGAAACAACAACGTCAATGGCGGTGATCCGGCCACTCATGCCGCCCGGCCCAACGTTGCGGGCCTTCATGCCTTTCAGCTTCTCCATGTCGAGCTTTTGGCCTGACGCCGGAAGAAATAAAATTATTGTGATGATGAAATAGAGTAAATGTCTAAACATAGTTAATGAGTTTTCAATGGATGAAGATAATACTAATGTTGACAGCGTGTTGCTGATCTATAAATGCCGCGCTTTTTACAGGATGGGATGCTCTCTTGTTATTTAAGTGGCGAAGCCTGGCGATAGTTAGCCTTTGCGTCTCGCATCAACATCAACGATCAAAAAATCACCATTCAACGATCGCCAACGGCCAACGGGCAAAGACCAACACCCATCGGGGCCAATCGGTCGAAGATGAATTTTTGCGCAAGTTATCTTCCCGTGAATTCAGGCTTGCGTTTCGCGATAAATGCAGCGACTCCTTCTTTATAATCAGCAGAATTGCCGGCGATCTCCTGGCAGTACGCTTCATAGTCGAGCATTTCATCAAGCGTCGAAGTAGCGGATTTGTTCAGCATTTTCTTGATCAGACCGATCGCTTTCGTCGGCGCCTTCGCATAATATTCGGCATATGTGTTAACCGCATTATCCAGCTGATCGGAAGGAACTGATTTGGTGATGAGTCCCATGGCCTCGGCATCCTGAGCTTTAACGCGTGTTCCCATAGAACACAATTCAAAAGCCTTTGCCATTCCGACGAGACGTGGCAAAAACCATGAGGAGCCCGAGTCCGGGACCAGGCCGATATTGACAAACACCTCGATCAATGTCGCATCTTCCGACGCGACGACGATATCACAAGCAAGCGCCATTGAACATCCGGCCCCCGCAGCAACACCGTTCAGCCTGCAAATGATCGGCTTCGGAAGCGCACGCATTGCGCGGATGATTGGATTGTATCTTTTATGCAGTGAATCGAGAAAAGATTTGTTTTGCTGAGCAGATGAATCCTTGAGATCCTGTCCTGAACAGAATGCCTTACCCACTCCTGTTAATACGACGACACGAACCGTATCATCTTTCGCCACAGCCTTCAGAGCGTCCTGCAGCTCGAAAGTGATGCCGTCATTTAAGGCGTTGTACACCTCCGGACGATTTAACGAGATCGTTGCGATGCCATTTTCATTCCGGTACAGAAGAAAGTTATAGGTTGCCATAGTGAAATTATGTTGTAAAGAATACGATCATTCCGAGGATAGCTGTCGCCAATCCGGCAATTCCACCCCACATAACTTCCCGGAGCGTGTGAGCGCCCAGGTAAATGCGCGCGGACATGATAAAACCGGTAAGCACCACTGCGCCAATGGCCGGATAAAACAAGGTGTTCATCTCTGAGACCTTATTTAACGAAATCATAATTGCTACAATACCCCACGCTGTCAGGCTGTGAACACTCACCTTCAAAAAAATTGTAATGACTGTGGCCGCGACGGCAAGAAGGTCGATGATGATCATGATCCTGAGAAAATTATCATCCAGACCAATGCGACTCTTGTAATAAAACAGCCAGGTGACCAAAATATAAATCGCACTCACGACGATGAATGGCACGATGCGCTCCTTCCCGGTCTCCATGTGGAATGACCGGATCGTTCCGAAAAGTTTCATGATGGCGAGATTAAGCACCGGAAGAAGGAACGTCACAATGAAGATCAGTCCGACGAACAATAAGTGCGAGGACGGTTGCACCGGATCCAATGCGGCAGGATAAGCCCCGGACAACACAAGAAACAAATAGGTGGGCATAAGCAGGGGATGGAAGAGATACGAAAGCAGTCGTGCCAAACCGTTCACCTTAGATCTCCTTTCTTAAACGCGCCACGGGAATATTGAGCTGCTCGCGGTATTTGGCAACTGTCCGTCGCGCAATGTTGTAACCTTTGTCGTTCAGGATTTTTTCGAGCTTGTCGTCCGAGAGTGGTTTGTTCTTATCTTCACTTTCGATGATGTCCTTGATGATCTGTTTTACCTCGCGACTGCTTACTTCCTCGCCGGAGTCGGTTGTGATCCCTTCAGAAAAAAAGTACTTAAGGGGATAGATACCAAAATCCGTTTGAACCGACTTGCTGCTGGCGACCCTGGATACTGTTGAAATATCCATATTGATCATACCAGCGATGTCCTTCAGGATCATTGGCTTTAATTTCGTTTCATCACCTTCCAGGAAGTAGTCATACTGGAAGTCAACGATGGCGCGCATCGTCCGTAACAGAGTTTGCTGGCGTTGTTTGATGGCGTCGATAAACCATTTGGCCGCATCCAGCTTCTGTTTGACAAATGACACAGCGTCCTTCAGCTTCTTATCACGCTTGTTGCTTTTGTCATAGGCCTTGAACATCTCCGTGTAGGATCGGCTGATCCGCAATTCCGGTGCATTCCGGCTGTTGAGGGCAAGCTCGAGTTTGCCGTTGTTGTTTGTCAGTATAAAATCCGGAATAATGTATTGGTTCTTGACCGTCGCGGTTGGTCCGCCACCGCCTGGTTTGGGATTCAGCTTGACGATTAAATCAATCGCGTCCCGCACAAACTCCTCATCTTCTGTATCGAGCTTTTTTTGAATTTTCTGATAATGCTTCTTTGTAAATTCATCGAAACATTCAGCGATGATCTTTTTTGCAACGGCCACGTCGATGTCGTGCCCGTTATCCATCCGGTCAAGCTGAAGTAACAAACATTCCTGAAGGTTGCGCGCCGCTATTCCGGCGGGATCGAACGACTGGATCTTCTTCAAAACCGCTTCAACCTCCTGAAGGTTAGTGTCCAAGCCCTGCGAAAACGCAAGGTCGTTCGCGATCGCCTCAAGTTCCCGGCGGATATATCCATCAGATTCGATACTTCCGATCAGCTGTTTTCCGATAGCATATTCCTTTTCACTGAGTCCGAGAAAATCCAGTTGACTCATCAGCTGCTCGTGCAGAGAAGTGGACATCGGGATGGGCATCTCCCGGTCATCGTCATCATCGCCGTCACCCTGCATTTTATAGCCACTGTAATCGTCGTCGCGCAGATAATCCTTGATATCGATCTCCTCATCGCTGCCCGAACTTTCCTGAAATTCCTCTTCTTCGCTGCTGTTTTCCTCCTCCTGCTGTTCTTTTTCTTCCCCTTCTTCCAGGGCGGGATTTACTTCCAGTTCTTCCTCAATCCTTGATTCCAACTCGGCAGTCGGCACCTGCAGTAACTTAATGAACTGTATCTGCTGCGGTGACAGCTTTTGTTGTAGTGATTGACTTAAACCGAGTTTTTGCATCGCGAAATCTTATCCTTCAATTCTTCTATGAATTGCAAATTTATTAATTAAGGACACTTAAAAAACCCCAATACCGGGATTGAAGGTTCAATTTTACATGGAAGAAGCCTAATTAGCCGTTCCAATCGATTGTTTTGCAAATACCGGGCTAAACATCATTTTGTTGTAATCCAACCGGGTGCCGGACTATGAAATTCCGCAAGTTTTTTCGTTTTTTGCCGTCCTTTCCCCGGTTTTTCCAGGGAAGGGGTTAAAGATTTTGACGATGAAACGAATAAAGATCAAAGAGCTTCTGAGCACAGTCCCGCAGGGACAGCCGGTAATTTTAAAAGGATGGGTCAGAACATTCCGGAACAACCAGTTTATCGCCATCAACGACGGATCGACGCTTCAAAACATACAGGCGGTTGTGGATTTTACGGTCCTTGGCGAAGCAGAGCTCAAGAGAATTACAACGGGCGCGTGCATATCTGTATCCGGCACGCTTATCCCCTCACCGGCAAAAGGCCAAACCGTTGAAGTGAAAGTTTCAAAGCTCGAGATCCTCGGTGACAGCGATCCGGAGAAATTTCCATTGCAGCCAAAAAAACACTCGATGGAATTCCTCAGGGAAATCGCTCACCTGCGTCCTCGCACAAATACTTTTGGAGCGGTCATGAGGATCAGACACGCGATGGCGTACGCTGTCCATAAATTCTTTAACGACCGCGGATTTTATTATGTGCATACACCGGTTATCACGGGCTCAGACGCGGAAGGTGCAGGAGCGATGTTCCGCGTAACCACCCTGGATCAAAACAATCCGCCCCGCGATGAGCAGGGACAAATAAACTACAAGGAGGATTTCTTCGGACGCGAAACCAACCTTACCGTATCAGGACAACTGGAAGGTGAGACTTATGCCCTCGCGCTGGGAGATATCTATACGTTTGGTCCCACTTTCAGGGCGGAGAATTCCAACACTACAAGACACCTGGCTGAGTTCTGGATGATCGAGCCGGAAATGGCATTCTATGACCTGAATGATAACATGGAGCTTGCGCAGGAGTTTTTGCAGTACCTGGTCCGTTATGCCCTGGACAATTGCAAGGAAGACCTGGAATTTTTGCACAAACGCGCCCAGGAAGAGGAACAGACCAAACCCCAGGAACAGCGCAGTGAGCTGGGTCTCATCGACCGCCTGAATTTTGTTGCTGAAAATGACTTTCAACGGTTGCCATATACAGAAGCCATTGAGATCCTGAAGAATTCAACGCCCAACAAAAAGAAGAAATTTCAGTTCATCATCGAGCAATGGGGCAGCGACCTGCAGTCGGAACATGAACGTTTCCTGGTTGAAAAGCACTTTCGGAAGCCGGTGATTCTTTTTGATTACCCCGCCGCGATAAAATCTTTTTACATGCGCCAAAACGAAGACGGCAAAACTGTTGCTGCCATGGATGTGCTCTTCCCGGGTATTGGCGAGATCATCGGAGGATCGCAGCGCGAAGAACGGTACGAGCGATTGATGAAACGCGTTGAGGAGTTAAAACTTCCTGTGAAGGATCTCTGGTGGTATCTGGAGTTACGGAAATTTGGTTCCGCTCCTCACAGCGGTTTCGGACTCGGGTTCGAACGCTTGATACTTTTTGTGACAGGCATGACGAATATCAGGGATGTGATCCCTTATCCGCGGTTTCCCGGTAATGCGGAGTTTTAAGTCGGGTGGGGCTATTTTGCTTTAACTCTCAAGCCTCAAACTTTCAACAACTTTAAACTTTGAACTCTTTAAACTTTAAACTAACCTTCCCCGCGAACACCGAACTTCACCACCTCCTCCCAACCATCGTCGTACACGCTATTGCCTAAAGGCAAGGATTGGAATCTTGCTGTGTAAGGCCATCTTACGGGTGACACTCCGGTCGAGAAGTTTTTCGTAGAAAGTAGGTTTGTGTGTGAACATCGTCACAAGGTCCGCCTTCGCGAGCTTAACGTAGCTCTCAATGGCGGCATCGACCTCGTGATCCACGGTAACAAGGGTAACAAATTTTTTGTATCCTGTTGAATGAATGGCTTTTTCGATTTTTTGTTCAAGTTCATCAACCGATTCACCATTGCCCATCACGTGCAAAATGTGAATCGTGGCACCGAACCGTTCAATGTAAGGCACCAGTAAAGCCAATTCTTTGTCAAGGTGCTTGAGGTCTGTGGCATACACCACATTCCGGAAACTCCTGAATTCAGCCCGTTCGGGCACTGCCAGCACTGGTATATGGCTTGCACCAAGAACGGAAGCTGTGTTGCTGCCGATCAATGTTTTTTTGATGCCACTGGCACCCTTGGTTCCCATTACGATCAGGCCTGAGCGCAGGCGTCTCGACTCCTTCAGAATGGTGTCGTTGAATGAATTTCCCCGTGACACCTTGAACCGGAATGGTTTCTTTATCTCGATGTCTTCAGAGATTTCCTGATTCAATTTTTCAAACTTCTCACGAATTGCCTTGAGATATTCCCGCGTGTTGGATTCCATACGAATCGTAGCGCGAACCGTCTGGGGAAGATCGATGATGTGCAGGAGTGTAATGTTGCCATCGAGTTTGCCGGCGATCTTCGCGGCATACCTTACGGCCACCCTGGATAGATCGGAAAAATCCGTAGGAACGAGAATATTGACCATGGACGACCTTAAGTTTAATCCAAAATAATGTTTTTTACCAATCTTACAATTAATTTTCACGAGCCAAAAAAACGAACAGATGAAGAGAACATTTGCCAGCGATAATTACGCGGGTGTCCATCCGGAGATCATGGATGCATTGATGAAGACAAACAACGAACACGATGCATCGTATGGCGCCGACCGGTATACGACTGCGGCGGTGGCCAAATTCCGGTCCTATTTCGGAATGGATGCAGAGGTATTTTTCGTTTACAATGGTACAGCTGCAAACGTACTCGGACTGCAGGCGCTCACACAATCCTTTAATTCCATCATTTGTTCGGATTTGGCGCACATCAATGTCGACGAATCCACGGCTCCGGAAAAATTTCTCGGTTGCAAACTCATCACCATCCCGACAAGAGATGGCAAGATCTACCCGGAGGAAATTGAAGCCAGAATCCAGCGGCTGAATGATCCGCACCATCCGCAGGTAAAAGTCATTTCGATTTCCCAAACAACGGAATATGGGACTGTTTACACAATTGAACATCTCAGGGAAATCAGCCGTGTCGCAAAAAAACACAACCTCTTTTTTCACATGGATGGTTCAAGGATATCGAATGCTGCGGTGAGCCTGCAAAAGGAGTTCGCCGCCTTTACCCGTGAAGCAGGGGTCGATGTCGTTTCGTTTGGCGGCACAAAAAACGGGATGATGTTCGGAGAGGCGGTTGTATTTTTCGAGCCTGCCCTTGCCGCGTATTTCAAATACACCCGCAAACAGGGAATGCAGCTCCATTCAAAAATGCGATTTATTGCGGCCCAGTTCGATTGCCTTTTGTCGAACGACCTCTGGAAAAAAAATGCAGAACACGCCAACAACATGGCAAAGTATTTCAAGCAACAGATTGCGCTGATCCCCTCTGCGCGGATAACCCAGCACGTGGATGCGAATGCTATTTTTGTCGAGTTGCCTCCAACGATGATTCCGTCCCTGCAGGAACAGAACTTCTTTTATGTATGGAATGAGAAAAAATCTGAAGTGCGGTTGATGTGCGCCTTTGACACGAAGAAAGAAGACATTGATGGATTTATCAGCAAATGGAGAGAGCTCGCCGCGGCTAGCGTTTCAGAAACTTGAACGTTCCGCGAATTTTCGCATCGTCATCTTTTATGGCAAGCAAATAATAGCCGGAGGAAAGATCCTTTACTTTGATCCTCAATTCATGTTCATCAACGATCTCGGTCTCGACCTCCATTTTACTCCCTAAAATATTATGAACGGCAAGCTTGACTTTGGTTGCAAGCACGTCCATTGTTTTCACATGAACATATTCAACAGCTGGATTTGGGAAAATGTAGATGGAATGGGACAAATCACGCTCTGCTGAAATCGGGGCTTCGCCAGCCTGATTTTGACCAAAAGCCAAACCCGCTGAGAAAGCGAGGGTTACAATCAAAATGAATTTAGCAAAACGCATCTTCTGGTATGTTATTATCAATATACGACAAATTCTGCACCAAAGTTTTACGGAAACGCCGATTTTCGTATTAGATACAATTCCGGGGCAAAAAGTTTAAAATATTTTCAAAAGCTTTAGCCTCGTGTCATCTTTTTAAAGGCGGAAGGAAGGAACTCGGTCAGATCTGAGGCAATCAAACCATGCATTCCTTTATCAATCACAGCCAGGTCGCCGGATAGTCCGTGCAAATAAACGCCAAGAAGAGATGCTTCAAGCGGTGCATACGTTTGCGCCAGTAGTCCGGTCAAAATTCCTGTAAGTACATCCCCAGTCCCGCCCGTAGCCATTCCAGGATTTCCAGTTGGGTTAAAATATACGTGCCCTGACGGCGCCGCGATCGTCGTATTTGCTCCTTTTAATATGACGATCACTTTCAATTCCGAAGCGAACTCCCGGACCTTTTCGAGGCGTTCAAAGTCGGTTCTCCACGGCCCGGCTAAACGCTCAAACTCCTTGGGATGGGGAGTGAGTATGCTGCCGGCAGGCACCATCGCCCGCATATCCGGATTTGCCGCAAGAATATTCAAGGCGTCAGCATCGATGACGATCGGCTGCTGAAAGCCCTTTAACAATTGACGGAAAGCCTCGACGGTTGCCGGATGCTGCCCCAATCCCGGCCCAACCCCGATCGTGGTATATTTCCCGCTGTCAGGGGCAATTGAAAAATAGTCCGCGCTTGTATCCGCAGAGAACATCGCCTCTGGAACCGCGGTTTGCAAAATCTGATAACCTGATGCAGGCGCATGAACTGTCAGCAAGCCAGTTCCCGATCTGAGCGCCGCTTTTGACGCTAGCACTGCCGCCCCCATTTTCCCGTAACTTCCTGCCACCAGCAGCGCATGGCCGAAGGTGCCCTTGTGATCAAACTTCGACCTGTTCTTTACTAATTTGCAAACATCTTTCCGTTGTATTAAGGAGTACGGGGTATCTGAATCGCGGATGAAACTTTTGCTCAGACCAATATCCACCACGTGCCAGTCACCGGTAAACGGATGCGACTGGGGTAAGAAAAAAGCAAGTTTCGGCAACTGAAAAGTAACGGTCTGTTCCGCTTTGATTATTGCACCGCTCGAGTCTCCATCAGTCATTAATCCTGAAGGTATATCTACCGCGACGGTAATACCCTCCGCTGCATTGATGCAATTTATTGCCTGTTCATAAATCCCTTCTGCCGGTCGTGATAAACCTGAGCCAAAAATAGCATCGATGATAACGTCCCGCTCGTTGAATAATCCGCGGTCGGCCCCAGCCTCTACCTCATGCATGTCAACTTTTCCCCGAATCCTCTCAAAATTTGTTTTAAAGTCCGCCGTCTCCGGAACAGCACCTCGCAGGATCCAAACCTTTACGTCGTAGTCCCATTCGTGCAGCAAACGCGCAATCCCAAGACCATCGCCGCCGTTGTTCCCGGTCCCGCAAACAATCCCGACCTTTTTCGTCGCGTCGAATATCGAGCCGAACCAGTGGACAAAAGCCCTGCATGCCCGCTCCATCAGGTCGATGGACATGATCGGCTCATGCTTTATCGTGTAAGCATCGAGTTCCCTGATTTGTTTCGCAGAAAGGATTTTAAGCATATCCTAAAATCATACTTTATAATAAAATCATTTCGCCGTTGCGATTTCGACCAGCCCGTCGCGTTCTAGCGGTCAACTTCTCCCATCACCACATCAATGGTTCCAAGGATAGCAATCAGATCGGCGACGAGAATTCCTTTGGCGATTTCGGGCAACACCGATAGATTGACAAAGGAGCACGAACGGCACTTACACCTGAAAGGCACGTCGCTTTTTCCGTCGGCGCGAAAAAAGAAACCTAACTCGCCCTTGGGAATTTCGCCACGAACATAAAAGTCCTGTGCCGCCGGACGTATCTTTTTCGGCACAAGAGCCTGTGGGTCAAAATCGCGGGTACGTTTATGGTCGGTATTTAACTTATCAAGACATTGCTCCACAATCTTGAGCGACTGATGCATTTCCTGCAACCGGACCCAGGTGCGATCCCAGCAATCACCTACCGCCCCCATCTTTCCTTCTCCGACCGGAATATCAAAATCAATTTCGGGGTAAACCGAGTAAGCATCAACTTTGCGCAGATCAAAGCGCAAGCCTGATGCACGGAGCATGGGACCTGTGACCCCGCAGTTAATCGCCAGATCCAGCGGGAGTATGCCAACATTCGCAGTGCGGTTCACGAATATCTTGTTATCGATCAGGATATTCTCAAGCTCAGTAAATTTCGGTCTGACATACTGGACGAACTCCCGGCATTTGTCTTCGAAGCCGACGGGAATATCGTAGAAAAGGCCGCCAACCCACATGTAGTTATATAGCAACCGGGCTCCGCTTGTCCACTCCAGCAATCGCAGAATATGCTCACGGTCGCGCATGATCCAGAAAAATGGAGTAAAGGCCCCGATGTCCATTCCATATGTGCCGATCGCAATAAAATGCGAAGCTATGCGATTCAATTCCGCTACCAGGACCCGGATGTATTCCACGCGTGTCGGGATCTGTTCGGCAATGCCAAGCATTCGTTCTACCCCCATGACGTACACGTGCTCGCAATTCATAGCCCCGACATAATCCAGCCGGTCAACAAAAGGGATGACCTGGTTGTAGGGTAGATTCTCGGCGTGTTTTTCAAAACAACGGTGCAGATACCCGATATGAGGAACAACCTGTTTTATCAACTCGCCTTCCATGAGGACTTCAAGCCGCAGAACGCCGTGTGTCGAAGGATGCTGCGGGCCGAGGTTCAGGATCATTTCCTCCGATCGCAACCCGGCCGGGTTGATCTTGTTCGGCTCCGATTGCTGATGGCCGCCGGGAATTGGGTTGAACTGAATGTCAGTTGTTGGCATTTGGTCTCCGGAATGACTAATTCAATACTCGACTTTGATATCCCTGTAGTACTCCTGATGCTTATAGTCCTTGCGCAGCGGATATCCCTGCCAGTCGGCCGGTAACAAAATCCGCCTGAGATCAGGATGTCCCTTAAATTGTACACCGACCAGGTCAAAAGCTTCACGTTCGTGCCAATCGGCGGTACGCCAAACCGAACAGACGGAATCAACTTCAGGATTATCACGAACGAGATTCACTTTCAGTGCAAGATGATGATTGTATGGAATGGAATACAGATTATACACCACATCGATCGACCCGATAGTTGCGCCGTTGTCAATCGCCGTCACACACGAAAGCATATCAAAATAGGCGGAAGGATGTTCAAGGAGGTGCCGGCAGACATTGATGAGATCCGCAGCAGCGATCCGTATAATTTTAGGCGTGGCGTTATGTTCCGCGACAGGTTCGGAGGCGCGGCATTTTTCTTTTACAATAGAAAGTAATTCTTCAAACGCGACCATTGATTTCTTTTTCCATTAATTTTTCTATGGCTTTCGGGGCGACAAGGGTCTCATTGCGGATCTTTTCCTGCAATTTTAAAAAACCGCCGATGAGGGCTTCAGGGCGCGGCGGACAACCTGGTACATACACGTCGACCGGGACGATTCTGTCAACGCCTTTAACAACATGATATCCGTGCTGCCAGTAAGGGCCTCCGCAGTTTGAACAGGAGCCCATCGAGATGACATAACGTGGCTCAGCCATTTGTTCATACAATCTTTTGATACGTTCCGCCATCTTGAACGTAACAGTTCCGGCTACGATCATCACATCCGCCTGGCGCGGCGACGAGCGGGGCGCCATCCCAAACCGGTCCATATCATAAACGGTGGTACCCGTGCTCATGAATTCAATGGCGCAGCACGCAATCCCGAAAGTCATTGGGAACATGGATGAAAGCCTCGCCCAGTTGATCAGGTCTTCAACCTTGGTGATGATGATCCCCCCATTTTCAAATCGTTGATCCAGCAATCCCTTCATTTCGTTGACGGGTTTTCAGTAGTCGCTATTTTCTTTTCATACCTGCGATTGATGTTGTCGTACAGTTCACGGGGAACCGGTGAGCGGTGAAGCGTCGGATCTGTGTCCGGTTTGATCCAGTCAAGGTGACCATGCACCCATGCATAGATCAACCCAAGCGCAAGCACGACAATAAAAATCAAAGCTTCGATCACAGCAAACCATCCCCACAACCCATCCGTTTTCTCAATCAGTACCCGATCAGCAAAAATAGTAGCCCATGGAAATAAAAAAACAATCTCGACTTCAAAGAGCAAAAAGATCAGGGCCACAACGTAAAAGCGTATATTGAATTGGGTCCACGCGCTGGTTACCGGCTCTTCACCGCTTTCATACGTGGATAGTTTCTCGGGATTCGGGCGATGAGGGCGGATGAGGCGGGAAGCGAGGAGTGTAACAACAAGGAACAGCGCTCCTCCGATAATGAATAGCAGAACTTTTCCAAACTCAGAAATATAATGATGATCCGCGGTCACAGCGGATCAAATATAAGCAAGAGTTTGGTATCAGGGGAACGGATGACCATCCCATCTCAACAACCTTCAAAGACGGCGTCGCGATTAAATGCTTTATCGAACCAGCCGCTATCTCCAGGCCCCGAGAATCACGCCCATCAGGGTCAGTGCAACAACACTGTATCCGGCGTTGATCAGGAACAAGGTGAAAGATTTCCTTTCAAAGAGATAATGGGTCCCAACAAACGTTGCAACCCAGCCAAAACCTGCGAGAAAGCCATAAAATGCTCCGCTCGCGACGTCGGTATCCTTGCCCAAAAACATCGCCAGGTTAATGGCAGCGATCAGGCCAAGAAAAAATGCCAGGCCAAAGATCTTCACCATGTTGCTGTTTTTGAGACTTTCTTCCGTAAAGCCGTTTTCGCGCATCCAGGCTTTTCCAAAAACAGCGGGAGAATACCAGATTCCACCAATTAGAAACGTTGAAACGGCAGCTACAAGGACTGCCCAAATGTTAAGTTCATCCATATGATGTGAGGTTTGAAGCCTGCCCTCGGCAGACAAGGTTTTAAGGTTCAGTTTCTATTTCGAGGTCTTTTTTTAACTAAATTTTTTTCCCGTTTTCAGAAAATAATTGATCGCAACTTCCCAGTCGTTCAGGTTGCTCGCGAACATTTGCTGTATTGATTCATGATTTCTTTGGATGGCGATCGGCGTAAAACCATGATATGAATAACGGATCGTTGCCCGCGTTTTTAATCCCACCGGATTGCATTGCACAGTAATGAACCAAACACGGTTTGAAGATATTACCGTATATTTAATTAAGTACCGATCCGGAAAATATTTTGAAACAATCCACGTGTAATCCGGCTCATCACGGTAGCTGCCTTTGGTTTGAAAGATCATTTTTTCTTCAACAACACCGGCGCCGTGGCGAACCACAGGTTCCCAGCCCTCAGCCCAGTCCTTTTCGCGGATCGGTCCAAATAAAGGAAACGCCTCCTGAACGCGGACATCAAGGAGAATGTCGGCCGACCTGCTGGCGACTTCAGGTTGATTTGTTTCAGGATTGAAATTTTGTTTTGTCAATAACATGAGCCGGAAAGTGCGATTTATTCAGCGCGGAATTTTTTAGTAGACTGAATTTGCGAACTTTATAAATACGAAACCGCTTCGATTGCGCGAAGCGGCAAAATTCATCCCTCAAGCGGCAATGATTGCGGTTAAAGAAAATCTTGAAGATGTCGATCTGAACGACCGGACGATCCGGTTGATCGGTATTCCTTTTTTTGGGATCGTCATTCCGAACATTGCACGGCTGTTCGGAGATCTTCTTGTAACAGATGTCATGTATTGGTTTGGATACATCCATTTTATTCTGCTTGCCACGATGATCTGGCAGGGAAACCGTTATCTCCTGTTCCGCACCAGAAAACGATTTACGTGGTTTGACAAACCGGTTGAAAAACTCATCCTGCTCATCGTCAACAATATTTTTTATACTTCTCCGCTGACAATCGCCTGGCTTTGCATTTGGTACCGAATGGCGGGATTTCCGCATATCGATTGGGATGCGATCTATGTTGTCGTGCTGATCAATGTGATCTGCGTATTGTTCGTCACCCACGTTTATGAAACCGTGTTCATGCTGAAAGAACAGCAGACGCAACAACTTAAAAGCGCAGAACTGCTTCGGGCAAAAGCAGAAGCCGAACTTGAGGCGCTGAAAAACCAGATCGATCCTCATTTTATGTTTAATTCACTGAACAGCCTGTCATACCTGATTTCAACCGATACACAAAAAGCCTCCCTCTTCACCGATAATCTCGCGGACGTTTACCGGTATATCCTTAGCCAAAAAGAACAGACGCTGGTTCCGCTTGAGGATGAGCTTGACTTTACCCACAAATATACCGAGCTCCTGCACCTGAGGTTTGGTGATGCACTGCGTTTCAAGCGGCACTTCGATTCGACGCTCGACAGGAAATTTCTCATTCCGCCGACCTCCGTTTTTGTTGCGTTGGAAAATGCCGTCAAGCACAATGAAATTTCAGAGCGGTTTCCGCTGCAAGTCGATATTGAACTCAGTGGCGATTCGCTTATGATCAGCAACAAGATCCGGCCCAAGAGAAATGTTCAGCATTCGTCAGGGATCGGGTTAAAAAATCTCGATGAGAGATTCCGCCTCATAACCGGTCGCCACATCGACAGCGGCAAAAATGGTAATTCTTGTTTCCAGGTAAAGCTGCCTTTAATACCACTGAACCACTAGCCGATGAATGTGCTGATCATTGAGGATGAGTTGCTGGCGCAGGCAAAACTGGAGGCGATGCTTCACGCCCTTGATCCCGGCATCGTCGTGGTGCATAAAATAGCAAGTGTGAAAGATGCTATCGAATGGCTGAATACCAACGAGCCTCCCGATGTGGCGTTTGTTGATATTCAGCTCTCAGACGATCATTCGTTTGAGATCTTCCGGAAAATCAACATTCCATTTCCTGTCATTTTTACTACGGCATACGACAAATATCTACTCGAAAGTTTTGAATTCAACTCGATCGATTACCTGCTGAAACCTATCACCGAAGAAAAATTAAAACGATCGCTTGCGAAATTGAAAAAACTGGAACACCACTTCATCCGCGGGAATATTGACAAGCTCATCCGCGGGGTGGTGAATCCGAAACGAAACACGCGAATGGTCGTAAAAAAGGGCACAGAATTCATCGCGCTCGATCTGGATGACATTGCCTATTTTTTTACCGATCACAGGGTCGTCTTTGTCCGAGATTTCAACGGTCGTCAGTTCATCACGGATAAAAACCTGGGAGAATTGGAATCGGCGCTTGACCGTAAAATCTTTTTCAGGATCAACCGGAAATACATCGTAAATATCCGCGCAATTTCAAAGTTCAAGCCTGACCACGGAAAAATTCAGATATTTCTAGAACCCGGAGTGAAGGAAGAAATCCATGTCAGCAAAGAAACCGCTCCTACGTTCAGAGTATGGATTGGTGAGTCATAGTCATCCCCGCAAGGGGCGCTTTTTGATCATGCCGCCCTTGATATCATTGACACTATTCTCAACAACGAAGGCATCGTCGTCAATTTTGGCGATTTCTGTTTTAAGCTTTTGAAGTTCAAGTCTGGTGATCACAGAATAAAGTACATCCGTGTCGGTGTCACGGTGGCCTTGTTTTCCGAAACCGCTTTTTCCCTTCAGTACCGTAACACCTCTTCCCATCCTTTCGACAATAGCCTGTTTGATTTCCGCACTTTTTTGCGACACAATGATCACGCTGGTATACTCTTCAATTCCATGGACAACGAAATCAACCGTCTTGGACGCCACCAGGTAGGTCAATATCGCATAGAGTGCGATCTCGACATTGATGACATAGGCGGCTACGGAAAAGATCACAATATTCAGAATGAGAATGGAGTCGCCGACGGTAAGCACGGTATTGCGACTCGTATAAATCGCGAGGATCTCGGTTCCATCAAGCACACTGCCACCCCGAATGGAAAGGCCAATACCAAGCCCAAGAAAGAATCCGCCAAAGAATGAAATCAGCAGCTTGTCGTCGGTAACCGGGTCAAATTCGATAAACGCAATGGCTATAGCCAGGGCGATGATCGCCACCAGCGTTTTGATTGCAAAGGTTTTGGATACCTGGGTATACCCGATCAAAATAAAGGGAATGTTGATAATGACAATAAGGTATGACAAATTATATCCGGTCAGATGGTTTGCGAGCAGTGATATACCCACGGCGCCACCGTCGAGAAATTCTTTGGGAAGCAGAAAACTTTTTAAACCGAACGTCGCCGATAAAACCCCGAAAGAAATAAAAAAGAAATCCTTGATAGCGCGCGCGATATTGATCCTTCGGATTCGGATCGCTCTCAGGCGCTGAACTTTCTGCACGGTGGACATATTGGAAAAATAACAAAAAAGCCACAGAGATCTTTCTGTGGCTTTCGCATTTGTGTGAAATTAATTACTTGTCCTTGCTGAGCCCAGGTTCCCGCTGCAGGAATTCATCATAGAGCAACGTTTGTCTACTCTCCATCGGAATTTTCCATCCATCGATGAATACCTGGCTGACCTGCGTTTTAGTCTCAAATGGATCACCATCGCAAATAAAGAGGGTAGCGTTCTTGCCGGTTTCGATCGACCCAAGTTTGTCGGCCACCCCGAAAAGTTCCGCGGGCACAATTGTAATCGCTTTAAGCGCGTGTTCCCGGGTCATTCCGTATGCGACCGCAAAACCTGCATGATATGGGAGGTTGCGATTATTGAGATTCCTGTCATCAGTCCGCAATGCAACCCTGACACCCGCCTTTTTCAACAGCGCCGCATTTGCATAACCCTTATCATACCGGTCATAGTCGCGGGACGGTAATGCCATCACCGGTCCCACAATGACAGGAATGTTTGCTTTGACTATCTCATCCGCGACTCTCCACCCTTCAGATACGCCTGTCAGGATCACCTTTCGGATCTTCTTCTCCGCAATCCACTTCAACACTTCCAGGATATCTTTCGACGCATCCACATCTATCAGCAGGGACATTTCGCCACGGACAACCGGAAGGAGTGCCTGCATTTCCGGATAGTATTGCATGGCTCCCCGGGTGGCAGAATCGAGCTTATGATACTGGACAGCTTTTTCCCACACGTCGTTCAAACGTTGCATAGCCTTATCCGTTGCTTTCTTGATTTCTTCATCGGTTCGTCTGTCGAAGCCGCCCTGACGCCCTGTGCGTGGAAATGTAAGTACCACGCCCTCGAATCCGGCATACATCTGGTCGGGCGTATAACCGTGAAGATTGATCAGCGCAGCAGTCCCGCAAAACAACTCCCCTTCCGGCACGGTTAGAGAAGTTGTCACGCCGCTGATTCGGTTAACCGGGATCCCCACCGAATTCGGATTCACAGCAGTAAGCGCTTTCATCTGGGGCACTACATCTCCCACTTCACTGACATCGTTCGCCTGGCTTACCTGCCCGAATTCAAACAGGCCAAGCTTCGTTCCGGAATCAATCATTCCAGGGTATATCCACTGCCCTTTACAATCAATGACCTCGGCGCCCTGTGGAATCGTAACATCCGTGCCGACAGCTGTGATTTTACCTTTAACGATTACCACGGTGCCATTGCGGATGATGCCTTTCGTCACCGTTTCAATCGAGGCATTAGTGAGGGCAAAAGTTCCATACTTACCTTTCCGGTTCTGAGCGTTGCCCGTGAACGTAATGGAGGCAAGAACGATGACTGTAAATAAATATTGAAGTGTTCTCATTGCTCATTAATGTTTTGACCGAACAAATTCCACAAGCTTACGTCCGCACCTTCCATACAATGGTCGTGATGGGTGTTGTCCTCGAAGGAAACTGCGTCCAGGTCCTGTTTTGGATCTACGTAGATGCGCATGTCGTCAGGATCTTTCTGCGAATCAAACCTGACAATCCCGTCGACAATGGTTTGAACGGGAACTGTATAAATTGATAAGGGATGATTCTTAAAGATGGCTATATCGGCATCCTTCCCAACTTCGATTGATCCGACCCTGTTCTCAATTCCGAGTTGCTTTGCCGGGTTGATCGTGATCAGCGACAGCGCTTCCTCATCAGACAATGAGCCGTATTTTTGGGTTTTCGCCGCCTCGTGATAGAGATGGCGCATCATTTCACCGTCGTCGGAATTGATAGATGTAACAACTCCGTTTTTAACGAGGATCGCCGCGTTGTAGGCGGTGGAGTAATATACTTCCAGTTTATAAGCCCACCAGTCAGAAAAGACCGACGCCATTGCTCCCTGGGCGGCCAGCTCCGGTGCTACCTTGAACCCTTCGTTCACATGTTGAAATATAATCTTCTTAATGGCGAAATCCTTGCAAACTTTCAGCATCATTTGAAGCTCGTCGGCACGATAACTGTGACAGTGGATGAGAATATTTCCTTTCAATACATCGGCCAGCGTTTCAAGTCTGAGATTGTAAGCCGGTGGGCTTCCACGAAAACCCTTCTGGACTTTTTGTCTGTTGTAATTATCCCAGGCCGTCATGTATTCTTTTGCCTGTGAAAATGCCTGACGAATCACAAATTCAACCCCCATCCTGGTTCTGGGAACAATGCCCCCACTACCATGAACGCGCGTGGGATTTTCGCCAAGGGCAAATTTGATCGTCCGCGGCGCTCCCGCCATTCGCAGGAGTTCCGGGTCCTTCACGCCATACCTCAATTTGATCGTTTCACATTGACCGCCAATCGCATTTGCAGAACCATGCATTGAGTGAATGGTGGTAACGCCGCCGGCGAGTGCCCGGTACAGGGTGATATGAAAGGGATTGAGCGCATCACCAGTGAAGACCTCCGCCGTTACCGGACTGGTAGCTTCATTGACAGCATCGATCCCCGCGTGAGAATGTGCATCAATAATTCCCGGCATTACATAAAGTCCCGTTGCATCAATGACAGCAAATCCGGCTGGCGTGGAAATATTTTTTCCAAGCTGCGTGATCTTTCCGTCGCGCACAAGAATATCCGTTCCTTCAAGCGTGCCTTTGGTAATTGTCAGCACTGTACCATTCTTTATCAGGATATTGCCCTTATCCTGGCCGTAGGCCGTCAGCATCAGGAAGACGGCACATACTGTGGTTATATATTTTTTCATCATTTGCTTAGCACTTATTTGTTGGGGTCTTTTTTTCCTTGTACCTGGAAGGGGCCAAAACGTCCGGCGGTAGCCGTGCCCTTGAAGCTTGTACCTTCCACCGTCACCTCGACATCCATTTTTACGGATTGACCCTCGGCTTGCGTGGTGTAACTGAATTTCAGTTTAGTACCGGTCAGCTCGATGGACTCCAGCGTTGCGGCCTCCTGGAATCTTCCACCGGTTATCGATCCGGAATATGTGTTGCCGTCTTTTTTGAAAGTGACCTTCTCGTCCATTTTTCCTTCATTGGTCTCGGTTGTCACAGACCACGTACCGGTGATATCGATCATGGCAGCCTCAGCTTTAGCGGCTTCCTTCGGATCGTATTTAAACATAACCCCATCAACAAAGACGTAACGAACTTTCGCTTTTTCGTTGAACAATGGTTTATCCGTCATAACGAGGTTAGCGATCTTCCCGTTATCAACCGTTCCCAGCCTGTCAGCCAAACCGAGGAGCTGAGCCGGTGACGTGGTCAGGGCTGCCAGGAGCTGATCTTCCGTCAGGCCGGCCGCGATCATTCTCCTGAAGTTCTTGTGTATGTCGGCGGTCTTGGCTGTTAGTGCTGAAAAGCCGAAGACGATGCCCGCTTTTTGAAAAGTCGCGGCCTGAGCCGTGTACATTTGAATCGCCTCATTCTTGCGCTTCTCCAGCGCTTCTTTTTCCGGATTGGATTTATCGGATTTTTTATCCTCTTTTTTATCTTCTTCCTTTGTTGCCTCGTCTTTTTTGGGCTCTTCTTTTTTATCAGGCTTACCTTCAAACTTTTTATCCTCGGGAAGATCAAGGCTTAAAAAAACTTTTGCCCCGGACGATTTGAGCCTGGGAATTACATCCCAACCTTCTTTCAGATCTCCGATTAAGACGGGCCATCCAAATTCGGATTGCAAGGCCAGCACCCGCTGCGCCTCAAGATTTTTGTCTGCTTCAAAAAGAACCGGAAGAGATTTGTTGATAACAGGGTACAAGGCTTCGAGAATTCTATCCGATGCAGGCCGATTCACGCCGGACGGGTTCGCAGCGTAGGTCTCACCATAACTTTTCGCAAGCATAGCCTGCCGGTATAGCTCACGCCATTTGGCCATAACACCGATAACAGTGTTCGGATACACGCGTTGCGCGGGAGCCAGCTCCGAATACATCGCAGACTTGCTTACCACGATCATGTCATCGGCTGACTTTCCTTTTAAGAAGACAATGGCGGCAGTACCGGGCAGCATCCCTCCATAGGGAACAACCTGGGACACCGTGAATCCAACACCGCGCAAGTCCTCGACCGTTTTGTCCGAGGGATTAAGAGATGTCCTGACATCATTTTGAGGTGAGATCCCTGCGGCCTCCGGCTGAGGATTACCCGGATCTTTTGGCCGCTCACGATTCTGGTTGGGATCTTCTTTGGGTTTTATCACACCCGTTCGCGACAGTCCATCGATAAAACCCGCATAAATGTAAAGACTGTCTCCTTTTATAATAATCGCCTGGGGTGGTACGGAAACGTTTTTGCCAACAGAGACAATCAAGCCGTCTCTGATGACGACGGTGCCACGGTCAATTTTTCGGCCGGGGCCCTGGGTAATGACAGCATTTGTAATGGCAAAAGTCCGGGACACCGGGGGAAGCTCTCGCTGCTCTGGTTGAGGTTGTTGGGCTTTCAGCGCCTGACTCACAGCCACGAAAAGTATAATCGTGAGCATCAGGCGCCCGCATCTGGGTTTCTTCATCAAGTTCGGTTTAGGTTCAAAGCGTAAAATAGAGCAGAATAACCTTCCGGGCAACGGTTATACACAAAAGGCAATAGCCTGAGATAGAGGCCGCCCCCTTCATTTGGAAGGTACACCTCCGATTTGACACTTCGATACACTGGTTCTACAGTTCGTTACAGTACTTTTTATTGGTCTGAATCTAAAACCGATTATTGTAACGTAAAAGCTAACAGGATCAAACAGAACCCATATGACAAGGCAAAAACTACAAACCTGGATTTCGACAATAGCGATCATAACGATACTTTCCCAACCGGCTTTATCGCAGGTTTCCGCATCCACCTCCGAAACCACGTCGGGAGAAAAAGACGGCGGTGTTTACCGGTGGAGAACCTCAAGCGGGCTAACCGATTTTAATATAGAAGCGCGTGGAAAAATTGAATTGACTGACGATGACAAGGATATCAGGAGCATCAGCGACGACGGGTACCTGGAAATTACAAAAACTGTTTTCGGCAGCAAACGCTCGATCGTGATCGAATCCCTCGGCGGCGGGAAAATGAAAAAAGAGTACTACGAAGGCAGAACGAAAACCGCGTGGGATCCCAACGGAAAAGAGTGGCTCGCGGAGATCCTTCCGGAGGTTGTTCGTTCCTCCACCATTGGCGCGGAAAGCCGGGTAAACCGGTTTTTCAAGCAAGGCGGAACAAACGCTGTGCTTAATGAAATCGGAAGTCTTAAGAGCGATTATGTTAAAGCGCACTATGGCAAGCTCTTGTTGGAAAAGGCAATCAATGCCGCGGATGTTCCGAAAGTGATAACGGCGTTGTCAGAAGACATCTCGTCGGATTATTATCTGTCTTCCTTGCTGAAGGACTCAATGAAGAAGCTTTTGGTTTCGAAGGAAGCTGGCGACGCATTTTTCAAGGCAACTCAAAAGATTGAATCCGACTATTACCGTTCTGTAGTCTTAAAGGAGGCGCTGGAGCAATATGTTGCTTCCCCCGAACAGGTTAAGTTGATCCTGCAATCGGCAGCATCAATGGAATCCGACTATTATCTGTCCGTGGTCCTTACCTCGGTTCTTGAAAATGCAAATGTCAAGGAAGAGTCTGTGGCGGATCTGGTCGACGTGTCAAAAAACATCGATTCAGATTACTACCGAACCGAAGTCTTAAACAAGGCTCTTCAGAAAACAGGCGTTTCAGGTGAGACTGTTAAAAAAATTATTGGCGCCGTTGCCAACGTTGGATCTGATTATTATAAAACAAACGTCTTTAATTCACTGGCAGAACGGACAACCATTGAACCGGCCCTTCAGTCGCAGATCATTTCCCTGCTCGACAACTCCGTTGGATCGGATTATTATGCGTCGGTATCCTATTCAAAGCTGCTCAGGCATCAAAAGTTTTCCGATCAGTCTTTCGAGCAACTTGTAGAGGTGGCATCGAAGCTGAGCTCAGCAACATATGCCGCCGAAGTCCTGAAGGAAGCCTCAAAAAAAGAGCTTTCAAATTCACGCTTGTTGGCTTTGATAAACGCGTCGGCTAACGTTAACTCCGAATATTACATCACAACCGTGTTGCAAAGTTTGGCCCCTGCCGTGAAAAGCGGAGACGCAACCCTCAAGGACGCGTACAGGCAGGCTGCTAAAAGTATCAGGTCCGAGACCTATTATGGCAGAGCGTTAAAGGCAATCGAATAAAATCAAACGTGGTCATAGTTAACTGAAAACATTAATTGGTAAATTCGGTAACCATGACCACGAAAAACATTTCCGCCGGTCCCATGATGCCCTATATCCGAAGATGGTTGCTGGTATTGCTGATCGGCAGCTCCCTGGGAATCCTGTTTTATACCTACCTGCACTTTAGCGAAAAGGGAATTTTCCCTTCGATAAAAACCAACATCAACGGTGTTTTATTGAGCATAGGAATCGGAATGATCCTCGGGTCCGTCATCTTCTCTGTAAACCGGGTGCTTGATCGATGGATTCCCTGGAAAAAATTTTTCGCTTCCAGGTTTATCGCGGGCTATTTGACAAATATCATACTCGCAATTGCGCTTTCCATCGGATGCTCCGCCATTGTCCTGGAATGGATTTCTGAAAACATCTTCTGGACCGGTCTTTCCCTGAGCGACGAAGATCTTCTCTGGAAGATCACCATCCTGCATCTGTGCACACTGTTCCTCTACAACGCCCTGTATGCCCTGATGTACTCGTATCAGCACTATACGATCGCCCAGATTGAAAACATTCAAAATGAGCGCAAGCAGCTTGAGCTGCAGTTCGAAGCATTGAAAGGACAGGTCAGCCCGCACTACCTGTTCAACAGCCTCAACACGATCTCGTCACTGCTCTTCAAGGACCTTCCATCGGCCGAACAGTTCATCCGCAGGCTTGCACAGACATACCAGTACATCCTGGCGACACAACATAAAAGATATGTGCTTCTGAAAGATGAGGTGGAGTTTGTGAACTCCTATTATTACCTGCTCAGAATCAGATTTCAGCAGCAGCTCGACGTCGAGATCAATTTGCCAGCAGGAATCATGAACAGCAGGATCCCTCCATTGACCCTCCAAATGCTTGTTGAAAACGCGGTTAAACACAACAACCTCACCGGCGAAAAAAAGTTGTTCATTTACATTACCGCCCAGGACAACAAATACCTGAAAGTGATCAATACGAAAACGGGAATCATTGACGGTGTCAGCTCATTCAAGGTCGGACTCGAGAACATTCGAAAACGCTACGAGTATTTTACTGACGAGCATATTGTTGTGCATGACGACGAGAAATTCAGTGTCTCACTGCCCGTTATCCAGAACAGACCCGAAATGGAAGAACAAAAATATTCGGCCTGATGAAAACCATTTTCATTCACCACCCCATCTTCCGTCTCGTTACTCCGGCGATTTACGGGGTCCTGGTCTATTTGCTGATCCTGCTGATCAATAACAATGTAACGGAAGTCGACGGGCTATTTAGCAGCGAAGAGCTGTACTTTTCGATCATGCTTTCCTACATCGCGATCGAGTCTTGCAGGATGATCATCATCTTGTTTTACCGGCACGTGAAAGTGGAAGGTTATGATTTCCGGACAATATTCCTGCAGATCCTTTTGACCGGATTGGCGTCTGTCTTACTGGTCGTTGCTGCGGTGTTTCTTTATTTTGAATACGTGGTCGGATTCAGTATCAGCCATACCCAGCTCGTCATCTTTGTCATTCTCTTCGCTGTAACGGCCTTCCTGTACAACATCATCTATCTCAGCGGGTATTATTTGCAAAAGGAAAACATTCTGAAATTAAATGCCGAAAACCAGCAGCGACAGGTATTGGAACTGGAAATGATGGAATTCAGGAACGACATCAATCCCGATCTCCTGTATGAAAGTCTCGAAAGCCTGATCGCACTGATGTACCGCGACCTCGAACGGGCTGAAGATTACATCGATTGTCTCGCCAGCACCTATCGTTATGTTCTGCTAAACCGGCAACAGGAACTGGTTCCCGTTACCACGGAAATTTCGGCAGCGCATAATATTGTCAAACTGCTGAATGAAAAATACCATGGCCAAATAAAGTTTCAGGCTGCGTTTGACGGCGCCGGCGAAACCCATATGCTTATCCCCGGGTCGCTTCCACTCATTATTGAGAGCATCGTTCGAAACACGATCATCAGCCGTTTTGAACCATTTCTGATCCAATGTTACCCTGAGGATGATTATATAACGATACAAACACGGCTGAATGACCGCCTGTTGATGCACGAGGCGAGCGAGCACGCATTCGAAAGACTTCAAAAATCGTATTCACTCTATAGCGACCTGCCTTTGATCAAGGTAAAAGCTTACCAGGAAAATTATATTAAATTACCAGTCATCACCCTGATGCACGAATTGAATTAAAATAAATCATGAAGGTCATTATAGTCGAAGATGAAGTGCCGGCGGCGGAAAAATTGGAACGTTATCTGCAAAAATATGATGCGGCGATTGAAGTGCTTGGCCGGTTTGACTCAGTATCATCAACCGTTGACTGGTTGAAGGCAAACCAGGAAAAAGTCGATCTGATCTTTATGGACATCCAACTGCTGGACGGTTTAAGCTTCCAGGTATTCCAGCAGGTCCAGGTCCGGAAACCTGTCATCTTTACCACGGCTTTTAATGAATTTGCGCTTGACGCATTTAAAGTTAACAGCATTGATTATCTGATGAAGCCCATCACATTCACAGACCTCTCGGCAAGCATGAAAAAGCTGGAGAATCTGAAAAAACACCTTCAGCCGGTCTCCGACCATGTATCGAAAATAGAACGCGCATTTTCTTCGCTCAAGACAAAAGAATACAAGACCCGTTTTATGGTGAAGCTCGGCGAGCACATCCGTTCGATCACCACAGAAAATATCAGCTTGTTTTACGCCGAAGGCCGCGATGTCTTTCTTGTCACTGTCCAAAACCGGAAGTTCATCATCGACTACACCCTGGAAGCCCTGGAGGATATCCTGGACCCTGCCGTATTTTTCCGGCTTAACCGTACCTTCATCCTGAACATTAATGCGATCAAAGATGTGATTGTATATTCTAATAGCCGATTGAAGATTGTGCTGAATCAGGAATTTGATAAAGAAATGATCGTAAGCAGGGAAAAAGTAAGCGAATTTAAAGAATGGTTTGACGGCATTCGAAGCTGATGCTATCCGCCAGCGCGTTTTGCCTTGTAACCGGACTTGATCAGCAAATCGAGGACTTTATCACGCACATCACCCTGGATCAGTATTTCGCCATCCTTCACCGACCCGCCGACCCCACATTTTGATTTCAACATTTTACCGAGGGCTTCGAGGTCGTCAGTCGCTCCCGTAAATCCCGTAATCACCGTGACTTGTTTTCCGGCCCGGCCGCTTTTATCGACGAAAACTTTGAGATTCTGTTGCTGTGGAGGCAAAGTTTCTGATTGCGGACTAGCATGCTGTTGATATTCAAAATTTGCATCAGTTGAATAAACGACACCGTCTCTTTTTTTCCAATCATTTTTTTTTGCCATATCAGTTGATCAATAGGTAGATGATGGTTGTGACAATGAGAACCAGGAAGGTGACCAACCCGGCGCTGAACATCGAGTCAACTCTTTTTCTGTTAAGTATACCGTAACCGGAACTAAGCAGCAGTGCGATTGGCACGAAACTGAAACTGCCATAGATCGATTTCATGATCCGAACGGTTTGTGTTTCCCCCTCTATGTAAATTGGTAACTTTAAGAGTCGCGACGACTCGATGGTTATAGGATCGCCTTCATGAAAGTACCTTGCGCTGCTCATCGGTAATTCGAATTGATCGCCGGCCTCAGTTGCAATGACCAACCATTCAGTCGCCCTCGAATATGTTACAGCATCCACCCTGACGATCGTCTCGAAACGTCGTTCGGACGGCAGGAAATAATCCACCGCAAGAAATAATGTTACGATAAAAGCAAAATATGATACTTTTTCGGCGATCGGCAGCCAGGGGGTCATGGCCTCGAACAGCCGTTGCCTTTCGCTTTTATAATTTTTTACGGGTGGCCTTCTCTGCCGGTAAGCCGGATCACGGTGTGGCCGAGCATCCGGAACGACGACTTCCTGATAAGGTATATTCTCCCTGAGATCATAGGAAATCTTTTTCCCGGGATCGCCTAATACTTCATACGCCTCGTTGATTTCCTTAAAGAGATGTTCCGCGCTTACGTCGGGATTTTTATCCGGATGATACTGGATGGCAAGCCGGCGGTAAGCGCGTTTGATCTCATTGCTGTTGGCGCCTCGGTGAACCTGAAGTATCTGATAATAATCCTTCATAAAATAAAATAAAGCCCGCGAACGGGCTTTCCGGAATTCTTCGCAAAGATAAGAAAAGTTATTTGTTCCCTTTGGTTACAAACGTCAAAACCGGGCGTTTTGAATGAGACACCACTTCTTCCGCAATACTGCCCGCCAAAACATGCGCAAAGCCGGTTCTCCCGTGGGTCGCCATCGCGATCAGATCCGCGTTGATGCTGTCAGCAAAGTAAATAATACCCTCCTCCTCGGACAGGTCGTTGAAGACGTTGAGTGTATAGTTCTTTAACTGCAGCTTCTTTGCAAAATCGGCCATGTACTTTTTTACCACATGGTCGCGCTGAAAATTTGCCGGTGTATTGATGCGCACCAGGTGAATCGTCGCATCATACATCTGTTGGGTGCGCCTGACGATCTTCGAAAACAGTTCTTCGTCTTCACTGAGCGACGTCGCATACACGATGTTTTTGAAATCCATGGTTGAGGGTTTTTTCTGGACCGTAAGCACCGGACACGTTGAATGACGTACGACCTTTTCCGTATTGGTTCCGATGATCATGTCCGAGAAGTTGGACTGCCCCGCCGTCCCCATTACCACCAGGTCAACCTTCTGATCCGTAATGATCGTCCGCATACCATGAAACGGAGTGCCCAGTCTCAGCTCCTCCCGGACCTTGAGGCCTTTTGCCTTTAGCGTTTCCGATATCTTCAGCAGGCCCTTTTTGCCCCGCTCGATCAGTTTCATATTGAAGATCTTTTCCTCCCAATTATCCGATGTATCCATTTCTCCCTCAATATTGAAGGAATTGCCCGAAGCCTCCTCCACAATGTGAAGCAAGATGACTTCAGCGTTCGCCTTCAACGCGATTTCAGCCGCGACGTCGGCGGCGATTTGTGCGGGTTTCGAAAAGTCTGTGGGTACGAGTATTTTTTTCATATTGCCGGGTTGGGTTTAACGATTGTCAAACTAAATAAAGTAGTGACCATTGAAACTGACAAATGTCATGATGCCGTCTGACATTCATCTAAAAATATGATTGGATCAGGTAATAAAGCATGATAGCGCAAGTCACCAGCTTGAGCAACGTCCCAAAAAGGAAGCCGACAAAAGAGCCGAAGGCCGCTCTTATGGCCGTCCTGGAGTCGGCATTGCCAATCATTTCCCCGATCAAAGCTCCAACAAAAGGCCCAAGGATGATTCCTAAAGGTCCCGCCCAAAAACCGACGATCAGTCCGATGGTACATCCCCATATCCCGTATTTTGAACCTCCATATTTTCTGGTTCCATAAAGCGGAACCACATACTCGAGTACTACAACTAGGACGGTGATACCTGCCCATGTCCATAAAAACGCTGATTGAAATGGCGTGGTCTCCCGCAATTGCTGAGCAAGCAAGGCAGCGTAACATAAAGGCGGTCCCGGAATAAACGGAATAACACATCCGATCAGTCCTGCCACCATCAGAATGCCACCGACGACCATCCACAGAATATCCATACCTTTGGAGTTTGTGAAATTAACGAAAACTCCGTTTAAAGATATTGCATGTTAAACATCCGTGCTATTCACCACGTTGCTATTATTTGTTCGGATTACCCCAGGAGCAAAGAGTTTTATACGCGCATCCTCGGTTTTAAGATCATCAGCGAGCATTACCGAGGGGAAAGAGATTCCTGGAAACTGGATCTTGGACTCGATAACAGGTATTTAATTGAGTTGTTCTCTTTTCCAAACCCGCCCGCCCGCATTTCGCGACCCGAAGCGTGCGGACTACGGCATCTGGCATTCGAAGTTGATAATATTGAGCGCGCCGTTGATTGGCTTCATCAAAACGGTGTAGCTACTGAAAAAATCAGGGTAGACCCCTATACAGAAAAAAAATTTACTTTCTTCGCCGACCCGGATTCACAACCATTGGAGCTCTATCAATTCTGATCATGGTCACACTTAAAGTTTTTTTAAAAAATCTTCCGCCTTTCCTTTCGCCCGGCGATCATCCCTGGGAAATTGTGAAACTGGTTGAAAACATTGTTACAAGACAGATCCGGCAATTGGGAGCCGATTTTGTGATCACGAGCAACGTCGCAATTCACAAACGTGCGACGATTGAACAGTACGCGATCATTAAAGGTCCAGCGATCATTTCGGAGGGATGTTTCATTGCCGCGCATGCCTACCTCCGCGGGGGGGTATTTCTTGCAGACAATGTTGTTGTCGGGCCAGGAACTGAAGTGAAGGGCAGTTTTGTCATGAATGATACCGCACTCGCGCATTTCAATTTTATCGGCGATTCGGTATTGGGTTCGTTTGTAAACATGGAGGCCGGATCGGTGATCGCCAATCATTTTAATGAACGTGCGGATAAACGCATTTCCATTCGTCACGAGGGAAAACCAATGGAGATACCTTCGGAAAAATTCGGTGCGATGGTCGGAGACGGATGCAGGATTGGCGCAAATGCCGTGTTAAGTCCGGGCACGTTGCTGCCGCCTGGGGCTATTGTCAAAAGACTTGAGCATATTCAGCAGTTTGATTGATCACCTGAAATTCTTGCCGGGGATCCCGTTTTCGAATTTTTCCATTCCTTTCCTGTCCTGCAAGGTCACGAAAACCGTTTTGCCTTCCTCGCCGCCAAAAACAAGGTTGCTGCAATTCTTTCCCTTTAACGGGATTTCGCGAATGTTTTTTCCATCCGGCGAGAGAACGGCGATCGTTCCCTTGCCATACCGCGTCACATACAGGTTTCCGTCGCGGTCACATTTCATACCATCAAAACCGTGATCGGGAAACGTTGCGAAGAGACGCTTTCCAGAAACGGCGCCCGAGTCGTCAACGTCAAAAGCCCAGATGTTCCGTTGTACACTTTCGTTCACGTACAAGGTCTTTTCGTCAGGTGACAATTCAATGCCATTGGTTGTGCCCATGCTATCTGCCAGCAGCGTGATCGTCCCGTCCGGGTCGATACGCCATATACGTCCCGTGCTTTCCTTCCAGTTGGGATCTGAAGCAAACAATTGGTCCTTCCGGTTTATACACAAATCATTGGGCTGGTTGAAATTATCGTGATGCGCATGGACACTTACTTTTCTGGTAGCCATGTCCACCTTTAACACGTTGTGACCGGTGAAGTCGGCAAGAAACATGTCGCCATTGCTGTCGAACTGAATACTGTTTGCTGTGCTTCCGGAGGGCAATGTCAGGAACAACTCAACGTTTCCGTCGGGTCTCACCATGCCAATAGTTCCATCCTCCTGGAAATTGACAACGTACAGATTCCCGGCGCTGTCGAAAGCGGGACCTTCAATGTTTTGAGTAAAAAGGTTTTCGGCCGTATGGTCCGATGTAGTGAATAATGTTTCGGAAGGCTGTGCACATCGCACACAGAGTAATAACATCGCAACTGTTTTCAGGGAATTCATGATCGTTCTGTTAACAGACCAATGTTAATAAGATTCATGAGATTTCCACACATTCATAAAAGAAAAAGCCTCCCTGGGAGGCCTCTTCAAACTACTTACCCAAACTATCTTTTTTACTAATATCAAACTAGAATTTAACGGATCGGATATTTCCCGCCTCGTCGATTACTTCAAAAGTGTAATTCTCCGAGCTTACACCAAGTTTGTAGACCTGGGCAAAATCACCGGCGATCTCGCGGTTTTCAGTATGAAGCAGATTATTAGCGCCGTCGTAGATCTTCAGCGTGATCATTTCCTTTCCCGAGTTTGCAACTGACACGAGAAATTTGTTGTCTTCATTCGCCATCCGGCTGACGTGGACATGTTTAATGTTCTGCTTTGTGTGATAGGACACCTTCTCAACTTTTTTGCCGGCAGCATCAATCAGTTCGATCGAATAATCGCCCGATGCCAAACCTGCGAAGTTTACCGGGAGAATAAAACCATCAACCCCATTGAAGTTTTGCGAGAGCAGCAGCTGGCCCTTCGCATTGTAGATGTTTAGTTTTACTTTCCCGACGGATTCACCCTTATAGATCACTTTGAATATTTCACTCCCTTTGACAGGTACGATGGCAAGACCGGTTTTGCGTGGCTCTTCCTTTCCGGCAAAGGCAACCGCCGAACTGAACACCACAAGCGCTGCGAGGAAAAGAGACTTGGTTTTCATAATTGTTTTTTGTTTTTGTGTACTCAAATGTACGCGCTGAAAATATGCAAGGTTTAAACTTGTAAGAAAACAATATTTATTTTTTGAAATATCGTTTGCGGAAAAACATCCAGTGAAACTGGACGAAGCGTCCCGAAAAATCAGGTCTGCAACGGTTTCGCTGAGAGTTGTATTTCATACAACGATTGCATTAACGGTATGGGTGTACGCAAATTGGATTACTTGGTGCTTGTGCAAACATCGCGGCGGAGACGAAGCGCCAAAATATATTCGGGATTTAGTAACTGAGAGCCTTAACCGTTCCGTTTTTATCCTGGATTTCAAACGAAACTTTTCCGGATATGCCGTCGAGCCTGTAAATTTTGGCAAAATCATCTGTGATGGTTTCTGTCGACCTGTAAAGCTCAGCACCGGCGGAACTCAGGATGCGGATCTTCAAAATGTCGAAGCCTTTGTTCGGTACCGAAAGAATATATCGCCCATCTTCGAGGAGTTTCACAGTCACTGCCCTTTGCACTTTCTTATTCCGGTAACTTACTTTCTCGACCTTGCATGAACTGCCATCAGCAACCTCAATGGTGTAATCACCTTCCGGAAGGGACGAAAAGTTATAGGGGCGAACAAAACTATCGACTTTCTTTAAAGTTTCATGGAACACGAGGTCCCGATTGCTATTGTAAATGGATACCCGCACGGTGCGCGAGCTCTCGCCTCTGTAAAAAACCTTAAAGGTGGACCCGGTTTTCATCACGGCAACACCGGCCGGAGATTTCACTTCATCAATGGGACCCGCATAAGAAACACCTGCGATCAATCCGCACGCGATCAACACTAAGCTTATTTTTTTCATGATTAACTTTTTTTGTTCTTATCCCAAGACGACAATCGTTTACGGAAAGTTGCACACGACAGGTTAATAAATGTTAACGGTGTTGTTAAGGAGATGATAACACAAGCTGGAAATGAAGCCAGCCATGAACGGCTAAAACACAAAAGGGTTTCAATCATTCATCCGAAAAATCGAACAACGGTTTTACACTTAAAAGGTTTCGGCAATGATCAGTTCAGATGATAGAAATCTTTTGCCCGCTCCTCCTGTTGCAACAAGTGAAGCTGGAATTTCAATTGAGATGTGAGAAATTTTATTTTTCTATCCTCGGCAGAGGTTAGAAATTTATAACGGTCATACAGGTCGAGATTCAATTCGCCCGCCATCTGATACATTGTGAAGATGGTAAAGCGATGGCTGATGTTTCGTTTTTCCTGGTACTCGAAGAACAACTGGTACAGCATCGAATCCGCCATGGTTGTTGTGTTAAGTTCCCACATCCTCACATCAGCGCCCGGATATAACTTGGTTCTATGGGTGCGAAACATTTTTTGAAGTGTAAAAATATCAAGACACCTCACCACGATATCGGCTTCGCCAGTAGGATATTTTTTGATAACGCTCTCAAGTTTCATGACGGAGCCCAGGCGCTCCTTGTTCAGTTCGTGGTTACAGTAAATCCCGAAGCGTACATCGCGCGTTTCTGCATCGAGCAGCAATTGCCGGTACCGCGGCTCGAAGATATGCAAAGGTACAAGCTCATCCGGTATCGGAAGCAGGGACAGCGGGAAGAGTGGGATTTGGGTTATCGTAGACATATCAATGTTGTAAATCTGACAGTAGAAATTTCCATCATCGTTTACGGAAAGCCCTTTATGAAATAAAACGTTGTTGTTCAGGAAAAGTTATTTCGCCAAACTGTTTCAGGAAATCTTATCAGTCATATGTATGAAAACTGCCGCTTTTGTAACCAGCGCGAAACGCAAAAAAAAATTCGAAAAAAGCGGTTACCCGACGATTTCTCCTTTCAGGATTATTGTTTCCACCAGCGAGCTTCCAAATGCATAAGGGAAATATGCAATCGATGGAATGGGCATTGTGAGAAAAACATTTGCGATTTTTCCTTTCGTGATGGATCCGTGCGTCGCTTGAAGCTCAAGGGCACAGGCCGTATTGATGGTGGCGGCGTTAAAGGCTTCTTCCGGAGTCATCTTCATTTTGATGCATGCCAGCGAAAGCATGAAGGGCATGTTTCCCGAAGGCGAGCTCCCCGGATTAAAATCGGAAGCTATGGCGACCGGCAGCCCGGCGTTGATCATATCACGAACAGGCGGAAGTGGGAGGCCGAGAAAAAATGCGGCACCAGGCAGTGCGGTGGGCATCGTAGTCCCGGTCTTCAATGAATGAATTTCTTCGGAACCGATATTTTCCAGATGGTCGACACTGAGAGCCCCGGTTTTAACGCCAACCTGTACACCGCCGGAACGGTTCAACTGGTTGGCGTGAACACGTCCCTTAAGACCAAACTTTTTTCCCGTCTCGAGGATCATTTCGGTTTCATCAGGAGTGAAAAAGCCTTCTTCGCAGAAGACATCGACATAATCTGCGAGACGTTCCTCCGCTGCGGCGGGAATCATTTCATGAATCACCTTCAAGACGTAATCAGCTTTGGAAATATCGGCAGGAACGGCGTGGGCACCCAGTAGCGTGGTTTTTACAGCAAGCGGTGTTTCGGTGCCGATCCTTCGGGCAACACGCAACATCTTCATCTCATCCGCAAGTGTCAAGCCATAACCACTCTTGATTTCAACAGCACCGGTGCCTGTGCGGATGATATCGTTTGCGCGTTGCAGCGTTGCAGCCAACAGTTCATCTTCAGAGGCCCGCTGCAATCTCCGCGCTGAATTCAATATACCGCCTCCCTTGGCGGCGATCTGCGCGTATGTTGCACCCCGGATCTTCAAAACAAATTCTTCTTCACGGCTTGCAGCAAACACCAGGTGTGTATGTGAATCAACGAAACTGGGAAATACAAACCTGCCAGTGGCATCGATCGTTTTCGCAGCGGAATACGATGGCAGGTCTTCCATTGCGCCGAAGTTGAGGATCAGCCCCTGATCAATCGCGAGAAATGCATGGGAAAGAACCGGAAGATCCGACATCGCGGCACCTGAAACGCGATCAACAGACTCATGTCTGACCTGGACCAGACCCTTGATGTTTTGAATAAGGAGATCACATTTCACACCAGGAAGAATAGGGACGTGTTATTTTCCGAAAGCTTCGACCTTGTAATCGAGGTTCGTTCCGTAAACAGGGAAGCTGATCTTGATCAACGCAAAAAAGCTGCGGCCCTCTAAACCGGGGCGATACCCGATCTCGGCACCGTAGGACCAGCTCAGGGTGCGATTGAACTTGCCTTCGAGCCCTCCGCGAACACCGAAACTCTTTACCTTTAACGGACTGACGGAATAGGTCGCCGTACCCTGTTCCGGTGTATTGGGGTCCTTGTCTGTGTAAACGATATTATCAACAATAATCGAAGGTGAGATCAGCAGGTCGAGATAGGTTGTCAGGATACCGTCATCCACACCCTCTTCAAATTTATCAAAACTGACGGCCACATTTCTAATCCACGTCAGCGAGCCGCCGACATAAAGACCTTTAGAGTAGATGTTTGAAAACACATTCAGTTTTTCGTCTTTACCGGTCTCCGTGTTATAGAATGTTTCTCTCAGGGAAGCTTCATCACTTTTCAGGTCAAGATTCGTCAGACCCTGCGTCGCCAGTGCGCGATCGATATCCGTGCTGCTGTCCCACATGATGGCGCCAAGCCTGGCTCCGTAGATCCTCCTGACCTTGCACGGTATGTCGTCGGCTTCAAGGGGAACACGTGCCGCCCATTTATTTCCTTTATAGCTGTTCTTATAGAGGAACATTTTCGTTTTCCCCATATGTTCGAAATCCTTGATGTGATAGGTTCCCCCGATCTCAAAATAGTTGAAAACTTCGGCGTGGTTGTCGACATCGCTGTTGTTCATCGAAAGGTCGCGTGCGAAGTCAAAAAACTGTCGGCTGTAGCCTTTGCGGAAATGCGCCTTAAAATCGGCCTTATCCTTATAAAAGTACTGAGCTTCGATTCCGAAACCGGCGTTGATATTGGCTACGAACAGTTCGCCGTACAGAGGCTGGAATGAAAGAAAAAGCTTGTTGATCGAATACGGTTCATCATAAAGCTCTTCGTAGGTAACGGGCGCCTTATCCTTCCGTTCGGTCTGCTGCGCAAAAAGGGTGACGGTAGTCGTCAGATACGCAGCTAATGACAGTAAAAAATAATTTTTCATAGCTAGCGAGGTAGCAGTATCCTGTAAAAATAAGAAAATTCCAACGAATATTAATGTAGGAATACACCGGCAGGTAACACGGATGTAATAGTTTTGGCAACTTTAGCGTTTTGTCGTCTGAACCAACAGCCGTAAAGCTTCCAGTTCCTCGAGCGCTTGTTCCCTTTCCTTGAGTTTTTGGGCCACGTCAGCCTCGCGCCTTTTGAGTTGTGTAATGTCTTCAAACATTCCAAGGATTGCCACAACATCGCCGGCCTGGCTGATGATCGGAACCTTACTGGTTCGCACCCACGACTCCTCCCCTTCGCTGTTGATGTTTACTTCCTCAATGTCGAGTTTTGATTTGCGGCTTCGCATCACCTCCAGGTCATCCCTGCGGTACGCATCGGCCTGAGCGCTCCACGACATATCGAAATCGGTTTTTCCAAAAAGCTCCCGTGGCGATGCAGCTCCGGCAATGTCAGAGAAAATCTTGTTGCATCCCTGGAAACGCAAATCCCGGTCTTTCCAGAAAATCGCCCTTGGAATGTTATCAACGATGGCCTGAAGTGTGTCCTGCGACTCCGTCAATTTCTTCTCCTGAATTCTCAATGCGTCACCTTGCCTTTGTGACTGCTCCAATTCCTTTTCGAGAATAGCCTGTTTTCTCCGCATCTCTTCCTGGGTTGCTTCGAGCTCTTCCATATTCTGGCGAATCTCTTCTTCCTGCGATTTCATCTCTTCAGCCTGTTGCTGGGTTTTCTCAAGAAGTGTACGTGTTGTTTCGTTGACCCTGACATTTGAAATCGTCGATGCGATGCTCTCGGCAAGTTTTTCAACAAGTTCGACCTCGTAGGCCTCGTATTTCTTGAACGACGCGAGTTCAATAACGCCGTAGATCTGATCGTTCACTTTCATCGGCACAATAAGCAAGGCCGTCGGATTCGCCCCTCCCAGACCTGAGGTGATCCGAATATACTCATGCGGCACTTCGGACAGCCTGATCGTTTCTCCTTCAAGAAAACATTGCCCTACAAGTCCATCGCCGATATCTACTTTTTTCTCGAGGTATTTTTTTCTATCAAATGCATAGCACGACACCAGCTCGAGGTATCGTTCCGCGTCGCCTTCGTCGTTGATGATAAAGAGTCCTCCCTGGTTGCTTTTCGTATATTTGACCAGAAACTTGATAACGTTGTCGTACAATTCCGAACTGGTTGAAGTTGTCGCCCGGAGTATTTCACCGACCTGCGCCTGGCCTGAGGTGGCCCAATTCCTTTTCCGGTCGTCGTCAGCATTCTGTTTCAGCTTATTGCGCATATTGATTAAGGTGCCGGTCAGGTTGTCCTCATCATTCGCTTCGAGCTCGATATCGTAATTCCCAGCGGAAACAGCTTCGATGAACTGGGAAAGCGTATTGACGCGTTTTTTTTCATCAGCGAGTTTGCCTGCGCTTTCCTCAAATTGCCGGTCGCTGCTGTTTTGCAGCCGGTATAGCAGGGTACACAGTGTCATGAAACCAAACAGCGCCAGTCCCGCGGAAATCCACGAAAGCGTGCCGAGTTCCGAAGTCTCGGTAGTTGCCTTGTTTTTCAGATGGTCGTACAACTTGTCGGTCGTTGCGATCGTTTGGCTATAGGCGGCCTTTAGTTTCGCATCCAGGACACCCGGACCGCCGGTTTTACTTTGCCATCCTTCCTTTGATGCGGCAGCGAATTTCTCTACCTGAATCAGTGTTTCTTTGATCACCGCCCGGGTTTGTTCGTCGTCAATCTTTCTGAATTTACCAATTGCAGTGCTGTTCCCGTCGTAGGCTGCCTGCAGTTCCAGAACCGCGTTCCTGAGTGGGCCATCCACATGTTCTTCAGGAGTCAGATTTTCTCCACCTGAGAGTATTGTCTGCAGGTTCATGTACGACACCGACGTTCTTTGCCTGACATAATCTCCCAATGTTGACAACGGCAAGTGCGTTTCATAGGTAGACAGGATTTGCTGCTGAACGTAAATGACAAAAAAAGAAATTACCGTCCCAGCGGAGGCGAAGATCAACGTATACTTTAACGCTTTTGTAAATTTCATGGGCGGGGTTAGCGGAGGTTTAGGTCAAGTGGCTTAAAAGATTTTAATCATACAGGAAAAGGATCGGTTTTGGTCGCTTTCACACATAGAGTTAAAAAAATCAATTCCGGATTAAAATTTCAAAGATACCGCTGGCAAAAAATTGCATAGGAATCTCCGTCAAAGCTGGAAGTTACGGAAAACTGAATTCCGTTAAGTTTTTGTGTAATATAGAATCGCAATTTCAACTAAATGCGCTCTGTGATACGACTGTGGGAATAAAGTTTTTAGTATCAACAGTCTAATGCTTCGGAAGATAATTTGGTAAAGAATGTCTTTTTGAAGAAAAAATTTTGATTATGCTTTATTACCAAGTTCTAAGTTTTCGGTTACCTTGCCGGCTTTTTACATGTGTAAACAGGCATTACTGCCTAAAATAATTTCTTAAAAATTTTATGGAACGCATCAGGTCGCGGCATCTTTCAGGTGATATTCATCAAAATGAGCCTCTCGGGGCGGTGATCTTTTTCAGCAGTAACCACCCGATGATATGATAAGGTCATTGCTCGCGGAAGTTCATCTTTTGAATATAATGGCATTACTGGATTCGATTAATCCCGAAAACATCATCCAATACGGGGGATTGGGGTTATTGCTTCTGATAATTTTTGCCGAAACGGGAGTTTTCTTTGGCTTTTTTCTTCCGGGGGACTCGTTGTTGTTTGTGGCCGGTTTGCTGAGCGACACAGAGTACCTGGATATCCACGTTGCTTTGCTGATTATCCTGTTGATTATCGCAGCGGTTTCAGGGTCTACAGTGGGGTATCTGACAGGAAAGTGGGCCGGGAACTATTTAAAGAATAAGAAAGACAGCATCTTTTTTAAGAAGAAGTACCTGGATATAACGCAAGCATTCTATCAAAAACACGGAATGATGGCGTTCATTCTGGGGAGGTTTCTCCCGGTAGTGCGGACCTTTGTAACGATACTGGCGGGGATGGTGAAAATAGATTTTACGAAGTTTTTGATTTTCAATATTTTAGGCGCGTCAATTTGGATTATCGTGATGGTATTGGCAGGACATTATCTCGGCCGGTTATTCCCCGGGATTACCGACTACCTCGAGATCATTGTAATCGGAATGATCCTGATATCAGCCATTCCTGTAATTCTCACCTATTTAAGGAACCGGAAGTTGCTGGCAAAGGAGTAAAAATGAGCTAAAAAGGACGTTTGTGTTGTTGAGCGAACGACTGGAAGGGTGGAAAAATTTGGTTATTAAATTTGGCTCTTTTGGATAAAAACAAGATTTTTCCGCTCGTTTGTCATAATTTTAAAAATTAAACATAACTATAAACCTAAAATCTATTAATCATGGCAAAAACTTCTAGCTCATTGGGGGAGAGTCTTAAGTCAACTTTCGCGGCGATTGTAATTCCTTTGGAACTTGTTATTGCATTCCTCATTTACTTTTTTGTTCTTGGAGATCCGGCAAACTTTCAAGATGGAGATCCTTCCGGCCACCCTGTTACTGAAGGCTGGCGCAGTTATCTCGGTCTTATTTACAAAGGAAAGGTCGTTGTGGCAGTGCTCATCGCCCTGTTGCTTATCACCATCACTTTTGGAATCGAGCGTTGGATCACCATCAGCAGCGCGACAGGAAGGGGAAGCATCAAAAAATTTGTAACCAGAATCCGGTCATTACTTGCCACCAATAACATCAGCCAGGCAATCACCGAATGTGACAGACAAAAAGGTTCTGTAGCAAACGTGGTGAAAGCCGGCTTATTGAAATACAACGAACTTGCAAAGACGACGGAAATAGAACCGGAAAGAAAAGTGTTGCTCGTTCAAAAGGATATCGAGGAGACAACACAACTCGAAATGCCTATGCTCGAGAAGAACCTCGTCATCATTGCTACGATTGCTTCGATCGCAACCCTGATGGGTCTGCTGGGTACTGTAACAGGTATGATCGCAGCCTTCAAGGCCATCGCTACTTCCGGCGCACCTGATGCAGTTGCTCTTTCAAGCGGTATTTCCGAGGCCTTGATCAATACCGCATTGGGTATCGGAACTTCGGCACTTGCCATCATTTTTTACAATTTCTTTACAAGCAAGATCGATGCGCTGACTTATGGTATAGATGAGGCCAGCTATAGCATCATCCAAAATTTCTCTGCATCACAGGGTATTAAAGTCGGGGCTCATTGATTGAACCCGGTAAACTAAAATTATGAGTAAAGTTAAAGTACATAGAAGCACTCCCTCGTTGGACATGACTCCAATGGTGGACCTGGCATTTTTGCTGGTAACTTTCTTCATGCTTACTGCGGCATTCGCTCCGGTCGAGCCCGTCGCTGTTGATATGCCCAAATCAGAATCTGAAATTCTTCTGCCTGAACGCGACCGTATGATCATCACGATTGCAAAAGACGGAAGGGTATTTTTTGATATGGATAATCAATACAACCGCAAGAAGATGTTGGAAGACATGGGAGCAAAATACGGAATAAGCTTTTCGGATCAGCAGAAGCAAAGTTTTGCTGTCATGTCAGGCTTTGGTGTTCCGATCGCACAACTTCCGCAGTATTTGGATTTTCCTGTCGATGAAAGGGCACATGTGGAGCAACCTGGTATTCCGGCTGATTCGGTAAATAACGAACTGGCCGATTGGGTTGTGTTCGCACGTCTGACCAATCCACGCAAGTTGCGCATTGCCATCAAAGGCGACAGGGACTCTAATTACAAAACGGTGAAGCAGGTTGTAGAAACACTGATCGACCGAAAAATTCTGCGGTTTAATCTGATCACCAGCATGGAAGCCCCGCCGGAGCAACCGGCAGCGAACAAGCACTAGAGAAAAATAGTTATGAAGTAGACCGGCGTGTTTTTGCCCGTCTGGCTGAAGACAAAAATTCTTGGTTATAAGTAAAGAGAAAATATAAAGAAAAAACTATGGCAGAAATACAAGGAGGCGGAGGTGGTCGCCATAAAAAAGGCGGTAAAGTCCGTGCGAAGAAGCAGTCAACCAAAGTCGATATGACGCCGATGGTGGATCTCGCGTTTTTGCTGCTGACCTTTTTTATCCTGACCTCGACTTTCAACAAGCCGAAAACGATGGAGATAACGATGCCGGATAAAGTACAGGACGAAAAAGAGCAAACCAAGATCAACGAGAATGACATTCTCAATCTTGTACTTGCTGAAAACGACAAGATCTACTACTGGACCGGCCTTACTCCTCCCGCGGAAATTACAAACTATTCTCCAGATGGAGTTCGAAAACTTTTGAGAGATCGTATCAAGGAAAACCCCAAAATGATGGTTCTCATCAAGCCGAAGGATGAATCGCGTTATAACAACATGGTCGATATCCTTGACGAGATGGACATCACACAAATGAAACGGTTCGCAATCGTGGATTTCACCCCGGATGATAAAACCATCATTGAAGGTGGTTTACAGGAAGAAACTGAAACACAACAGCCATGAAAACACAAACTAATGTTGCCTTACCCCGGCAATGGGAAGACATCGTATTTGAGGGCCGTAATCAAAACTATGGCGCGTATGTTCTCAGAAAAATTTATAGCAAGAACCTGGTCGTTGCAACCGTTGCAACCCTGTTCTTGCTTGCGCTGATGATCTATGGACCTGCGATCGCCGCCATGCTGAAAAGCGAGGAGGTAGTTGAAAAAGCGCCGCCAAAGAAATTGGTTTACACTGATTTGTCGGCACCGCCACCGATTGATAAGCCAAAACCGCCGCCACCGCAAATCCAGCTTCCAAAGCTGCAAAAGGTGATCAAATTTGTTCCCCCAAAAGTTGTAAAGGAGCAGGTGGTCGAAGAAGTCCCGACAATCGAGGAGATCAAACAAAATGAAGTTGCAGCTGTCGAAGTAGAAGGGCCAACGGAAGTTGTGTTTGAGGAGCCTGTAGAGGAAGTAGTGGTTGAAGACGACAACCAGATCTTTACGGTTGTGGAACAACAACCGGAATTCGAAGGTGGATATGAAGCCATGATTAATTTCATTAAGAAAAACCTTCGTTATCCGGCAAGCGCGCGCCGTATGGGTGTGGACGGAACTGTATATGTGCAGTTCGTGGTCAGCAAAGACGGGTCGATCAGCGAGGTAAAAACCATCCGCGGAATCAGCGCCGACTGTGATCGCGAAGCAGAACGTGTCGTGAAAGCGATGCCAGCATGGAAAGCCGGAAGACAAAATGGTAAGCCGGTATTTGTGCGGTTCGTGTTGCCGATCAAATTCAAACTGAATTAAGATCTTGAAAAACAAACGCGAAGAACAACGGTTGGAAGTATCCAATGCTGTTGCAAAAATCTTCGGAATGATAATGGTTGTACTCTATATCGCAATGGGTGCAACCATTATTTTTATTGCCAATGACCAAGCTGCCTTCCCGAAAAAAAACGTGGTCATCGTTGGTGTCGCGATGATTCTCTACGGATTATTCAGGGCTTACAGAATTTACCGCAATCACTTTTTGCGGTCGAACGACGAACTGTAACTGTCACTTATATTCTAAAACTGCCTATGAAGGTTATCCTCATTAACTTGCTGACTGTATGCTTTTTGTTCTCGTGTACCGACGGCGACAAGAAAGGCAGGCGAACAGACGGGCCTACGTCGGGTTCAATCACAATTGCCGCTGATGAATCGCTGCGGCCACTGATTGAAGCGGAGGTAGACACATTTAATGGTCTCTATGAACGGGCGCATATCGATGTCGAATATCTGTCGGAAATGGCGGCTATTGAAGCATTCCTTAAAGACAGTGTGCGCCTGGCAGTTGTTACACGAACGTTGACGGCTGAAGAACGCGCGTATTTCAAGGCAAAGCAAATCAATGTCAACGAAGTTGAAGTAGCAGCCAGCGGTATCGCGCTGATTGTAAATCGCCAGAACCGCGATACGCTGATCAGTGTCCGGCAAATCGCCGACTTGCTCGCAGGGAAGATCAGCAGCTGGGATGCGCTTGGTAGCAAAAGAAAGGATGGCATAGAGATTGTTTTCGATAACCCGAATTCGGGATTGATAAGGTATTTGAAGGACTCAATTGCGAAGGTGGATAAACTTCCTGCGAACTGCTTTGCAGTGGAAAATAATCGGGCGGTTGTAGATCGTGTGTCGAAAAATATGAATTCAATTGGGCTCATCGGTCTTGAATGGATTAGTGACAGGGATGACTCAACCACGAACAGTTTTTTGAGCATGGTGCGGGTGATGGCGGTGGCCGGTGATAGCACCCATTTTCAACCCTACCAGGCTTATATAGCGCTAAAATACTACCCGCTGCGCAGAAGCGTTTTTATCCTCAACAATGCCGCAAGAACAGGACTTAATGCCGGATTCAGCAGATTTTTTCAAAGCGAACCGGGGCAACGGATCGTATTAAAAGCCGGATTGGTGCCGAAAACAATGCCATTACGCGTGGTGCAGTTCCGGTAGATGGGCATTAACTGAAAAATGAACCATTTATAAGATTTATAGTTTAATTGTAGCTTCGGCACATTATTTTTGCAAACCACGGATCTATTAAAACTGAAATAAACATAACTATGGAATATCAAGTGAGACCTGAACATGCGGGTTCAGGGCTATTCAGCGCAAAACTCGTTAAAGCCTTGCTGAGGATTGTCCTGATGACCGTTTCGGTTCTTTCATTTGGACAGAGTCCCGAAATAAGAAAGGCGTATCGTATGATTGATATTGAACAACCATCAAAAGGCTTTGCGGCTTTGGAACAATTGGCGGGCTCCAGCTCAGGCAATCAATACTATCTTGGGCTGGCATATCTGAGAACAGGAAACAAAGAAAAGGCGCTCGCTGCATTTGAAAAAGGTATCGGAATGAACGAAAAAGATGCCCTGAACTACGCCGGAAAAGGTCACGTAAAAATGGTGGAGAAGAATTCATCTGAAGCCAAATTGAATTTTGACAAAGCATTGTCGATGAGCAAATCGAAAGATGCAAACGTGCTGAAAGCGGTGGCTGAAGGTTACCTGACCGACACAAAACTTCTGCTGGACGCCATCAACCTGCTGAATAAGGCAAAGTCGTTGAACGCGGCTGATCCCGAAGTTCACATGCTATTGGGTGATGCTTTCCTGATTCAAAATAATGGTGGTGAATCTGTAAGCAGCTACGAACGCGCAGCGAAGGCCGACCCTAAGAACGGAAAGGCTCATTTCAAAGTCGCCAAGGTATACCAGCGTTCCAAAAACCTCGACATGGTGATGGAATATCTCAACAAGGCAGTGGCAGCAGATCCTGAATTTGGCCCTGCATACAAAGAACTGGGCGAAGTTTATTATTTGAAGAAAGAGCCATCCAAAGCGGTCGAAGCGTATGAGAAATATCTCGCGATTACGGAAAACCCTGGACAGGCAAAATATCAATATGCATTCTTCCTGCTGATGGATAAGAAGTTTGAAAAGTCAAACGAGATCTTCCGTGAAGTTATCAATTCACCGAACGCTTCCCCGACGGCGCTAAAATACTACGGCATGTCGCTGATCGAGCAGAAGAAGTTCGACGAAGCGCAGAAGGTTTTCGAAACTTATTTCCAGAAGGCAAAGCCGGAAGACATTTCGGCCTCTGACTACGCGAACTACGGAAAGTCATTGATGGAAATGAAACAGGATTCTCTCGCCAATGAGAACTTTGCGCGAAGCCTTGAACTCGATTCCGCACAACAGGATATCCTGCAGGTGCATGGTTCGACGCTGATGAAAAGGAAAAAGTTTGCGGAAGCCATACCCGTCTTCAAGCAACTTATTTCGCTCAGAAAACAACCGTTGTCGCAAGACCTTTGGTCGATCGGACAGGCTTATTACTTCAACGACCAGTACATGGAAGCTGACACGGCATTCACAAAACTTTCAGAACGCCAGCCGACTGTAACCCATGGTTACTTGTGGGCCGCAAAAGCGAGAGCGCAGGTGGATAGTCTTGGTGAATCGGGCATTGCAATACCGATGTATGAAAAATTCATTGAGCTGGCGCTGCAGAATCCTGAAAAGAACAAGAAGGATCTGATCGACGCGTACGATTATATGGGCCAATACGCGCTCCATAAAAAGGACAATGTCATGGAAGCCAAATCGTATTTCGAAAAGATACTGGTTCTAGACCCTTCCAATGCGCGTGCGCAGGAATTTATGAGCATCCTGAAAGAGGGTGCTCCCCAGAAAGGGAAAACGCCGAAAAAAGGCGGATAATTACGGAATTCAATTCTTCGAAAATAAAAAAAGGAGCTGTCACAGGCTCCTTTTTATTTCTACAGTATCTCGTTTACCGACTGGCGGCTCGCTTCGATAATGCGGTCTGCGATCTTTTCATCGATTGCAGCGGAAACAAACAGCGCTTCAAACTGTGACGGCGCAAGGTAAATTCCGCGCTTCAACATCGCCTGAAAATATTTTCCGAAAAGCGCCGTATCGGAAGTTTTGGCGGTGTTGAAATCAATTACAGACTCATTTGTAAAGAACAGGGTGAACATCGACCCAACCTGGTTGATGGAAAATGGCAAGCCCTGCGAACTGAGATTATCCTTTAATCCGGAAATAAGATAGGATGTGATCTCGTTCAAATACGCGTAGGTATTCGGATGCCGGTTCAGATATTTCAGCATCGCAAGGCCCGCCGCCATCGCCATCGGGTTGCCGGAAAGTGTCCCGGCCTGGTAAATGGGTCCCGCAGGCGACACGCTATCCATGATCTCCCTTCTTCCACCATAAGCTCCCACCGGAAGGCCTCCACCGATGATCTTCCCAAGAGTCGTCATATCAGGTTTTATGTCGTAAAGTTCCTGCGCCCCCCCTTTTGCAAGCCTGAAGCCAGTCATTACTTCATCGAAGATCAGCAGGACCCCGTACCCCGCGCAAAGCTCACGCAGTGCTTTCAGGTACCCGGAAAGAGGTGCGACACAACCCATATTACCGGCGACCGGTTCAAGAATTACAGCAGCGATTTGGCCGGGATTATTTTTCATCAGCGTTTCAACGGCATCAAGGTTGTTGAACGGCGCCGTCAACGTGTCTTGGGCCGTGCCCTTAGTAACGCCTGGGCTATCTGGAAATCCAAAGGTCATCGCACCACTCCCTGCGGAAATGAGAAATGAATCCCCATGGCCGTGATAACAGCCTTCCATTTTAATGATCTTGTCACGCCCGGTAAACCCGCGCGCGACGCGGATGGCCGACATTGTCGCTTCTGTGCCGGAATTCACCATCCTGACCTTTTCTACCGAAGGGATCATCGAACAGATCAATTCGGCCATTTCAACTTCGCGGGCTGTTGGCGCACCGAAAGATGGCGATTGGCTTAGAGCTTCCCTGACTGCTTCTTCAACTTCCGGATTGGCGTGGCCCAAAACCATGGGTCCCCATGAATTGATCAGATCAACATATTCATTGCCATCTTCATCGTAGAGAAATGCACCCTTTGCGTGGTGAATAAAAAGGGGGTTGCCTCCGACCGCCCTGAATGCCCGTACGGGAGAGTTGACTCCGCCGGGAATAAATTGCTTTGCTTTTTCAAAAAGCGATTTGCTCCTCGAATTTTCTGCCATGTAAATTAGCGTTTCTCGATTAAGGTGAGTTGTCCGTCACTGACAGTGATAAATGGTACGAGGGCGTTGTCCCGCGAATAGCGATAATCAAAGCCCTGGAAAATGTAGCCAGGCCATACGTCGCCTTTTGACATCCCATCCTGAAAGAAAACTCCGTTCTTTTTCAGCTGGTTGCCGAAGAACAACAGGAACTCGTATCCCATCCTGCCGGATGTAGACGGTGAACGCCCGTACCTCCGGATAAATCTTTGAAAAAAGAGCCTGTATGCAGCCGTATTGGTTTGTGCAAAGTTCGGTGCAGTCAGCGCGATCTCCAGGGTCTGATATTTCTCTGAATCGATGGCCGTATCTTCCAGCCAGTTTTCCGAGCCGACCACCCTGATCGAGTCAGCCCGGGTTTCAACGGCGGTGATCACCTTTGCGTAGATCAGCGCATCGTCGGAAGCCACATAAACACCGCCAATGCTGTCCTTCTTCACTGTAAACTGGGACGGGTATTTGAATTCATCGTATTCCGTAGGGGTTGCGAGTACCTCGAGTATTTTGCCACCTTCCCGGCTGTTTACTTTTTGCGACAAAACAACATTCAAACCTTTTTCGGTCGCAACCAAAACGAAATTCGCTGCCAGCACTGAATCCTTCTTATTCGGTCCGTAAAAGACCATACAATTCTTTCGTGTCACCCGCGCTGCCAGATGTTCTGCGCTCTTTCTGCCGAGCGTCTCGGAGGAAGGCTGAAACAGAAACGCATGCGGGTTTTCGCCAATGACATCAGAGTTCGTGGAAAACGGGTGGACAACGTTGATCTTTTTTTCTATTGAGAAGTCCTGTATCAACTTATTTTCGTCGGTGTATAGCGGCCCTACAATCAGGTCCGCGTTGATCAGCTCTTCGGTGGCAAGCAAGCGCTTGATCTTTTCCAGGTTCCGTTCCGTATCGTAGGCGCGAACACTGATGTCCACACCATGCGTACGAAGCGTATCTGCCGCGAGCTTTAACCCTTCGTAAAAATCAAGCACGATTTGGTTTCTTTTTTTCGATGTACTTGGATCGAGAGATGCCACCATAAACGGAAGCATGACAGCCACAGCGTATCGGTCTTTGTAAAAAGTACGGGGGGCTTCGGGTATGAAATCGCTACGTGTCAAGCCGAACCGTTCGATCAGTGACTCCAGTTGCTGCTGATCTTCCGGACCTGTAACGTTTTTCGATAACAGGGTCGCAAGCGTCTTTCCTACAACCACATCGTTGGGATATTCATCGAGCAACATTCTCAGGGTTTCGGTGTCCCTGATGTTGGTGATTGGTGCTTTCGCAGCGATGATATCCTTCTCGAATTTTTTATCCTGCATTGCGGCAAACATTTTCAGTCCCTGAAAATAATCGCCATTGTCGAGGTGGATCCTGGCCAGCCAGAAGTTTACCTCTTCCATTTTATCCCACGTGGGGTACAAGGCTTTAATCTGGTTGAGCATGTCTTTCGCAACCGCCTTGTAGTTTTGTTTATAGGCCGAAAGGGAATAATAAAACGCCGCGTATTCAGAGTAGGGATTACGTTGATCGTAGGGAATCAGCGCTTTGAAACCTTCCATGGCAAGGTTGTATTTTCCCTGCCTGAAATGTTCCTTCGCATTAGCGTACTGGGAATGAACGTCGTTTTGGGCCGATAGTGTAAGCGAAAAAAAAACAGAAATGAAAGCAACGAGTAGTTTCACCATATGTGTCTTCGTTCGAACCAGGACTTGATTTACATTACAAACATTATTCCCATTCGATGGTAGCTGGCGGCTTGGAACTGATGTCGTATACCACCCGGTTCACACCTTTTACCCTGTTGATGATATCGCTGGAGATCTCGGCTAGAAATTCATAAGGGAGGTGCGCCCAATCGGCAGTCATGCCATCGGTGCTTGTTACGGCACGAAGGCTAACCACCCGTTCGTAAGTTCTTTCGTCACCCATGACCCCCACAGACTGAAGCGGTGTGAGTATAGCCCCTGCCTGCCATACCTTGCTGTAAAGGCCGTGTCGTTTCAGGCCGTTGATAAAAATACTGTCTACCTCCTGAAGCACCCTCACTTTATCCGGCGTGATCTCTCCCAAAATCCTGATGCCAAGGCCGGGGCCAGGAAAGGGATGTCTTTCGAGGATCAGTGGATCAATGCCGAGCGTTTTGCCTACAACCCGTACCTCATCTTTAAAAAGTGTGTTCAACGGTTCAACCACTTTCAAATTCATTTTTTCCGGCAAACCGCCCACATTGTGATGGGATTTGATAGTTGCAGATGGACCTTTGACCGATACTGATTCGATCACATCCGGGTAGATCGTTCCCTGTCCAAGCCATTTTACGTCTGTTATTCGGTGTGCCTCCTGGTCGAAAATGTCAATGAATATCTTACCAATAGCTTTTCGTTTTGCTTCGGGATCGCTTAAACCTGCCAGCGCAGCATAAAACTTATCCTTGGCATCAACGCCTTTGATATTTAAACCGAGACCGCTGTAAGAGGCCATCACTTGCTCGAATTCATCCTTGCGCAACAACCCATTGTCGACGAAGATGCAATGCAGATTCTTGCCGATAGCCCGATGGATGAGCGTGGCTGCAACAGTGGAGTCGACTCCTCCGGATAAAGCCATCACCACCTTGTCGCTGCCGAGCTTTTTCTTCAGGTCAGAGACGGTTGCTTCAACAAACTGGTCCGGAGTCCAATCCTGGGCACATCCACAGATATGGACAACGAAGTTTCGCAGGAGGTTTTTGCCTTCTGTAGTGTGGGTTACCTCGGGGTGAAACTGAATTCCATACACATCCTTTCCGTTGACTTTGTAAGCTGCGATCGGTACGGAAGGTGTTCCGGCGATCACCTGGAAATCCGGGGGGACTGTGGCAATGGTATCTGCATGCGACATCCACACCTGCGTATCGAGCGAAATCTCTTTTAACAGCGAAGAATGGTGATCGACGCTTGTGAGCCTGGCTCGCCCGTATTCGCGCATATGAGATGGCAACACCGTACCACCGCTTTTATGAGCGATCAATTGAGCACCATAGCAAACTCCCAGGACAGGTATCTTGCCCTCAAATTTTTTCAAATCAACATCGGGAGATCCCGCATCTCGAACCGAGCAGGGGCTTCCTGAAAGGATCAACCCGCGAATGTCGCTGGTTAACTCCGGTATCTTGTTGTAGGGATGAATTTCACAATAAACGTTTAGCTCCCGGACCCTGCGCGCAATAAGTTGAGTATACTGGGATCCGAAATCCAGAATAAGTATCTGCTGTGGCATGGTGCAAAGATAACAGAAGCCTCGGGGTGGGAAATTTCCGGCATTAAAAAATTCTATCCCTTGATTTTCAGTGTATTACCGAAGGTAAATTATAGATCAATCAGGATAATACCAACCTGAACACCGATCGCTGAAAAATTACTGTACTCAAACCTGGCGCTTTTGTTAGTCGAATAGTCATAATGCACCGCGGCCATGGCGCCAAATGACCCGCGCCCTATCTTTACCAGGATGCCGGCTTCGGGCCTTGCAAGAAACCCCCAGTTCCTTTCTGTATCGGAATAGATATTATAATAAACGACGTATTCGTTGTTATTGGCACCAAGTCCGAGTCCGACATACGGGAAAAGAACGTCTCGATCCCCAAGAGGGAAATGATACTGACCGCTAACGGTTGCAGAATAAGAATAAATGTATTTAAAGAAATCGGTGGTAATTGCTCCGTTACCGTTCTGGTAGGTTTCCGTTGGCTGATATTCCTGAAGGGTGTTCGATCCCAGATCAAGTCCGGCGGAAAATTTTTCGTTGATAAAACCCCTGTATCCAGCCTTGATTCCATAGGCCGAGCTTTGGGATATCCAGTCGGTATTAGCCAGCGGCTTGACTACATCGATATTGAAATAAAAGTATTTCTCCTGTGCCTGCACGGCCAGACAGGTTATGAGCAAGGCTAAAAAGGCAAGATATCTTTTCATGATCCCTGGGTTATAATGTAGGGCGATTGCTCGAAAGACTGGTCAATTCCTGCCTCAGTCTGATCGATCAGGTGGATCGTGCTGTAAATATCGCCGAGGTATGCCGTCCAGATGACTTTTACTTTGTTATCCGGGGTCCGGTTCTTAAGGTCGACGATCTCGACGATTAACACGCCGGTATTGTAAGCGTAGGTGTTGACATATGGGTAATAATACCACGAGTTGTATCCGTAGTAACCCGAGTAAATACTTCCCGGGTAATTGTAGGGATCCGGGTAAACGACACGCTGGAAGACGTTCAGATCCTCAACGACAATGACATTAATGCCAAGATCGGGATTGTCATTTTTATTGACCCTGGTATAACCCCGGGAATTCAGATTGAATTTAATCGCATCCAGCACAGGTCGCGGGAAGCTGCTTTCGGCGGCGGTGATAAAGGTGGAGGTTGAGGTTTCGGAGACATAACCAATTGTATCCGTCGGAATCGAATATGTGCTGTACGCGGTGAAATTTGCGTCGGGATCATAACTGGTCGAGACGACGAGTTCATCATACAGTTTTTTTCCGTCGGGCTCCGGTTGACACCCCTGCGCGAGGGGGATCAGCGCCAAAAAAACAAAATATTTTTTCATGATCATTTCGGTACCCATTAAACGTAACAACTTGTTAAACATTATGTTTAGCCAATAGACACCGGTTTAATTCGATTGGTTCGAAAGGAAAAACTTCATGCCGATTGGCCGAAAATTAAAATTGTTTGCGGATACCTTTGATTTTGGGAATCACACCGAAAGCAGCAGTCCGATACCAAACAACACGACAAACAGCAGGGTTGAAACGGCCATTTGCCTGAGGTAAGGATCGAGCTCACGGGAGGTTTTGTTTGTTACCGCGATCGCATTCCTGAGAAAAAGCGGGATTGTGAGAAGAAATAAGAACTGCCATAGAGAAGTGAAACGTACCTGGGCATAAGCGATCGCCGAGAATAATCCCAGGGCAAGCAATATCCAATGGTAAACAATAGCTTTTTGCCGCCCGATCCTCACAGGTACAGAAAACTTGCCGGCTATTTTATCCGATTCGATGTCGCGAATATTGTTAATGTTCAATACTGCAATTGAAAAAAGTCCGCAGCTGAACGCGGGCAACGTCTCGAACACGGTGATCCTTTTGGTAAAAAGGTAGTACGAACCCATCACTCCAACAAAACCAAAAAAGATCAGCACTGAAAGATCACCAAGGCCGGCATAACCGTAAGGCTTGCGTCCCACCGTGTAAGCGATTGCCGCCAGGATAGAGAGCAAACCAAGTCCGAAGAAAAAGATCAGGGCTTTCCAGTCCGGGCCAAAAGAAAGGAGTAGCAACAGGATTCCGGACGTCAGCGATAAAGCAACCAGAACGATCACTGCATTTCGCATTTGCGTCGCCGTGATGGCTCCCGATTGCACCATCCTCGCGGGTCCCTGACGATCCGGGTTATCCGCACCATGGATCGAATCACCATAATCATTGGCGACGTTCGATAAGACCTGCAGGAAAACCGTTGTCAGGATACATAAACCAAAAATTTTCCATTGAAAGGCGCCGGCGGCCGACGCCAGAAAAGAACCCATCAGGATACTTGATAATGCGAGTGGCAGTGTGCGAAGGCGAAACGCTTTTAGCCAGTTATTAATGTTGCTCAACGATTTTATCCGTTAGGTGTTTATCCAAAGGATTGACTTTTGAATTAAAAAACAAAACATTATCACCGTTTTCATCGACAAGGTATTTGCAAAAATTCCATGTCGGTATTTTCCCACTTTTGAATGCCAGCCACTTGTACAGGGGGTGGGAATCACCGCCGATGACCGATATCTTGTCAAACATTTGAAATGTCACTCCGTAATTTTTCTGACAAAAGGCTTCAATTTCCGAGCTGGTTCCGGGTTCCTGCCAGAAGAAATCATTGGAGGGAAAACCGAGGACATGAACGGTCTTCTGATATTTTTCGTGAAGTTGCTGTAGCTCTTCCAACTGAGGTGTGAAAACACAACGCGATGCTGTGTTAACGATCAGGATCTTCTTGCCGCGGAACTGGCGAAAATCGATCTCCTCGCCAGATAACGCCCGCATCCTGAAATCGTAGAGAGATCCTTCAACAGGTTGAATCCGCCCGTAACGCACACGGTTGACAATTGCAAACAAGTCAGCGATCAGGCCCATATAATCCCTTCCCAGGATTACAATGCATTGATGATCTCGTCGCTTACGGGATTAACTTTTGAAGAGTAAAACTTCACGGTGCCATCGGGTTTCACGAGGTATTTACAGAAGTTCCAGGTCGGCTCCTGTCCGGATTTTTCCTTCAGCAGCTTATAGAGCGGATGCTGGTCATCTCCCTTGACGGAAATCTTTTCAAACATCTGGAATTTTACACCATAGTTCTTCTGGCAAAACGCTGCTATCTCGGTATTGGACCCCGGCTCTTGTCCGCCGAAGTTATTGGCCGGAAAACCGAGGATGATCACTTTATCACCATAGTTTTCATGCAGCTTTTCCAGCTCCGCATATTGCGGGGTAAAACCACATTTCGATGCGACGTTTACGATCAGCAGATTTTTGCCCTTATACATAGAAAAATCGATCGGTTCACCGTCGATGGAGTTCATTTTAAAGTCGTAAACTGATCCACCCAAAGTAATGACCATAAGTAAAAATATTAATGCCGTTTTCATAGGTTATTGTTTCTTTATCAGAACCTGAATTCTTTTGCAAGTTCCCGGATTAATCCTAATTGCCAAAGAAAAATGAGACATTTGAACGGCCGGCGCTGATGCGGCATTCAAGATACGGCCACTTCGTTGCTTTCGCGATGCTATAATGAATCACCTGAATCGGGGCTCGCGCCGCTCAACCCTTCTGAATGCCGAATGAAGGTGTGCAAGGGCCTACTGCCGTCTCGTGGTGGTCGACAAGATTTAAAGTGGTCAGTTCTCCACACATGAAAAAAGACGCTATCCGTTTTCGTCGACAATATGCTTCCCTGGCTGACTGACGCGAAATCAGACGAAAGCTTGGCATGAGTTTGTACTTCCCGCATTTGAAATTTTATTTTCTTGCATTCCGGTGGATTGCAGGACACTGCCAACAATGATTGGTCCTGAGGTATTGCCACTTTTTGACAGGTGGGTTTTTGGGGATGTTCGGTGTGCTTATGCTTTCAAGAATTTGTCTTACAAATATTCTGATATCTATCATCTTGTTTCCTCTTTTCCCCCAGAAAGTCACATATGATATCAACAAGGAAGATTCTATCAGGAAAGTCCGGAAAATGGAAATGGCCATACGGCAAACCCGGTGGCTGCGGGAACACGAGCAGCATGCGTTTGAGGATATTTATCTTGATTTTTTGAAAGACTACCAGGAGAATTTCAGGTGCAGTTTTTTAACGCTCAGCAACCTCGCCAAAGCTGCAACCTATATTCACAATAATGAGGCATTCAATTGCCTGAACAGTTTGATCGTTCGCAATGAACAGGAGCTTGACCTGAAACGCAGGTATTTCAAAAAGATTTCCGAGGAGATCGGAGGCAAGGCGGCTTTGGATTTCCTGAAAATCGAAACATATTTCAAAATCCTTTTCGTGCGGGAATACGCAGCTGATCCGATTGCAATATCGGATCCATACACGGTAGCCTCGCTTGGCTCAATAAAAACAGGGGAACATATCACATTGGCGGATGGTTTTCCAAATCCGCTGGCAACGAAATGGAACCGTCTTCTTCTCAATTATGAATCCGAAAACCTGCCTAATCTGAGGGAAGCCAACCGGCTTTTAGGGCTGATTTTCTCAGAGGATCAGGACCTAACTACGGACAAAGACTGCGAAACCATCGGGTGGAAATTCCTGGAAATTGAGGGCAGGGAGCTAGAATTGCTTGGTGCTCATTTTCGGCAGGTCGATAAATTAATGGGACCCGTTCAGGCAGCCCGTTTTATGGCCTTCCAGGTGCAGTCCAGCCTGCATTTCAAAGTTCGGATCCCGACGGGAACTGCGACCAGTGATCGTTAAATCCACTTTTTTCTTTAACTTAGAACAGCTGCTAAAGTGCGGGTCGATTATATAATTTCGGGGGCGGTTAAACGTTTAATAATCAAACATTTTCGCAATTCACGGTATAACTTTTATACCAGGCAAATAGGGTATCTCAATATGCTTATACGCCTTCTGGTCATATTAATAATTTTCAACGCCTGCCAGACCGGCAAGATCCCATGTCCCGATTTTAAAGCCGACCGGGTGAAAAGAAGCCACGTAAAAAAACAACGGCATTATGACAGGAATAACACGACTGCATCTGCAAGGGTAGTCGAAACTGCAGAAGATCCGAAACCGGTAAAAACTGATTATCAAAGAGGTTCTGAAATCAAACCCCCTGCATTGGAAAGAGTTGATGTCGAGGAATGGGACTGCCCAAAGCCGGGCACGACGAAAAAACTTCCAAAAGCCTTAAAGGATAACATCCGGAAAAATAAGAAGGCCTACGAATCGTATTACAGGAACCGGCAGGATTCACTGCAAAGCGTAAGAAAAACCGATATCAGATAATGGCTTTAACCGCCGTCTGGCCAAAAAAAAAGGTTCACGTGTTTGTGAACCTTAAGGGGTGGAGAATATCGGAGTCGAACCGATGACCTCTTCCATGCCATGGAAGCGCTCTAGCCAGCTGAGCTAATCCCCCAATTCCTGTCCGCCCTGGCGGCAAGCGTGCAAATATATTTTAAATTCCTCACGCTTCCAATGTGCTGACACTTTCCGCAAGAGACCTGATCTTTTTTATCCTTATTGGATCGACAGTTCGAAGCCGAAATTCAGAACCTTCGGCTGATCCCATACCTGCGATTTCGGGATTCCTGAATTGCATTCCGCTTTCGCGAAATGCTGTGGCCGAAAAATGAATTTCTTTTGCGTTTGTCATGCGAACAATTTCCTCCACGGTACCCTCATTGACTCCGGAACCGGGCATAATCGCAATCCTGCCATTGGCTTTTCTGATCAACTCTCCAATCAAAGCGGCACCCTTCACGGCCTGGGCCTGCTGGCCTGCCGTCAGAATGCGGTCGAAGCCGGCTTCAATACAATCCTCCAAAGCTTCGAAGGGATCCCGCGTCATGTCAAACGCGCGGTGGCAGGTTACTTTGAGGGGTCGCGCACGTTCAATCAATTCCCTGCACCGTTTTTTATCGATGGTACCGTCGGGATTAACGATTCCGAATACAAATCCATCAACGCTTAGTTTCTGGCACTGGATAATATCCCGTTTCATTGCGTGAAATTCATAATTCGAATAGTGGAAATCTCCACCCCTTGGACGGATCATCACAAACACGTCGATACCCACGTTTTGTCTGACGAGTTCCACCGTCCCATAGGAAGGTGTGGTTCCTCCTTCAGCGGGATTTTCGCAAAGTTCGATACGGTCGGCGCCACCTTCCGCAGCCCGGATCGCGGATTCGATATTGTAGACAACAATTTCTATGGTCATCAGAAATAACTTTTAGACTCGTGCAATATATTGCCGGTGTGATCATGAACCGCATAGGTGAATCCTTTTTGCAGACCATACGAGCCGTATTCTCCATTTTTATTCAAGGCCAGGAAACCCACCTGCAGCTCTTTTGCTTTTTCGGGGCTCCGTTTCAGGATTCGCTCAACGGCAAGCCTGCACGCATCCGCAGGTGAATTGCCCTGTCGCATGAGTTCAACGACCAGGTGGCTGCCAACGATGCGGATAACTTCTTCGCCCATTCCGGTTGACGTAGCCGCGCCCACCTCGTTGTCTACAAATAACCCTGCGCCAATGATCGGCGAATCACCTACCCGGCCATGCATCTTAAATGCCAAACCGCTCGTCGTACATGCGCCCGACAAGTTCCCCGCGGAGTCCAAGGCAATAATTCCAATGGTATCATGGTTTTCGAAATTCACCACCGGTTTATATTCTGCTTTTTTCAACCAATCTTTCCAGGCTTTTTGTGAATCAGGGGTGAGTAATTTTTTCTTCTTAAAACCGTTTGCGAGCGCGAATTGAAGCGCCCCTTCCCCGACCAGCATGACGTGCGGAGTTTTCTCCATCACCATACGCGCCACGGAGATTGGATGCATGATGTTCTCAAGGAAAGCCACCGAGCCGCATCCTCCTTTTTCATCCATGATACAGGCATCGAGCGTAACGTGTCCATCGCGGTCGGGTAAGCCGCCATAACCGACCGAAGTTTCTTTAGGGTCAGCTTCGGGAATTTTCGCGCCGGCCTCAACGGCATCCAATGCCCGTCCTTCCTGTGATAATATTTTCCACGCTTCGGCATTTGCCTGAAGTCCGAAATCCCATGTGGAAATGACAATCGGTTTGGTGACGCCAGCAGTCCTCGCGACAGCGAGTGAAGGTAAAAGAGAGGCAAGGGCCGAAATTTTAATGAATTTTCGTCGTGATGTCATGGATCATTCTTTGAAAGCGAAAAGTTAAAGATTGCTGTCAGATTTACAACACGATATTATATGGGCGAGGCTTCCGATTTTTAACGACACACGAAAGCTAGTTGATCACCCGCCTTGCGCCTTTGTAACGTTGCTGATAGTAATCTCCTGAAATATTGGTTTCTACGACGCCCAGATGAGACGAAGCGTGAATGAACTTCACATCGTTACCGGAAAGCTTTTGTGTAACCAGGCCAACATGGGTTATCTGATTTTTGTTTTTACCGGTCGCAAAAAATACGAGATCCCCCGGTTGCAAGTCTTTGAGTTTGACTGCCTTGCCGAATTTACTTTGCGCATCCGAACTTCTTGGCAGGTCGATGTTGATAACCTTAAAAGCATTCATCAGCAAGCCGGAACAATCCATTCCCGAGCGTGTTGTTCCACCATATTTGTACGGCGTACCGATGTAAGTTCGTGCGGTGGAGATCACCTTGGATATCTTATTGCTTTCAGATGAATTTCTCCTGATCTCCTTTGCCGTGATTTTGGTGGTGGTTGCCGCCGTGGTCCCCACTTTTGGTTTTGGCAATTCGGCTTTGTTTGCCTGCGGTGAGCGTTGCTTTGAGTCAGTGGTTGTCGTCTTCCTGCCGGACGAACACGCAGCAAGAAAAAGCATTAACAACAATAACGAACTACCCAGAAGCTTTCGTATATATTTCAGATAAAAAAATAGCTTCATCCGATTCAAAAAATTTTATAGGTAAATATACCAGTTTCATGCCATTTAGTGAATATCATGAGATCCACGGATCCGTCAGTTTTCAACATTCACCGATGAAATGGTCTTGTGGCAGATGAGGAAAAACGCCACATTTGATTGCGCGGTTCGTCCCTGTGATCAAGACCATTCAACCGGCAGTCTGGTTTAGCGTTTTAGCTGCGTCTGTCAGGTTGATGGTTTGTCTACGGTTGACTGACGGCGTGCTTGATAGCTCACGTTTCATTTTTTCTTATGCGATTACTTTCCCTATTACTCTTTTTTGCCTTAACCGCGGTGTCGTGCCGGGAAACGAAAAACAAACCCGTCAAAATTATTCTAGACACCGACTTTGGCAACGACTGTGACGACGCGGCTGCACTTGCCATATTGCATCAGATGGCCTACAACGGCGAAGCGGAAATACTTGCGACAATGTATCCGATGAACGATTCCATGGGAGCGGCGGCAATAGACGCGGTAAACACGTATTATGGGAAGCCAAATATTCCCATTGGAACCTATAAAGGCCATTACGAATATCAGGGCACACACAACGATTACTACAACACGCGGCTTGCGACGAATTTTCCGCATGATCTCCGCTCCGGAAAAGATGCCGAGGACGCCGTCAGGCTCTACCGAAAGATCTTGAACGAGCAACCCGATGGCAGCGTCACGATCGTTGTGGTTGGTCCACAAAGGCTCGTCGCGGATCTGCTGGCGTCAAAACCCGATGCTATTTCCCCGTTGGACGGCTCAGCACTGATCCGGAAAAAAGTAAGGCAACTGGTAGCGATGGGAACGGAATATCCGAAGGGTGATGAATGGAATATCAGGATTTGTCCTGACGGCGCACAACGCGTTGCTAGGGAATGGCCTGTTCCCGTAGTTTATTCGGGTTTTGAAATCGGCTTTCCGATCATGACCGGCGAAAGGCTGATATCGGAAACGTCATCGATGAACCCTGTCAGAATGGCTTTTGAAACAAACCCGATGGTCGACTCTCTGAAGAACCGCCATAGCTGGGATCAGACAGCAGTGCTGTTCGCAGTGCGGGGCGCATCCGACATCTGGATTGAGAGTCATGGTCGCGTAACAATTGCCGACGACGGAAAAAATCAATGGTCACAAACGGGAGAGAACCATCATTACCTTGTCGCAAAAAGACCGGCACACGAAATGAAGAAACTCATCGAAGACCTGATGGTGGCTCCGCCTTACAGATAATTCCATTGGCAATATGTTTAAAAGCAACAATCGCTTTTTTTTTACGCTTTTTATTGCGGTAGAGATCGCCATTGCCGCGATTTCAATTCTCGTTTATGGAATTGGATTGGATGCGCTGCAAACTACAACCCGGTTGTCGGGCAGACTTTCCCTGTTGGTGTTCAGCCTTATCTTCTTGTCTCAGACCAGTCCATTCAAAAAACATTGGCTTCCGGATAGACCTTATTTAATCTTCGCAATTGTCCACGGCATTCACTTATGCGAGCTCGCGTTATTCGTAACACTTTCGGATAGGGCTCTCGTGCCAATCAGAGTTCTCGGTGGAGCAGTTGCGTATTTGTTTATTTTTGTGATGCCGTTCGCCGAGCAGTTCAGAAAATCCTTGAAGATAACTGACAGTTTTTTTGCACGTCTGGAGCTCGGTTTTCAGGCTTACATATGGCTGATTTTTCTGCTTACGTATATTCCACGGGTTATGGGCACCCTGGCGGATTCCGGAGGCACCTATTGGCAGCATGTCAACTTACTGGTTTGGGTTATTGGAATGCCACTGATCCGAATTGCTGCATATTTGAAATTAACACCTGCCCGTAACAACTAAGTTCTTACCTTGCTAAAACGAATTTGAAAAATGTGTGGCATCACCGGAATATTTGCATTTAACCTGGTGGGTAAGTTCAACAAGATCCATGTTACTGCCGCTACCATGGGGCTTGAAAAACGCGGGCCGGATTTTCAGGATATTTATCTCGATGAGTGGGTGGGATTAGGGCATCGCAGATTAAGCATCATCGACACCACCTCAGTGGCACATCAACCGATGTGGGACGAATCAAAGAGATATTGTATAGTTTACAACGGCGAGATATTCAATTATCTCCAATTAAGAAACGAGCTTGAATCCTTGGGAGCGATCTTTCGATCACAATCCGACACGGAAGTTTTGTTAAATCTATACATCCACGAAAAAGAAAAATGCCTTCAGAAACTAAACGGCTTCTTCGCTTTTTGCATTTATGACAAACAAGAGCAATCGTTTTTTGCCGCCCGTGACCGATATGGCATCAAACCATTTCTCTATCTTTTCGACGAAGATAAATTCATTTTCAGCTCCGAGATGAAGACGATGCTGCAGTATGGCATTGACCGCACCATCGACTTCACCTCGCTCTATACCTACCTGCATCTGAACTACATACCAGCGCCCCATACAATTTTCCACAGCGTGCAGAAATTGATGCCCGGGCATTATTTGAAAGTGGCCAACAAAAAGATGCAGGTCAGCCGGTGGTACGAAATTCCGTATGACCGAAACCTGGCAGAAAGAAATCACATTGCATACGACGAGGCCAAGATCCGGTTTGCGCAATTGCTCGAAGCCTCCGTTCAAAGACGGCTTGTGGCCGATGTTCCACTCGGAGCGTTTTTAAGCGGTGGCGTTGATTCGTCGATCATCACCGGACTCGCCATCAAGCATAAGCCCGATCTCCACACTTTTTCCATCGGATTTAAGGATGAGAAATTTTTTGACGAGACCAGTTACGCCCGTCTGGTGGCGAAACATTTTAAAACGGATCACACCGAATTCCAGCTGACAAATGACGACCTGTATCAGCACGTTCATTCAATCCTGAATTATATCGACGAGCCATTTGCCGATTCATCCGCGATCAATGTTTATATTCTCAGCAAGGAAACCCGCAAACACGCGACGGTGGCGCTATCCGGAGATGGCGCTGATGAACTTTTGGGCGGGTACAACAAACACGCAGCATTTTACCGGCTGCTTAACCGGGGTTACAGGGAAAGGATCATTGCGTCAGCCTTACCGTTGTGGTCGCTGCTTCCTCAATCACGCAGTGGAAGTTTTTCCAACAAGGTCCGCCAACTCAAACGGTTTTCAGAAGGATCCAGGCTTGATCCGCGCGAAAGGTACTGGCGATGGGCAGGCTTCACCTGCCCCTCTGAACAGCGCAGGCTCCTGTCGCCGGGGTCAATCGAAAAACTGGACATAGAAGCATACGAAACGCGCCGATCTGCCTTGATGTCAGCGATTAACGGCCACCACAGCATGAATGATATCCTCTATACGGATATGCAGTTCGTGCTTCCGAATGATATGCTGGCAAAGGTGGATCTGATGAGCATGGCAAACGGCCTGGAAGTACGGGTGCCATTCCTGGATTACGAGGTCGTGAACTTTGCGTTCAGTCTTCCATCTTCGTACAAGATCAACGGGCTGATGCGAAAACGGATCCTCCAAGACGCGTTCCGCGAAATGTTGCCGGATCAACTCTATAACCGGCCAAAAAAAGGATTCGAAGTTCCACTGCTGAAATGGTTCCGTAAGGAAATGAGATCCCTGATCATGGACGATCTTTTATCTGAAAAACGGATCACCGAGCAGGGGATCTTCGACTATCAGGAAATTGAACTGCTGAAACGCAAGCTGTTTTCTTCAAGCCCGGGTGACATTCACGCCAGAATTTGGGGGCTGATCGTGTTTCAATGGTGGTGGAAAAAATACAATTCCTGAACAAAAGGATTTATCAATGCACAAGTGCTCAACTTAAACGAATAAAACATGAAATCAATGATTCGGATCGAAGAAGGGATGATGCTGACCTTTGCGACAGCATTAGCCATGAGCCTTTCTTATCCTCCATGGTTATTCTGGGCTTTGTTTCTCGCTCCCGACATTGGCTTTGCCGGCTACTCGATAAATTCGAGGATCGGCGCATTCACTTACAATTTCTTACACCACAAGGGTGTTGCAGTCATCATTTACCTTGCAGGGCTGTACTTCGGTTTTGAACCTTTGCAGTTCACCGGATTGTTATTATTCGGACACAGCTCATTTGACAGAATGCTTGGATATGGACTCAAATACAACGACAGTTTCCACAATACCCATCTCGGCTGGATCGGTAAAACTGCCCATGGAAAATAAATTGTATATCAAGAATATGGTCTGTGACCGGTGCATCATGGCGATCCGTGACCAGCTCGTAAAACTTTCAATTCCCTACAATTCGATTGAACTCGGGGAGGTCGAGTTGCGTCAGGCTCTTTCTGGCGAGCGGTTTGATCGTTTTCGGGAAAATGTCACAAACCTCGGCTTCGAGATTATCGAAGACAAAACCGCGCGGATCATTTCCGGAATAAAAAGAGCGGCCATTGAATATGTGCGCGATCCTAAAGCGAACCGAAAGCTTAAATTCTCGGTGTACCTATCAGACCGGCTTCACAAAGATTACCATCAGCTCAGCACCTTATTCTCCTCGGTAGAAGGGACAACCATCGAACAATACCTGATCCATCAAAAGTTGGAAAGGGTAAAAGAACTTCTCGTATATGATGAACTTTCCTTAAGTGAAATTGCCCATCTGCTTGGCTACAGCAGTGTGCAGCATCTTTCCAATCAATTTAAGAAAGTGACTGGCCTGACTCCCAGCCACTTCAAACAAGTCAGGGAAAAGCGGCGGAAACCACTCGACCAGGTATAACATATAAATTATTGTAAAAATTGTATAACACCCGCCTCTGGCGGTCTGCGTATGTTTGTTGTAGCGATACGCATATGAAAACTGTTAAAGAAGAGTTCCCCGTTACTGGGATGACCTGCGCTTCATGCGCCAATAGTGTGGAAAGTATGTTAAAAGCCCAACCGGGCGTTACCGATGCGTCCGTGAATTTCGCGGGTAATACGGCTTTCGTCGAGTATGACCCCAAAACCACCACCCCTGATGACTTCAAAAAAATAATTCAATCTATCGGTTATGACCTTATTGTCGACAAGGTCAACGCGACACAGTTAACGGAAGATATCTACGCGAAAACTTACAAGCAGCTGAAGTTCAATACCATATCGGCGGCAATCCTGAGTACACCCGTCGTTGTGATCGGCATGTTCCTGATGGATGAAGGCCCGTTTGTAAACTGGATCATGATGGCGCTAACAGCTCCTGTTTTGTTCTGGTTCGGGCGAAATTTTTTCATCAACGCGATCAAGCAGGCAAAACATTTCCGTGCAAATATGGACACGCTCGTGGCATTGAGTACGGGCATCGCATTTCTGTTCAGCGTGTTCAATACATTATATCCGGAATTCTGGCATAAGCGCGGGCTTCACGCGCACGTTTATTACGAAGCCGCGGCTGTGGTTGTCACGTTTATTTTACTGGGCAAGCTCCTTGAAGAGCGCGCGAAATCGAATACGTCTGCTGCGATCAAAAAATTAATTGGGTTGCAACCGAATACCGTCACACTGGTCGACAAAGGGATCTATCGGGAAATCCCGGTTGCCGAAGTCAAAGCCGGCAACCTGATCCTGGTGAAACCCGGTGACAAAATCCCGGTTGACGGAAAAATCCGAAACGGGGTGTCATTCGTGGACGAAAGTATGATCAGCGGCGAGCCATTACCTGTTGAGAAAAAAGAAGGGTCGGCCGTATTTGCAGGGACCTTAAATCGACAGGGAAGCATAGAGTTCGTTGCAGAAAAAGTCGGCAGCGACACGTTACTCGCGCAGATCATCAAACTGGTACGGCAAGCTCAGGGCAGCAAGGCCCCGGTTCAAAAACTTGTCGACAAAATCGCTGGAATTTTCGTACCGATTGTGATCGCCATTTCAGTGATCGCCTTTGTTGCATGGATCATTTTGGGCGGCGACGAGGGCCTAACGCACGGGCTATTAGCGATGGTAACAGTGCTCGTGATCGCATGTCCTTGCGCACTGGGATTGGCGACACCTACAGCCATCATGGTCGGTGTCGGAAAAGGTGCGGAGCACGGAATACTGATCAAAGACGCCGAAAGCCTTGAACTTGGATACAAGGTCAATGCCATGGTTCTCGATAAGACCGGAACCATCACAGAAGGTAAACCGCGCGTGACAGATGTTGAATGGTTTACGGATAGCGGGCCGTTGAAAGATATTTTCTATTCGATAGAAGCGAGATCTGAACATCCCCTGGGGGAGGCCATCGCAGAATTTATGAAGGGTCAGGGCTGCAAGCCTGTTGACCTTGATACTTTCGACAGCATTACCGGCAAAGGGGTTCATGCCAGTAAGAAGGATGCCCATTTTCTCGCTGGCAACAAAACATTGATGGATGATGAAGGTGTAGCCGTGCCGGTAGATGCAAGCAATGTTTCTTCGAGATATGAACAGCAGGCAAAGACAGTCGTTTACTTTTCGATGGAAAAAAAGGTCGTGGCAATCGTTGCGATAGCCGATAACATTAAAGAAACTTCTGCCAGGGCTGTTCATCTGTTAAAAAACAAGGGCGTGGAAGTTTACATGCTGACGGGTGACAATGAAAATACCGCGCGTGCCATCGCGAATCAGGCGGGCGTTGAAAACTTCCGAGCCGGAATGTTGCCCTCGGATAAAGCAACCTTCATCACCGAGCTGCAGCAACGCGGCAAGGTTGTGGCAATGGTTGGAGACGGCATTAACGATTCACAGGCTTTGGCACAGGCGGATGTCAGTATTGCTATGGGAAAGGGGTCGGACATCGCGATCGATGTTGCCAAGATGACACTTATGTCCTCTGACCTGATGCACATTTCCCAGGCATTGACGTTATCGCGCCGAACGGTTCAAACAATCCGCCAAAATCTTTTTTGGGCTTTCATTTATAACCTGATTGGAATTCCCATTGCGGCAGGACTGCTATATCCCCTGAACGGATTCCTGTTGAATCCAATGATTGCCGGCGCAGCGATGGCATTGAGTTCCGTTTCAGTGGTCAGTAACAGCTTAAGACTGAAGGCAGAGAAATTAAAATGAAAATTAAATAGTAATAAGATGACTCACGAATATGAAGTTACGGGCATGAGTTGCGCACACTGTGTAGTTCGCGTTCAAAAGGCCCTTGAAAAGCACCCGGACATTGAAAAAGCCGAAGTTACGCTCGATCCGGCGAAGGCTACGATCAAAATGAAAAAACATGTCGATACACCGGAGCTTGATAAGCTCCTAGCCGAGGCCGGAGCATATCACATTCAGGAAACCGTTCGGTAATGAGTTTTTCAGGTTGCCATTTTCACTGAGGCCTATCATCCAATCGAACCAGGTCGGACTCAGCGGCGATGAAGCCAAATGCGGAAAAATGTTTCCCTGCTGTAACTTTTCTGAACGTGTCTATCGCACGCGTTGTGTCACCATTGCACAAATACCAATTGCCAACGCCATAGCCCTGTGTTGCGATCGCCAGATCCGGATCATCATTGCCCGATTCAACAGTTAAAAGCGCGTCCGGTGATATCCTCCCCTTGTACATCAGGATTCGTTTAAAGTACGAATCGTTTTCAATGATCCGGAGCGAATCACCGATCGAGGCCAACAACGAATCGGCCTGGCTTCGGTGACCCTGTCGGCGAAGGGCCATGTAAAGCCAGTCAGCGGTGGCGCACAAGAGATCATCGTTTACCGAAACCTTCATACATTTTCGGTAAACGTTTTCCGCCTCCCGAAAATCACCTTTCAGGTAATATGCGAGGGCAAGGTGGTAATAGATATTGAATTGTGTGGATGACAATGGTATGTTGAGTTTGTTCGGTATTCCGTCTGGCTCGGTTTCCAGTGAATCCTTCGGCATCAGTTCCGCGGCCCGCTGAAGATCTTCAACCGCCCGATCGAATTGCCGGATGGTGATATATCGATGGCCGCGATGACGCAAGAGCCTGTACGAGTTTGGAAATTTTTTCAAACCTTCGCCAAATATGATGATCGCTTTATTGTAATTAATGCGATAAGCTTCCCGCCGGCCGTGCCAGATGTAATTCTCTTCGGAATTGTCAGTGTTCCATGCGATGAAAGCTGCTTCTGCTGCGCTGTCCAGTTTGCTCCGGGTGTTTTCAGACGTGTCGGGCCTAAAATATTTTTTTCCGTCGATTCCAACAAGAACCACATCCTGTTCCGGCATATTTGATTTTTCCGAACATGCAGAGATGAGGATCAGGACAAATACTACACGTTTTATTTTCATGTGAGCTCAATCCATGCCGGGCTGCTTCATAACAAAATTTGCTTTCGCTTTTTCGGCATCGACAATTTTCTTTACATCGTCGAGTAATTTTTTTGCATCATAGATTATTCCGTCCTTGATCGTATACTTTACGCCACCGACGCGGATCACCTTATTGTCATCGGTCAGCCGGATCGCACCCGTTCCGTACAGAACCTGCAGATTTTCCAGCGGGTTTTCCTCGATGATCACCAGATCGGCCAGTTTTCCAACCTCGACGGATCCGATCATTTTTTCTTTTCCGAGCGCCTGTGCTCCGAACAGCGTTGCACTGCGAATCACCTCCAATGGATGGAAGCCTGCTTCTCGGAGCAATTCGAGTTCGCGGATATAACCAAAACCATACAGCTGGAATATAAAACCTGAATCAGAGCCGGCAGTCACTCTGCCTCCACGGTTTTTGTATTCATTGACAAAGGTCATCCATAAACGATAATTTTCTTTCCAGGTCACCTCTTCTTCGGTGCCCCATGAATGCCAGTAGGATCCATGCGAGATCTTGCTGGGCTGGTAAAACATCCAAAGCTTTGGCAAGGTATAGTCATCGTGCCACTCAGCCCGCCGGGCACGGTGAAGGTCGCGGCTGGCTTCATAAATATTGAATGTGGGATCCAGCGTGAAGTCCAGGGACAACAATTCATCCATAACCTTATTCCAGCGTGGTGAAAAAGGCGCGGCAGCCTGTTTCCACAATTTACCCGCTTCACTAAAGCGGTGTTGCTCATTCTGATAGTTGTAGTCCAACCGGAAATCCTGGATCGTTTGATTATCCAGCATCGCTTCGGGCAATCCGTACCAGTGTTCCATGGTTGTCAGCCCTGCGCGGGCAGAGTTCAAAACGTTCCATCGGGCGACGCCAAGCTGTGCGTGATGGCATGCCGATCTCAGTCCTAATTCCTTGTTTGCGCGCAGCGCTGCATCCATTACTTCCGGCGATGCTCCAAAAAACTTTATCCCGTCGGCCCCTTGTTTGGCATTATTTTGAACCCAAAGCCTGGCTTTGTCCGCTGTTGTGATGGGGTTTTCTTCACCCTGGCCAAAAGCCGTGTAGGCAAAAATCCGCGGCGCCGTAATCACGTTGCTGGCACTCCGTTCTTTATGTGTTAATACCCATTTTAGCCCGTTGCCGGCGGAAGGCTCACGGATGGTTGTAATTCCATGGGCCATCCATAATTTGAACACGTATTCGGCATCCGGCGCCTGATTTCCGCCGATATGACCATGCATGTCGACAAAGCCGGGCATGAGGTACATCCCCTTGCAATGCAATTCCCTGCCTTCCGGCTCAAGTTTCGGCCTTTTCTCCTCATTCAATGGTGCGCCCGGATAACCTACGCTTTGGATCTTTTCGATTTTATTCCCGCGAATGACAATATCGGTTGGCCCGATCGGCGGCGCTCCTGTACCGTCAATCAACATGATTCCGCGAATAATTAGCTGTGGGAATGGCCCCTCTCCCTCCTTAACCTGGGGAGCCTCCCTTACCTGGGCCCAAACGATGAGGTGCGAAACCGTCAAAACAAGTGTAAGAAGCAGTTTTCTCATGATTATCAAAGTCCCTTAAACTACAGAAGGTTTTTCTGCGAAAGAATTGAAATAATGTAAAAGGCCTTTGGGCAGCCGCCTTTCGCCGTGAAATGGTTGCGAAAAGCAGGTTTCAGAATTTTTAAGAATAGAAGGTGGATTTTTTCAAAACAGTATACCGCTAAATCGTCTTTGACTAGAAGAAAATTTCGCTTTATGGAACTTTTTGAAATTTTTGTAATGAATCGACGTTTTCGATTAAAATTCCACGTTAACTACAACGTTTCCGTAGATTTTTTTTCCAAATAGGTTCCTTTTTTACCCTATTGTTTAAAAATTTACACAAAAATAACAGACACGAAGTAAAATTTAACCCTAAAACTAAACAACAAATATGAAAAAAGCACTGTTACCATTTGTCTTGCTCCTGGCGGTAAGTATACTGGCGGTACTTGTACCGGCTGTTCCAGTTACCATTAACACGGAAGGTATTAATTCTGGAGATGTGGCCTGGATGCTCGCCGCCTCAGCCCTTGTATTATTGATGACACCAGGGCTGGCGTATTTCTACGGAGGAATGATCGACACCAAAAATATCATCTCAACGATGCTTCAGAGTTTCGTAGCGATGGGTGTAATCAGTATCGTGTGGATTGTTGTAGGATTCAGCCTTGCCTTTGGTCAGGACATGGGCGGTCTCGGTTTAGTCGGCAATCCTGCAACGTATTTCATGTTCCAGAATGTTCTTGACGCACCCTTGTTTGGAACCATACCACTGGTGTTGTTCGCATTCTTCCAGTTGAAATTTGCGATTATCACACCCGCGCTTATCACAGGTACATTTGCCGAACGTATCCGGTTCAAATCATATATTCTGTTCATCGTGCTTTTCTCCATATTCATCTATGCTCCTCTGGCACACATGACATGGCATGCTGATGGGCTCCTTTTCAAAATGGGTGTTCTTGACTTTGCCGGTGGCACAGTGGTGCACATGTCCGCGGGTTTTGCTGCCCTTGCTGCTTCTATGTTCCTTAGAAATAAAAATGAAAAAAAGGCACAGGTATCTCCGGCGAATATTCCCTTCGTATTGTTAGGAACCGGTTTGCTGTGGTTCGGATGGTTTGGTTTCAATGCAGGTAGTGCATTGAGCGCAGGAGCTCTTGCTGCCTCGGCTTTTGCAACAACCAACACCGCGTCTGCCGCAGCCGGACTTGCCTGGATCTTATTTGATGCGGTAAGAGGCAAAAAACCCTCCGCGCTTGGTTTCTGTATTGGTGCTGTTGTAGGTCTTGTTGCGATTACACCCGCCGCAGGCTTCGTAACGATCCCTTCCAGCATTTTCATCGGAACTTTTGCCAGTATCATCAGCAATATCGTGGTTCATTGGAAAAGCAAAACCTCATTGGAAGATACCCTTGATGTGTTCCCCTGCCACGGTGTAGGTGGAGCTGTGGGTATGATCATGACCGGTTTGCTTGCAAACACCGCCGTCAATGGCCTTAATACAACTGGTAACGGGTTATTCTTTGGCGAATTCGAACTCTTCAAAGTTCAGATGATCGCACTTGTCGGTGTTATCGCTTTCACTTTCGTTGGTTCACTGGCCCTGCTGAAAATAACCGATCTGATCTCTCCGCTTAAAGTCAGCGAAGAAGAAAAGAAACTTGGTTTGGATTACAGCCAGCACGGGGAAGCCGTTTCCTTCGATCTGTCCGGTACAAAAGAAGTATCGGCCTAAAATAAAATTGCCCCCGCTTTGGACGGGGGCAATTCAAAACAAAAAACAATTTACTGATTTCACTAGGAACCCAGCCAGGTGTTCGAGGCCGGTGCCGGGTATCCCTAGCAATGTTCAATAAACACAATACAAAAATATGAAAACCAATAAATTATGCATAGGAATTTTACTGGCGTCATCACTGGCTACTTCGTATAGCTTCGCACAGGAGCCGGTTTTAGCAACAGCAGAAAAGAAGACTGAAACGGCCGAACCTGTAGCTCCTGCCCCCGCAGAAGAACCCAAAGCGGAGGAAAAAAGCTTTACCCTTTCCGGTTCCATCGATACCTATCTTCGCTCGACATTCGGCACTGAAAACGGCGTCGCTGGCGGATTTGGTCCTTCTACATCATTTGCAGATCTGAAAGGATTCGGCCTCGGCATGGCGAATCTGATTGCATCATACAGCGGCGAAAAAGCCGGTTTTACGGCAGACCTGGTATTTGGTCCAAGAGGGCAGGCAGCAGTTTTTGGAACCGATTCAGAACAGGCCATTATCAACCAGATGTTCGCTTATTACAAGCTTTCCGACAAGGTGACGCTGAACATGGGACAGTTCAATACTTTCGTTGGATATGAAGTGATCTCCCCCGCGGTGAATTTCCACTACTCGACTTCGTACCTGTTTTCGTGGGGACCTTTCAACCACACCGGTCTGCGCGCAGACTTTACTCTTGCCAACGGTGTTGTAGCAAAACTTGCGATCATGAACCCTACTGATATCGTCGAATTCAACCCGGTGAATACCTATACCCTGGGTGGTCAAATCGGAAAGACCAGCGATGCAGGGGGAGTTTGGTTGAATGTGCTCTATGGCGATCAGGACGGGACGCTTGATAAAGACGATTTTTCCGGCAGCCTTGAAACTTCAAGTGGCAACCTTTTCCAGGTGGATCTTACGACAGGCTGGAACCTCAGCGATAAATTTTACCTCGGAGCTAACACCTCGTTGCAAAGCATTGCTTCCGGTGAAGCCTTTGATGCCTCGGGAGAAGTTCAGGAAGTCGACGGCGATGCAGCTTCTTTCTTTGGATTTGCGATCTATCCGAAGCTTACACTGTCTGAAACTTTTGCTTTGGGCTTAAGAGCTGAATATTTCGGTTTGAAAAATGGTCACCTCAGTGACTACTTCGCCCTGGACGGCGATGGAGCCGGAAGCGTAACGGAAATTACCCTGACGGGAAATTACAAAGTAAGTGGCCTGACGATCATTCCTGAAGTCCGGATCGATTCTTCGGCAGAAGATGCTTTTGTGAACGCAGATGGGGAAGCGACCAATATGATGCCATCCTTTACCCTTGCAGCAGTTTATAAATTCTAAACAACACGCTATTAAATCTAACAACCATAAAACGTCAATTTAATTATGTCAAAAACAAAACTTGAGTACATCTGGCTGGACGGTTATAAACCCACCCAGAGTCTTCGCAGCAAAACCAAAATTGTCAGAGATTTCGATGGCACCCTGGATGATTGTCCTATGTGGTCATTCGATGGAAGTTCTACCGAACAGGCTCCAGGGGGGTCATCTGACCTTCTGCTGAAACCTGTTGCCCTTTTCCCTGATCCAGGAAGAAAGGACGCCTATCTTGTGATGTCAGAAGTATTAAGTTCTGACGGAACGCCCCATGCTAGCAATGGCCGCGCGCTGATCGAAGACGATGACAATGACTTCTGGTTCGGGTTCGAGCAGGAGTACTTCCTTTGGAACCCTGAAACCAATAAACCGGTCGGCTTTCCTGCGCAGGGGTACCCTGCGCCTCAGGGACCGTATTATTGTTCAGTAGGTGCGAAGAATGCCTTCGGCCGCCAACTCGTTGAAGAGCATCTTGACCTTTGCCTTGCCGCGGGGATCAACGTTGAAGGCATCAACGCTGAGGTAGCCACGGGTCAGTGGGAGTTCCAGATATTTGCGAAGGGTGCAAAAGCTGCGGGCGACCAGGTTTGGGTAGCACGTTACCTGCTTGAAAGAACTGCTGAAAAATACAATGTCTCTATCAACTGGCATTGCAAGCCACTGGGCGATACCGATTGGAACGGCTCCGGGATGCATGCCAATTTCTCAAATAGTTTATTGAGAACCGCCGGCTCAAAGGATATCTACGACACGGTTTGTAAGGCTTTCGCTCCGTTTGTGAAAGAGCACATCGAAGTGTATGGTGCCGATAACCACCTGCGTTTGACAGGTAAGCACGAAACACAATCCATTGACAAGTTTTCTTACGGTGTATCTGACCGCGGAGCCTCGATCCGCATCCCGATCGCTACCGTAGAAAACGGATGGAAAGGATGGCTTGAAGATCGCAGACCTAACTCTGCGGCAGACCCTTACAAAGTTGCGGCTAGAATTATTAAGACCGTTAAGACTGTTCCGGCACTTGCCTCAGTCAACGGCCGATAAAGCTTTGAGGCGTCTGGTTGTTTAGTGGAAGTCAGGTGGAAACACCTGGCTTCTTTTTTTGGCCCAGAATTGAATTTTTATTCGTGAATAATGTTTAGTTTATTTTAATTTGACAAAAAATACAATTTTGACCCATGATCCATCCTGATACGGAGCTCCGTTTCATCAATGACAAGATCGGCTACGGCGTAGTAGCAACTAAATTGATCCCCAAAGGAACAATTACATGGGCTCTCGACAAGCTCGACAGGATTTTCACCCCAGCCGAAATAAGCAGCATGACCACGGTGTACCGTCAGATAATGGACAAGTACACGTATAGGAATCCGCATGGGAATTACATTTTTTGCTGGGATAATGCACGTTACATCAATCATAGCTCCAATGCAAACTGCATTACGACGGCCTACGAGTTTGAAATTGCCATTCGCGATATAGAACCCGGTGAAGAGCTAACGGACGACTATGGCTACCTGAACCTGGAAGAACCCTTTGAAGTTCTGCCAGAGCCCGGCTCAAACCGCAATGTTGTTTATCCTGACGACCTCGTGCGGTATTATGCTGTGTGGGACGACAAGCTGCTCGGTGCTTTTCCGACACTTGAAAAAGTTGAGCAGCCCCTTTTCCACCTGCTTGACGAATCCACACGACTAAAGGCAAAACAGATCGCTTCTGGACAGATCAAGATGGATTCGATCATCAACTGCTACTACCGCAATGGCAGCAAAAATGGATCGAATGGAAAAGAGGCGCTTCAACTTAAAATTCGTTCTCCAAAAGTTGCTTATCCGTTCTAGGATCAGGCGCCGGCCTGAATGGCCCGTGAACCAAAAAACCGGAGAAGTCCATCCTCAAATCGCTCGCGGTCCTGCCAAAAGTTTCTACTGAATACCATGTGGTAATCCCAATTCTTCTGGCCAAACAGTTGCGGTACATAAGCGAAGGAGTCCTTCACAGACAAGCTCGTGTAGTACCTCGCGTCATCGGTCAGCAGAATTCCGAGGTGAAGGTCGTCCCTTTTGAAATTCAGGTCGGCCAGCGGCAAAGCGTCGGTCTCAAACTGCAGATCCTTGAATTTGTCAGCGCTCCATTTCCGGATCTGGTCATTCAGATACCATGTCGAAGGTTGTCTAACGTCTTCCACCACGTGAGGCATGAACTGGTTTTGAGAAACACTCCTTGCAAACTCAAGGTACTTGCGCAACAGCCGTGGACCTTCGTTTTTAACTTCCTCAATCTTGAGCTGTTCAGGCTCGATGCTGCAGATGAGGATTATCTTTTCCCGGGCCCGCGTCACGGCGACATTCAGCCTGTTCTCACCTCCGTTGACGCTAAGGCTACCGAACTGCATCTTCATCTTTTTCTGTTTATCGGGCGCATATCCCACCGAAAAAATAATAATGTCTTTTTCATCGCCCTGCACATTCTCGATATTCTTGATAAAGAGCGTATGCGGGATAGTCATGTTCTCTTTGGCGAAGGCCTCCTCCATCATATCCATGACAAGGTCCTGTTGTGGTGAATTGAATGTAACGACACCGATCTCCTTCTTGGGATTGGCCTTTACGAGCTCAATCACCCTCGCGACAACGGCTTTAGCCTCGGCCTGGTTTACATTTTCCTCCCACACCCCACCGACGTTATGATATTCAATTCCAGGCTCCCTGCGATTCAAAATGTGGCGGTCGGGCAGCAATCGCAGCCGTCCTTCATAAAAGTGTTTATTCGAAAAATCGATCAGTTCAAGAGACTGACTGCGGTAATGGCCCTGGAGATAAACGGTCGGGAGGTATCGTTCCGACAACTGAAGCAGGGAATCCACTTCCAGATCAGGATCTTCACCCTCCTCATCCCACCGGACCTGATAGAGCTCGCTTGGTTTGAGTTGTTTATCATCACCGGCGATCACAACCTGTTTACCTCTGTACATTGACGGAATACCCCTTTCAGCAAAACACTGCGATGCCTCGTCGAAGATCACCAGGTCAAACATTTCCGCCATCGGAAAAATCGCGGAAACAGATTCGGGCGACGCCATCCAGCAAGGTACCAGGCGGAATAATTCTTCCTGGAAGTCGCTGATCACTTTGCGCAAAGGCCAGATCTTTTTCTTCTTGGTCACCTGATGATAAAGGTCGCGGTACGTTACACGGTTGTTGAGTCTGTTAAACTCCATGTTTTCGTAAACATTTTCGCGCGCCCGCGACAAGAGGATATCATGACTTAATTTTTGCTTTTCCTCGACCAGCGCAAGCAGTTCTTTTTGCTGCTCTTCCATTTTGAGAGAGGATACTGAGCGCAAATGCGGGTGCTTGGCTTCAATATGTTCGATCCAGCAAAGACGGATGCTGTTTTGTAACAGCGATTCCTGCTTTTCGATATTCCACGATCCAACCGCATCCAACAATTTACTGATCACATCTTTTTCGTAAGGTTGCAAAGATTCCTTCAGCGTGTCAAAGTCGACGAGGCTTTCAAAATCGCGGCGCAGTGTTTTGATCATATCCCTTTCCATTGACGGATCGTAGATAAGCTTCCGGATCTGATAAGGGGTCAGATATTTTAACCAAACTGATTTTCGTGCACCGATGCCCGACACCAGCTCCAGCAAATTATGAAAGAGGCCAATCAACTCGGTTCTGTTATACCTTTTCAGCGGAATGAATTTTTTCACTTCCCGGATGGTATTAAAAATGATCTTTCCTCTAACCGCAAGCTTCTTTCTTGTGAACCATGTCTTCAGCTTTGACAGATCGTAATCGGATGGAAGGTCGGTCAGCCATTGCTTTTTCTTGAGCGATGTGAGATGATGCTCCAGGTTCAGACGGTTGTCAAGTCTTTGTTCCAGTATCCGCAATCCGGTTGAGTTATATCCAAGCTGGTTTGCCACCAGCACGCGCTTCAGCCACACTTTATCTTTGGAGGTTAATTCCCACCGCAAGAGTTTGATGAAATTACTTTTTGCTTTCATCCGGTAGTTCAGCACCTCCTGGAACGCGACCAGTTTGTCGGTAGACAACGTATTCTCCACGCCCGGGCCGTCGAAACAATTCAACACCATTCTCTCGACATTCGATAACCACAACAGGCTCGTTTCCTCGTCATCCTCCTCGGCCATATCCTGAAAATACTGATGGATCGTTTCGTTTTTTAACAATGCGATCATTCCGAGTATATCACTTTCCCTTCCGTGGAGGGACTCAGCCTCCTCAATGTTCAGCCTGACCGGGACAAGCGCCTGGATCCGGTCGGCAAGCTCTTTCTGATAAGCAGGAATATCGCTGATCATTTTTTCGGTCTCGCGCTGATCCGACATGGAATAGGTCGCAAAGGACTTTCTCTCTTTCCACAAATATTCATCGATCTCAAACTTCGATGCGTAACCTGCGTACTGTTTCAGTTTCCTGACAAAGTCAGACAACACCGCATAATTAAAGTGCTGATATTCCTGGCGGACATTGATGGTTTCTCCATTGAGATCGGAGGTCAGGTACAGTTCCTTGATGCTGATCCCGAATTCTTCATCGTTAAACAGTGAGCTTTTGAATAGGTCCAGTTCCTCGGTTATGTGGTCAATTGTGCGACACACCTGGAAAAAACGTCGTTCGGTTTGAATAACATCAATGCTGCGGTTGAATGCCTGGTAGCTATCAATATTGTCAATCTGTCGCGCGATGGTCGAAAAAATTACCCGGCGTTCGTTGCGGAAGTCATGGACGAGGCCGACAAAATCGCCAAGTTCTTTGGAGCGCAGCCTGTTGTAGACAACGTCCAGTGCCGCGCGTTTCTGACAGACGAGCAAGGCGCGTTTGCCAGACGCGATGGCATCGGCAATGAGATTACAGATCAGTTGTGATTTGCCGGTACCGGGAGGTCCCTGCACCACAATTGACTGGCCTTGTTTAACTTCGCGGATCGCGTTTTCCTGATATGCATCCAGGGTAAATGGCGTATACAGTTTCTCTTCCTTAATTTCCTTTTGGGCAGCCTGTTCTTCAGTCTCGGTTTTTTTATTCGTGAAAAAATTTTCCAAATCCTCAAAGGATTCATTTTCGATCAGCCGCAGATAATCGGGAACCAGTTGTGATCCCGCCTGCGGGAATATTCCAAGCACGGCCTCCGGGAAAAGTTTCAGTTCGCCGTTGCGGTGTGTGGAATCAAATTCAGGCTTTTTGAAAATTTTAAAAGGAGACAGTTCATCGCGGAAATTGTCGGCATTAAAATTGATTTCCATCTTCTCCTTCATCAACTGATATAACTCTGTTCGGAAAACAGTACTGTCCACATTGAAATCCTCGAAATTATGCTCGAGCAGATCTTCTTCCAGCTTCACCTTGTTGTAAAATGAGTACGCCATCAGGAACGACTTGTTCAGCGTGATCCCCGCCTGCGCGCGCGGATGCAGATACCAGGAATTACTATCCTGGATAATGGAAACCGGGAAGAAAAGCAAGGGACATCGCACGGATGTGCCATCGGCGAATTTTCCGCGCAGAAAAGGCCAACCCACATGAAGGTCGTTTGAGCCGCGTTCTTCAAACAAGAACCGATCGGCCCGCTGGAGCTTTTTGAGTTTCTTACTCGCCTCATTGTTTGCCTGGACGCGGCTATCAAGCACCTGGCATAGTCTGATATCTTTTCCGGCTATCAGTGCATTGATGATCTCGAAAGATTTCAGGCTGTTCAATAAATTAAGCTCATGCAGATCCATCAACTGGTCTGCATAAAGGCGAGGTAAATAAAGTGAACGATTGTTTCCTGAGAGATTGGTAAGTCTTCTGAGATAAGTCCGAAGAACATTTTTTAATGAATCCGTTTGCTGCATGAATTTTAGATTGAATTAGTTACTCCTTTACTTCTAAATAGGGTAGTAGTTTTTCAGCATCGCGGTTATTTAAGATTGAAATTTGTTTAATATCATTTATTTGATTGAATCTTCCATGTTGATAGCGGTATGCGACGATCGCTTTTGCCAGTGCTTTGCTGACATAAGGGTGAGCGGAAAATCGATTCTCGTCGTCTGCATTGATGTCCATCTTTTCAGGTTCAAAGTTTTTGTCGACATACGAAACCTCCTTCAGCTTGCGCACAACCGTTGAATCCAGACCATACACTTCATAAAGTTGATCTGTTCTGGTAAATCCCCCCAATCGTGTCCGGAATTTTACGATCCGTGCTGCGCGTGCCGAACCAATTCCAAAAACTGTTTTCAATGTTGCAGTGTCGGCCTGGTTCAGATCAAATTTTTCAAAAGCTTTTTTACTTTCGATCGACGCGATCCGCTGCGTAGTTTCCTTTTTTTCAATTCTCTCCGGCAACAGGATATACGGATACAGCTTGTGATAAAACGTGGAATCCATACCATAGATTTTCATCAAATCACTTTTTATCCGAAAGACACCACCTTTTTGCCGATAGTATGCAATACGTTTCGACAGGTGATTTGAGAATCCGAGTGATTTTAAAGAGGAAACCGGAATTTTATTGGGATCAAAATAAGAAAGTGAAATTGCTTCAACTCGTTCCAGCGTGTCGGCAAGATTCATTTTTTTTTCTTCATTCCACAAAGCCACGAGACTGTCGAGCTTTTTCGCTTCCACTGAAAAATCTGCTGGTCGCGAGCTGAGATAAAGACGGTAAATCGGTTCAGACATCATTAATATTATCATGAGGGGAAGAAGAATGAGAAACCCGTTTACTTCAGTTCGGGAAAATCCAAGCCAATTGCGGATCCATTGTCTGAGTCGTTCCATGGAGAGAGAGTCTTATCAGACATAAATTAAATCTAAAAATCTTTATTCGAAACTCTCCCGTCCGCACGTAAATCCACGGCCGCAAATGAAGGCCAATCTACTCTCAACGTCTCAAAAATAGACCCTGTCCGGACCGGTTATTGCTTACTGTTGCCTACCCTGGGTTAACCGCACTTCTAAATCGATTGTTTTGAATACCGGTTAATTGATTCAAAACGAGACAATTCGGATGAACTAAATGTCAGTTACCGGCGTCGCTAATAACGGAAAGGTGAAGGTTATTTATACTAATTCTAAATTAGGGAAAGCGTGACTTTTATCATGATGAAGTCTTGAACTCATTATAATTTTGTCGTTGGTATGATCCAGAATTTTAAATCAATAGCATTATCGTACAAGACTGCGCCGCTGGACGTGCGGGAGAGCGTTTCATTAAGTGAAGCGGCGGCAAAACAACTTTTGAACTTTATGCGTGACGTTACGGATGCAACCGACGTGCTGGTGGTATCGACCTGCAACCGGACGGAAATTTATTATATGTCTGCGCAGGAGCTCTCGTCACAGATCTTGAAGGGGCTGGGACTGATAAAAAAGCTTGATTCAGGATACGAGCGATTTTTCGCAAAATATGAGGGCCGCGAAGCAATCCGGCATTTGTTTGAGGTGGCCATCGGCCTGGACGCACAGGTCATCGGCGACCTTCAAATTTCCGGGCAGGTTAAGAACGCCTACCAATGGACAGCGGATGAAAATATGGCCGGTCCGTTTTTGCACCGGTTAATGCACACAATTTTCTTTTGCAATAAACGGGTCGTTCAGGAAACTGCTTTTCGTGACGGGGCTGCATCGATTTCTTATGCGGCGAAAGAACTGGCTGAAGATATCACAACCGGATTATCCGCTCCCCGGGTCCTGGTCATTGGTGTAGGTGAGATCGGACAGGACGTTTGTCTGAACCTGATGAATTCGAAGTTTAAGGATGTGACGATTGTCAACCGGACATCGGAAAAGGCAGAGAAACTTGCCCACAAGTGCGGCTTCAGCTTCCGTTCTTTGGATCAGCTGAGCAGTGAAATTGCCACCGCCGATGTGATCATAAGTTCGGTTTCCGGCAGCGAGCCATTGATATCGAAACATCTGCTGAAAAATATGTCGATCTTTTCGCATAAATACTTTATCGATCTCTCCATTCCGCGGAGCATTGAGCCTTCCGTCGACGAGATCGAGGGCGCCATTGTTTATAACCTCGATGATATCGAGGAAAAGACCAATGATGCGCTGGAGCGCCGGCGCGCATCCATTCCGCAGGTTCAGAACATCATCAGCGAGGCGATGCTGGAATTTGAAGACTGGTCTAAAGAGATGATCGTTTCGCCGACCATTCAGAAGATCAAGCAGGCTCTTGAGCAGATCCGCAAGGAAGAGATCGCCCGTTTTCTGAAGAATGCAAAGCCGGAAGAAGCAGAAAAACTCGAGGAGATGAGCAAATCGCTGATGCAGAAGATCCTCAAATATCCTGTGTTGCACCTGAAAGCAGCCTGCAGGCGCGGTGACGCGGAGTCGCTGACCGAAATGCTTCAGGAACTCTTCAACCTGGATCAATCCGAAAAGAAAAAACCATAGGCGGTCCGACTTGTAACAAGGGCGGCCGCCTGGATTGCCCCCTGCGTTCTGACTGTTGCGCCATTTTTATCGCTCAAATTCGCGGCGTGTAATTATCTTTCCATAACTTCGACTTATCATCAAAAGTATCCTCCGTTGTGATTGAGGGCGAAAAAAAATTCATTAACCTGATCAACGAGCACCAGGGGTTAATCCATAAGATCTGTTTCATGTATGAACAGGACACGGATGCCAGAAATGATCTTTTTCAGGAGATCGTCCTTCAGCTTTGGAAATCCTTCCCCACTTTCAGGGGTGAAGCCAAAATCACAACGTGGATGTACAGGATCGCCCTGAACACTGCAATCTCAGGATACCGGAAACAGAAGAGGCATATTAAAACGGAAAATCTTCAGGATCTGCACTTCAACATTTCCGAAAATTACAGCGGCGACGAAATGGAGGAGGATTTTCAAAGACTTAGGTCAGCGGTCATACGCCTGTCAGAAATTGAACGCGCGATGATCATGATGGCCCTTGAGGAGGTGCCGTATGAAGAGATAGCCGAGACTATCGGTATAACGCAGAACAATGTCAGGGTGCGGATGAACAGGATCCGCGAAAAGTTAAGAAAGATTATGAGCCATCAGCCATGGAACTAGACGAACTGAGAAATATATGGCAAAAGAATCCCGCAGGCTTCATCCCGAAAGATGAAGAAGAAATTGCGCGCATGATGAGAGGCAACAGCAGCCGCTCTATCGTGGATAAACTCAAACGCAGCGTTTGGTTTGAGTTGATCTTTACAATTGTCGCCGGCATGGGATTGCTGGCATATGCGTTTAGTCTTCGCGACGGCGCTTTAAAATGGACTTCGATCTCCATCCTGATCCTTTTTGTTGCCTATCCTGTATATTACATCAAAAAGCTTGCGCTGCTCAACCGGTTCAATCCAGACGATCATCTGAGAGCAAACCTGGAAAAACTCATCGACAATCTCACAAGCTATTTAAGGTTCTATTTAAGAAGTTATTCAACACTTTATCCGGTGTATTTTCTTCTCGCCCTGGTGTTCCTGGCGCTGGAAAAGGGCTCCGAACAATTTTTTGAATCGTTATCTGATCTTAAAACAATCGGTTACCTGATCTTCCTGGCAGCATTGTTTTATTTCATGAGCAAATCATTCACGAACTGGTATTTGAAAAAACTGTACGGGAATCACCTTGAGAAATTGAAGAGTCTATTAAGGGAACTTGACTCATTCGACAAACCGGAGGAAGTCTCGGCTCCTTAATTCAGGAACATTTTGTTTTGGCCAAGGCAATCAGCGAGCTTCTTGTACAGGGCAATGATGCTGTCATGGTCCTGTGCACCGGCAAGTGTTTTCAGCATTCTTGTTCCGAGCGTGCCCTGGGTTAGGATTACATCGATCTCCCGCTTCCATTGCTGAAGCAAAGGGTTGCCGGAGTCTATCAGCTTATCGAGGATGTGTTTCCATAATTTTCCAGCCGTCGCATTTTCGCCTTCGAAGCCAAACCCCGACAGGAATTCACGGTCATCGATCACGGCAAGCTCCGCTTTGTCGATCGTCCGGTCGAGTATCTGGACAAGCGGCTCGGTTCTCCATTTGATCTGGGTGTCAAGATCCATCAAAGTTCCTCTCACGAGCGATTTCAGTGTTTCGATTACCAGTGTTACAATCGCCATGTCGGCAGCAGGACATTCCTGAATATCCATGATCCGTATTTCGATCGAGCCACGGTCGAATCGCGGTATGGCCCCCCGCGAGTTCACCCAGATCGGATTTAAAATATTTTCCGGATCATAAGGGCTTATTTCCGTTTTGATCTTGTCATAAACCGAATTCAGGTAATTGCGTTTTGAAAAAACTGCTTCGGGAATAACACGGCCGGTGATGGAAGGCAGCTTCGCCTGGTTCACCTTGTAATACTTTAACCGCGTGTTCAGCTGGCCTGTGAATTTCCCGTCCAGGATCGGCGAGCTTGCGCACAGCGCCGGGAGCAATGGCAACACCATCCTGACAGCCGCGTGAAGTTTTGCAAATTCCTCATCGTCGTAAAAAGGAAGATTCAGGTGTGTGCTTTGGAGGTTAGACCATCCATGTCCCCGGCAATCGAAGATCTTGTTGTAGATCGTATATACCTCGTTGTTTTCGTGAGGCCATAACTGCGTGTCCGCGATGGGATTCATAAAGGGGTGCGCGGCCGAGGGCAGCAACATCGCGTTCCAGGGTGAAAGTATGGTATTGATCCTTTTCACATTATCGGAAAAAGCGTGTTCCAGGGCCGTGAGGTTGACCTCCGGGTTGGTGGATTTTAATTCAACGACATGCAATACAAGCTCATTGGACCATGTAACGATACCGTTCTCAAAATCACTCGCGTAACTTCCGATCTCATGCTTGAGCAGTTCGTCAGTGATCGGCCTCACCTCGAGGGTGTCGCGATCAACGATCATATATTCAAGCTCGATACCGTATGCCTGAAAGAGGTGAAGGCGTGGGGGCTGCACCATTTATCTGTCCGATTTGATCTTACTTAAAAATACATCCATTATTACCGAATATAGTTTATCCTTCAGGATTTTATCTTCAACACCCGAATCAATATTCGGGTTGTCATTTATTTCGATCACATAGAATTTACCATCGGCCTCCTTCATATCCACACCGTATAAACCTTTTCCTATCAATGTAGTTGCCCGCAGCGCAGTTTTAAGCAATCCCGAAGGTGCCTGGTCCACTGGAATACTTTCCACGTTCCCTTCCTGTTGTTGTTTGTGAATCGTATTCCAGTTTACGATCTGCCAATGCTCGGTAGCCATGTAATACTTGCATACATACAGGACCTGGCCGTCAATAATACCAACACGCCAGTCGAAAGACGTTGGAAGAAACTCCTGGGCAATAAGTAATTCCGATTTCTGAAACATCTCCGAACAGACATTCTTGTAATCATTTTCATTGTTGATCTTGAACACGCCTTTGCTAAAGGCACCATCCGGCTGTTTCAGGATAAAAGGATAAGGAAGCTTTTCCGGAAGCCCATGCTGGTTACCCTTGCTGATCACATAGGACTTCGGCGTGAGAATCTTATTGGAGCTGAGTAATTCGCTCAGGTAAACTTTATTCGTGCATTTCAGGATCGAGTCAGGATCGTCAATAACTATAAGGCCGAGCGATTGGGCCTTTTTTGCGAAACGAAACGTGTGATGGTTGACGAAGGTGGTTTCGCGAATAAAAAGCGCATCGTACTGAATGAGCTCACCAAAGTCGTTTTTTGTAATGAGCTCTACATTGAATCCCGCCTGATCACCGGCCTTTATGAATTTCTGGATGGCCTTTTCGTCCGACGGAGGATTCTGATCTTCCGGATCGACGAGAATGGCGAGGTCATACTTTTTCCTGTCAGGCTTGACATCGCGTTTCCTTTGAAGATATTTTTCAACCGCCGTCCGCAAAAGAGGCCGGTCCTCCTTCGGGACCTCCCCCAGACTCAGGGGTTTAATACTCTGAAGCACCCATTTATTTTTTCTGGAAAAGGTTGCACTCAAAGACGGCGCCTGGATGTATTGAAACAATTGGCGAGCAAGCTTATTCAGTTGATCATTTTGCGTGATGCCGAGGTAAATATCAAATTCAACGCGATCTGATTTTTCGTTTCTGAAGGAGTTTTGGATCAACTCATCGAAATCCTGTGAGTCTTCACGCAATATGGAGGGAAAGCGAAGATCCTGGATCGTAATGATACCGGGAAGCACTTTATGTTTCCGGGCTTCCGCCAGGAGTGACACGTAGTAACCGAGACTTTGATACTGATACGACTTGCAAAGATTGATCACTTTCAGACCTTTCGTTTGCTGGTACACTTCGCCGGCAATGTATTTGGCCGGAGTGATCACTTCAACTTCTTCCAGGTTGAACTGCCAATGATCGGGGTTTTCAACGACAATTAATTTCTGCATTAATTTCTATCCGGCTGTGATAATGGGGAAATCATGACTTAGGTTCGATCATCAGCAGGTTTGCATCATAGGTTACAATGCCCAGCATGATGCTATTGAGCAGCCTGACGAAATCAACACTATAAACGAGGCCTTTACCCAAAGGGTTAGGTTCCATGGGATCGGCCAGGTAAACGCAATTCTTTTCTTCGTCATATCCGGTAATAACGACGAAATGGCCGGCAGGTTCGCCCTTGATGCTGTCGTAAATATCGAACTGGGGAACTTCGCGCGGGGTGCTATAGAGGTAAGTGGCGCTGAGTCCCGTCAGAATTGGCACGCCCCGTTTCAAATAGCTTTTGATCAGGTGAGAATCAAGCTCGCTGTAAAGAACCTCTCCCCCGGACTGCAGAAACTTGATGTATGCACTCGAAGCAACGAGAAGCTTTCTTCTTTTGTTCTTGAAGTGCATCTGTTGCTCGAGAAAACTGACGAGCTTATCGGAAGGTTGCCCGAACCAGGTCGGGTCGAACACGTGCAGGTTGTAGGTATAGATATACGCCTTGTAACCACGTTTCAATGCATGGTTTCCAAGCATCACCGCAAGCGTTCCACCTGTTCTCAACTGTTTGACATCGCGCGTAACTTCTTTGAGGGAAACATAGTCGCCATAATAGTTATAAAGAGCCTGAAGACAGGTCGGGCCACAGGTCACTTCGTCCGGTTGTGCCTTGATATCGAAATCCAGTACTATTTCTTTTCGCATGCCGGACAGATATTCCTGAAACATAGACCCATGTTGGTTTTAAGCGTGTGAATTGATACAAACAGGGGGCTTATTAATTTTAGCATCTAACAAAATAAGACAATTTCTCTAAAAACACATACGACACGTTAGCTTTTAAGGGCCGCCCGCATAAATTCGCGAGGGATAAAACAAATTATATTAATAACATTGCCAATATAAGACGACGTATGAAAAAACTTTCCTGCTTACTGCTGGTTGCCCTTTGTACCACGACTGCGTTTGCATGGGGCCCGACCGGGCACCGTGCAACCGGATGGATCGCAGAGAAGTATCTGAGCAAAAAAGCGAAGGCGGCGATCAAAAAGATCCTTGGCGATCAATCACTCGCCATTGCCAGCACATGGATGGACGAAGTAAGGTCAGATTCACTGTATGACCACATGGTGGATTGGCATTGGGTAACCATACCGTTCGGCGAGACCTACGAACAATCTGTGAAAAACCCCAAAGGAGACATCATTGCTACCATCGAGCGTATCATTAGCGAACTAAAAACCCGCAAGCTGTCAGCGGAAAAAGAGCGTGAGAACATACGGATACTTGTACACCTGATTGGCGATATTCATCAACCGCTTCATGTTGGCGGAAAAAATGACAAAGGCGGAAATGATGTGAAAGTGAATTGGTTTAGAAGTGAAAGCAACCTCCACCGGGTTTGGGACAGTGACATGATCGACGATACGAAGTTGAGCTATACAGAACTCGCACAATCGCTGGACAAACCGTCGGACAGCGAAATGAAAATGTGGCAAAAGGCAACAGTCCGCGATTGGGCGAAGGAAAGTCAGTCGTATGAAAAACAGGTCTATGACATCGGCAATGGCAACCTTGGATACCGTTACACATACCTGAATTGGCACATTGTACGTTACAGGTTGTTGCAGGCAGGTGTGAGACTGGCGGGCGTGCTGAATGAAGTGTATGGCAAGTGATGTAAACTAACCCGATTTTATCATGAGAACGATACTGGCATTCGTCATCGTTTGTTGCCTTACCGCGTGCTCCGACGGTAACCGAAAGCCAGTTCTATTTCCAGCTACGCCTGTGTCAAACGACGAAGCCTGGATCTCCTACGAAGGTATGCTTCCATATGACAATGACTCAGCTGAGGTAGAACTTGCCCTTTTGCCGGCGGCGGTTGGCATCGATTCCAAATTTCACCTCGTTGTCCGTCCTGATGATACCAAGAGCATCTCGCTTATTGGCAATTACACAACCGATTATTCCGGAAGGGAAATTTACATTACGCTGTTGAAGTACAACCTCGCGAATGTCATAAAAAACAAGAAAGGGATATTCGCCGGCAACGAAACCACGCTCAGGACGCTTGACGGCAATCAGCTGGCCTATGCGGAAGGTGGTCCCGGTTCCAAAAAAGCTTCGTTCACTTTATTAAAACGCATCCGGCTTTTCACGATCGAAGGTTACTTTTATCATGATGATGAGCCGGAATTTTTTGAGCGGAATACCCACCAGCGCTGGCGCGTATTGAAACGGGGAAAATTTTGGGAAGTTGATAAGGGGTATGAACACGTTGTAAAGGAGAAATATGAAGGAATCTACGTGCGCGCGCTTGCATATTCAGCGGCGTATGTCGATAACGGCAAAGAAACAGAAGTCCTCGTGTTTAAAAACATTCTGAAAATTGGTCAGCCGGAGATTTGATCCTGTAAGGCAATTTATCTTTCACTCCTCGCTTTGCTGGGTTTGATTACAAAGGCAGGCAAAAGCCTGAAGCTTGAAGTCTTCCCCTGTATCACCGATTCGGGACTGATCCGCAAAGGCACCTGCTCGCGACGACCGATCCGGATTTCAAACAATTTCCCGAACGGGAAAAAATAATTCTTACAACGTGGCGGGAAGATGGGGCGCCGTGCGAGGATAAAAATAAGATCGTCAGACGGCTCCTCAAAGAAACGCCTGGCAGATGAGTTAAAAATTCAATCAGCGCTTTGATGAAGTTGTATGGGGTATCCTTCTGTAAACATACCTGAAACGTTCCCCGTGGACGACCCCATCTTTCAGCTGAAGGGTCATCGCGGCGGTTTTATCGAATGATATTTTCCACTCCGTCGTAGTTTCGTTGAAATCGCTTGCCAGGTACAGAATCTTGTCCTGTTCATTCACCCGGAATGCGCCGCTGTCAATTCGTTCCTTTCCGGAGTTGATCATGTAGCGGCCTTCGCGGGTAAACTCCAGCGTTTGGTTTTTCGCCAGGGTATCGGAATCTGTGATATCCTCTTTTCCCCTGAAGACAGCTTCGACTTCCCAGGTGCCAGGGATAAAATGAATGATCTTTTCCGGAGTAGATTGTTCAGTATTGACGTTAGCATCTTTTGCTGATTTGCCTTTTTTCCTATTGTTGGTATAGTCGGTATTACCGCGTTTTTCCTGCGCGGAAAGCTCCAACGAGCAGCCGAAAATAGCAGCTATTACGCACGTGATTATAAGTTTGATATACATAACCAATTGATTTGAGGTTACTGGAAAAAAGTCTGTGCCTTTATGGCGGTTGGTAGAAGAAACCAAGCAGAAAAGCCGCCATCGGGGTGACGGGTATTATTTTACCCGCTTACGGAATAAAAACAGAGCAAAAGGTGTTGGGCATTACGGGCTTTTTTTAATTTTGCGGTTTGGGCATGCTGCCGTTATTGAACCGGCCCCGTAGTTCAATGGATAGAATAGAAGTTTCCTAAACTTTTGATACAGGTTCGATTCCTGTCGGGGCTACCCGCGAAAAAGCCCTTCAAATCTCAACAATTTGAAGGCTTTTTTATTTTGAACCTCACGGGCTGATCGAACCCACTTCGACGAGATAAATTTGGCTTTTTTTCATTTTTCCTCTGATGAGGCCGCATCGAGCTAGCATTGACCAGACACGGTATTTGATTTCCTCAGATTACCAAAACGCATAGTTATGGAATTCAAATTGCAGTTAACGGACAGCTATAGATGGGCAAGCTATTGACTTTACAACAACCCAATTGGCGATCTCGCTGCAGCGCTAGTCAAAAAAAATGCCAGCGTTTCCGGAATCATCAATGGAAGAGAGGGGCTATGACTATAACTCTTCCGGTATCAGTTTCAATTGCTGGATCCGTAGCTAATTGGTTTACGAACAGTATCGCGTCAACATTCTGCGTGAGGAAACGAAGATTTGTGTACTTTTTTAACCTGGCTAAGGCAGACTATGCAGCATGATTTGGTAGAGTAATTGCAATTTCTCAGCATAGTAAAATTAGCTGACAAGAAATCTCCACTTTCGTTTCGTCTTGATAATGGTTATCTTTCTTAGCTAACCCAGTCTCCATGCTTCGCTCAATATTATCAGTGGTGTTCCGGAATTTTTTCAGAAATCTTTCGTATTCCATTATTTCAATGGGCAGTTTGGTTGTTGGGCTTACGACTGCTCTCTTAATTTTTTTATGGGTTATCTATGAACTTGGCTTTGACCGCGGTCAGCCTGACAAAGATAGAATCTTCGCGGTGCTTAGCAATGAATTGGGGGATGGTGAAATAGAAACGAGTGAAGAGACACCTGCAGCGATGGCCGATTATCTTGCCAACGGAGTACCGGAAGTAGAATCAGTGACTCGAGTGGATGGCAGCCGAAAACTTATTTCTTTTGAAAAAAAGAGTGTTATTAAGCGTGGTATTTATGCTGATACAGAATACTTCCGGATTTTTGAGCCAGAGATTGTCATTGGAAATCCATTAAATCCATTTCCTGACAATCATTCAATTGTCATCTCACAAGGGTTGGCCCTTTTACTTTTTGAGAGGGGTGACGCGATTGGAAAAATAGTTGCCCTTGACCTTCACACTGAGTTCAAAGTTACAGGTGTGTTTTTCAACTTCCCGGAGAACAGTAGTTGGAATGACAAAGACTTTATTTTGCCTTATTCAGCGAGACCGAAGTCGGAAGAATGGTTAAAATTATACGTTAAGCTGAATAGAGATGCTTCGCGCGAAGGCCTGGAGCGGAAGATTGACGTGAAACTACGAGAAATTTTAGGCCATCAAGATACGAGAGCATTGTTGTTCCCTATGACAGATTGGAGACTACGTTGGAGTTTTGAGAATGGAGAAGTGTCGGGTGGACGAATTGTTTACGTAATCCTATTTAGTGTCACCGCTTTGTTCATTCTCGTGATGGCTTGCGTTAATTACATAAATCTGGCTACGGCACGTGCCGCGAAGCGAGCCCGCGAAATTGGCGTGCGAAAAATGACAGGGGCAACACAAGCTGTGCTCGCCTCCCAATTTATGATCGAAAGCCTGACTATTACATTTACCGCTACCAATGTTTCTCTTGCGATTGGCTATTTAATCTTGCCCTTGTTCAATCAGTTAGTAGGCATCACGCTTTCATTTTCATTTACTGACCCGTTATTGCTGGCAGGACTTTTTAGTATCGCCTTATTTACCGGGTTGTTGGCTGGAAGCTATCCGGCTTTGTTGCTGTCCTCGCTAAAACCCGCAATCGTCTTAAAAGGTAATTTGTATTCAGCGCTAATAGGCGCGGGTTTGCGAAAAGCCTTGGTCATATTTCAATTTACATTATCAATTACGCTAATTTTCTGCGCCATCGTTATGTGGCAACAGACCAACTACCTGCTAAAGAAAGACCTGGGCTATGATAACAATCATGTGATCAACGTGTGGCTCAATGCCGATGGTCTTCCGGTGGAGGGGATTAAGACAGAAATACTGGCAGATCCTTCTGTAATATCAGCCGGTTTCGGTCACACCAGCCCAATGGAAGTGAACGGATATGCGGAGGCAAATTGGCAGGCAAATTCAAGCGGAAGTCCGGTGTTGTTATATGGCACCTCGGCTGATCATGACCTACTCAACACTTTAAAGTTTAAGTTTGTTCAGGGTCGAAATTTTTCACGCGAGGTTGCTTCAGATTCTTCCAATTTCATTATTACCCGAAAGACAGCCGAGGTATTGGGGTTCAACAACCCAATCGGACAAAAGATCAGCTACAATATGTTTGGCCATCAGGAAGGTGAAATCATTGGTGTTATTGAGGATTTTCATCATAATGATATCCATTCTCCCATCAGTCCGGTCATTTTTACGTTCAGTAGAAGCAATACGATTATCAACAATATTTTTGTACGATATGAAGATGACAAACTGGAACAGGCTCTCCTCCATGTGAAGACGGTCTTCAATAAATTTCGGCCGGGCACCCCATTGGAATATAGTTTTCTTGACAGTGAATTTGAAGGCCAATTTTATAATGAAAAACTTTTGGGAAATCTGTCCATCTGGTTTAACGCGATTGCTGTAATCATTGCCTGCCTGGGTTTGCTTGGTTTAACAATATTTAATGCACAAAGACGTACTAAGGAAATTGGAATACGCAAGGTGCTGGGTGCCTCTGTCAATCAGGTGGTGATTATGTTGTGTCGGGACTTTATCAGGCCAGTCATGTTTTCTTTTCTTTTGGCCTTTCCAGTGGCTTACTATTTAATGCAAAAATTCCTGGAAGGTTACGCCTTTCGCATAACCATCTCTGCTTTTTCTTTTCTTCTCGTTGGATTAATTATGGCTGGACTTGTTGTACTTACTGTTTCATACCAGTCCTTCCAGGCAGCCACGAGAAATCCAGTAGAATCGTTAAAGACTGAGTGATCTATGCCGGTTGCTCTATACCTAAGAATCTAATCGAAGTATCAAGTCATTGAATCTCTCTAAAATTTTCAATAAAATGGTTCGATATTCGTGTCCTTTGGGCTACATAGAATAGAAAGCTTGGAAACTGCATGGTATCAAGCTTTTTCAGGTTCGATTTTTTCTTCTTTGGTTTGGCGAATGGGGCATGTCTACAGTGGAATATTCAGATACATAGGTATCCCTTTAAAACCATTATTCTGACCGTAGCGACCTGACCGGGTCTTCCAGCGCTGCCTTTATTGCCTGAACACTTACAGTGATTATGGCAATGAGAAGGGCAAGCAATCCCGTTAACGCGAACGTCAGCCAGGATAATTCAATTTTGTAAGCAAATTGTTCAAGCCATTGGTCTGTTGCAAACCACGCCAGTGGAGCGGCTATCACAATCGCTATCAACACCAACGAAACATAATGAGTGCACAACAAGCGGGCTAAGCCCGTGACCGAAGCACCTAATACTTTTCGAATGCCGATCTCTTTAGTTCTGTTGGCAGCTGCCAGCGAGACTAGTCCGAACAATCCCAGGCAGGCAAGGAAAATGCTGATGCTGCCGGCCCATCCGATGATGCCCGCCCATCGGTGTTCCTTCTTGTAGAAATCATCGAATTTCTCATCAACAAAGCTATATATGAAGGGAAGATCGGGCGCTACTTTTTTCCAGGCAGATTGTAATAGTTCAAGTGTTTTTGGGTTTGCGTTTTTTAATCGTACAAAAAATCTTGAGGGGTTAAAATCTGCGGGCTGTTCAAACAATTGGGGGCGCACGTTTTGTGTCAGAGGTTCATAATGAAAATCTTTAACCACGCCTATGATTGTCTTGGGTCTGCGTCCTTGCTTTGCGCTTTGAAGCTGCATACCCAATGCTTTTTCCAGCGTGGTATTCAATCCTTTTGTTACCAGAGATTCATTGACAATGACTGAAGTAACGGTGTCGGATGTGAGATCGGAATTAAAATTTCGCCCTGCGATCAATGTCATGCCCATCACTTCCAGAAAGTTTGCATCAACAGGGTACTCGATCACAGCTCCTTTTCGCTCGCCGAAATCATACCCCCCGCCCATCTGTCCTTCGCCTGCTCCCATGCCCATTACCGAACCGGTAACGCCAACAACTGCTGTATGAGATTCCAACATTTGTTGAAATTGTCTGTAAATATTAGTGCCTTGCGCTGAGACCATCACAACTCGTTCTTTTTGAAATCCAAGATCTTTTGACCGCATAAAAGACAGTTGCTGGAGGATGACCAACGTGACGATGATAAGCGCCACAGAAACTATGAACTGGAACGTGACCAATGATCTCGTGAAAACATTAGAGCCAGCCAGCTTGATCTTGCTCTTCAGCACTGCTATGGGCTTAAATCCAGATAGTACCAACGCTGGATAACTACCTGCCAGTAAGCCCGTGACTGTTATCGTTGCCAGTATCAATCCGGCTAGTTCAGGATATTGGTGAAGGGAAAAGGTAAGTGATCGTCCGGATAGCTCGTTAAAAAAGGGCAGCAGAGTCTGTGCGAGGCCGAAACCCAGCATTGCTGAGAACAACGTCAGCACCATGGATTCAGCAAGAAATTGAAATATCAGTTGCTTTCTGTGGCTACCGGATATTTTGCGCACGCCAACTTCTTTCGACCGGTTCGCTGAACGGCCGATCGATAGAATTATAAAATTTATACAGGCAATTACCAGTATCCCGCCCGCGATGCCGATCAGCATCCATATATTCCTGGCATCCGAAGCCCCCTGGTCTATAGCAACATTGGTATGCACATCACCCAAAGGTTGCAAGCCATAACCGCAAGGAATGTTCCCACGCCCATCCCAAATTCCTTCTTTTTTCAGGTCGACACGCTCATTCGGAAAATACTTCTGCCGAAATGACGCGAGCCGATCCGGCTCATTCATCAGATCACTGCCTGGACGTAATTGTACGTACACAGAAATTCCGATGGTCATAGTCCAGCTGTTGCTGCTTTGCTGTCCCATCGGAGTGTTGAGTACTCTTTCAAAACTTCCCAGCATGTCAAACCTTATGGTCGAATTCACCGGAATATCCTCCGTAACGCCAGCCACAATGAACGGTTTGTATTCTCCTTCTTCTCTGATCTCTATTTGTCTCCCAACTACATTCGTCTCACCAAAAAACTGTAACGCCGTAGCCTTCGTGAGCACAACATTGTTCGGGTCTTTAAGCGCGTGTGCTGCATCACCTGCGATCAGTGGAAACGTGAACACAGACAGGATCTGCGGATCGGCAAACGTAAGCTTTGCAGACTGTATTTCGCCATCGACACGTACGAGTGGGTCTCCACCACCTTGAATACGCACGAAATTCTCAACATCGGCAAGATCGTTTTTCATTGCGGGACCTATTGGTGTGGCCGAAGATGGCTCAGCACCTTCACGTCCTGTAAACTTCCACCAGTTATAGACTCTGTATATATTGGGTCCGTGAACATGAAAACGATCATAGCTAAACTCATTAACGGCATACAGCAGAAATAAACTGAAGCAGGCCAATCCCACCGATAGTCCGACCACGTTGATAAATGTTGAGATTTTTTGGCGTTCGAGGGTGCGAAGGGCAATCGTGATGTAGTGTTTGATCATTGTATTTACCGTGAAAGGATATGCATTACGCAATAAAGTTGCCAAAATAGAAAATGGAATTTTGACATTGATTCGCCACAAAATATCGACCATCATTCCGGACGCGGACGTTCTTGTTCGAAAATAGACAGTTATGACCCACTCATTGATCCGGTTCTCCGAGTTTTTGGGAACCTGTCAATTCTGTAGTTTAATATGAACCTAGTTTGATAAGATGGGGGGATAAAGAGGTTCGATATGGCGACCCTCCGGTCTACAACTGCTAAATAGATTGAAACGGCCATAATTTCAAGCTTTTCTGATTCGATTTTTTTTCTTCAGACGGTTAGTCGAAGGAAGTAGGCTCATTCTTTAAAAATGCTCTTCGCAGCTAAAGTCCAAGATCTAAAGTATCTAAAGTTTAAAATTAACAGCGTCCCGGTTAATTTTAGAAATTGAAAGTATTCGTTGTTATTTGGTTGCATTGACATTTTTTTATCGATAATTAAAAGGAGGCCCCATTAGACAGACTCAATCTTCGCGGCAAGAAATTAGTTTTTCTTCGTTCATAGCGTGAACTGCTTCGGAAGCCGCTATGCAGCTCCCAGGCCGCGGCCTCGCATACCTGTTCCGCACTGTGCCCTATCCGCGCATGCCACTGCCAGGCCAAAGATAGGCCAATGTGCTACACCGGTATGCTGAAATTGAAATCCAGTTTCAAAAAGTCCTATGTATTCTAATCAAAGAGGTTTCTCCAAATAGATTTCCGAGCGATGGGACCTCCATGAAAAGAGTAGTCCTTTCAGGCATGAGGGTATTTAGAGGGATGGAATTTCTCAGAGTTCCAACTGTCACGTTATTTATCCGGACAGTAGTAGTTTAAAATCTAAAGTTTAGAGTTGTTCTTTCCAGTCCGATACCATCACTTCTTCTCCCAGTTTTAGGTTCTTCAGTGTTCAAATATATTTGCGTGTTGTAAATTGGAAATAGGGTTGTACGAAGTGTAATTTTTTAAGGATAGTAAAACCACCTACGTCTTTTTCTCATCAATCCTTTTGCAGAACACCTTCCGTTAATTTCTAACGGATCTGTGAAAGTGTTTTCTCTCCTTAGTTAATCAATACTACATCCGAATTTTTTCTTGATAATCTGTAACCAATTCAATAGAACGGAGTTTGCCATTAGCCGTACAGTGAACAAGGCGGCTTTTCTTATGATTGGAAACTATTTCAAAATTGGCTGGAGGAACCTTGCCAGAAGTTCTGGTTACTCGTTCATCAATATTGGTGGGTTAGCAGTTGGAATGGCTGTCGCCATCCTGATTGCTTTGTGGGTCCATGATGAGGTCACTTTTAACAAGAATTTCAGCAATCACAAAAGGATAGCGCGGGTTATGGTCAGAGGTGAGAACACGAGTGGTCCTTTTGTGCTGAGGTCAACCTCCCCGCCATTTGCAAATGAGATCAGGCAATTATACGGCACTGATTTTAAACATGTGCTTATGTCATCCAGAGCTACGGAGGAGGTTTTTGCGTTCGGTGACCAGGTTATTTCAAAAACCGGCTATTATTTCGAGCCTGGAGCTGCTGATATGTTTTCGTTAAAAATGCTGAAAGGCTCGCACGAAGGGCTTTCGAGCAAAGAGGGGATTTTGCTCTCAGCGTCAACCGCTAAATCACTTTTTAAAGACAATGATCCCATCAACCAATCTATAAAATTGAACAACATCACCGTAACGGTGAACGGTGTGTACGAAGACATGCCGGAAAATTGTGATTTCCGCGACATGGGTTTTATTGCAAATTGGGATTTATATGTTTCTAATAACGCCTGGATAAGGCAAGATGATTGGCGTCAAAATGGGTTTTTTACATTCGTTCAGCTTGCAGAACATACTGATTTCGAATCCGCTTCGAACAAAATAAAAGATATCCGATTAAACCATGCGACTCCGGAAGATACGGTATTCAAATTTGCAGTTTTCCTTCACCCCATGGACAAATGGCGATTATATTCAGACCTTGAGCATGGGGGCGGGCGAATTTCAATTGTGAGACTGTATGCTGTCATGGGCATTTTCGTGCTGTTGTTAGCGTGTATTAACTGCATGAACCTTTCAACTGCCCGATCTGAAAAACGTGCGAAGGAGGTGGGAATTCGTAAATCAATGGGTTCCTTCAGGTCACAGCTGATTTACCAGTTCTTTACTGAGTCGTTGCTGGTTGTAACCATAGCGTTTTTGATATCACTTCTACTAGTCAAGCTTTTACTTCCCTCCTTTAATGAAATAGCTGAGAAGAATATTGATCTGTTATGGACTTACGGAAAGTTCTGGTTGGCGGCTATAGTTTTCATGCTGTTAACCGCAGTTGTTTCGGCAAGCTATCCTGCACTTTACCTTTCGTCCTTCCAACCTATTAGAGTGCTGAAGGGTACTTTCCGTTCTCAGGGTCGTTCCGCTACGTTGCCAAGGAAACTTTTAGTTATCCTGCAATTCACAGTGTCCATTTCTTTAGTTGTTGGTGTAATCGTAGTCAATAGGCAGGTGCAATATGCCAGGGACAGACCAGTTGGTTACAATAAGGACAGGTTAATCTCAGTGAAGGCTTCTGATGCGGAAATTCACAACCACATAGATGCGATCCGCAATGAATTGATTAAATCTGGTTATGTGACTGCGGTAGCAGAATCTCTTAATCCCGTTACAACGGTAGCCTTTGTAATGAATGGTTTTGACTGGAACGATGCTGGTCCTGATTTGCAATCAGGGTTTCCAACAGTATGGGTCTCACATCAATACGGAAAAACAGTGGGATGGAAATTTATTGAAGGGCGTGATTTCTCTGAAGATTTCGCCAGTGACACCGCAGCAATTATTCTGAATGAAACCGCTGTAAAATATATGGGTCTGGAAGATCCGATCGGCAAAACGATACAATGGACGATCTTTGACCAGACGAGAGCGCTCACAATCATCGGAGTAATTGAAGACATGTTAATGGAATCACCTTACTATGCCGTTCGAAAAACAATCTATATGCTCGATACAGGTCCTGGCAACGTTGCAAATGTACGGATCAGTCCAGTCGTTGATATTCACAAGGCAATCACGAAAATTGAAAGTGTCTTTCGGAAATATAATTCTGCCAATCCTTTTGAGTATAGTTTCGTAGATGATGAATTTGATCGCAAGTTTGGTGAAGAGGAAACGACCCGGAAACTTGCATCCATCTTTGCCGGGCTTGCCGTCTTCATAAGCTGTCTTGGCATGTTCGGGCTGGCTTCGTTTGTTGCTGAACAGAGGACGAAAGAAATAGGCATAAGGAAGGTCCTTGGCGCCTCCGCTATCCGACTTTGGAGAATGTTATCAAAGGATTTTGTTATTCTGGTAACATTTTCAATATCAATTTCCATTCCTCTTTCATGGTACTTCATGAATCATTGGCTTGAACAATTTGAGTACAGGACCGAAATAACATGGTCGATTTTCATGATTGCTGGCGCTGGCTCGCTTTTCATAACGTTGTCTACCGTAAGCTTCCAATCCATTAAAGCTTCATTGGCGAATCCGGTTAAGAGTTTAAGGTCCGAATGAAAAACAATTGGGGCACTTTCTAACAAATTCTAAAGAAAATCAGTGAGCTAGTTTCCCTTACCAGACTACGAAGCGACGGCACTGCAGCAGCATTGAATGAGTGTTCAAATATCTTAATTCGGATTGGAGGGTATACCCGATTTTTGTCGGTATCAAGATGTGCATTGGGGATTTATTTAGAATCCCTGTTGAAGTTTTTCTTTGCTGCAATCGTTTTAATTCCTGGATATCCATGCTAGTATTGGTAGTAATTTCGATATCCATGCTAGTATTGGTAGTAATTTCAAAACGCCAGAACAGTTTTTAATACTGTCTTCTGGCACCCTGACCTCGTCGTCTGGGCGCTACCGAATGTGCTTTATCTGTAGTTGTATTGCGGGCCCTTGCAGTCGCACGATACCGCAACATAAGAGCAAGAGTTAAAAATCTGCAAACATCCAGGGCGAAGGTATCGAAATAACATTTTTTATATTTTTTTCGTACTTTTACAACATGAAATCAATACGGAACCATTTTTTATCCAGGATTATTGCTTTGATAGCAGGTCTTGCGTTCCTGAATATGAGTTTCATCCTGGCAGAAGTAACATTTTTTGATTTTGGTAAAAGCGAAGTAGCAAAAAACATTGTAAAGCTGCTTCAGAATACCGGCGCGGAGGAGGAAAGAGATGGTGAATCATCGAGCGAAAGCTCGGCCAAAGAATCTCTGGCAGCACAACAGGTTCAGATTCACAGTATTTCTTCATTCGTCATTTCAATTCAATTAAATCGCAACCTGGTGAATCACTATCGCCACGCAAATCACTCCCTTAATTTCTCACCGCCTCCTGATAGTCAGCTTTCCTGACAGGAACTCATTTAATTCTAAACCTTGTAATTGTAAAGCTGCTTGTAGCGTTTGTTACAGAGGGTTACACGAGGGATCATGATTCATTTTATGCTCTTTAACTGTAATTTATTCCCGCATCTGAAAATTAATACCCAATCTCATAACCTCGATTTAAATGGAAAAATCATATAAACGTTTACTGGATAACAATAGTGCATGGGCAACATTGAAAAAGAACAATGACCCTGACTTTTTTGAAGAACTGGCCCAGGTTCAGAACCCGGAATATTTGTGGATTGGCTGTTCTGATAGCCGAGTTCCTCCTAACGAGATAACAGCAACAAAGCCCGGCGAAGTCTTCGTGCACAGGAACATTGCCAATATGGTCATTCATACTGATATGAGCCTACTAAGCGTTTTGTCATACGCTGTCGATATATTGAAAGTCAAGCATATTATTGTCTGTGGACATTATGGATGCGGAGGGGTTCTTGCAGCCATGGGCAATAAGCAGTTTGGTCTCATAGATAATTGGTTGAGACATATTAAAGATGTTTACAGATATCATCACGTAGAGCTGGATTCGATTTCAGATCCTGAGCAACGGGCGAATAGATTTATAGAACTAAATGTAATGGAACAGGTGCTTGATTTGGGTAAAACTTATATCGTTCAAAATGCATGGAAAAGAAATCAACCACTGCATATTCACGGATGGGTGTATGGGTTAAAGGACGGGTTAATAAAGGATCTTAATGTAACATTCAGATGCCCTAAAGATCTGCACTCGGTCTACCGACTGGCGGATGCAAGCTGATTTGAAATTGGACGACTTTTGGAATTCGTATTGTGAATTTGTCAGCACGGTTTTACGTTCATGGCAAAAGAATGCTTTTCACGTCAGAAAAAACTGACAACACTGCCTGCTTTCGTTTTCGTGTTGATCGTCAGATTCACGTGAAATTCACAAGCCACGAAAAACTGCGGACGCTAATTCTGTCCCCCCTCACGACCGCCCGGACGCGTCCGATATAAAAAATATAAAACGAAAAACGACCTTTCGCTGTCACCTTTATCGGATGGTTAAATCTCGTACGGTGATATCAATTAACAAATCTTGACTTTACAAATGCGCTCTCGAAAGACAATAGTGAATAGAGGTAAAATTGCTGAAATGGGGTGTTCCGGTTGGCAATACTCGTTCCATTATTGTGGCTCAGCACAAAACAAGCGATTGCGTTATGATATTCAAATCGGCCGTTACAACAGTCACGCCGCACCAGTAAATAAAATATACGAAATTATACAGGGTTTTCTGGAAAAACATCGGATAATTAGCCGTTAATTTACAATACGAAACCAGCGCATATGAGCGGTTTGTGTTATCTACGGAGCAAATTTCTCAAAACCAGGGTCGTACTGGCTTTTGATTCACTTTCAATTTGTGAATCCGGCTTCGACCTTCTCTTGTCCGAAAGCTTCAAGAAAACCATAGAGCACTTTCCGTCCCTTTATCTCCCTACTACTTCACGCTCCGGGAATCATCTGATTAGAAGTCCGTTTAAAAGGAATACATCAACAATTAATCAGACATAGCATGAGAGACTTTCTGAGAAGACGTTTTTTGGAGACTTCAATATTTGTAGCGGCCATCGTGATTGCCATTATATTGTACATAATATTTTGGCGGTGATGTTTATGACCGATCAGAGAAGTGCAAATATCATGAAGAAAATCACTCCGCCTGTATCTTCACTGTATTGATGATCTGTTGGAACAGTTCCTCCTGTCGCTTTGCCGAGTTCTGTTCATAGATCATACAAATAATATAAAACACGGATTCTTTTTTTATGACAATCAAGCGTGATTTTCTAGGGGTTTCCATGAAAATACCGTCAAACGTTAGCTCGAAAGCACCAAAGCCTTGTAACTTGGTCATTCTCGAGGAAGTGAATTTGGCCTGTGGAAATGAACTTTCGAACACCCTTGCCAATGCAACTATCGGACCCCTGAAGCCTGTTGTTACGCTTATCGACCGTAATCATCTCATGAAACGTATCGGTGCTGCTCTCCAGTTCAGAAAAAAACCAACAAGCACTCCTCCCACAGAGTCTGCAAACCATTTGGGGGGATAGGAGATTTCAAAGTCGTCACGTTTCCATACAGTCCACTTTGTTGCTGAAATAGGTAATTCCGGGCGATCGTTCACTGAGAGCAGCGAGTCTGGCAATCTGGGAGGGAGATCAGCAGTCTGTGCTTCTGCAGGATCGCTGATCGTAATAAATAGGGCCATGAAGAGCGTTAATTTTGCAGAGGCCATTGAGGTCATAGATTTGCGATTTCAAAAAAAGGGGTAACCTAAAAATTATTGATAAATTCCTAATTACCCGTTGCGACCCGTTGCGGATAACTCAATCGTTACAGCAATGCTTCAATACGTCTTTTTTGATTTTTCAAATACTTTGACGTTTTCTCCTACCCTGCTTTCAAGTCACTGAGTTTTTTCATTAAAGGGGATCGCGTATCGGATGCAGCTTGCCTAAAAAAAGGTCCTGTTAAAAACATAACAGGACCTTTCTTAATATCAGAATCCTCAGGCAGTCCAACTGCCCTGCTCATCGATATTTCCCTGCTCATCGTAGGATTTCCAGGTGCCGTTGCCGTTGGCATCCCAGGTCATTTCATATGTTTTAACATGTCCGAAATAATAAGTAACACTGCCAGCTTTCGTCTTCGTGTTGATTGTCAAATTCAAATGAAGCTCAAAGAGGTCACTGTTCATCTCGAAAGTAAAAATATCGCCAGTGCGCTCCCATGTATACGACGCGAGAATCCCGGATGGGTCGTCTCCGAGGAGTTCCCAAACATCGTAGACCTTCATAAATCCACTACTCTTGTCTTTCTTTTCCTCGGCATGAACATACTTCAGCCACTCAGTGGCTGTTGAAGCTTTGAAGAAAACTTCCCAGGTGTAATGATCGGATTCGTCGCTGACCTGAAACGCTACGCTGTATCCGGATTGCGTATCATTCCATGTGTAAACCAGGTACTCTCCTGTCGTGCCGGAAGAACGTCCGTTTGAAGCGGTGATTTTGGTTGTACCCTTAACTGCTCCCTCCGGAGCTTTAAAATAGGTAGTGTATGCGCCAATGCCATTCACGGATTGGATCCAGGCAGAAGCCATCTGGGCATAGGGATCGGAAGAGCTCGTCATTGCGGTGGGAGGGGTTACCACAACCGTGCTTTCTGCGATGCTTGGCGAGGCAGACTCCAGATTTGGTTTTGCGTCGTCATCTTTCGAACATGATAGAGCAAAAATCACAAGAGTCAATAAAAGTAATTTGGGGTTTTTCATCAGTGAATAATTTGGTTTAAATAAATATGAGATTTGTTTACAATAAATTAATGCGCATGAATAATTGGGCTGGACGAATGTCTCCGATAACCGGATTATCCCGAAAAGCTAAGATAAAAATAGCAGAACCTAATCGAGACCAATTTTCGGAATGTGTAAGGAAAACGGTTTTAATCTCACCCTCTGTAAAAAATTCCAATAAAATATGAGGGGTATGCTTTTAAATACCACCATCGATTCACGCCGTGCTCAAAAGGCAGGATAAAAAAGCTTGTAAGATCCTTAATGACTATTCAAAAAAAACACTAATGGGATTAAGTTATCAGGTAGATAAACGCCTTCAGCGAGCATTGGTGCTTTTCTCAATCTCCCCTTATTACAACTCGCTTTACAATTTGCCCGCAGTAATCCCAATTAACAGATCCGATTGCTGGCCCCAACCAGCCCAACAAAACGCACCATGTCATACAGATGAATAAGTCTTACGTTTACCTGTCGTTTCGTTTACGATTCTGAATTCAAAAAAAGGCGCTTTCACTTTGGAGCCTGATTCACCAGGATCCAGAACAAGCCCAACTCAGCAACAGCTTTGGAAAAGTTATCGAAGCCAACGGGTTTCACCACATAGGCATTTACCCCAAGGCTATAGCTTTTGATGATGTCCTGCTCCTGGCGCGAAGAAGTCATCACTACCACCGGGATCAACCTGGTCCGTTCATCGCCGCGGATGGCACGGAGCACTTCGAGGCCGTCAACCTTCGGCATTTTCAGATCGAGCAATATCACTTTGGGTTTATCTTCGATCTTTCTTTCAGAATATTTCCCGCGGACAAATACGAAATCGAGTGCTTCGGCCCCATCGGACAAATGGATCAGGTTATTGGCGAGGTTGTTTTTTTTCAGTTCGCGAATGATCAGCCCGGCATCATCCGGGTTGTCTTCGACCAATAATACATCTACATCATGAATGGAAGGCGACATACAAATTTGAATTTTTAGGTTTTATTAATTTGGTAAAGAAAAATAGAACGTGGCTCCTGCATCAACTTTTCCTTCAGCCCACACTTTGCCACCGTGTTTGATAATGATCCTGTGCACAAGCGCGAGCCCGACGCCGGTCCCCTCGAACTCATTTCCCGTATGAAGCCGTTGAAAAACTCCAAACAGCTTATCGTAATATCTCATATCGAAACCTGCGCCGTTGTCTTTTACATAATATACGTTGCAGTTTTTTTCTTGGTAACCGCCAATCTCGATGATCGCCTTTTCTTTCTTCATCGAATATTTCAGTGCATTTGATACAAGGTTGGCCATCACCTGCCGCACCATGCTGCTATCGCCCTGCGCTTCGGAAAGGGAATTGATCTTGATTTCGATATTGTCCCGGTCCCGGGGCCTCAATTCATCTACCACCCTGCGGCTGATGGCGTTCATGTCGAGCGTGACTTTTGCAACATTCTGCTTTCCGAGACGCGAAAAAGCAAGCAGGTCATCGATCAACTGCCCCATTCGCTGGGCGTTCCTCATGATGACGCTCAAAATTCTTCTCCCTTCATCATCCAGTTTTGACCCATAGTCTTCGATCAGCACGCGCGAGTATCCGTCGAGGGATCGGAGCGGCGCACGGAGGTCATGTGATACGGAATATGAGAATGATTCAAGTTCATTGTTTGCTGCCTCGAGCTCGCGTGTTCGTTCTTTAATTCGTTGTTCGAGGTCCATGTTGAACAATTGTATTTGCTGGTTCTGCTGTTCAATTTGTCCGAGCATGTGGTTGAACGCATCGGTAAGCACGCCGAGCTCATCGGCCCCAAGTTTTGGCGCCCGCACAGAATAATCGTTGCGATTGGAGATACCTCTGGCGGTTTCGGCAAGGTCCAAAATCGGTTTTGAAATTCGCCGCTGCAGACTTTTGGAAAGAAAATACGCGACGAGCGACGAAATGGCGATCACCAGCAAGGCTATATTGCCATAGGAGCGGAACCGCTCATAGATTGCACCCAAATCGGATTTGATATACAGGGTTCCGAGCCTGATCTCACCCTGAACAACCGGCTGAAATCCCACCAGGTGCGACTCCTCAAAGCGGTAGCTTTCATTCAGGTCGGGTCTGGGAAACGCTTCGGGTGCGTAGTGATCCGGGTAGAAAGAAAAAAGATTCCCTTCTTTATCGTATAAACACGCTGCAACAATGTGCGATTCCGCTTTCAGGGCCGACAATATTTCCTGTGCATCCTCGGAACTATTGAACGCAAGGGCGGCGGTACTATTTGATGCTATGATCTTGCCAAGGACAGAAAGCTGTTTTACGGTAACATCGCGAAAAGTAAAATATTCATACGCAAAATAAGCTGAGCACGTCACAAGCAGAACTGCTCCGCAGGTAAGCAATATTACCCGCATAAGCTTGCGCTGAATGGGAATGTCCTTCAGTAACATGATCAATCATTTTCAGATGAAACGATTTCCGCAACTCTCAGCAGTTTGGAGCTTACTTCAAGTTCGGCGTTTTTGGCTGCATCTACATTTATCCGTATACGTATTTTGTTACTTTCTTTAAAAAACCCAACAATGCCTCCCTGTTTCGTAAAGTTAGCTGCGTCCCCGACAGTCAGGACGCTCGAGACTTTTAAATGGTTGAGAACTCCCTTCAGCTGATCGCCCTTTGTTGGATTAATGAAAAGGATGTGGCATTCTCCCGCCTCACTCACGTGCTGGAATCGTTTTACTACAAAAGGATGACCGTTGATCTTTTCGCCGCGCACAGTTTCGTCAAGATAGGTGCCGAACGGATCCTTGCCAAGAACACCGATGACAAAGGGCGCATCGACAGAAGTAAACGCCTCCGGCGGCCAATCAACGAACTGGGCAAAATTGAAAAGGAAAACAGCCTTGACCTGGTATTCTTTGGATGGCGCAGTTTGACCAAAACAAAACGATGCTGCACCGAAAAACGCGGTTAACAGGATGAGGCGGCGGACAATGATTATTTTTGCCATCTCCAGGTCAATTTTCCGTAAATGGTACGGGGTATCAATGAACTACCGGTTTCCTTATGTTTATCTTCCAGGAGATTCTGACCGACAAGTGAAAGCTCAATGAACCCCATCGTCCACGCAATGCGCGCGTCAAAAGTAAAGTAGGATGGTACCCCGCGAACTGATGTTGAGACTGGCGGCAGTGATTCAACAAACCTGCAGACCACGTCGAATTGAAATGCCTTCACGTCGAGCATGGACTGGAGCATCATCTGATTTTCAGGATCAACACCCTCAAAATCCTCGCTCAGGGGATGAATCTTCGCATGCCTATGCCAAATATTCTTTTGAAAGAAAGTATAACCTGCTCTTAACCGCCAGTTGTCTAACGGCTGAAAAGCACCTGAAAATTCCAGGCCCCACGATTCCGCGCGTTGGGAATTGGCCAGAATCACCGGGGGCGAAGGACTTTCGGCGGAATCAAGACTGCGGAGTTCGTCATATTTATTGAAAAAAGTCGCTAACGATATGGATACACGCTCAAGGGGCTGCACGCGATATCCCGCTTCGAAAGCGGTTACTTTTTCAGAGTCAAATCTTTTTTCAGAGGCCGTGATGTCCGAGTCAAAACGTGTGGGAATGCGTACGGCGCGCGATGCTGCCGCCCACACTGTCTGTTTCCTGTCAGGCATCCATGCGATCCTGGCGCTTGGCTGAATCTCAAAACCCGAAAAAATATTGTCAAGGAATTTACTTCCGATGGTCAGCCTCATTTTTTCACCCAGGGCAATTTCATCCTGAATAAAACCGCTGTACAGGGCCATACCACGGCTCAGCGGATTCAGGCCTCGCGGCAATTTGTCGCGTTGAAATCTATATGCACCGCCAACGAGCAGGCTGTGCCTCCGACGGGCAGGAAACCGGTACTGAAGGTCCACGTCATAGGTATAGAGCTGATAAAAGGAACGATTGACGGCTCTGGGCGATTTCCTCCAGGTTCGATCAAAAAAAACCTGCGCAACCAGGCTGGATTCTTCCGTAAATGCATGGCTGTACTTCGCTATCAGGTTTTGGCCATCCGTATCCGCACGTCTCACTGAATCGTTGAGTGTTCCGCTATAAACGTCTCCCTGTATCGTAAGGATGTCCGAGGACGAGGGAAGATAATCCATGCGAAATCCGCCCTGGTTCATATTCCATTGGTCCTTGGCACTTTTTTCATTGGCCAGCACGGTATGCCTTTGATCGAACCGCTGGCCATATACCCTGAAAAACAAATTCTTTGCCGCCTGAAATCCATACCTGATTTGCGCATGATCATCAAGAAAAGATCCCTGTGTTGCCGAAGCAAAAATGCCCTGCGTTTCCTTTGCACTTTTACTTATTATGTTGATAACGCCGTTGACTGCATTGGCGCCCCAAATCGTTCCGCCTGGACCACTCACCACCTCGATGCGTTGCAAGTCCTCCAAAAGCACATTCTGCACATCCCAATACACGCCACCCAAAAGCGGATTGTATATACTGCGGCCATCAATCATCACGAGCAATTTATTCGCAAGAACACCGCCGGCTGATGGAAGGCCGTTAAAACCTCTCGCCGTGATGGCCCAATCGTGCGAATTCGCCTGCGAGACCTGCAAATTCGATGCGAGTCGCAATGCTTCCGGCAGCCTCGTTGCCGCTGAACGCTGAATTTCCCTGGCTGTAATAACCTGGACCGCAGAGGCAACCTCTGCCAGCTTTTCCGGACGCATCGTGATTGATGTGACCTCTACATCCATTAATTCTTCAACGCTGAGTTTTTTCAACGTACCTGGTGGCGTAACCTCCTCCTGAACTTGAGCAACGACCGGTTGCGCCAAAACAAGCGCGGTTAACAGGGGCAGCCCCCGCATGACCGATAAGAGGTGCGTTTTCCCAAAAAAGAATTTTCCGATTTCTCCAAATAATGAACGATCCATTCGGAATGGGATATATTAAAGAAGCGAATATCCGCTCTCCTTATCAACAGAAAAGCCCAAACACTGTTATTTCATGAACCAACAGCGATGGGCACCCTATCAATGTACGTGATTTTTTGGAAATTACCAATGCCCCGGTGTTATTTAACCGGTATATATCGAAGACTAACGCTCGGGCTATGCGGAATTTTCCGTGTCCAAATTTTTCTGGCGATTCACCTCATAATCGTCACCCATCCGCGATACTGTTGTTTTGTTTCAGGTATCTTCAGCAAATAAAAATACGTACCTCCTGATAATTCCTCCGCATCCCAGGTGCCATCGTAATCTGTCCGGTGGTACACGATCTCCCCATACCTGTTATAGACAAGGATCTCGTTAGCGCCATACAAATGAATATTCCTGATCGCAAAGGAATCATTCAAGCCATCACCATTCGGTGTAAAAATGTTGGGAATAAAGATCGGATGATCAAAATGAACGAACACGGAATTAGAATATGCCACATTACCTTCCGCGCTTATGATCTTCAATAAAAAAGTATGATCAAAACCGTCGGACCCGTCGACATGCGCACTGGCTGCTTCCCAACTCAGCGTGGACAAAAGCCGAAAACTCCCTTCATCATCTTTTTTTCGCATCAACTCAATTCTGAGCGGGGAGAAATTTGCTTCGTTGTAAGGATTCCACGAAAGCTCCACAACATTATTTTGCCGGAGCATCGCTGATAGTCGGACAGTATTGTGAGTTTCGGAACTGATCAAATCACCGCACCGATCCGTGAGCAAAACATGATATTCGTAAATCAGTGAATCAGGGTACGGAAGCGGATCTGCGAGGTGAACTTGGGATAGAGGGGAGTTGACTTCCACGACCGCACGCCAGGGCTCCATACCGGCGGGTTTCCGCAATAACTCCACTGAAATACCAGCATCCGGCGCGCCCGGCACTATCGAGGATTCAATCCGGGCCTGATCCTCGTTTTCGGGATCAATGCTTACAAGGTCCAGTACGATCCGCAGTGAATCGTTGGAAACTTTCACTTCCAACGTGTCGGACGTACCGAAGCAAACCGTGTCCCGGGTAACGCTCGTTTCCGTCACCCACACTCCGTGCGATCCCAACCCCGCCCAGTTGATATTCACAACGTGGGTACCATTGCCCAAGACAATATCTCCTCCCGATATCTCCCAATGATAATCAGACCCCGTAGCTTTCGTAACGAAGTATGTATTTGCATTCCTTGCATTGAAACAAACCGTGTCCAGTCCGTTGGGCATCTCGGTTTCCAATACTGGATTAATTCTCACCGGAAAAAGCATTTTCGTGGGGCATTGGTAATCATTGACCACAGTGGCGATCACGAAAGCATCATCATTCGTTGACCCCCAGTCTACTTCGACGCTGTCGGTTGTTTGTCCTGTCACGATCACGCCGCCCGACACTTCCCACAGATACGATACGGCTGTTGCGGATTCGACTGTGTAATCCACCTCTTCTACCGCAGGGCACACAGATTTTGGTCCGATGACCGAAGCTTCCGGTCGCGGCAATGACGTCACCGACACTTCATCGTAACTGAAGCAATACTGGTCGCGTGCGGTTAATGTGTAGATCTTCTCCGCTGGTTCTCCGACATTCCCTGTATTACGGAATATTGGACGGGGATCCGTAGGGTCATCCAGGTATTCGGCCGGCGACCAGACATAGGACACACGATCCTGATAGACTCCCCCGAGACGCGCAGTATCATTCGCGCAAACCTCAATGTCGGTTCCTGCATTTGCTTTCACGGCGTCGGAATAGAAATACTGGTTGGGATATTCCGGCAAATAACGGGTTTGCAAAGTATTCTCGAATTCAAACGGGTCGGAAAAGCTAAATCCACAACCGGGACCTCTCACATCAGGATTCGCAATGAAGCCAATCCTGGAATCATAGCTCATGAAATAGATCCTCTTGTCGGGCGCTAACTGGGCAGACAGCACCTGGTTATGAAACGTGGAAGTGTAAAGGACAGGCAACGCTGGCGAGCGCAGGTCGATCTGCCGGAGATTGGTCCATGTCGTTGAGTCGCGGAACAGATATAGCATCGAGCCGTCGGGTGAAAACTCAGCACGGCCGCCTAGTCCGTCCGGTATAGCCTTATAATGCGATATTACGCCCGTCACCGGATTAAAATCAGCCAGGTATGCAGCGCGTGGTGACGCTGAAAAAGAAAAGTACAGTCTGTCGCCGGATGGAGCAATTTTCAGCGAATGCGAATAGCCATGTTTTTCCAACGGGAATGCCAGCGGTTCATGGATACCCGTGCTGTCGATGCTGAATACGAGGAATTTTTCGCGCCCCAGCGAGTCATCCAATACAGAACCTATCAGCCAGAAATCTCCCGAACAATTGGAGGAAATCGTATAATTTCCGCCATAACCTCCGTCACCATAGTATAGTACTTTTCGTTTTTCAATTACTTCACCTTTGCCGGCGTCTTTGCTCATATCTGCAATGGAATAAAACATGGCAATCTCGTCGGTTCCGGATGGCGTGTTGCGGTACACGCCACTCGTGAATATGTAAAACAAACTGTCGGAGCCGGGTTTTGGAATGATTGATGAAGGGCGCACCGACCACCCTTCGAGTGTTAGCGCATTTGCGATCATTTCGTGATTACCGTTCCAGAGGCGCTGCCCATCCGTGTAAAGAACGAGCTTTCCGTTCTCGTCTGAATATGTACCATAAGCATATGGGGACCCTGAGGGCGCGTTGTTGAGTTTTTCCGCAGATGCGCCCGTGAAATCAACCCCATTACTGTTCCCCAAAAACCAGAATGCCGCCTGTTTCTGTCCGGATAAGCAAAGCGGCAGATAGAATGCAAGACAGAAAATCAGGTGCCTTTTCATTTCGAATGGGGCAACATTGAAGGGGCAAACAATTTAACAAAATATCCGCTCCGAATAAAAGCGAATATTTCCGATTTTCTCTCGGACCTCGTCGCCTGGATTAGCTCAGGCCCTTGTAGGATTCTTCTTCCTCCCACTGCGGATTTTCTGAAGGAACATAGTTCGGAAAGATCGATAAGTGCTTGTGCTTTACTTCCTCCAATAACACTTCCCTCAGCTCGTCGAGATTTTCGCGTTTTGTTGCCGAGATAAAAACGATCTTTTGGTACCCTTTTTCGCGGTAAGAGCCCTTCATTTCGTTCAGGTTAACTTCGGGATGCTGCGCTTTGAAAGCATCGATCTTATTGAGAACAAGAATGGTAGGAATTCCGCTGGCACCGATCTCTCCCAGCGTCTGGCTAACCACCTCGATCTGGTTGTGATGAAACGGATGTGAAAGATCCACAACATGTAAAAGAATATCGGCTTCCTTAACTTCATCGAGTGTCGACTTGAATGATTCGATCAGGTGATGAGGCAGTTTTCGGATAAATCCAACCGTGTCGGAAAGCAGGAAAGGAATATTTCCGATGGAGACCTTGCGTACGGTGGAGTCGACGGTTGCAAAGAGTTTGTTTTCTGCGAGCAGGTCGCTCTTGGACAACAAATTCATCAGCGTAGATTTACCTACGTTGGTATATCCAACCAGGGCGACCCTTGCCAGATTGCTGCGCGACTTCCTTTGCGTAGCCCGCTGACGTTCAATTTTTTCAAGCCGGTCCTTTAATAAGGTGATTTGCTGACGGATGATTCGCCTGTCCGTTTCAATTTCTCGTTCACCCGCACCACCACGCGTTCCGGTGCCACCCCGTTGTCTTTCAAGGTGGGTCCACATCCTTGTAAGCCTTGGCAATAGGTACTGGTTCCTTGCCAGCTCCACCTGAGTCTTTGCCTGCGCTGTCTGGGCGCGGTGTAAAAAAATATCGAGTATCAGGAGACTGCGGTCATAGATCCGCACCTTGTAATCTTCATTTTCCTTTGGATTCAGGTCCCTTTCGATATTCCTTAATTGGGACGGCGAGAGGTCTTCATCAAAGATCACATTGGCGATTTTGCGCGAATGCACAAATTTTTTGATTTCCTCGAATTTGCCTTTGCCAACGAAGGTCCTCGAATCGGGTTGCGGCAGATTTTGAATAAACCGGTGAATTGTCTCAATTCCGGCGGTTTCCGCGAGAAAAGCGAGTTCGTCCAGATGCTCCTGCGTTTCATCAACACCCTTTGGACTTCCCAGGGCGACCAATACCGCTGAGTTTAAGTTTTCAGCCATTTACTTTTTGAAAAAGAACAGTATTAACGTATGAACTTGAGACTAGGTTTCCAAAAATTGGAAAGAATTCCTTAGTTTTGAGCTAAAGGACCCTTGAAATTAGCATTTTAACGACATATTCTACCATTTATCGAACAATGGAGAAGTGTTTGCCCTAACCTCAGGACACCTACTAGAGCCCGAATGAAGATTGCTATTGTGCTGAACACCTCCTGGAACATATTTAATTTCAGGATGAATTTTATCAGGACGCTCCTCAACGCTGGTCATGAAGTGCATACCATTGCGCCGGAGGACGATTACACGAAGTATCTGAAGCAAGCCGGATGCCACCATCACAGGGTGCGAATGGATAGCCGGGGTGCCAATCCGATCAAGGATTCGGCATTGATCTTCGAGTTGTTCTGGATCTACAGAAAGGTAAAGCCGGATATTATACTCCACTACACGATCAAGCCGAATATTTACGGAACGCTGGCAGCCTCTCTCCTGCGCATCCCGGTGATCAACAATGTTTGCGGTCTAGGCACCGTATTCCTGAAAGACAACCTGGTTTCAGCCGTTGCCGTCCTTTTGTACAAGATCAGTTTCCGGTTTGCAGGAAAGGTTTTCTTCCAGAATGAAGCTGACCTGAAATTATTTGTCAATCGAAAGCTTGTACAACCACAGTCGGTTGATCTCGTGCCCGGCTCGGGTATCGATCTGCGCAAGTTTGCGCCGCTTCCTTTTGCGCGCAACCGGCAGTTCACATTTCTGATGATCTCGCGTCTTATCACCGATAAAGGCGTGGTGGAGTATATCGACGCGATTCGAAAACTGAAATCAAATGGAATTGACGCAAAATTTCAGGTTCTTGGCGCAATGGATCCAAGGCACAAACGGGGTATTAAAACCGAAGTTATCAACCAGTGGATCAGGAGCGGCCTGATCGAATACCTGGGAACCACTGACAATGTCCGGGAATATATCGGTCAGGCTGACTGCATCGTACTGCCGTCGTACCGCGAAGGCACACCGAGAACGCTGCTGGAAGCAGCAAGCTCGTCAAAGCCGATTGTCGCAACCGATGTTCCCGGATGTAATCATGTGGTCAAACACAATTTTAACGGGCTGCTTTGCAGACTTAAAGATTCCGATGACCTCGCAGAGAAGATGAGTCAGATGGCCGATATGAGCGACGATACGCTGAAAGAGTTTGGCCGCAACGGAAGGATGAAAATGGAAGCCGAATACAGCGAATCTATTGTCATAAACAAGTATCTTGCCGCACTGAAAAACTATAAGAAGGCATCTTAATTTTTAGTCATGCAAGTCAAAGAAACCGGCATCGAAGGATTGGTCGAATTTATTCCGAACGTATTTCCCGATGATCGCGGATGGTTTTTTGAGTTCTACAAACAAGAAACGTTTAGAAAGCTCGGACTCCCGGAATCTTTTCCCCAGGAGAACATTTCATTTTCAAAAAAGGGAGTTATTCGCGGCCTGCATTTTCAACGGCCTCCCTATGCACAGGGAAAACTGGTAACCGTGATCAAAGGCAAAGTGCTCGATGTCGTTGTCGACCTGCGCGAAGCATCGCCAACTTTTGGCAAAGTCTACTATTGCGTACTCGACGGGGAAAAACATAATATGCTGATGGTGCCGGAAGGCTTCGCGCACGGATTCGCAGCTCTTGAAGAAAGTATCTTTCACTATAAATGCACGAACGTTTATAACAAGGCACACGAGGGCGGAATTGTCTGGAATGATCCCGATCTCAAGATTGAATGGCCGCTTGACAATCCGTCGGTTTCCGACAAAGATCAACATCTACCGACATTCCGGGAATTGCTGAGAAATTCAGTAATTTCACAAACATTAGGATAAACCTCAGAGCACATTGAGCTTACAAAAAATTTTCGGCTTTGGCCTGATTGTACTCTTTTTTTCGAGCTGTGCATCTTACAGGCAGAATATCATGTTCAAACTCCCAACGGGTGAAATGGAGAAAAAGGCAGAAGAAGTGGCGGGAAATTATCTGATACAAAAAAACGACCTGCTCACCCTGAACGTTTACACGAACCAGGGCGAAAAGATCGTCAACCCCGGACCGGAACCGGCTGATCAGCCGCAACCGGCCGAAACGCGTCAGCAATACCTGGTTGACCATGAGGGTTTCGTAAAATTTCCGCTGGTGCCGCAAATCAAGCTGGAAGGTTTCACTTTACGGCAGGCGGAGGACGCCCTGCAAACCGAATATGCGAAATTTTACGAGCAGCCGTTTGTGAGGCTGAATTACGCCAATAAACGTGTCGTTGTATTGGGCGCCCCCGGGGGGCAGGTCATACCGCTGGCAAATGAAAATATGCGGCTTACGGAAATTCTCGCACTGAGCAAAGGCGTGACGAGCGAGGCCAAAGCCAACAACATCCGTATTTTAAGGGGAAACACGGTGCTGGTTGCCGATCTATCGACCATTGACGGTTACCGGAACCAAAACTTCGTTATTCAACCTAATGATATTATTTATATCGAACCCATAAGAAGACCGTTGAGCGAGGCCGTGCGAGATTATGGACCTGTTGTCACCGTAGTTGCGAGCCTGGCGACAGTCCTCATTGTGATCCTTGGCGTAAATTAACATATTGGAATCATCTGACTACATAAAGACACCGCTTGAAACCGCCGAAACGCTTGACTTCAACAAGCTGCTGACGATCCTGCGCACGTACTGGATCTGGATTGTCCTGATCTTTATTGTCGTCAACTCCGCCGCGTACCTGTTCATACGCTATACGAAAAACGTATACCGCTCGGACTCAGAGATAAAGCTGGATGTGAAAAGGGATGCAACCGGATTCGGGATTAAAAACATTGTAGAAGATCCGGATGTGAACATTATCTCCGGCGAGATCGAATTGATACAGTCCAAACTGTTCCTCAACCGCGTTCTCGACAAATCCTCGTTTCAAATCAGCTTCGTCAGCGTTGGTCGCGTTTTGAACGACGAAATGTATAATAACCGACCTGTAAACATCACGCTTTATGCGGACAAGCATTCCTTTTATAACACGAAAATCGAATTCTCGGACGCGGGAGACAATCATTATAAATTGAATATTCCCGCTCGCAACATTTCTGCCGATGGAATCTACGGTGAAAAAGTTGTCGTCGGCGACCTTACGATGAAGCTCGATAAGAACGAATCGTTCATCCGCGGCGATGAGGTTGGGTATTATTTCATTATCAACAGCCGGGATGTGTTGCTCGACTACCTTAGAAACAACCTGATCGCGGAACCGCAGAATTATGACGCGAATACGATACGCGTTTCATTCAAGGACTACAACCCCTTCAAGGCGCAGGCAGTCCTTAACAAGATCGATTCCATCTACCTGCAGTATAGCTATGAACAGAAAAATCTTGCCAACAAACAAAAGATCGACTGGCTCAGCAATGAACTCAACCAGATAGAAAATCGGATGGAGGACTACGAGGATTATTTTGAAAACTTCACGCTGAAGAATAAAACCAATGACCTCGATGCAGACCTGGGAAGAACGATCCTGGCGATGAGCCGTCTCGACTCGCAGCGTTACGAACTCACCCGGCGGATCAGAGAGACCGAGCAGTTGGCCATCGGGATCGGGCAAGGCAATTTTATTGCACCTGTGTGGTTACGGACCATGTTGCCAGGCACCATCAACAATAACCTGGACAAACTTGCCGACCTGGAATTCGAACAGGAGAGATTAAAACTGTCGCATCACGAAGTCACGCTCACATTCAGACAAAAGCAAAAAGCTGTCGAATCCCTCCGCAAGACAACGATCGCCCAACTTTCGGATCTCAGAACAGATTGGAACCGCCGACTGGAAGAACTTACGACCAGGAAAAGATCATTGGAAAAAGAATTTGCCGCGTTTCCGGACAAAAATACAGAGTTCACGAAGAACCAGCGATTCTACAAGTTGTATGAAGAATTCTACCTGTCGCTGATGCAATCAAAATCACAGTTCGAAATTGCACAGGCAGGTACGACACCGGATTTCAAGATCCTTTCGCCGGCATCACTGGCACTCCGGCCGATCAGCCCGAACAGTGTGATGATTGCGGGCATTGGCCTGGTGTTAAGCTTCGTGGTCAATTTCCTGTTCATCGCGGTATTGTATCTGCTCAACAATAAGATCACGAACCTCGGCGAACTGGAAAAGGTCAAGTCGGCGCCCGTTCTCGGTGCAATCCCTGTGTCGAGGTCAGTTGCCGGCAACGGGCTACATGTATTGAACTATCCGCGCTCGATGGTAAGCGAGGCGATCCGGTCTTTGAGAACAAACCTGGATTTCTTCAACATCAAATCAAAGGAAAAGGTAATTGCTATTTCATCGACCGTTTCGGGCGAAGGTAAATCGTTCGTTGCCATGAACCTCGGCGCTGTTCTCGGGATGTCAAACAAAAGGGTCATTCTCATCGACCTGGATATGCGCAAATCAAAGATGGATCTGCTCGGCCAGTCGGTTGACCCTTCAAAGGGAATCAGCACCATACTGATCCGCAAACATGCGTGGGAAGATTGTGTTGTAAGCACTGCGCTTGAGAATCTGGATTTTATTCCGGCAGGACCGCATCCGCCCAATCCTTCCGAGCTGATGCTCAACAACGAGTTTGATGAACTGATCAATTCACTACGTGCGTCGTATGATTTTATCATCCTCGATACACCGCCGGTTGGCCTGGTCACCGACGGCATCATGGCCATGCGTCATGCCGATATTTCCATTTATGTTTTCCGGGCAAACTATTCGAAAAAGGATTTCCTCACCAACCTGCGCCGGATCATCAGCCTTAATAAGTTTTCGAATATCACAACAGTATTGAATGCCGTTCCGGGTTCCGGAAAAACATACGGGTATGGCTACTACGACGACACCGAATTGCCAAAGGATAAATTAAGGTCACTGCTCCAGGTTTAGTGTTTAATCTGTTCACCAGAAAGAAAACCAGTCCACCACCAACCCTCAGGGTTGACATCCACTCACATTTACTTCCCGGAATTGATGATGGAGTAAAAACGCCGGAACAGGCCGCGGAGATCATTCGGTATTTTCAATCGAAAGGCTACACAAAAATAATCACCACCCCTCATATTCTCCCCGATATTTACCGCAACACACCTGCCACCATATCGGCAGCCCACAAAATACTGGTGGACCATTTAAAGGAACAATCCATCCAGATGGAGATCGTGGCGGCGGCGGAGTACTACCTTGATGAAACGCTGCTGGCGTCTCTTGACCATACCGAGGAACTGCTAACCTTTTCGGGAAAATATCTCTTATTCGAAACCAATTTTATGAACGAGCCACTCAACATGAAGGAGTTCATTTTCAGAGCCACTTCGAAAGGGTACAAACTCGTTCTCGCGCATCCTGAACGTTATGCGTACCTCAATAATGACCTCCGCAAAATTCAGGATCTGATCGACCGCGGTGTTTTACTCCAGATCAACATGAGCTCGTTGATCGGTTATTACTCAAAGCCTGCGCAGTCTATGGCCTTCAGGATGATCGACCAGGGCTTTGTGCATTTCCTTGGCAGCGATTGTCACCACCTTGCCCAGGCCAAATTGTTCGAAGAGATATTCAAAGCCAAATACTTCCAAAAAGCACTAACTTTACCGCTTCTGAACAACATCATTTAATGATAGCAGTAACAGGCGCCAATGGCTTATTAGGCAGTTTTATTGTACGTCGCCTTATTCAGCAGCAAAAACCGTTCATTGCTATCAAGAGGCAAAACAGTGACACCTCCCTCCTCTCTGATGTCAGCGCACAAATCACATGGCGCACGGCAGACGTGCTGGACCCTGTTGCATTCGAAGAAGCGTTACAGGGCGTTACGACGGTCATTCATGCCGCCGCCGTGGTCTCCTTTAATCCCGCTCATGAAAAGAAGATCTACAACATCAACGTGCTCGGAACGAGAAATGTGGTGAATGCGTGTCTGTCGCAAAACATTGCGCGCCTTGTACACATCAGCTCGGTGGCTGCCCTTGGCCGCCAGAAAGGGCAGGAGCTGATCGACGAAAAAAATAAATGGACGGAAAGCTCGATCAACAGCCGGTACGCCGAATCGAAGTATTTCGCGGAGCTTGAAGTGTTCCGGGGACAGGAAGAAGGCTTGAAAACAGTTATCGTCAATCCGTCGGTGATCCTTGCGCCGGCCGACTGGTTGAAAAGCAGCGCGCAGCTGTTCAAATATGTCTGGGACGAAAAAAAATATTACATCGAGGCCAATCTGAATTATGTGGACGTGAGGGATGTGGTCGGCAGTGTGTTTCAATTGATGGAATCTTCGATTCAGGGACAACGATTTATTGTGAATGGCGGAGCGGTACGTTTCGCCGAGTTCTTCGCGCTGGTTGCCCGGAAACTTGGTAAAAAAGCGCCATCTATAAAACTGAGCTCCCGCACGCTCTACGCGGCCGCAATGGTGGAGACCATGCGGTCAAGAATACTGCGCAAAGAGCCCCTGCTCACGGTCGAAACTGCAAGGCTTGCGGATACCCGGTTCGTGTATAACAGCGGAAAACTGCGAAAAACCCTAAACTTTGAGTTTCAACCGATTGATTCCACAATCGATTGGTGTTGCACGCATTATTTGAATTTTATTGCTAAAAAATAGGTTTATTGACATAGTTTTGCCCGCATTTTTTAATTATTTTAGGAAAACCTTTTAGTCGATGTCGAGAGAATACAGAAAAAGAGAAGAGGAAAACGAGCTCATTAAACGATTTGAAGATCACCTCCGAAAGAAGAAAGCTGAATTTTTTGATCTTGATGCCTACGAAGAAATCATCGATTACTACATGTTCCGCGGCAAGTATAACCGCGCATTACAGGCGGTGAACCAGGCGATCAGCCAGTATCCTTTTTCAACCGAACTCATCACCGTAAAAGCACAGATCCTTACCAATCTCGAGGAATATGATCAGGCGCTTGATCTGCTCGAACAGGCGCACGCCCTGCAACCGAATGACCCCGAGATCTTTCTGACGAAGGGTTCTGTATATTCCCTGCAAGGCAATTTCAACGAAGCCATTGAAAATTATGAGCAGGCGCTGCTGTTTGCGGACGACAAAGATGAAGTCTATTACAACATCGGCCTTGCAAAACAAAGCATGGAAGATTACGAAGGCGCGATTGATTCGTACAAACAAGCGGTTGAGCTGAATATCAACCACGACGGTGCATTGTATGAACTCGCTTACTGCCTGGACGTTACCGGCCAGTTGGAAAGCAGTGTCGCCTATTACCAGAAATTCATTGACGAAGATCCTTACTCAGCCGCCGCATGGTATAATCTCGGCATTGTTTACAATAAGCTCGAGCGTTACGAGGAAGCGCTTGGTGCTTACGACTACGCTATCACCATTGACGAAAATTTTGCTTCGGCATTTTTCAACATGGGCAACACTTACATGAACCTGCAACAGTACACCAAAGCGCTTGATTCATTTAAAAAGACTGTTGAGATCGAGGGGCCGAGTCCGGAAGTTTATTGCTGTATCGGGGCGGCCTATGAAAGTCTCGAGCAATATGAATTGGGCCTGAAGTATTTTCAGAAGGCCTCAAAGCTCGATACGCTTTACGATGAAGCCTGGTACGGTGCCGGCGCATGTCTTGAAAAAATGGAGAAATGGCATCAGGCGCTGCATTTCTATAATAAAGCGTTGAAACTCAATACAGAAAACGCGGAATACTGGAAATCTGTGGCTCATGCCGAATTTAAGATTGGAAATACAATTTCCAGCCTCGATGCATATGAAGAAGCCAGCAAGCTTGATCCTACCGATAAGGAAATCTGGCTGAATTGGTCTTTTATTTACTACGAGCAAGGCGATTATACAAAAGCAACCGATATTCTTTTACAGGGGTTTGAGACCAATCCTGATGATGCTGAACTGTTCTATCGTATGACGGTTTACCTGATTGAAGCGGGCAAATTCAAGGAAGCCTTTAATTATTTAGAAAATGCTTTAATTTTGGACTTTGATGGTCATACGGCATTGTTCGATTTTTTTCCGAAAATCGAGACCCAAAAGGCTCTGCATAAGATCATTGAGCAGTTTAGAAAAGAAAACCATTAATGAATTACGATCTCAAAAAGCTGCCTGAGCGTACCACCAAGCCCAGGCAATATGGCTTTACTATGGCCATGGATAAAGGTCTGAGTATACGCCAGGCAGAGGATTTTGTAAGTACTTGCGCTGATCATGTTGATATCGTAAAACTTGGCTGGGCCACCTCCTTTGTAACTCCCAACCTCGCGGACAAGCTAACCGTTTTCAAAGAAGCCGGCATCCCCGTTTATTTTGGTGGAACGCTGTTCGAAGCATTTGTGATCCGGGATCAGTTTGAAGATTACCGCAGGCTGCTCGATAAATACGACATGTCATTTGCCGAAGTCTCGGACGGGTCCATCGATCTTGATCACGATAAAAAGTGTGATTATATCGCGAAGCTTGCCGAACAGGTCACGGTACTTTCCGAAGTCGGATCCAAAGATGCTGACAAGATCATCCCACCCTACATGTGGATCGAGCTGATGCAAAAGGAGCTTGACGCCGGCGCGTGGAAAGTGATCGGTGAAGCAAGGGAGGGCGGCAATGTCGGGTTGTTCCGGTCAACAGGAGAAGTGCGGTCGGGGCTCGTCCAGGAAATACTCACAAAGATCCCTTTCGAAAAGATCATTTGGGAAGCACCACAGAAAGCACAGCAGGTATGGTTTATCAAACTGCTTGGCTGCAATGTTAACCTCGGCAATATTGCCCCCGAAGAAGTGATCCCGCTGGAAACGATCCGTCTCGGACTTCGCGGAGATACCTTTCTACATTTTCTCGGCATCGAGAAAAAGAAAAGCAATACGGCGCCTCCCTTTGAAATAGATTAAAGAAGTTATTTTGAGACGCCTGAAAGATTACATCTTGATCTTTGCAAAAGGCTTATGCATGGGCGCCACAGAAGTGATTCAAGGCGTTTCGGGTAGCACGGTTGCTGTGATCCTCGGTGTCTATCAGGAGTTCATTCAGTCCGTCAGTTCCATCGACAGACAGTCAGTCCGGTTGCTGCGATCACGCGATCTCACGGCGTTCTGGGCAAAAATAAACGGTGGATTTCTGTTTTCAATTACCGCCGGAATCATTACAGGGCTGCTGGTGTTGACCAGCCTCGTTACTTACGCGCTCAGGTATCATTTCATTGCTTTCAGCTCCTTCCTTTTTGGCCTGATACTGATATGCGGACTTTTGATCCTTCGAAAAGTAAAAAAATGGACTTTCGTTGGAGTTTTGGCCTTTCTTGTCGGGGTTGTGCTGAACTATTCGCTCGCACTTCTTACGCCGATGCACACGCCTGATAACGCCATTCTCGGAGGCGCCGCAGGATTTTTCTCCGGTTTTGCTGTAACTATTCCGGGACTGTCAAGCGCTTTTATACTTCTGATGATTGGGAAATATCAGTTGATAGTGACTAGCTTTAGCGAATTAAATCTTGTTGTTGCCGGACTCTTTCTGCTGGGATGTGCGGCGGGATTATGGATCGCTTCAAGATTAATCAGCCGGATGTTTGCCCACAGCTACAACACCACCGTAGCTTTGCTGGCAGGCCTGACACTCGGTGCGCTGAACAAATTATGGCCGTGGAGGAACATTTTCGAATATACGACAAGCAGCAAAGGCGACCAGATACCGGCCCATGATACAAGTATTTTACCCTGGAATTACATGGGGCAAACCGGTAAGGACCCCCAGGTTTTTTTGGCTATTTTGATGATGGCTCTTGGTGTATTTTTGGTGGTACTAATTGAAAAGATCGCTGCAGGACTAAAACAAAAATCTGAACATGGAAAAAGTATATGGACTAATAGGACAAACCGTTAGTCATTCATTCTCGAAGTCTTATTTTGATGAGAAATTCTTTCGCGAGGGCTTACGGGATCATCACTATGAATTATTCCCCCTCAATAATATCCGGGAAATTGAAAATCTGATCCAGGACACAAAAGGCTTAACAGGGCTTAACGTCACCCTTCCCTACAAGGAACAGGTGATCGCTTTCCTCGACGAAGTGGACCCTGCTGCTGAAAAGATCGGAGCTGTGAACGTTATCAAATTCAAGGACGGAAAACGCAAGGGCTTTAACACGGATTCGGACGCATTTTTCGAAACGATTGAAAAATGGTTGCCCAAGGGCAAAAAACTCAAAGCCCTCATCCTCGGAACAGGAGGCTCGTCAAAAGCTGTTCAGGAAGCGCTGAAAAAACTCAACGTCGACTTTAAGGTTGTCTCCCGCGAAAAGGGGAAATCGGATCTCACCTACGAGGACGTGAAAAAGAAGCCGAAGTATATCACCGATAATTTGCTGATCATTAATACCACCCCGCTCGGCATGCACCCCAACACCGACACGATGCCCCCGATCAACTATGAGCTGATCGGAGCAAACCATTATGTCTATGACCTGATCTATAACCCGGCCCGCACACTTTTTCTTCAAAAAGCGGAAATGCGTGGAGCGACCATCAAAAACGGACTCGAAATGCTCCATGTCCAGGCCGAAAAATCCTGGCAAATATGGAATAACTAGCCCTGCCAGGGCCAATTGCCGCATCGTTTACCAGCACGGCTGATCGACCGGAATATGAAATTATTTCCAACTATTCCTGCTGACATACTGTTGTCATTATGATTATATTATTTCGCCTATTCAAACCGAATCATCAAAGGCGAGCAACAGCATGGACTTCAAACTAACAAGCGAATACGTACCGACGGGTGACCAGCCGCAAGCTATCAAACAACTTCTCGAGGGAATCAACAACGGTGAGCCCCACCAGACCCTCCTGGGTGTTACCGGTTCAGGAAAAACGTTTACCATGGCGAATGTTATCGCTCAGTCTAACCGGCCAACGCTGGTGCTGAGCCATAACAAAACATTGGCCGCCCAGCTCTATGGTGAATTCAAAAACTTCTTCCCGGAAAACTCGGTGGAATATTTCATTTCATATTACGACTACTATCAGCCCGAAGCTTACATCCCCTCGTCCAACCTTTATATTGAAAAAGACCTTTCGATCAATGAAGAGATCGAGAAACTGAGACTGAGCGCCACATCATCGCTGCTGACCGGCAGAAGGGATGTGATCGTTGTCGCTTCTGTTTCCTGTATTTACGGTATCGGCAATCCCGAAGAATTCGGAAAAAATGTGATCAAACTTAAAGTCGGCGAAGTGATTGCGCGCAACCGGCTTTTATTTGCCCTGGTCGACATTCTCTATAACAGAACAGAGGCGGAATTCAAACGCGGAACCTTCAGGGTGAAAGGCGACACCGTGGACGTATTCCTTGCCTACGCGGACTACGCCATCCGGGTATATTTCTGGGGCGATGAGATTGAATCGATTCAAAGGATCGATCCGCAGACAGGTAAGAAAATATCGGATGAAAAAGTCGTTACTATTTTTCCGGCGAATCTTTTTGTGACCGGCAAAGAATCGCTGCAACAGGCGATGCGGGAAATCCAGGCCGACCTCGTCGCCCAAGTATCGATGTTCGAGTCTGAATTGCGCCATCTTGAAGCCAAACGCCTGAAGGAAAGAACCGAGTTCGATCTTGAAATGATGCGTGAGCTGGGATATTGTTCCGGAGTCGAAAATTATTCCCGGTATTTTGACCGGCGGATACCCGGAGCAAGGCCTTTTTGTCTCCTGGATTATTTTCCCGACGACTACCTGATGATCATCGATGAAAGCCACGTTACAGTTCCGCAGGTGCGCGCCATGTGGGGAGGTGACCGTGCACGAAAAGTTAACCTCGTTGATTTTGGGTTCAGGCTCCCCTCCGCTATGGATAACAGGCCCTTGACTTTCAACGAATTCGAATCGATGATGCACCAGGTGGTATATGTCAGTGCAACGCCGGCAGAATATGAACTCAGGAAATCGGAAGGAGTTGTTGTGGAGCAACTCATACGTCCAACCGGACTTCTCGATCCGGAAATCGATGTGCGGCCCAGCCGCAACCAAATCGACGATTTGCTGGAAGAGATCGATGAGCGCGTGAAGAAGAAAGAACGGGTACTCGTTACAACCCTCACCAAGCGTATGGCGGAGGAGCTAACGAAATTTATGGAGCGTGCTGGGGTGAAGTGCCGTTACATCCATTCGGAGGTAGAAACCCTGGAAAGGGTCGAGATCCTTCGCCAGTTGCGCCTGGGTGTTTATGATGTACTGGTGGGAGTCAATCTGCTTCGCGAAGGACTTGATTTGCCGGAAGTGTCGCTGGTCGCGATCCTCGACGCTGACAAGGAGGGATTTTTACGCAATCAGCGATCTCTGGTTCAAACTATCGGAAGGGCTGCACGCAACGTTAACGGCAGGGTAATCATGTATGCGGATACAATCACGGAATCCATGAAGTCTGCAATTGAGGAAACCAATCGCAGGCGTCTGGTGCAGGCAGAGTACAACATGAAACATGGCATAGTTCCGACCACGATCATCAGCAACAGGCAGGCGATCCTGAGCCAGACCAAGGTGGCTGACAAGAATAAATCCACGAGCCGGTACTATGTCGAAAGTGAGGAGGTGACACTCGCTGCCGATCCGGTTGTCGCCTATCTTTCGAAAGAGGAGCTTCTCAAGATGTCGGACCGCACGCGCAAAGCGATGGAGAAGGCTGCAAAAGAGCTCGAGTTCATGGAGGCTGCCCGTTTGCGCGACGAATATCTTGCGATACAGAAAATGATCGAAGAACGGAAGTAATTTCAAGTTTCAAGTTTCATGTTTCAAGTTGGAAGTTGTCTGGGTTCAAAATTCTCTGGTGCTCAACAATGTAAAAAAACGACTCGCTCTCGGTGAGCCGGGTATTTCAACATAGATACGAATCCAGGCTAAAGACCAATGGCCAACACCCAATAGCCTATTTCAAACAATAACCCCTATTCCTGGCACACCGTTTCAGGTTGTCTCAAGGTTCTGGTTTCAATGTTCGATGCATGAGGTATCCGAGGCGAACGTTGTCCTTTCCGTTTTTTGCTTTTAGCTTCTGCTTAAATTGCGGGAAATGAAATACGTGTTCGCTTCCGTTCTCTCCATGACCATCAATTTTCTGTTCGCTCAGGAACGGGATATCCTGATCGGCGCTCAGCTTGACCTGATCAAGTCTGATTATGACGGATATTTTCAGAAAGCGCAAATCGGGCTCGAAGGGAATTATTTCATTTCGAATCAATTCACAATAACTGGTGGTATGGAGTTCTGGAGAAGGGAAGGCGTCACGGCAGTTTTAGGAACGCGTTGGTATCCTAACAGGGACGCATTTATAAGGGTGCGCGGCCTTTTCGGAAGCTTCGACGATATTTCGATTGGCGGCGGCTGGGCAAAACCAATCACTGAAACAACGCGTTTCGAATCAATCGCCGACTTCTATTTCCAGGGAGATTTTTCGATTCGCATCGGGTTCGCGGTGCTTATCAGGCGCAACGGGGGATAGGGTTTAAACTTTAAAATTTAAAGTTGTTTAAAGTCTCCTAAGTTTTAAAGTTTAAACACCCCTCGTCGAAATAAAAACCCGAAAGTCTATTCGTCTTCTATTTCGCTGCGGCAAATCTTTTGTTGACCTCGTTCCAGTTGATGACATTCCACCATGCGGTGATATAATCGGGTCTGCGGTTTTGGTAGTTCAGGTAATAAGCATGTTCCCAAACATCCAGACCAAGTATGGGTGTACCCTTCGCCTCGGCGACATCCATTAAAGGATTGTCCTGGTTAGGCGTTGATGTGATCTGAAGCTTACCTCCGGCGTCCACAATGAGCCACGCCCAGCCTGAACCGAAACGTCCGGCACCCGCTGCAGCGAATTTGGTCTTAAACTCATCAAAACTTCCGAACGAACTTTTGATCGCTTCGGCAACCGCACCTGTGGCAGGTCCGCCTGCGTTCGGAGCCATGATCATCCAAAACATACTGTGGTTGAAATGACCGCCTCCGTTGTTGCGTACCGCGACCGGATATTTTGAAATATTCTTGCAAATCTCCTCAATACTTAATTTCTCAGCATCGGTACCGGTCACTGCGTTATTCAAATTTGTCACGTACGCGTTGTGATGTTTACCATGATGAATCTCCATGGTTCTTGCATCGATGTGAGGTTCAAGCGCATTGGATGCATAAGGAAGGGCAGGAAGTGTAAATGCCATAGTGAAAAATTGATTTACGGTTTAACATCTTTTCAAAGAGAGCCAAATATACAACCCTATCGTTCACGAGAAAATTCTCAGGCGCCATGATTATAAGGCCATTGGCATCAAACGAATCAATTTCTGAGGTTTTTGAAGAATTTATCGATCAATTCCTTCGATTCGGCAGCCTTAATCCCGCGAATGACCTCAGTGCGGGGGTGCAACAACGGAGAGCTGACCAGCGAGTAACCCCGCTGTACGTCGGATGCACCGTAGACGAGCTTTTGCAGCTGCACCCAATGCAGCGCTCCTGCGCACATGACGCACGGTTCAAGTGTTACGAATAATGTACATTCATCCAGATACTTGGAACCCAGATAGTTGGCGGCAGCAGTTACTGCAAGCATTTCCGCATGAGCAGTTGCGTCTGTAAGCTTTTCGGTTTGGTTGTGCGCTCTGGCGATGATCCGGTTTCGGCAAACCACCACGGCTCCGACCGGAACTTCGTCTATCTCCGATGCTTTTACGGCCTCCTTGAGGGCCTCGCGCATAAAATATTCGTCAGTAAATAAATCCATCGCCTGGAGATCCCGCTGATTTAGGGTATAACTAATTGATTTTAAGTGAAGTCAGAATGCCCTTGCCGGTGGATTCCCATTGATTGCGTAAACGTCTAGGACAATTGAAAGTAAATACGACGGTCCGTTTTGGCTCGATCAGATACTGTTGATGGGTATAACCAAGTACAGGATCGGCATTTGCTTCGTCCTTCCGGTCGCCCTGCACCCGCGATTCAAATTCAAAATAAATGTATTTTTTACCATTAACCTCGCGAATCCCCTCGCTGACAAACTGAACCCTGTCAAACATGTTGGCGATGCTGGACTTGAAAAATTTTTGGGCAAGCTCGATATTGGCATCCGGCCATTGCGTTGCCGAAATGTTCACACTAAAATCCGCGGTCCTTTGTTCATTGGTAAAGGCGGCAAGCGGGGCCCGGACGGATGGGTAACGTTCTGTAAAATCAAGGATAGTCATCGGTACCCAATCCTTCGGAATCGATGCCGTAATGCCCTTGGCAATTTTCGTTTTCACCAGTTTCGGCTGGTCCAGGGACAGGAAAACTATCGGCAGCAGGAGAAAAAACCTTGATATCATTGAGATTTTCATTTATTCATGTAACGACGGCAACAAAGTATTCTTTAAATTCGCGGCTGCCTGCCGGGGTTTGCCTGATGGTCGTCCGCTGGACGAAAGGCAAGTTAGGCCTGCATATCAAATCTTAAGCCGATTGTATCGCGCTGTAAAAATAATAATTCTAGCATGTTAAGAACTCATACTTGCGGTGAACTGAGAATTTCTGATGTTGGCAAACAAGCTGTCCTTTCAGGATGGGTACAACGAACACGTGACAAGGGGAGTGTCCTTTGGATCGACCTTCGTGACCGGTATGGCCTTACACAGCTGATACTGGAGGAAGGCAAAAGCGATCCAGAGGTGTTTTCGAACGCCCGTAACCTTGGTCGCGAATATGTGGTCCAGGCAGAAGGAACGGTGGTCGAAAGACTTTCAAAAAATGACAAGCTGCCGACCGGCGATGTGGAGCTGAAAGTTTCCACGCTGACGGTACTCAACGCCGCCAAGCTTCCGCCATTTACCATTGAAGACGAAACTGATGGTGGTGATGAAATCCGTATGAAATACCGGTATCTCGACCTTCGCAGAAATCCTGTTCGCGAAAGCCTCCAGCTCCGCCATAAGATGGCGCAACAAACGCGGACATTCCTCGACGGCCAGAATTTCATTGAAGTGGAGACCCCGGTGCTGATCAAATCGACACCCGAAGGCGCCCGCGACTTTGTTGTTCCTTCGCGCATCCACAATGGTGAATTCTACGCGCTGCCACAGTCGCCGCAAACCTTCAAGCAATTGCTGATGGTATCGGGGTTTGATCGTTATTACCAGATCGTAAAGTGCTTCCGCGATGAAGACCTTCGTGCCGACCGTCAGCCGGAGTTCACGCAGATCGACTGTGAAATGGCGTTCATTACGCAAGAGGATATCCTGAATACATTCGAAGGACTGATCCGTCATCTGTTTAAGACTGTAAAAGGCATCGACATCCCGGCAGTGCCGCGAATGAGGTATGAGGAGGCATTACGTCTGTATGGCTCCGATAAACCCGACACGCGGTTTGAAATGAAGTTTGTGGACATAACCGATACCACCAAAGGAAAAAATTTTCCTGTTTTTGAAAGTGCGGAAATTGTGGTGGGCATCAATGCAAAAGGTTGCTCGGAATATTCGCGTAAGCAAATCGATGAACTGACAGACTTTGTGAAACGACCGCAGGTTGGAGCGAAAGGACTTGTTTATGTCCAGTACAGGACGGATGGAACGATCAAATCATCTGTCGATAAATTTTACAATCCCGATGATCTGAAGACCTGGGCAGCTGCTTTTGGCGCGCAGCCTGGCGACCTGATGCTCGTCCTTGCCGGCGAAAAAAATGCCACGCGCAAACAGCTGAATGAACTCCGGCTGCTCATGGGCGAAAGGCTTGGACTGCGCGATAGAAATAAATTCTCGGTGCTGTGGGTGCTGGATTTCCCGCTGCTTGAATGGAGCGAGGAAACCAAAAGATTCCATGCGATGCACCATCCTTTTACCTCGCCGAAAAAAGAAGACATTCAATTGCTTGATACGGATCCCGGCAGCGTCAGGGCCAATGCCTACGACATGGTGATCAACGGCACCGAGGTAGGTGGTGGTTCGATCCGGATCCATGACCGGCCTACGCAGCAAATGATGTTCTCACAGCTTGGATTCACGGAAGAAGAAGCCAAAAAACAATTCGGATTCCTGATGGAGGCGTTTGAATTCGGAGCCCCTCCACACGGCGGGATCGCATTCGGTTTTGACCGCCTGTGTTCCATCTTTGGCGGCGCGGATTCCATTCGCGACTTCATCGCTTTCCCCAAGAACAACGCGGGCCGCGACGTCATGATTGATTCTCCTTCAACGATTTCGCCGGAACAACTCGATGAACTGGGATTGATTGTGAAGCAGGGGAAGTAGCTTCGGGTAGTTAGAGTTTAAAATTTAAAGTTATTTAAAGTTTGAAGTTTAAAGTTGTTCCAAGTTTCAAGTTCCAAGTTTCAAGTTTCAGGCTGTTGGAAGTTGGAGAGTTTTGAAGGTTGGAGATTTGGGTGATCCTGATTTGCTGCTCGCCTGCAAGGACTATTACCGCACGTCAATTAAACACCAAACACCGGCATCGGGGAACCGGGATCCGGGAACTGGAAAAAAAAACACAGCGCCAAACGGTGAACCATGCGTTTCAAATAAACTCCGTTCCAAACCAGCAACCAGCAACCAGTAACCAGTAACCAGCAAACCAGCAAACCAGCAACCAGTAACCAACAACCAGTAACCAGCAACCAAACCTTCCCCAACTTACTTTAAATACCGGATTTGAAACTTCACTTTCGCATCCTATCTTTCCCCTCATGTTCCGTCACTCTTTCTTTTTCGTATGATCGTATGCCTCGGAATACCCCTGGATGAAAATTCGTCGTTTTTGAAAGGCGCGGCTATGGCGCCGGAAAAGATCCGTGACGCGTTTTACAGCAATTCCACGAACACCTTCTCAGAAGACGCGCTGAATATCTCACCATGGAATACATGGAAAGACCTAGGCGACATGAAATTGTCGGCCATGCCGAAGGCGTTTTCGGAAATCGAAAGCAAGATCTACGACCTCGTCATGGACCGCAAAAAGATCGTTACCTTCGGCGGCGACCACTCAATCACCTACCCGATCGTTAAAGCATTCGCCAGAAAATACCGCAAGCTGAGCATTCTTCATATCGACGCACACGGCGACCTGTACGATGAGTTCGAGCATAACCGGTTTTCTCATGCCTGTCCGTTTGCGCGCATCATGGAAGAAGAGCTCGCCAACAGGCTCGTACAAATCGGTATACGCACGTTAAACACACACCAGCGCGACCAGATCCGGAGATTCGATGTGGAAACGATTGAAATGAAAGACTGGAGCGACGACTTTACTTTTCGCTTTGATGGCCCGGTTTATTTGTCCCTCGATCTCGACGCACTTGATCCGGCATGCGCACCGGGCGTTTCTCACCTGGAACCTGGCGGCTTTACAACCCGGCAGATCGTAAGCGTGATCCAGAAACTCCAGGGTAACCTCGTCGGTGCCGATATCGTTGAGCTGAATCCCAGCCGTGATATCAACGAAATGACCGCCCTGGCCGCCGCGAAGTTCTTCAAGGAGATCATCAGCAAGATGACAAAGAATTAAATCGCCCAAAATGTAACTCATGGGGCCAAAGGATTACTTCTCCGATCATTCAAAAATCTACGCCGCCTTCAGGCCCACTTATCCTCCGGAGCTCTACAACTTTATATTTGAAAATCTGGCCGGTCGCGACACGGCATGGGATTGTGCTACAGGAAACGGACAGGCAGCACGCGAGTTGGCGAAACATTTCAAAACCGTATATGCCACCGACATAAGTCCACAACAGCTTGACCAGGCAGAAAAAGCGCCCAACATCATCTATCGTATTTCCCGTGCCGAAGAGACCACTTTTCAAGATCACCAGTTTGATCTCATCACCGTAGGACAGGCATTGCACTGGTTTGAGGTCGAATCATTTTATCGCGAAGTCAAACGAACTGGTAAAGATCGTGCGCTCATTGCCGTCTGGGGATACGCTTTGCTGACCATCTCACCGGAGCTGGACCGGCACTTTCTCCGGTTTTACCACGAAACGGTTGGCCGCTACTGGGATTATTCGCGAAAGCTGGTTGAAACTGAATATAAGTCAATCGCATTTCCATTCGAGATGATCCCAGCTCCGACGTTCAGGATCGTTGTTCAATGGACGATAGAACAGTTTGGCGGATACCTGAGGTCATGGTCGGCTACGGAAAAATTCATTAAGGAAAATGGGCATAATCCCGTCCCGGAACTCCTGGAAACGATCGCGGGGCTGTGGCCGGAGGATGAAATCAGAACAGTCACATTTCCGCTTTTTCTGAAACTTGGCAGAATTCATACACAGCCTTGAAACGATGGGGTTAATCCTTTAATTTTACAAGCGCTTTTGCACAATGAATATGTGAAGGCAAAATCATGCGTTACTTCCTATTACTGGCAGCGGCGGTTGCTATCTTCCTCTTTCCGGCTTATCAGTTCAACACCAAACAAGGGTATGATGTCATCATCAGGAACGGCACCATTTATGACGGGTCCGGTGGCGATCCATACATCGCAGATGTCGCCATCAGAAAAGATACGATCGCATTTATCGGCAAGCTTGAAAATGCCTCAGCCCCTAAAGAAATTGACGCCAGCGGTCTCGCGGTTGCTCCGGGTTTCATCAACATGCTCAGCTGGGCGGACCAGATGATCCTGAAGGATGGCCGTTCGACCAGCGATCTGAAACAAGGAGTTACGCTCGAAGTTTTCGGTGAAGGATGGTCGCCGGCGCCGGTGAAGCGAAATAAGGGAGATAGCCTCTGGACCACACTGGATGGATACTTCCGTTACGCAATGAAGAAGGGAGTCAGCTGTAACATTGCCTCGTTCGTTGGCGCAACAACCGTCCGCATTCACGAGCTCGATTACTCAGCGCGAAAGCCAACGCCGCTGGAACTGGAACGAATGAAAAAACTTGTTCGTGATGCCATGGAACAAGGCGCCATGGGACTTGGAACTTCACTGATTTACGCTCCGGCGAATTACGCATCCACCGAAGAACTGATCGAGCTTGCAAAAGTATCGTCGGCATACGGGGGAATTTATATTACCCACATGCGCAGCGAATCGGATCAGATCGTCGAAGCGCTGAATGAAACGTTCCGTATCGCACGGGAAGCCAGCATTCCCGCCGAAATCTATCACCTGAAAATTAACAACGCCAGAAACTGGAATAAGATGGACACCGTGCTGGCCATGATCGATCAGGCACGGGCCGGCGGATTGAAGATCACCGCGAACATGTACCCGTACATTGCGAGCGGCACCGGTCTCAATGCACGATTGCCGATCTGGGTTCAGGAGGGCGGCCCAAGGCAGATGCGAAAAAGACTTGCCAACCCGGCCACCCGGAAAAAAGTATTATACGAAATGGAAATGGGGATTCCTCAAAAAAATTCCGACCCGGAAAATGTGGTGATCACAAGCTTCAGGCTGGATTCACTTAACAAATTGTACCGGGGCAAACGGCTCAGCAACATCTCCACCCTTCATGGAAAAAATGCGGACGAGACCGTGATTGACCTCATCGTGAAGGACAAGTCGAGGATTGAAGCCATTTACTACCTGCAGTCCGAAGACAATGTGCGGAAAATTCTGAGACAACCATACGTGAGCTTCGGATCCGACGCAGGTTCGTACACGCTCTCCTCCCCCGACAGCACGCTGCTCTCCGACCACCCCCGCGCTTTCGGCAGTTTTGCCCGGGTGCTCGGCAAATATGTCAGGGACGAAAAGATCATTTCACTGGCCGAAGCGATCAGGAGATTGACCCAACTGCCCGCATCAAATTTGAAAATATCCAGGAGGGGAAACCTCCTTCAGGGCTACTATGCGGACATCGTGATTTTTAATCCTGAAACCATTCGCGACAAAGCTACTTTTGACAAACCGCATGTTTATTCAGAAGGGGTCGTCGACGTCTTTGTTAACGGCGTTCAGGTTTTGGAAAACGGGCTCCACACCGGCGCCAGGCCCGGACGGGTGATCCGCGGACCGGGATATAAAAGGAAAATTCTCAACTGATTTTTTACGTATACGATAAATTCTTCGTGAATTCTGCGGAATTTTTGAAGGAAGCCTTTTTTCGCCATCCCGATTTGCCATAAAATACGAGCCCAAACGGTTGTCTCCGGCCATTTCATTTTTTGAAAAGTTCGGGAGGCAGAATACTTGAAATCGGTGGGGAATAATGTTATTTTACATCTTGGTAAATACCTAGCCCAAGCCCATCCTTATGACGAAACGGTGGTTATACACTATGTTTCTTGTATCCGTAGCCGGTTTTGTCTCCGCGCAAAGCCTTAAGGAGATATTGGCTAAAGGGGACAAGTCTTTTTCAAAAAAAGACTATATGAATGCCCTCAACTGGTATATGCAGGCATATTTGATGGCTCCGGAAGATGCAGAAGCAAATTTTAAGGTCGGCGCGGCCTACTTGCATGACGAAAAAAAATCGCGGGCCTTGGAGTACCTGGAACGGGCCTACGCGACGAATCCCAATGTCGATATTGACATTGACTACCACCTCGGACTCGCCTATCAGTATCACCACCAATACAGCAAAGCGAAAGAAAAATTCGAAGCCTTCAAGAAAAAGCACAAGAAGCTTTCTGACCTTGCCAACCACAAGATCGCCGAATGCGATATTGGCGATTCGCTAAGCCGTCATCCAGCCTATGTTGAGATCGCAAATATCGGTCACGTCATCAACACGCAATTCCACGAGTACTCTCCCCTGCTTTCGAATGATGGCAACACTCTCATCTTTACTTCCAACCGCTCATCGGATCACGAAAAGATAAAAAACCAAACTAATTTCGAGGACATCTACATCACCAATAAAGTCGATGGCACCTGGACCGAACCCCAGAAGATAAGCCCCAACATTACGGACGAGTACAATGACGCCGCCGCGTCCCTCTCTCACGACGGAAGTTTACTTTTCCTGTATTACGAAGAAGGGGGAGGTGATATTTATGTCTCAACGATCGAAGGTGGCGAATGGACCGTCCCTCACCCCCTGAACAAAAACATCAACTCACCACATTCATGGGAAACATCGGCGTGTATTTCCGCAGATGGGAAGAAATTATTTTTCACCAGCAACCGCCCGGGCGGCTTTGGTGAACTCGACATTTGGGTCAGTGAGCGCGATGAGAAAGGTGAATGGGGCAAAGCCGTAAACCTGGGTCCTACGATCAACACTTCAGGTCACGAAGACGCTCCCTTTATCCACGCGGATGGTGTCACACTGTACTTTTCTTCCGATGGCCATCCAACCATGGGCAGCAACGACATCTTCAGAAGCGAATGGAAAGACGGTGCATGGACCAGGCCGGCCAACATGGGCTTCCCTGTCAACTCCATTGACTACGACGGATTTTTCGTTTTATCGCAGGATAAAAAGACCGGGTATTTTTCGGCAATGCGTGAATACGGACTGGGCAACGCTGATATTTATGTGCTCAAATTCTTCGATCCGCCGCCACCTCCTGCAGTTGAGCAAGTTGTCGCCAGCATAGATACTGTTCCCATTGTTGAAGAGCAGGATTATGTGGACCCGATCATTGCTTTGCACAAAGAGATGAAGGTGGTGACCGTCCTGAAGGGAAAGGTGATCGATGCAAACACTTCCCAACCGCTTCATGCGATCATCTCGCTGGTCAACAACGAAACAAACCATGTCGTCGCGCGCATCAATTCCCATCATGGTACGGGCGATTTTGAGCTGGTTATTCCACACGGCGGCAACTATGGTGTGTCAACGGAATCCGAGGGATATCTGTTCAACTCGATCAACTTTGACCTGCCGCAATTCGCAGAATACCAGGAAATCGACACGCATATCCTGATGATGAAGGCGGAAGTCGGTTCAAAGGTGGTGTTGAAAAACATTTTCTTTGACACAGGCAAAGCTGAACTCAGGAGTGAATCCGTGGCGGAGCTTGAGCACATTCGCGTTCTGTTGGTCGCCAATTCACACATGAAAGTGCAAATCAACGGCCACACCGATGCCACCGGTAACAGTGTGAGCAACCGCTTGCTTTCTCTGGAACGCGCGGAAGCTGTGGTGAAATATCTTGTTGAAAAAGGGATTGATCCTTCCAGGTTATCTGCCAAAGGTTTCGGGTCGGAAAAACCGCTTGTCTCCAATGACGATGAAACCGGAGGTCGCGAGATCAATCGCAGAACGGAAATTGAGATCATCGAGGCCGGGCATGGGTAGCTTCGGAAATGGGGTTAATGTACAATTACCAACTTCCGAGACGAGGTTGGTTTAAAGTTTAAAGTCTAAAGTTTAAAGTTGTTTGAAGTTTGAGGTTTGAAGTTGTCTGGGTTCAAAGTTCTCTGGTACTCAACAATGGAAAAAAAGACTCACGCTCGGTGAGCCGAGTATTTCAACACAGATACGAATTCAGGCCAAAGGCCAATAGCCAACACCCAATAGCCGATGCCGGATGCCAGATGTTCACCAATGTAAAAAAAAGACTCACTCTCGGTGAGCCGAGTATTTCAACACAGATACGAATCCAGGCCAAAGGCCAATAGCCAACACCCAATAGCCGATGCCGGATGCCAGTCGCCGGTTTTGCGTGTTATGGTGGAGAGTGGGCTTCACCGATAATTTAAGGTCTTAGATATCTGAAATGGTTGATGGGAATCGAAAATCATTTCACCACGCAATGGTTTCAGGTTTCAAGTTGTTCAGTTCTCTGATACTCAACAATGAAAAAAACGAGTCACGCTCGGTGAGCCGAGTATTTCAACACAAATACGAATCCAGGCCAAAGACCAATGGCCAACACCCAATAGCCGATGCCAGTTGCCAGATGTTCACCAATGTAAAAAAAAAGACTCACTCTCGGTGAGCCGGGTATTTCAACATAGATACGAATCCAGGCTAAAGACAATGGCCAACACCCAATAGCTCCTATTCCTGGCTCACGGTATCGACCAGATTATTTTTTTCAACTTTTTCGGCGGCCATTTTCATGTTGGGGATCCTGATGCGAAACGTTGTGCCTTCACCGGTGGCGGATTCAACCTGGATCTGCCCGTGAAGTTTCTCGACGGTTTCTTTGACGATGTACAATCCCAACCCCGCGCCTTCGCCTTTGTCGGTTGCACGAAAGAACATGTCAAAGATCTTGCCGATGTAATCAGTACTGATGCCAATGCCATTATCACGGAAGACTATCGACAATTGCGGATCGGCAATATTGGCTTCAATTACCATCACACTTTTTTCCTTATGCGGATCACGGTATTTGATGGCGTTGGAGACGAGGTTATTGATAATTACGGCGAGCCTGTATGCGTCGGTATATAGAGTCGGAGTCCCTTTGACAACGATGGTCTTCGCAATGCTTTCGGAACCTTCCATGTACTTCATGCGATCGAAGCTTTCTTCCACCATTTTCTGGAAGTCGATGCGTTCGATGTTCAACTGGCTGCGGGCGTTGCGGGAATAGTCCAGGATCTCCTTCAGCGTTTCATCGAGCTTATGAATACTTTGTTGCATCATGTCAAAATAACCGGCGAGATTCGAATCCGGTTTCTTCCCTTCGATCTGCACGAGGTTGATCAGGCCGAGAACGGACATCAATGGTGCACGGAGATTATGTGATACGCTGTATACAAAGCTGTCGAGCTCTTTGTTTATTTTAACGAGTTCTTCGTTCTGCTTCCGAAGAGCTTTTTCTGCTTTTTTTCGTTTATGCTCATGGTGCCGTTGCTTCAATGCATTCTGAATAGCCGAGGGCAGTCGGACAAGATTGGATTTCAAAACGTAATCATCCGCACCCTGTTTCAGACAGCTCACGGCAAATTCTTCTGAAACGGTTCCTGTAACCAGGATAAACGGGACATCCACATGTTCCTTCCGGCAAATTGTCAGCGCTTCAAGCGAATTGAATTGTGGCAAAGCGTGATCCGAAAGAATAACGTCGGGACTGAAATTCATGAGCGCATCGATAAACTCTTCCCGCGTGTCCACTCTTTTTGAAATGAACACAATACCCTGCTTGTTCAGCGTACGCTCTATCAGGCCCACGTCGTCCTGGAGGTCTTCAAGCATCAGTATTTTCAATTCCTTGTGCATAGGTCAATTGGTAAAACTTATTTTGGGGGCTGGTTTAACAACAGCCAGAAAAATCCAATTTCAGAAATAGCTTGACAAACTTGTCAAAGTCAACAGGCTTCACGATGTAAGCATTTACGCCTAATTTGTAAGATTCCACAATGTCTTTCTCTTCTTTCGATGACGTCAGCACTACTACAGGGATTACCTTCTTTTCCTCATCTGACTTAATCTTACGTAAAACTTCTATGCCATCAACCTTTGGCATTTTCAGATCCAGGAGTATGACTTTGGGCATTCCTGTCAATTTTTGGCCGAAAATGAAGCTTAAAGCCTCCTCTCCGTCCTGCAGATGAAGCAGGTTATTCGCCAGATTGTATTTTTTAAGCGCCCGAATGGTTAACCCCGCGTCATCCGGGTTGTCTTCAATAAGTAATATTTCAACTGCGTTATTTTCCATCTTTCTTCGGTATCGTAAAATGAAATGTTGCTCCCTGATTGATTTCTGATTCGGCCCAAATACGGCCCCTGTGCTTGTTGATGATCCTTTTGACGATAGCCAGGCCCACCCCGGTTCCGGGGAAGTCCTGTACTCTGTGCAATCTTTGAAATACACCGAAAAGTTTGCCGGCATACTGCATATCAAAGCCTACCCCATTATCGGTGACAAAATAATGTACTTCGTTGCCCTCGTCCTTCGAGCCGATTTCGATTGTCGGGTCGGGCGATTTGCCTGTATACTTTATCGCATTGGATATCAGGTTGACCCAGACCTCCCGGATCATGTCGATGTCACCGTATCCGGTATGCAACGGATGAATGGCCACCTGTATTTTACGGCTGGGCTCCTGTTCAAGTTGGTTTGTCAGGATGGTTTCCACGAGCGGTCGCATTTCGATTGCAGACATCTGCATTTCCTTCCTTCCTAATCGCGAAAATTCCAGCAAGTCGTCAATCAACTTGCCCATCCGTCGTGTGTTGCCGATGATCACGCTCATCAGCCGTTTTCCCTCATTGTCAAGCTGATTGTTGTAATCTTCATAGAGAATTCTGGTATATCCATCGATCGACCTCAAGGGGGCCCGGAGGTCGTGTGAAACAGAGTATGTAAAGGCTTCCAACTCCTTAGTGAGACTGATAACCTGCCGCTCCGCCTCCTTTGTTTGGGTTATATCAATCGTGTTTGCACGGCTTTTGAGGAATTCTCCCTGCTCGTCAAACAGCGCAACAGCGTTGAGCATCACCGGAAATTCGCTGCCGTTGGTTCGCCTGAAACGAATTTCAACGTTGTTCACAACTCCATTTTCTCCAAAGATCTTATAACGGTCCCTGAAACCCGGAACGTCTGACGGTGCAATGACATCTTCAAAATGAATCTTCCCAATAACATCGTCTTTGCTTTCGTATCCAAGCCATTTCAGCAAGGTCTTATTGATCTCGACAAATCTGTCACCGGCGTCCAGGGAGTGATAGCCGCAGGGCGCATTGTCATATAAGTCCTGGAACTTTTCAGAAGCGCGAGTCAATTGTTTTTGTGTTTCGGTCGTGCCTTTCACGTTTATGTTTGTTGCGAAAAGCAGGCCAACTAAAATAGAGCCCGTGACAATTAGAAGGCTGATAGAGCTATAGTTGAAGTTTGTGATCTGGGTTTGATTTCGCGCAAGAAGGTCAGCGAGGAGTAGCTTTTCTTCATTCTCAAGTTGTGCAACAGCCCGTCGAATCCGGTCAAGCGTATTTTTTCCTTCAAGGGTTGCGTTTAGACGGACCGCTTCATCAAAATTATTTTTTCGCGCCTCGACAACGGTAGACGAAAACCGGACTAGTGTATCGATGGCGGTAGCAAGGTGCACCAACCGTTCTGTCTGCCGGCCATGCCGTTGCACCAGGGCCTGCAACGCATCAAAATGCGGACGAATCTGGTCGATTTCGTGTTTGTGTGGCTGGAGAAATTCGGCATTGCCCGTCAACGAAAAGCCGCGCTGGCCTGCCTCGATACTGATCGCAAGGGTTAAAAGACGTTCGGCGTGAAATAAAACGTTATGGGTATCCGCAATTCCCTGAATGGTGGAAATCATTTTCCGGGCGCTGAAATAGGCATACAGAGCAATCGAGCCAACGACAGCCAACACGGCGAAGTAGGCCGGCAGTACCCTTTTGTCCAGATGAAATTTCACCATCTATTAATAAGCCGTAAAAAGAAAAATACCAATGTGAAGATCACGATGTTTTTTTTCTGACCTAGAATCGAACAGTTGACCAATGTCAACCTTATGGGGATGGGCTCCTTTAAAGATAAATAAAGCCTGCTTAATAATCCTTTAGTATTAAATCAAATCTTACTCCATTATTACATGGGGAAATGGGAGGACATGTAATATCGCACGCAAGATTGCAGTGGAAGGGTGGTTACCTTTTAGGATAAATGTTTACGTGGAGCCTGGAGCTCACCGGAGGTCGGGCGTGAATTCGTTCCCGGTTGCCGGTTTGCCGGTGGTGCACAGGTTGAATTTGAAATTCTTTTTTTTACCGGGGAAATGTTTTGTGTTTGAAAGTGGTGGTTTAATTGAAGTTTGATCTTTGCCGATTGTCTGGCTTAAGTTCCCGGTTGCTGGTTGCTGGTGGTTCCCGTTGAATTTGAAATTCGTTTTTTACCGGGGAAATGTTTTGTGTTTTGAAGGAGAGTGGTGGTTTGATTGAAGTTTGATCTTTACCGATCGGCTGGGTTAAGTTCCCGGTTGCCGGTTGCCGGTGGTTCCCGTTGAATTTGAAATTCGTTTTTTACCGGGGAAATGTTTTGTGTTTTGAAGGAGAGTGGTGGTTTGATTGAAGTTTGATCTTTACCGATCGGCTGGGTAAGTTCCCGGTTGCCGGTTGCCGGTTTGCCGGTGGTGCACAGGTTGAATTTGAGATTCGTTTTTTACGAGAAATTTTTATGGATGCGCTAACGAGTGAATTGTGTTAGTCGAAACATTCCGTTTCGTGTTGAAGTTTAAAGTCGATCAACAACCGGCAACACCCACACTTCAAACAAACATAGCAGCAACGGTGAACACCGTGCTTCAGATAAACTCCGCTCCGAAACCGGCGTCCGGTAACCGGGAACAAAGAGAGACAGAGTTCGTCAGACGAACCCTGTCTCGAGTCCTGATCATTTATATACTGAAGCCCCTCCTACTGTTGCCTCAACGCAGGCATTGGAACCGGGATATTAAAGAAGGTGGCGCCAGCGCCAACTCCGCCTTCACAACTGTTAGGAGGAGCAGTTGTGATCCTTCGTGTGGAAGGACGCTCAGCAGCCCAGAACATATAACCCAGCATGCCAGCTGTTGTGCCGGCTCCATTTGGCACGACGGTCTGCACATAATTACCGGTTGCTTTTTGAAGCGAGGTATTAAAGTCAATACACTCCGGCGCGGCCCGTGTGCCGGTCACAATATATATACCGCCCGTAAATTTCGCCGGCGCTAGTGGAAGTATCGGAGGATCGTACTGCGCTTTTCCGTCGACGTGTTCCTGCCAGTTTGCAATGGCCTGATCTGCGCTGAGTTGTCTCGAGGTGACCATCGCGTTCGCATAGTCAAGTACAGGATTCGAAGTTGTCAGCCAGTTCGCCGTAGCGTGACGGCAAAGCGCGATAAGCCACCGGTCGCCCGCAGCGAGGTCAATCGTCAGGCGGGCAGCATGGTTGTTGCCCGTTGCGTCATATGGAAGCAACGAACGATAGGCGGTGATGAATTCCTGAAGCGCGGGCAGATTCGGCGAGGCGTTTTCCTCATAGTCGATCTCTATGCCGACTCCTAACTGCTGGGCTACTGCCGCGGCGTTAAGACCCAGTTGTCGTCCGTTTTGCGCAAGCGCCTGGTTCCAGGCATCGACATAAGTTATTCCCCCGATGGAGAGCATCACACGGATACCCCGGCTTTTGAAATAATTGACAATGTCGGCAGTCATGCCCCGTGGAATTCCATTCAGTGTAGTTGCATCGGTTGTCTTGTTCAGTAGTTTGAGGGGATGTACAAAACTTAACGAGACAATGTTGACGGAAGGGCGTCCATCACCGCGATCGATGAGCCAATGGTTTTTGGAATCGAACTCTGTGACGGTGCGCACGGTGCCCCAGGTGCAGGCATCGTCGCTGGCGTGCCATGCGCCATAGATCTGGATCGGCGTAACAGAAGCCAGCGTTACCGCATTGGAAGCTCCCGGGTCGGGATCGGATGAATTATTGTTGCCGTTGGGCGTTAAGGATGGCTCTTCGCATCCAATAACAGAGACAATAACAATCAGGAAAAAAATACTGAATTTTTTCATAGGCATATGGTTTAGTAAAGTGGATTATTTGGAAAAAAATAATGCCGCTTCAAGTGTGTTTTTTGAAACACTTAGAACAGGTGCTGATTGGCATTTAGGGACGCACTTTTCCCATGAAAAAAACATCCCGTAGTCAGAGGGCGTGCCGCAACGTTGAGGCTGGAACGTGGGAAAGTTAATGGACATAGAGGGAGTTTAAAGTTTAAAGTGTTTAAAGTTTAAAATTGAGTTGGATTTACGTTTTGACTTTGCAGATGGTGGGGGTAGTTCCTGGTTTCAAGTTTCTTGTTTGTTATTGTCTATATTGCTAATCATACGCTTTTCATTGTCTGTTCGTTTAACATCAACATGAAGACCCCGCTTCTAACGCTGATCCTGATCGCTTGCTTCAGTTGTTTACATGCACAGGAAACGTCGCGAAAATCCATGCCGTTCGTGGTTTCGCACCTCCGTGCTGAGAACAAGGCTTTGCTGCGGAGGAAAGCCGCGCCGAAACATAGTTTGCTGACGAAGGTGATCTGCTTTAACCGCGTATGCAGGGGTTTTATTGGATGGAGGACGAAACAACGGAACACGCGATTCAAGGGCTACAAAAACAAGGGCAAAAGACCTCCGCTGAAACAACCAAAGCAAGAACCTATTCAGCAAAGCGCGCCTCTTCAAAAACCCGACACATTGGTAGTGAACGCAATTCCGGTCACGATGCAAGAAGAGTCGCTGGCCGCAAAAGAGCGTGTGTTTGTACTTGACGAAGTTCTCTTTGAACACAACAGCGCGAGGCTAAACGAAAAGTTCACCTTCAGGCTTGACTCGCTGGTCGACCTCTTGTCGGCCGACAAAACATTAACGGCAAACATCGCCGGTCACACCGATAATACAGGTACAGAAAGTCACAACCTGAAACTATCGGCAAACCGCGCACAGGCTGTCGCCGAATACCTGATCGAAAGTAATATTTCAGAAAAGCGTATTTCATTTGAAGGATTCGGTAGCTCAAAACCTGTTGCTTCTAACGAGACGGAAGGTGGTCGCTCGAAGAATCGCAGGGTTGAGATCGTCATTGCGGGGCAATGAGTCTAAATTTTAAAGTTTGTGTTATAGCCGCTGCCCTTTAAAGGAAAACTCCACCATTAACACCGACCAATGTCCGGCAACCAGCAACCTTGCCTTCGTAAAACTCCGGCAGGCAAGCTGGTGATCGGTCTGGCATCATATTTTAATCATCGTAATCGATTGCTGACGTATATAGGTCGGCTTGAATCTAAAAGCCAACTACTGACGATAGAAAGAAGGTAAGCCCGTAAGCTTATCTTCTTTTTTTTTATAATTTTACGTCCCCCCATACAGCTGTTTAAAGATTAAATATTCGTTTTGGCCGACCCGCTGCTACCATCGGCAGTCGCCTGCGTATAATAAGGCTGATATTAAAATTTAAAACCAATCAAATATCCTATGAAACAAGTATGCAGAACGCTTTTCGTAATTGCAGTATTCTTCATTTCCTTTCAGGCACACTCACAAACGGCATTCGGCTTAAAGGCCGGGTTGAACCTCAGCAGCCTGAATGTAGATGATCCGGAAGCTTCTTATGATTCGCGTACCGGTTATCACGCCGGGATTTTTCTTCGTGGAAAATTCGACAAGATCGCCGTCCAGCCTGAGCTCCTGCTTTTCACACAAAGCGGCGACATCGAAAAGACCGCAACTTTCGGTACGGCCCAGGAAAGTTTTACTTACCTCAGCATTCCCTTCATGTTCAAATTCTACCCGGTTTTGGGACTCAACCTGCAGGTGGGACCCCAATTCGGTTTCCTGTTGGATGGCGAACGAAAATATGACAATCCACTCTTCAGCGGTTCCGAAGACATCACCGATTACTACAAACAAAGTGATGTATCCGTATCGGTTGGCGCCGGATACGACTTTGGTTTTGGACTGGGTATCGACCTCCGCTACAACCTCGGTGTAAAGGATATCAACAACGAAGCAAATGGGGAAGCTGTAAAGAGCAGGGTGATACTTGTATCTCTGGGGTGGAATTTCCTAAGGGAATAGTTAGTACATAGTCTGTACAGGTCGCAGCGCTTAATGCCTTTGCGAATCAGCTACGTGTTGCGAACAGAAATGTGATCAACGCGAAAATGGCACTCAAGAATGCAAACAGTGCGCTTTACCTGATGCTGTACAAATCGAATGGGATTCATGAAATGGCACGGCAAGACCTCAGGTGGGAAACATCGGGGGTCTTTTCTTTTGATTCGAAATGCGGGAGAACAAAGGACACTACGAACGACCCCAAGGGTGCCTTCACATTCGTCAGCGGCATCCTTTCCTCTGCGCAGCCGCGGCTATGCCGCGCGTCTCTGCCTCCTCCCATAGAAAGCGCGGCTACGATCTACTGAACGATAGGGTCATTTCTTAGCACGTACTGAATTCAGAACACGCTTCTCACCCTTACAAATTAAACTCCGCGTCTCCCCCGATAGCTTCTATGTTGAAAATGTCGCCAACCCAATCTCCTTCGAAGGAGACCAGCGCGGAAGGTTTGGGTCTTTGCTAACGATCGCTATCGAGGGGATCCCGCCCAGGATCGATTTGTTTTTTCATAGAACACTCGGCAAGCGCGGGATGACGGTTTCAAATGGGGTACTCCTTCTAAGGAGACCAGCGCGGAAGGTTTGGGTCTTTTGCTAACGAGCGCTATCGAGGGGATCCCGCCCAGGATCGATTTGTTTTTCATAGAATATTCGGCAAGCGCGGGATGACGGTTTCAAATGGGGTACTCCTTGCGAAGCAGACTACCACCACGGTTTCAAAAAAGGCCCGTTCTGAAGTTGTGGAAAATTTAACGTGACTACTTTTGTCAGAAAAGATGGTACAACGTTCACGCAATCGAAGAATGTTACACACCGCCATTAAATGCCGACTGGCGCAAACGAAAAATAGAGGATCAGCTCGAATGAAGGGGAAGCCGCGGCTGGCATAGTATTTTAACCGGCTATTCGATAATCCATTTAACCAATGAAAAACCTTCTTGGAAATTTAAAAGGCCTGTTCACCGGTAGAAACGCAAACCAACACGGTCTTAAGATCAATTTGATCCGTTCGCGGATCACTATACGAAAGGCATTACTTGAATGCGCTCAAAAAGGGGAGGTGGTTGGTGTGTATTGTCCGGCGTTAAATTCGGGAATGTTGCTGGTTGGCATCGAAGATTTTTCCGTCGATCAAAGGGAGCCAGTAATCATTTTTAAAGACTTTGAAATGAACGGCATAACACTTCCCAGAACGCGTGTGGCGCTGAGCGAGATCAGAAGCATTTGCGTGTTTGATGTGGCTTTTGAGGGCGCGGTGGTGAAGGGGTCTATGGTTTGAGTCGAGGTTCATGGTTCATGGTTCGTTTTATCGATTTTATATGTAATTGTTAAAATAGCCGTTAAGCGCCGTCTCTGTCATCAGCAGTGCCGCAGAGACCGCATTGTTATAAATTTCCCGAACTAAAAATTTCATCCGACTCCTCTAAAATAATATCATCACGAAATCCCTGAATGATTTATGATTTTCGAAGGGATTCATGGTTTACGATGTACGAATTACATGTCGATTTAGCTCGCGCGCCAGCCAACGCTACTGCCCCAGCGCATGGCCATTGTGCTCCGACAAATACCGGGAAAACCACGCCGCCGCGTGACTCGCTACTTCCTCCAACTTGCCTTTCTCCTCGAACAAATGAGTTGCCCCCGGGACAACAACAAGATCTTTCGGTTGATGAAGTTTTTCGAATGCCTGCTCGTTCACCTCAAGGACCTCCGTATCCAATGAACCCACGATAAGCAACGTTGCGGCGGTTACATTATTCAGCAACGGCATCGCAAGATCGGGGCGGCCTCCGCGGGAAACAACGGCCTGGACCTTTCGTCCGAATTTCGCGGCGGCATTCAATGCAGAGGCGGCACCGGTGCTGGCCCCGAAATAACCGAGACCCAGATCTTTTACATATTCCTTTTCGAGGATCCATTCTGTGATGTAAACCAATCGCTCGGTCAGCAAGTGAATATTGAATCGCGTGCGCAGCGAATCCTCCTCTGGTGCGAGAAGATCAAACAAAAACGTCCCGATGCCGGCGTTGCGAAGACTTTTGGCGACAAATTGATTACGCGGACTCAGTCGCGAGCTTCCGCTGCCATGGGAAAATAAAACCAATGATGTGGCATGATTGGGTATCTCGAGTTCGCCTGGCAACGTAAACCTGCCAACACCGATCTTCAGATCTTCATAAATATCTGTTTGTACCATAATTCAAGTCTTGTTTTTTCGTTTTTCAAAATCGTCGAGAAGACTGACTACCTCCGTGTCCGACAGGTGATGAAAATCTTCGTAGACCTGTCCGACTGCATAAAAGAGTTCTGGTTTTTCCGCCACCACAACCTCGTCTGCCAGATCATCGATATCGCGGATATAATTTTCGCCGGACACAGGAGCGGCGACGATCACCCTCCCCGCCTTCATGTGCTTGCAAAGCTTGATCGCGGGAATGATGGTGCTTCCTGTGGCAATTCCGTCGTCTACGATGATCACCGTACGGTTCGCCATCTGAGGCAGTGCGGTGCCTTTTCGAAACCGTTGTATGTGGCTTTGTATCTCCCGTTCCTGTGCTTTAATGATGCGGTCAATATTTTGCTCGCTGATGCCTTTCGCGAGCGATGACAGAAAAACAGATCCGTCTTCTGCAACCGCGCCAATCGCGAGTTCTTCCTGCCGGGGATGTGGCAATTTTTTTGTAATAACAACGGATAATTCTCCGTTCAGAACGCGTGCAACTTCATACGCAACGACAACGCCTCCGCGCGGAATCCCCAACACAAGTACGTTTTGACCTTTGTATTGTGCCTCGAGCAGCTTTGCAAGCTCATACCCCGCCTCCGCCCGGTCGATAAATATCCTTCCCTGCTCTACCATGGTCCTGAATTTTGTCAGGTCGTTCTGTTTGCGAAATTACCATGCCGGAGTTCGTGACAGCGGCATTTTCATATGGCTAACCGACGCTCATTCGATCTTCAAAGGCCTCTCTCTCCCACAGGTCTGCAATGGGTTGCGGCAATTGTGACTGAATATGCTCGAGCCCGCCCTCGCTGATATAAGTTTTCAAAACTGAAAGCACTGCCTTTACGTCTTTGCGCACACTTTGATAATCGCCAAGCGTTCTGCCGGTAGTACGCGGATACTTTTCGCGCAACAGCGCAAAAAATTCCTCACGCGTTTTTACACGTACGCGCTCAGACCGGAGCTTCCATCCATTCACGTAAACACCCTTGATCATCATGGGAAGATTCGATATCAGGTGTAAAGACTGTTCGGTTGTGATCAATTCGCGCAGAACCCCCAGCGTCGCTGCCGTGAGCCGTTCGGCATAAGCGAGATCCTCCGGCGACTCCAGCGCATCGGCCACGCGATGATAAAAGTCCATCGTCGATTGCTGGTATTCGTTAAAGCTAAAATTATTCATACTCTTTGATTTTCGTCTATCATTTCTCTAAAGCAAAAGGCTACCTCAGGAAAGGCAGCCTTGTTTGATAATCTCAACATTTGGCTGGTGTTAACCGGCACAAACTGAATCATGTAACACTAACTTAATTTCTCAAATCAATACACTACAAGGATGTCGAGATTAACTGGTAAGATTTGGAAAAACTACATGCCTTCATTCAAAACTCGACAGAATCGCAGCGCGGGGCACAGGTTGTAGAAAAATTTTATTGAATTGGGGATGTGGGTTGAATTGCATGTTGGTTTTTACCGACCGTGGAAAGTCAAATTTAAAGTCGTTTAAATTCCGAGGGTTAAAGTTTGGATGTTGTTTACAGTTAAAGTTTCGGTAGCGCGTGCAGACAGGCAACTCAACTTCGTCAGCAGCATCTCCACCTCTGCGTAACGTGTCCGCGAGCGTTTTTCCCTCAGTTCTCAGGAACGCAATGATGCTGAAAGTCTCTACCGCTCGGCGGTTCTGCGGTAAAGATCGTCAACCTAATAACCTTCGAAGCACACTAGCTCGGAACGTTTAGAACTTTTAATAAGGGTTGCAATCGAGGGGGGCCCGCCCAGCATCGCTTTGTTTTTTATAAAATGTTTGGCGAGCGCGGGATGACGGTTTCAAAAGGGGCGCGGAACTCTGTGAGCAGCATCCCCTCATCCACGGTACCTAACGTTCGGTTGTGATTTTTAATTTCGGAGAATCGAAGTTACGCGAAATAACCGTCGGTATTTTTTTAACATCGTCAACTATCTTTTCGCAAAAAAATCTTTCCGGTCGCGTTGTGGATAGTGCCTTGCACATTTAGTTACTTACATGAAAGAAATCTCAAGACAACTATATGACCGAAGAAATCAAACAACCTTTGCCAGCACATCATACTGAAATAGTTGAGGAATCGAAAGCGTTGGGTTTCACCATGCTTTCCGATCAACTCACAGGCTCACTGTTGCGTACGCTCGCAGCTTCGAAACCGTCGGGAAAATTTCTCGACATGGGTACCGGCACAGGACTCTCAGCTTCGTGGATACTGGATGGCATGGATGACCAGTCGACACTGATAACCATTGATAATGACAGCAAATTCCAGGACGTCGCGAAAAAATATCTCGGTAATGACAAACGTGTGGAAATAATTTTAACGGACGGCGGTGAGTGGGTCGCTAAAAATTCAAACCGAAAATTCGACTATATTTTTGCCGACACCTGGCATGGAAAATTTCTTTTGCTCGAAGAAGTACTTTCCATGTTAAACAAAGGAGGGTTGTATATCATCGACGACATGCTCCCCCAGCCCAACTGGCCGGACGGCCATCATGAGAAAGTTGTGAATCTGATCAATCATCTCGAAACCCAGACGGATTTGGTCTTGACAAAGCAGGTTTGGTCTACGGGAATCGTTGTAGCGGTGAAGAAATAATTCGTGCATGGAGAAGGGGCTTTAAAGTTTGATGTTCAAAGTTTGATGTTGTTCAGATATTAGCAAGTTGGGAGGTTTCAAGTTGGGCCCCGATGCGAAAAAGTTGGAATAATTAATTAATTTGAAGTTCAGGCTTTGATAGACCCTCATGCTTCGCATTTTAGTCTGCCTTCTGGCTTTTGGATACATCACCCGCTCTGCCGGACAAAATCTGGGTCAGGGACTCGTCGCGTGTTATTCATTTACGGGGAACGCTAACGATGGCTCGGGAAAAAATTCTCACGGCACAGTGTATGGAGCCACTCCAACAACCGATCGCTTTGGATCTGCTAACAGTGCCTATCATTTCAATGGTGTTGACAGCTACATCTCGATCCCGGCACAGGAGCTGGCGAATTCCACCTACAGTTATTCGGCATGGGTTTTTGTTCCAAATGGCGTTTCCATTGGAAACCATCAGATCATTTTTGTTGGTGATGCTATAGGGAAAGGTCAATCATTAAGCTTACTCAGCGAGGCTAGAAACGACTCAGATAACAATTTGTATATCTACCATCAAAGCCATTCGCAAGGGTCGGATTATATCGTCGGCTCTGGCGGTAACATGCTTCTGTGGACAACCCTCGGGACGTGGAACCATGTCGTCGTTACCCGTTATGCAAACCAGCACGACATTTTCCTGAACGGGCAGTTTATCGTTGGGGGAGGAATCGGAGGCAACCTCCTTCTACCGTATTACGGAAATTCTCCCCAGGGGATGATCGGCGCAAAGGCCGACCTCACGGAGTTTTTTTCAGGATCCATCGACGACATCGCTATCTATAACAGGATTTTATCGGACCAGGAAATCCAGTCACTCTATCAACAGGGGCTGCCATGTGCTCCGACTGATGGCCCTATAGTAGACGACGTCAGCATCTGCGGGCCGGGATCGTCGACGCTGACTGCGCGTGGAGGCACAACGTACAGATGGTACGATTCACAAACCGGCGGCAACTTCCTGTTCCAGGGCAATCCGTTTATTACTCCGGTTTTAACATCCGACACAGACTATTATGTTTCCCAGGTCAGCGGAAACGGAGAGAGTGCCCGCACGAAGGCATCAGTCAAAGTGGTTCCCGCGCCCACCATTGAATGCAACAGCCCGGAGTTTCTGTTTGCAGGCGATGAGCTCTTCGTTTCCACGACAACTTCATCCGGGACGCCACCCTATTCCTACACTTACGATTTTGGCGATGGTACCACTGTCAACACAACGAACACTTCGGCGTCGCATTTGTATACCAATGAAGGTTCGTTCTTTTTGAACGTAACGGCGCAAGATGTCAACCAATGCACCGCGAGCTGTTCGAAAAATATCGAAGTCATGCGGCTGCCGACGCCGGAAAATCAGTCCCGGTGCGGATCCGGCGCGGTGTCACTCGAATGCGAGACCGGTTATTTTTGCCGGTGGTTTGAATCAGTCACGGGCGGAAATCCCGTATTCGAAGGCGCCGTTTTCACTACACCCGGGCTTGGCGAAAGCACCGACTATTTTGTTTCGTATGTCAAAAATGATATCGAAAGCAAACGCGCGAAAGTTTCCGCAATCCTGCATCCGGTTCCACTCGTGACCTGTATTTCACCGGAGGCTGCTGCGAGAAACAGCGCATTCACTGTTTCTGCCTCCGTGACTGGCGGAACGGCGCCGTTCGCTTATGTTTTCAACCTCGGTGGAATTCCCAAGTCGGGCGAAGAACCGGAAAGCACACACATTTATACGCAAGCGGGGATTTTTCCATTCGACATCTCTGTGACAGACGCAAACAATTGTGCTGATTCCTGTGATGGAACGATCCGCGTATTCGACATCTACATTCCAAATGTGATCACGGTAAACGGAGATTCTTTCAACGACCGCCTCACCCTGTTTGGTCGAATTGACAATGACTTTATTACTTATTCCGATGTACCGGATTTCTCACTGCAAATCATTAACCGGTACGGGAATGAAATCTTCCGCACTTCTGATATAGCACACGGATGGCGCGGTGAGCGCGCGGATGCCGGAACTTATTTTTATCAAATCCGGCTTGGGGAAAATCACTATCGCGGTTGGGTCGCGGTTGTGAAGTGATTGTAAATAACAGGCAAGGCAATCATGAGGTTCTTTTCCCAAACCACATTACTCCATACGTAGCAATGATACCGAGGAGGCCGATAATGATAAGCTCGTTGCCGCCGTCGTAATGTAATATCTTCAGCACAATTCCACCTACCATTACAATTACACCTGCAAAGGCGAGCTTTCCATATCCCGAATTCGAAGGAGTGCTGTAGTAACCAATTGCGATCAGGGACGACACCCATCCGACCGTCCTGACAATAAAAGCAATATCATTAGCCGAACCGAAAGATTGCCAGATAGTACCTGTCAACCAAAATAGCAATGATAATGCTATCCATATCGCAATGGGATTTCGGGTCATGTGGATCATCAGGAAAGTGAAGATATGAATTCGCAGGAGTCAGAACAACTCATTGATCGGATTCAACAATTACCTAATTGAAGATCTGGTATTATGGTATGACCGGCGAATGGCGAGTCTTCAATTTTTCACTCTACTCATTCCTTAATGAGTTCACTGGATTCGCCGTTGCCGCGCGGGCGGAGCAAAGACTGACCGTCAGCCACGCAACGAGTAAAACCACAGCACCAGCCTCGATAAATATTACCGGCGTCAGCTCTATCCTGTACGCGAAGCCCATCAACCATTCACCTGTGAAATAGTATGCGACCGGAACAGCAATGATCGCCGCAATTCCGATAAGGTTCAGAAATTCCTTTGACAACATACCGAGAATATTGGCCACCGTTGCGCCGAGAACCTTCCTGATTCCGATTTCCTTTGTCCGGGTCTCAACAGAATACGAAACGAGTGAAAACAAACCGAGACATGCGATGGCGAGAGAAATAATTGAAAACACGAGAAATATTTTCGAAGATCGCTGTTCGACTTTATAAGTGCTTTGAAGGCGGTCGTCTGCGAATGAATAATCCAGAACCGTGTTGGGAAAATGTTTTTTCCATGCGCCTGAAACCAACGCGAGCCCATCGGTCGCCTCGTCGTTGAGGCGAACCGCGACCCGCGAAAATCCCCCTGGCAAGAGGTACATGCAGACCGGATCGATCCCTTTATGAAACGTATCATAATGAAAGTCGCTGACAACCCCGATCATGGTGTATTTCGTCTCACCGAAGAGCACCTCCATGCCAATGGCGTCCTCAGGATCAGCATACCCATAGTTCCGGACTGTTTTCTCGTTGACGATTATACTCAGGGAATCGGCTCTGCTTTCTTTGATAAAATTCCTGCCTGCAATTAATTTCATACGATACGTATCAACGTATTCCTGATCGACGCCGTTCATGAAGATTGTCCCGTTAACTTTCTTGCCAGAAGCGTCGACAAAAGTCGCCATACTGTTTCCGAGTCCGCCAGCAATGAAGGCGCCTGATGTCGCCACGCCGCTAACGGACGGGTTTGCCAAAAGGTCATTTGCGAAACCGCCAATCCCGACACGCACTTCGCGGCTTCCATTGACATTCAATACAAGGAGGTTATCCGCATCAAAACCAAGGTCTTTGTTTTTGATAAAATTCATCTGAAGCTGAATGACGAGAATACCCGTAATGAGAACGATCGTGATGGAATACTGCAGCACGACAAGGCTTTTCCTCAACCATACGCCGGTTGCTCCTGTCTTGTACTGCCCCTTCAGAATATTTACCGTCCGGAATGATGAAAGGATCATCGAAGGATAAATTCCTGACAGCAATCCAACCAATGAAGCGATCGCGACCAGCGATACAACATTGTCAGGATTATAAAAATCTGAAATATGTTTTCCGGTCAGGCTTTCGAACAGCGGTCGGGCAAGCTCCATCCATACGACGGCAATCACAAGGGAAGCCATTGCCAGGATCCAGGATTCAACCAAAAATTGTCCCATCAATTGATTTTTGTGTGCACCCATGACTTTGCGCACACCCACTTCCTTAAACCGGTCGGAAGAGTAAGCTGTTGACAGGTTGATGTAATTGATACATGCGAGCAAAAGCACAATAAGTCCGATCGATCCGAAGATCACCACATAGGTCACGCTGCTGGTCGGCTCGATTTCATAGCGCAGATTTGATTTTAAATGAATATCTGTCAGCGGCTGAAGAAAATATGACCAGTTGATCTTATGCTTCTTCATGTCGCTGCCGATGTATTTCTCCAGGAACGTGGCAAGTTTACCTTTCAACACTTCTGTTTTAGTGTCGGGTTTTACGAGGATATAGGTATAATATCCGTTGTTAAACCAGCCATTGTATCCGAATGTTTCAGGATCATACGCCTCGAGTGTTTTAAACGAAAAAAGAAAGTTGTATTGGAGATGGGAATTCGGTGGGCAATCCTCCATCACACCGGTTATTTTGTATTCAGCTCCGAGCTGGTTGGGGTCGTATTGAAATATTTTCAGGGACTCGCCGACAGGATCATGCTCACCAAAATATTTTTTCGCCATACTTTCGGTGATCACGATGTTGTAAGGATCTTTTAGTGCAGTGGCAGCATCTCCTTTTAACAGTTTAAAGCTGAAAACAGAGAAGAAGGCGGGGTCAACGGCCAGGATGTCCTCTTCTATAAATTTCTTATCGCCAACCTGCACAACCGAACCATTCATATCTACGCGTACGGATGCCTCCACTTCCGGAAGATCACTGGCGAGCGCGGGTCCTAAAGGGATGCAAGTGACCGCCTGATCGAACTGTCCTGACTCATCGGTAAAGGTGCCGGCAACGCGATAGATCCTATCTGCTCTTTCATGAAAACGATCGTAGCTCAATTCATCCTGAACCCAGAGACCGATCAGTGTAAAGCATGCGAGCCCTACGGAGAGGCCGACGATATTTAACACAGTATAGTATTTGTTCTTGAGCAGGTGCCGGAATGCGGCTGTAAAATACCGGTTGATCATAACAAAACTATTTAGGCAGAACATGTCTTACGAACTCTATGCCATAGAATGAGGGCCCAATGGTGCGCTTTTAAAGCAAATTTTTATCTGTGTTGTCCTTATTCGGACAAATATGGCCGGGACTGGGACCAGGACACAAATTGTATCGGCAATTGAATTCACTAACTTCATGTCGGAACCTCAAAGTTCCCTGTAACGTTCACAACCTGTTATGACCCGCACTTTCTATTCTCACGCGATCTTTTTTTCAGCGCTATTCGCCGTCACAGATCTCATCCAAAGTATCGTCATGTTTCACGCGGGGATCTAAATGTTCCCGTTAGCGGTTCCCGCGAAATCAAAATCGATCAAAATCCTCTAACGTCCGGACAAATAAACGCAGTTTTCTAAAGGCACTATCTGCCCATTCAAACATGCGAGTTTTTAATTACAATCACCCATGAGAAAAATATTAATTTTTTGTGCGTCCTTCTATTGCCTTTGCAACTTTTTGCCATTCACCGACGATATCAATCCGTTATCGGAGTCAAGCGCTGATCTTGGTCCTTCATCACCTCGTAGGAATGATTTTTTTACGGTCGTTCCCGAACACAAAAATCTTCAAATTGACATGCTCAGTTGTCATCTTCCCTGATTCTTCCTTATTATTGGTCTTTACATTAACCTAAACTTAAATTTCATGCGTAAACTCTTACTCAACAGGGTAATACTTGTGGCTGTCTTTAGCCTCCAGGGATTATTCGCCAATGCCCAAATATCCGCGCAGGATATTGCGGACAAACTATCAAACGACCCACGCGTCACAGAATTCACGATGGAGCCCGCCCGCGGAACCCCGTCTGTTATTAAAATGAATGCCTCCGGCGCAACCCTCACACTGATTGAAGCTCCAGCCTTTTTACAATCGGTCCTTGGATTTGGGCAGGAAACATTTTTTGTAGTTGAAGCAACGACAAATACCCATGGTGTTCAGGTCGATAAATTTCAACAATACACCAGGAGCATTAAAGTCGAGCATGGTGTTTTTAAAGCCATATCACGAAAAGGCGTCGTATTGGCGTTTACCGCCGAGTATTACAATCTGCCAGCTTCGATTCAGGCGTCACCGGTTTTAACTGAGGCTGCAGCCCTTCAAAAAGCGTTGGATCATGTCGGCGCAACAGTGTATGCCTGGGATTATGTTTTAACCCTGGGAAACACTGCGGAACACATTGCAGCATATAATGAGCTTTTTCCCAAGGGAGAGTTGGTGTTTGTTGACAATTATTCAACCAATGCAATAGACCTGTCGTTGGCATATAAATTCAACGTCTATGCCGCTGAACCATTGTCGCGCGCAGATATCTACGTCGACGCCAGTTCGGGCTCGATCCTCCTCCGGGACGCGATCATCAAGCATGCTGACGACGCTCATGGCAAGGCAGATATTGCAAAGGTCGTGCGCCCTGCTAAAAAGGCGGTTTCTCCATTACCCGTTGCCAACGCGTCGGGCAATACACGATACGCGGGAAACAGGACCTTCAGTACTTCTATTGACGCCAATGGCCACTGGGTGTTAAAAGGAACTACTCCGACCGGAGTTGAAAATGAGACCCGTTCTTATGAGGGCATAGGCGGATTGCCCCTTAGCATTCCGGCATTAGCCATGCTCACTGTGCCGATCGCCGACGGAGATGGAGACGTTCTTAATCCAGAGACGGCGGATAATAACTGGACAGCCGAGGAACACAGAAAAGATAATTTTTCAGTTACGAATCCATATCCCATTGCGAACGAGTCGCACAATGATGACGTGGCGTTGGATGCACATTGGGGCGCCGAGGTTGTGCTTAACTATTGGAGAAATATACATAACCGGTGGAGCTATGATGACAAGGGCACAAAAATGACCAACTACGTTCATTACGGCGACGCCTATGATAACGCATTCTGGAACGGAAGTTCGATGACATACGGAGATGGCACGTATCAGGGTGGAACTCATCCGGATGGAGCATTCGCACCCTTGACCTCAATGGATGTCTGCGCTCACGAAATTGGTCATGGCGTATGCGAATATACTGCCGATCTTGTTTATCAAAGAGAATCCGGTGCCATGAACGAAGGCTTCTCCGACATCTGGGCGGCTGCTGTAGAAGCATATGTGCTTTCAGAGATCGATGGCTCGCTGCCATACGACACATGGGGAATCGGCGAACAGATTGACGAACGCGACGGAGGAATTTCGCCAGGGCAGGCAGGCACGCGGGCATTGCGTTGGATGGATGATCCGAAGGCTGCGGGCGACCCTGACTCTTATGGCGGCGCCAACTGGATCAATCCGGAGTGCGGTACTCCGACATTGGCTAACGACCAATGTGGGGTTCACACCAACAGCGGCGTTTTGAACAAATGGTATTATCTTATGGTGACAGGCAGCGGTCAGCCATTTTCCGCTGGATTCAATAAACAGGCCGCGGATGATCAGGTGACGGATGCCGGAAACGCATATTCCGTTGAGGGCCTGGGATTCATGACCGCCTCGAGGATCGCCTACCTGGCTGAAACCATGCTTTCTCCAAATGCGAAATTTGCTGAAATGCGAGCCGCTTCCATTTTGGCTGCGCAAACTTTATACGGAATTGCATCTAATGAAGAAAAACAAACGACGAATGCCTGGCATGCGGTCGATATCGGCGGCGCCTACAATGAAGGCGAACCCAATACAATCACTTTCAGCGAGAGCAATCTCCAAATACTTTCTGAAAACAATGCTCTTAGTGGATGTGACGACTTCAATACCTACTCCGTCGTCATTACAGGTGTCGACATTGCTTCCCCCGCTACAATCTCTCTCAGCACTGCCGGAAGCACTGCTGTAAAAGGGACGGATTTTGATATTTCAAGTCAATCATTAACGTTCACCGGATCCGGAACGAAGACCATAACAATTACAGTTTATGATGATGCCGTTATAGAAGCCGGTGAAACCATTGTTTTGTCTTTTGTCTACAACAGCCAATTTCAAAAACAGGAATTCGCTATCGCGGATAATGATTTTGCACCAAGAACCGGAACCCAGCCGATCGATCTGGTCGAAACTCAAACTTTCTCCAACGATGGAATTCCCGCCGGATGGTCGGCCATTTCCTTATCGGATGGAGTTAACGTATGGAAAGTCAACGGCGATTTGAGTGCCGCAGGCAGAGCGTATATCACCAACGGAATTGCAGAGATTCCCTTTTATGATCAGATTTCCCCTACGAATACGATATTCCGGTCACCCCTTATCAACGCTGCAGCTACCAGCAACGTAACGGTAAGCTTCGATTGGGAATCAGGCGGTGAAACTGATGCCGTGGATCCGAATGTGATATTCGACTATGGAGAATTTATCTATTCCCTTGACGGTGCAAATTATGTGTCGATGCAGAAATTTGTGGGCACCGGACCACTGGGTGTCAATACGGCGAGCGGAAGCTACACCGCTGTCATTAATGAACTCGACGGACGTGCTTTCTTCCTGGGATGGAGATGGTACAATGACACCAACGCCGGCACCCAGTTTAGTTTTGCCATCGACAATGTCAAAGTCTCCGCAACTCCTGCCGGAATTGAAACTCAAAAGGATGAATCGGCAACCACCACAGTGCATGCAGGAAATGTTATTTATTTCATGAGTGAGTCCGACCAGGGATTGATCGCCAAAATCGAAAATGCTTCGGGCGACCTTGGATGTGTAACCTTGTCTGTCAGTGACGAGGGCACCGGGATCAGAACGTTCTCGAATGTGCCGACGGCCCGGCCATCGAAAGCTTTCAGCATAACTACAGAAAACACCAATGCAAGTTATGACCTTACCATATTTTTTACCCAGGAGGAATTAGGTGCATTTGATTCACCGGCAGATTTAATTCCCATGAAAGTAAACTCCGCTAATATGGATGATGCAAGTGACAGACCGGTCAACTTCCAGCTTAACGGGGTTCTCACGGAAGTAAACGAGGCCGGCCAATTCTTCGCTTATACTGGATCGTTTACAGGATCCGGCACCGTCAGTGTCGTTCAGAATTTTACATATTGCACGAATGCCCCCGCACCCTGGACCTCCCAGGATGTTGGCACCGTGAATAAGCCGGGAACCGTTTGTTATAAGGCGGGAAACTTTGAAGTGTCGGCATCTGGTAGTGGCATCGAGGACCGCGCGGATTCATTCCACTTCACCTATCAGCCATTAACCGGAGATGGGGAAATTATCGCACAGGTAAATTCTTTGCAAAACACCAATACCAAAGCAAAGGCTGCAGTAATGATCAGGGAAACGCTGGACGCAAACTCCACCTTTGCAATGACGGCAATCGTATCGAATCCGTTGTACCTGGGAACCGCCGCCCGCTTCGAGTATAGAAAAAATCCGGGGGGTAAAGCCACCGGTGCAAGTTATCAGTCTGTAACTGCGCCTGAATTCGTGAGGATTGTCCGATCAGGAAACACGATTACGTCATTTATTTCGGACACGAATGGCAATTGGCAGTTGATCGGCAGCGTAGGTATAAATTTCAAAAGCGTTGTCTATGTCGGATTAGCGGCTACATCCAATTTAAATGGCACCTCTGCTATTGCGGAATTCGCCGGTGTTTCGGTTCTGAGTTCAGCATTACAAGCCACGGCCAGGGCCCCCCAATCTCAGGAAGGGAGTGAGAGGTCCGGCTTCTCGGTTTCCCCTAACCCTGCCGTTGGAACGGTGAATATTGAAACACCTGGATCAAATATTAAACGCGTAGCGATCTATAATCGATTAGGCCAGGTAGTGAAAGTGGCCGAATTCAGCGTTCCGGAAAACCGCGCCTGGGTTGACGTATCTGAATTGGCCCAGGGACTATTTATTATGAAGGTCCATACCGATGAGGGGCAAGTCGTGGATATGAGACTCGTGAAACAATAGATATTTAAGACAGTATTCGGTGAAATAAAAAGACTGAACTGAGATTTCACCTTTTTGTTGCAGCCGACACGGATAAACAAAACGCAAGACGGAGATGTCTTGCGTTTTGTCTTTGCAGTCAGAGGTCAGACATTTGACGATGTTGCTTCTTGTTTTGGGTTCCCGTTAAGCAGTCACCGTCTGATGTAGCAAGCTCTATTTCAATCGGAGAGGGATACAGCGAGCGAGGTGGCTGATCCTGTGACCCTGGCAGTCCATATTTATTCAATGCTTAAACATTCCGCTGTTCTCAAAATTCGATAATACTTTGATAAGGGTTATTCCTGCCTCAATGAATATATTGGGTTATACAATGCGGCCTTAATTGATTGATAACTCACTGTGATCAGAACCAGGAGCAATACGAAAATACCTGCAAGTACAAACGAGTCAGGAGTCAGTTGAATTCTATATTCAAAAGCGCTCAGCCATTCCCGCATGATATACCAGGCCAGGGGGCATGCCAGCACAAATGCCAGCAGCACATTTTTAGTGAATGACATGGAGACCATCAGGAACAAATTCAATGGGTCTGCGCCCAATATCTTTCTAATTCCCAGCTCTTTGGTTTTACGTTCCACATGATAGGCGGCTAGTCCTAAGAGCCCTAAACAGGCGACAATTATGCTCAGGACGCCCGCCATTTGAAAAATCTTGCCAGCCTTTTTCTCGGTAACATAGAATCTATTCAGCTGGTCCGATAAAAAGTGATACTCAATGGGTGTTTGTGTGTCGAATTGGTCATGCACCTTGGCCGCTTCCGCTATGAGAGATGGTGTAACGCCTGCCACTTTTAGCGTGAAGTAATCAATGGATATGATAGGATTGTTACGGTACCCGATAATGATAGGTGCAATTTTATGATGCAAGGATTGGAAGTTGAAATCCTCAAGCACGCCAATTACATTCGCTTCCCATTCAGCACCATATGCACTGATGCGAATTTTGCTACCGATTGGGTTTTTCAGGTTCATTGCTTTTAGGGCAGATTCATTCAGAAGCACATTCACTGAATCAGCTTCGTTTCTTCCCGAAAAGAAAGCGCCAGCAGTAAGTCGAATTTGATAAGTATCCAGCATGTCCTCATCAAACCCCATAAAATAGGTATGAAGCGAATCCGCTGTACTCATATCGCTTGTCTTCCTGACATATGCTTCTGCAATTTCCTTCCATTCACCAGGAACACTGGATGAAACAGCTACTTTTTTCACACCCGCTATGTTAGAGAATCCGTTTTTCATCGCTTGAAACTGACTTCGGGACGCGCGACTATTAATATCGATAATCATCATCTGTTCCTTATCAAAGCCGATATCTTTCGTTTGAATGAAATTGATCTGGTCGCTGATTACCAGGGTGGAGACAATTAAAACAACGGTAATTGTAAATTGAAAAACAACCAGGGCATTTCGAAGATCAAATCTGTTTTTTGTAGCTATTGGCTGACCCTTGAGGGTTGCGACTGGTTTGAGCTTCGACAAGTAGAAAGCAGGGTAACTTCCGGCAATTGTTCCGATCAGCAGGGTAATCAGTAACAGCGAAGGCACGTATTCTCCCAGGGTATTTAATGTGAGCTCAAAACTCTTTCCGGTAATTGAGTTAAAGAACGGGAAACATAAATCCATGGTCACGATGGATAGGAGCATCGAAAAGAACGTGATCACAAAAGCCTCTGCCAAAAATTGAAAAATGAGCTGTGTTTTGACTGCTCCGACCACTTTCCGCACCCCGATTTCTTTGGAGCGCAGGGAAGCTTTGGCTGTTGTTAAGTTTATGTAGTTAATGGCAGCGATGATGAGTAGAAATACGGCCATGGAAGAAAATATATAAATGTAGGCAGGCTCCCCATGGATCTGCTCTGCTCCCGATTCTATTTGAGCAGAGTGAAGATAAATATCCTGAATCGGTTGAAATTGAGTGAATTGAAACGCCGCATCAGGCCCCCAGTATTTTGCCATCAGCGCGGGTATCTTTGCCTGTAATCCTTCGATCGATTTTCTGTCTTCCAGCACAACATAGGTAAAAGCACCCAGACGTTGCCAATTATTTAAATAACCTTCCCAATCCTCTCCCGAACGGATTCTTGAAAAGAGTATATCAAACTGAAGATGCGAATTATCCGGCATGTCCCTGATCACGCCTGTTACTTTCACCTGGCCGGCAGAAGTCTTGATCGTTTTGCCAAGCGCATTTTCATCAGAAAAATATTTTTTTGAAGTTGACTCCGTAAGAATTACGGAAAAGGGTTCACTCAGCGCAGTTTTTCTATCACCTGCGATAAACTCGAAGTCGAAGACATTGAAGAAATTGGCATCGCTGGTTGTGAACCAGTTTCGCTCACTATACTTAGTTTCATCAATTTCCACATTTACGTGACCTGACAGACGAAAAAGGCGGGTCATTTCCTTTACTTCCGGGAATGAGCTGACCAACTGCGGCCCCATTGGAGGAACAGTACGGCCATACGTTCTGACGTTGTCGGGTGCTGATTTATCAATAGTAATTATCCTGAATGTGCGGTCGGCCTTTTCATGGAATGAATCATAGGATAGTTCATGACTCACGTAGGTGTACAACATTGTACTGAATGAAATACCCAACACGAGCCCGAACATATTGATCAGGGTAAATGCTTTGTTTCGAATCAGCGAGCGAAGGGCGATCTTAAAGTAGTTTCGTATCATAAAGGGGTTGGTTGCACTTCTGCGTTTACGATTTTCATGCCATTCTGTAATCCCTGATTTTAGTGTGCAATCCATCTTAAAACAGATGATCCATGTTCGGAATTAGCCGGACGTGTCCAAAATCGGTCGGGATTTTTAAGGACCTGGCATCGGAGGTTGGCAATTTCAGGACAGTGACTGACAGCATAATTGTATCGCAGGCTTTAGCCCAACGTGAAGGTACGCCAGTATATGTTGACGTTTACTTTTAGAATTACAGTCCGTTCCAGGTCGACCTGAAATTGAAATGCAAATACCTTGAGCCTCAAACTAATCCTTCCGGATCCGCTCCCGTTCGTCGTTGGATACGGTGCCGCGTGAGCCTTTGCCTTTTGCCTTTGAATTGCCCAACGAACGGGTATAGGTAACCCTTACGATACGGTTGCTGGCCGACTCCGCCGCATAAACATAATGCGCTTGCAGCGAAAATGCTTCTTTTGTGAGGGCTCCGAAATAGCCGCTCACGCGCATAGACTTCAACAGATCGGTTACCGACAATTGGATACTTCCCCGGTTTTTATTCAGCTCTCTTTTAAGTCCGGCATTCAACATGCCGTAGCGATCGATTTTCTTGGAGCCTTGGTACTGTGACGAGTTGTACCATCCAGAAACCTCCAGCGTAAAACTTTTAGGAAGGATAAAGGTTTGGCTTCCATTAAGCGAATAGGCAAAGTAGGTCTTCCTCAATTTTTCTTCGGTGTGGTCTAGCTTAAATTGCCGTAGTCCGCCGACCCATCCATAGGTCATGGTCCAACCGCGCGTAACTGCAACCGGCAGGCTCATTTGAAGGCTAAGGTGGTTTTGGTAAACCATGTTCTGCGGCGCGAGGTACATCAGGTCGTGCGCCGGACTTTCTTTCTGTTGGTATAAAATAATCGGGTGGTCATCACGACTGCCAATAAGGGAGAACGAATAACCTTCGAACGTATACCCGATCTTGAGGTTGTGGGTAATGGTTGGCCGCAACGATGGATTACCTGTAGATACAGACATGGGGTCGTTATACTGTAAATAAGACGCCAGGTCGTTGTACGACGGCCTGCTAATCCTTTTAGTATAGGAGAACTGGAGCTCGGACGCATCACTCAATTTCTTTGACAGAAAGAAGCTGGGAAACGAGTTCCCGAGTTTACGATCGATCTTATTCTCTTCCTTGTCGGCATCCGCATAGGTATAGGAATATTCGTACCGTGCTCCCACCACGACACTCACACTCGGGTTTACGTGCAGATGAAACGAAGAATAGACCGCTCCGATCTGCTCGGACATATCAACGTCGTTCATATATCGCGGGCTGCTGGTCCATTTTCCGTTGGACAGGGTTTCGATGCGTGACAGGCTCATGCTTCGCGTTAGCGTGCCTTTGACCCCGGCTTCGAACTCCAGCTTCATGCCCAGGGATCGTGTGTAATCGATCTTCACGACGCCGACTTGTATCGGAGAATTCGATACTGCTTTTTGCCTGCCTGAAAAAATACTGCCATTGGGAAAAGCCTCATTCCCTTCACGATCGAAGAACGTAGTGTAGCCATCCGTGGGGCCTTTGCTTTCGTAATGCACATAGTCCAGATCGACGTTCAGCTTTTCGCCTTCACGCAGTTGTTTTTCCAGATATATGTTCGCGATGGAGTTGCTCCAGCGTCTTTTGCCGTTGATGGTGGCCTTCATAAGCAGCAGAGAATCCGATTCGATGATGGTATACCCGCCCTGGTTAAAAATAGCGCTGGCAATATGGCTTGTGCTGTATGCTACGCTGCCGCCGATCGTGGTTTTTTTTACATGAAGGTCCAGCCCCAGCACGGCGTTGTGGCTGTTAGAAGTGACCCTTGTTTTGCTTGATACATCCGAGCTTAGCGCACCGCCGAAGGCCGGCATGTTTTGCGTGCTGAAGGCGGCCCAGCCATCTTTAGTGCGGTCGCGCAGGAAGGCATACGATCCGTAGATGATCATCTTTCCCGTGTTGTGGGAAAGGTTCGTGCTGACATTTCCTTTTTCGCCCCATCCATTGCCTGCCGTAACCGATGCCGACCCCGTCGTTCCGAGATCGTTCCGTTTCTTCAAAACAATATTGATCATACCGGCACTGCCGTCGGCATCGTACCTGGACGGTGGGGTAGTTAGCAACTCGATCTTTTCGATGTCATTGGCACTCATGCCATTTAGCATGGCCATGACCTGGGCTACCGGAAGACGCATTGGCTTGCCATTCAGCATGACCATCACGCTGCTTTTTCCGTTTAATGAAAGGGTGCTGTTGCGTTGATCAACATAGACACCCGGCGAACGCTCCAATACTTGCAACACCGTGCCTCCTTTGGTCATCACGCTGCTTTCAACGTTGATCACCGTCCGGTCGATCTCATGCTGATACAGCGGTTTTTCTCCCCGTATCTCTATCTCTGTGAGCTGCAGTGCAACTTCGTCCAGGACCCGGGTACCAAACTGGCGGCTTTCGCCGGCAGCGGTCAGCACAAATACAGGGGATTCGTGGGTCTTGTACCCGATCGCACTGCACCGCATAAAATACCGGCCCGCAGGGATATTGCCAATGGTATAGTCTCCTGTTTCCGCAGTCATAACGCCCCGTGCCAGTGTACTGTCGCCGGCATTCAGGACGAACACGTTTGCGAAAGGAAGAGGCTGGCCATCCGGTGCGCTGAGTTTTCCGGAAACCTGGCCGAGCGCGCTTAGCGCGACAAAAAATGAAAGGAGGGCAAATGGAACGATCTTCATAGGCATTTAAAATAAACGTCTAAAACTACGGGGGACTTCGTCGAAAGGCGTCCACGGGTGCCCTAATGGACGTCTTTTAAACAGATTCGGATTATTTTTGTGCTACATTCAAATGTTGCTTTCGATGTGGGACGAATTTAAAAATCAACTTTCCGTATTTCTGATATATGGCGGCATAGCGCAGGGCCTGTTCGTGGTCTTTTTACTGAATCATAAAAGCGTGCGGAAGAGCCGGGCCAACTTTTTTCTGTCAATATTAATGGTCGCCCTCACGCTGAGTATTATCCAGATCCTGTATTGGGGCAGGGTGCTGGACCATCTTTCGGCCAATGTCTATTCGCTGGGAGATCCCACATTTTTACTGATCGCTCCCTTGCTTTCATTTTACGTCCTTGAGCTGACGGGCCGCCGGGTAAGATTCACGTGGTCACTCCTGGCACACTTTATCCCTTTCTTTTTCATTGTCCTGTTGTCACTGGCATTCCACTTCTCACCATCGGAGCGCTTTGCGGCGTTTGCCGGTGAACACCACCGGCTCTTTCATATCGTATTCTGGATGCTCGTGGTTGTTCAATTCTCCGGTTACCTGTATTTTATCCACACGACGTGGCTGGCGCATCAGAAGCTTATGCAGCAGGAAGTTTCCAACACCGAAGACGCCAATGTTTCGTGGGTGCGGTTTTTTCTGATCGTGTTTCTCCTGGTCAACATATCTTTTCTGTTCAGTCTCTTTGCTGTTGTCCAGTTTGACATGTGCCGGGGCTGGCTTCAGTCCGCCACTGGCGGCGTTTTCTCGCTTTCTATCTTTGCGCTTAGTTTTAAAGGCATTCTCCAACGCGATATTTTCAACACCATCCCGGTAGAAAAACCCAGGCCCGCGACTGTCGACAGCATGCCAAAACCGGATCAGTGTCAGATCGACAAGCTGATCGCGTACATGCAGGAAGAAAAACCATTTCTCGATGCGGAGTTGACGTTGAGCACACTTTCCAAAGGCCTGGGCTTAAACCGGAACCAGCTGTCGCAATTGATCAACGACGGGGTAGGCGAGAATTTCTACGACTTCATCAACAGATATCGTGTGGAGGAGGTCAAACGCCTGATGACCGACACCGGAACAAAGAATTTGAATTTGCTCGGCATGGCGCTGGAAGCCGGCTTCAAATCAAAGTCTACATTCAACGCCATATTCAAACGGTTTACCGGGCTGACTCCAACGGAGTATCGAAAGAATATGCTGCCAAAGGAGTTAGCGATCCGTTTCACAAACTCCACTCAAAACAACGGCTGAAACAATTATTCCAAATCGTGGCTACGGGAATGTGGCTTAGGCTCAAATGCTTGTGAGAAAATTCGGCCATTGTCGTCTTGATACATAGGGCCGCGTTCGCCATAAGTTCTGATTTCCTCCCGGCTGAAATTTCGTATCTTTGAGGTCCAATAAACCCTACTGGCCAAAATGTTATTTTTCTCTCTACGACACTTTTCTGAACGATTCAGGAAGTCCGCTTTGCTCTCAATTCCCATATCCCTGTTCGGTATTTTGGCCCTTTCTCCAGATGGCGTTTCGCAGATACGCCCGGATGGGACGCGAACGATCCACGTCAAATTCAAAGACGACTTCGAACCAGGTAAGAAGATCCCCCTCGCTCCTGCCGGTCGTGTTGGAATTCCTAATATGGACGAAGTCAATGAAAAATACGGGGCTCTGAGCATCAAGAGAATCTTTCCACCGGCTGGCAAGCATGAGGCTGCGCATCGTGCATATGGGTTACATCTCTGGTATGAAATAAAAGTCGATAAGAGTGTCAGCGTCGACGATGCAATTAAAGACTACACGAATCTGAATTACTTCCATGATGTGCAGGAATGCCAGGAATATACAGCGATCAGAGCCAGTGAAGAATTCATGAGCGGACTTCCTGCGGGCGCAAATGATCCCCAGTTTCCGAATCAATGGCACTTTCACAACACGGGTCAGACAGGTGGAACCCCGGGCGCAGACATTAATTTGTTCAAAGCGTGGGAAGTGGAGACAGGGTCACCCAATGTGGTCGTTGCCGTGATTGATGGCGGTATTGCGTTGGATCACCCCGACCTGCATGCGGCGATATGGACAAATGTACATGAAGTACCGGGCAACCATTTAGATGACGATCACAATGGTTATGCCGACGATGTGCATGGATATGGTTTTGGCGACGGCACGTCGACGATACATCCGGATGACCATGGAACGCACGTAGCTGGAACTATTGGAGCAATTTCAAATAACGGGATAGGCGTCTCAGGGATTGCGGGAGGGACTGGCGCAAACGACGGTGTGCGGCTGATGTCGCTCGCCACATTTGGTAGTTTCAGGAATGGAGGCTTCGAAGCAGCAATGGTATATGCTGCGGATAACGGTGCCGTCATCTCGCAAAACAGCTGGGGCGGTGGTTCCCGTGCAATTCAGGACGCGATCACATATTTTATCGACCGTGCAGGGCTCGATAATACCACCGAAAATTTTACCAAGAATATTCAGACAGGTCCAATGGCAGGGGGGATTGTAATTTTCGCAGCTGGAAATTCAAACACTTCGGATGGCTCTCTCGGATATCCGGCAACGTACTACAAGGTATTTGCAGTTGCAGCAACCGATCATAACGACGTCAAATCCTACTTTTCAAATTACGGCGTCTGGGTTGATATTTGCGCACCGGGTTCGCATGTATTAAGCACAAAAGCTGACGGGTACGGGGTCTTTTCTGGCACGTCGATGGCATGCCCACACGTTTCCGGTGTCGCAGCGCTGATCGTTTCGAAAGCGCAAAGCCAGGGACTGTCTCCATCCGAGGTCAAGAACAGATTGCGATTTTCGGCAAAAACGATTCTCGAAAAGAATCCTGGCTATGCTGATTTGCTGGGCGCCGGACGGCTCAACGCTTTTGTGGCACTGCAGGAACCCGATCAAATTCCGCCTTCGCCCGTTGCAGACCTCAGCGTCATCAATATCCATCATGAATCTGTCACGCTCACATGGACCGCCACCGGCGAGAGCGGCACACAGGGCAGGGCCGCCGCCTATGAGATTCGTTATTCGACTGTACCAATTACTGAATCTAATTTTGGTGAGGCCCACGTTGTCGACAATCCACCAGTTCCACCACCCTCGGGGGAAACTGTCATGGTCGAAGTCAGGCGACTGATGACGGCAGCGAGGTATTACTTTGCCATGAAATCATCGGACCAATTCAACAATATTTCGGCTATCTCGAACACGGCTACGGCAAAGACATTGCAGAGTCCTATACCCAATTTGATAACACCCAATGTGTCCGCTCAAGTATATTCAGGCGGAGTAGCATCCGGTGAAGTGCGAATTGAGAATATCGGCGAGGATGTTTTGTCGATTCGCCTGGGCACACCTGATGTAGAAAGCGCGCCGGTAGGATTTGCCGGAAATCTCAAAGGCAGACTTTTTGGTATTAACACATCTAATAATACTTTTGAAGAGATCGACGCCGCGAGTGGTGAAATTGTTAACTCGATTGTTATGCCCGAGCCATCCGCAGGAAAAACGGAGGGACTAGCATTCGACGGGGTTTTTCTCTATTACGGTAAGTTTGAAAAAATATACAAGATCAATGCGAACACTGGCGAAATCGTCCGGTCATTTTCGGTTAACGGTGCGGCCAGGATCTTCGGCCTCGCGTGGTCAGGTCGCTTCCTGTATGCCTCGGTGTATGCGACGTCAGAACTTATCGTTAAGATGCTCAAAATTGATGCGGACACAGGGCTAATCCTCTCAACCCAGTTGCTTGGCCCTGGCGAATTTTCTTTTGCTGGAACCCGCGGAACAATTCTAAAGACGATTCTCACCTCTCCCGGCGCCGGCGTTGGAACAGGTGATATCGCTGAAGTCGATGTGGAGACAGGTGCTATAGTCCGCCAACATTCTGTGGGAGAAGCATTGACCGGCATCGGATATTCGGGAATTGACAACCTGATCTTTGCGTCCGACAGGGACGTCATTAAGGCCGTAGCGCCTGACAGCGGAAACGTTGTATATACCATTCGATATCACGCAACGACGGCGCTTGCTGCCGACGAATATAAGCCGGCTTGGATAAGAACGGATGAGCAAGTGGTTACGATTTCGACTGGCGAGACCGCAAGCCTTCCTGTGACTTTCTCCGCCAATAGTCTACCCTCGGGCCAATGGAGTGGTTCGATACCCGTCATTTTTGATAACATTAATTACGAATTGCCGCCAGCACTGGCCGTCCCTGTAGCTGTCTCGCTCCAGGTGATAGGCGCCACGGATATCCTCGCCCCCGACGAGATTGATTTTGGTAAACAGTACGTAGGTTTTGAAATCAAACGAATTGTCCCAATTGAAAACCGGGGATTCGAAGATCTCGAAATCATTTCCGCTCAATCCAATGATCCACGTATCACCACTTCGTTCTCATCCGCAATACTAGCGCCTGGACAAAAGCTGGCAATGACCGTCACCGTTGTACCTGAAGGCCAAGGCCCGATTGAAGGTATTTTGACAATCGTCTCCAATGATCCGGACGAGGATACACTTTTGTTGCCGGTGCTGACGAACGTGCTGCCCGCGCCCTCTCTCAGCATCGATGTCGACTCGCTTTCGGCAACGATCAGTCTCGGTGAGTCCACGACGTTGAACTTTATCGCATCGAATAACGGTGGATCTATACTTGAATGGAAAGCAAATTACACAACACTCTCAAGACCGAATTTTGCTCAATCGTCCCAGCAAGGGGGTGCAACCGGTGAATCGCAGGACGCGGAAGTATCGGGTATTGAGGGAATCATTACGAGGGCTTCAAGTCCCGAACAACTCACTTGTTTGTCGTATGATCCTCAGGAAGAATTCATTTACGCGAAGGGATTGTTTTCAAATGTTTTTTACAGGTATAACCTATCATCAGATAATTGGAGCTCTATTGCAACGACTCCGGAAAATGTTTATGGACAGGCTGCATGGATGAATGGCAGCATTTACCATGGGGGAACGCAATTGGCTATCTACAATATTGCCGGCAATTCGTGGACGACGGTTTCCTATCCTGTGCCGGCCCCTAGTGGTAACCTGACCACGGACGGTCAATACATCTACGTCGTATTTGGCAGTGACTTGTATCGGTATGATCCTGCATCGAGCGGCTGGAGTTCGCTGGCATCATTACCCGGATATATCGGACCGAACGGGGCCCTCAGCTTCGCTAGGGGCGTGATTTACGGTCATAACGACCCCTCTATCGGCATAAGTGGAGATGGCAACACAAGGCTTTACAAATATTACCTCGAATCTGATACATGGATACGTACCTTGTCAATACCTGGAGAAGCAAGTTCAGGCAGCGCGATTGACCCGACCGGAAGAAGATATTTTGTCGTAGGTGCTCCGCAACTGAGGCCCGGCGTTCGTGTCCAAATGTCAATACTCGATCAATTCTTGGGCGAATGGTCGAAGGTTGTGACTCCCTTTCAGGTCGGAGTCGCAAGTGGCCTTGTTTCCGTAGGCAAACGCGGCGCCAGTGGAATTTATTTTATCCAGGGTGGAGACGGTACCGGATTCGCGTGTTATCAAACCCCAGCATCGTCAGATTGGCTTGCGATAGCACCAACGGAGGGAACTCTGCCGCCAACAGGCGAGCAAGCATTTACGATAACAGTCAATGGCGATGTACTGACTGATGGCAAATATACAGCGGCCCTGACAGTATCCAGCGCACATCCACCGATTCAGCGTACAATACCGTTAACTTTGAATGTGGTCACCGCACCCAACATTTCAACCGACAAAATATCCGGGGACGTTGGCGATGTGCCTATCGGAAAATCACGTGATATTTATCTTACTGTAAGAAACACAGGGACAACCAGCCTCGTCGTTGATAGCGTGACCTTTTACCCGGCGGACTTTTGGATTTCCGATTCATCGTTCACCCTTCCTACTGGCGAACGGATTACCCTAACGGCCGGCTTCAAACCTTCGGTTGCAGGCTCTCAGACAGGAACATTTACGATTCATAGCAACGACCCCGACGATCAGGCACTTCAATTCACCCTAAGCGGCAATGGCATTTATCCTCCGATTCTCGAAGTCACACCGGATTCCGTGCACGCTAATCTCCTGTCAGGAGCAACTTCAGTCAAGAACCTGACGATTAGAAATACCGGTGGCAGCACGCTTCATTACGGTGTTGTTTTCAGAAGGGCCGATTGGTTAATGGGTGGCACCCAGGGGCAATTATCTCCCGGTGATAGCATCAGTGTACCGATAAACTTCGACGCGAGCGGCAAGTTAGCTGGCACGTATGCGACGGACATAGAGTGCTGGAATTGGGATCAGTGGATGCCAATCCCTGTAACGATGACCGTAACAAACGCACCAGATATCCACACCAGCAGCCAGATCATTGAGTTCGACGACCAGTATGTCGACGTGACTGACCCAATCTACAGCTATGAGCGAGAGATTCAGATCAAAAACAACGGCGTGCTACCACTTGCTATCAGCGAAATCAGTTGTGACAACCCCCTCTTCACATTTCCGATACAGGCACCGATACAACTTGCCCCGGGAGAATCCACTGGCGCACTCGTGACTTTCAGGCCAACTTCGCAAGGGGAGCAGCGTGGACAGCTAACCTTCATATCGAACGATCCGGATGAAGAAACCCACGTCATCAGGATCAGCGGGACAGGTGTTCTTGCTCCGGTATGTGCGTTTGACAGCTCGCTAATTTCCGCAGCCATATTTCCGGACGAAGAGACCACAAAAACCGTTACATTCTCTAATACCGGTGGAAGTAATCTGAATTGGCGGATTCAGCGTCCAAGTTCGTTTCTTTCCAGAGCATCTGAGGAGAAACTCATAGCACTGACCTTTACCAGTTCCGGTATATTATTCGCTCAAAGTATCTGGGCGCAACAACTGTTCCAGTATAATCCTTCGAAGGACGCATGGCATTACGTGACGTCGATGCCATATAACCCCGTCAAGGTTGAAAGTGGAGGAGCGGTTTTCCTCGATGAAAAGATGTATTGCGTCTACCCTGAAGATACTGCGAAGATCACCGTATTTAACTTCACACTCTATGACTGGAACTCAATTCCGAATGGCCTTGGCGCTGGCACAGCGAACATCACAACCGACGGAACTTTGTTGTACCTGGCGGGAGGCGACCATTTTAAGAGCTACGATCCAGGGACCGGGATCTGGACGAGCCTCGCATTGCCCAGCTTTCCCTTAAACGGTGCGGGTGGATTAATCTATCATGATGGGATGATTTATGCGCATGAGGGTGCTGGTCGCGGTTTTGCAAGGTATGCGATCGCGTCAGGAAAATGGGAGAGCCTTGTAGGTGCGCCGGGCAAAACGGTGGCTGGAAGCGCGATTGACCCGACTAGAAACCGGTATTACGCTTACGGCCACGATGGGCTTAGCTACCTTTACGAATATGACATCGCATCAAACCGATGGAATGCATTCGCGATGGAGCTTTTTAAGATCAGTGACGGATCACTGGCTTACGATCAGAATAACCAAACATTGTACTTCCTGCAGGGAAAATCCGGCAATGGTTTCGCACAATATTCCCCGCAGGCGAAACTACCATGGATGCGAATAGCACCCCTGACAGGCGACACGGCTCCATCCGATAGCGAGACGATCGGCGTCAATCTGAGCGCGTCCGATCTGTCTCCAGGCATTTATCCTGATTTTATGCAAGTCGCTACGAATGACCCTAAGCGCGGCTGGGTTGAAATACCTGTGAGGCTTGAGGTAAAAGACCCTTCGCCGTTGATCGAAGTAACCACGGAAATTTCGGACACCGTTGCCAGAAACGTTCCATATATGGCTCAAGTGAACATCCAAAACAAAGGCAGAGATCCATTAAACTGGACGCTGGGGAACCTGCTGCCTGTGTGGTTGACGGTAAATAAATCCTCCGGTAGGGTTGAAAGAGATGGTTTTGAAAACCTTGAAGTTACATTCCATCCGAATCTGTTCACGTCTCACGTACTTGACTACACCTTGCAATTCAACTCGAACGACGTTACCAGACCAGCTGCGTTCACAAATATGAAGTTGACACTCGAGAACCACGCGCCCCTGGTTGTCGCGGTCATTCCGACACAAAAAATCACTTCCGGGGAATTGCAGGTTCCCCTAGAGCACAACTTTTCCGATGCCGACAACGATTTGCTAATCTACAGCGCTTCCACGGCCAATCCTGATATCGCTACGACGAGTGTTTCCGGGTCGACATTGACAATTTCTCCGTTACACAACGGTACGACTACCATAAGCGTGACCGCCGCCGATATTTTTGACTTCTCCGTCACAACGACATTTACAACAACCATCGAACAGGTGATCACGGCGGTTGATCCGGAAGTTGGAGGTCTCTCAGCAAGTCCGAATCCATTTGAGAAGATTATCACTATTCAATACCATGCTGAAGTACCAGCCCCCGCCAGCTTAATTCTTTACGATATTTCCGGAAAGGTCGTTTGGCGAATGAATGACTTCGATGAGCGCTCTGGCGCTAACAAAATCGAGATTAACGGAAGCACACTCAATGCCGGAATATACCAGTGCATGCTGATACGCAACGGTGCACCCTTTGCTTCAGCAAGAATAATAAGGCGGTAACAGAAACACATGCCTGAAAAAAGCGCTGAGATGTTACAAATACTGCGCCTTTTATAGGACTTGGCTACATGTTTCATATTACCTCTTTTAAAATTCACTAGCCCATTTCTCGTCACATACTGTTCAATAATGAACGAGGGCCAGTCCTCAAATCCCGCTCAACAGACTTATTTCCACGGATTTAATTCTGGCATAATTATTATTCCTACATTTAGAAATTATTAATCTTCCTATGAAGAAATACCTTCTCGGAGAATTCGAGGAAATCGTTTTATTGGCCACTGCGATATTGAACAAAAACGCTTATGGCGTTTCGATCAAAGATGAGATCGAATTGCAGTTGGGTCGGGAAGCAAGTATGGGAGCTCTTCACACAGCCTTGCTACGGTTGGAAGACAAAGGGTACCTCCGATGCTCGGACGGCGCCGGGGCCGAAGAACGGGCCGGAAGGCCACGAAAATATTATGAGATCACGGCACTCGGCAAAAAAGCGATCGCTTACTCTAAGGCAAGTCGCGAAAAACTGTGGGATGCCATCCCGAAATGGGTGCTGGAACTTAAAGGTAGTTTCTAAATGAAAAATTTTCCGCCTACGGTATTCATCCGGTTTTTCCGATGGTACTGCAACCCCAGGCTGGTTCATTACATCGAGGGAGACCTGATCGAAGTGTATCAGAAGCGGTTGAAAAAAATGTCGAAGCGAAAAGCAGATCTGAAATTTGCCATCGATGTGCTTCTATTGCTTCGTCCGCGCATCATCCGTCGCCCGGAAGGCTTTCAAAACATAAACCGATACGGTATGTACAAAAACTATTTCAAAATAGCATTTCGCGTATTCAGCAGAGAGAAGCTCTACACGCTGATCAATGTCTCCGGTCTCGCCCTGGGCTTCACGTGCTGCCTGATGATCTACCTTGTCATCAGCGACGAGTTGAGCTATGATAAGTCCCACCAGGATGCGGACAGAATCTACCGGATATCGGCGGCGTACATGAGGCAGGGACAGTGGGAACCATATGGTTCAAATGCTTGGCGAACCGCTGAACTCATCAGGAATAACTATACCGAGATCGAACAGCTTGTCCGCTTCATGCCCGACGATGGCGTATTGATGGAGTATGGAGACAAACGAATATTGGAAGACCGCGTGGCTTTCGCCGACGATAATTTTTTCAAGGTGTTCAGTTTTCAGCTTGTACAAGGCAATCCAGCGGAGGCATTGAAGGGCACGAATAAAGTAATTGTGTCCGAATCGATTGCTGTAAAATATTTTGGTGATGAGAACCCGATCGGCAAAGTGTTTAAGGCCTATGATGGTACTGTGGATCTTCAGGTGAGCGCTGTTATGCGTGACATGCCGTCGAATTCTCACTTTCATTTTGATTTTCTGATCTCCGGCGAAACGCTGAGACAAGTTGCATCGGAAGCGCTGTTTAAAAATGTAGGTTGGGATTCCCAATTCGTTTACGTAAAACTTGTTCCGGGCGCAGATCCGGCAGCGATAGAAGCAACCTTTCCCGACTTCATTAATAAGAACCTCGACTTCTGGAAATCGACAACGTTCAAACTGTTCATGCAACCCTTGTTGTCCATTCATCTTCAGTCAAACATTGGACGCGAGCTGGAAGCAAACGGAAGTTTAAATCGGGTGTACACATTTTCTGTGATTGCTGTTTTTATCCTCGTGATCGGTTGTGTCAATTATATGAACCTTACCACAGCGAGATCGTTAAGAAGATCGAAAGAAGTTGGAATGCGTAAGGTGCTTGGCGCGAAACGTCCTGACCTGCTCGGGCAGTTCCTCACCGAATCGTTACTCACCAGCGCGATTGCTGTTCTTCTTGCGTTAAGTTTTTCATTCTTGCTGTTGCCGGAACTCAATGCCTTTACAGGGAAAGAGATTTCCCTCAATGTGCTCTTCAGCCAGAAAATACTGGTAACCCTCTTTTTTTCGATGCTGGGGATTGGTTTGGTTTCCGGTTTATACCCTGCGCTGGTACTTTCATCGTTCCGGCCACTGAACAGCATGAAGGGAAATGGCAGTATTGTGAAGTCCGGGTTTCTTCTCCGCAAAGGACTTGTTCTGATACAATTCGTAATTTCCATCGGGTTAATTGCAGCCTCCGCCATCGTATTTGAACAATGGAATTTCATGCGGCACAAATCCCTCGGAATCAACAAGGACATGATTTTATCGGTTCCACTTCAGACGATGGACCGGAGACAGGTCGGTGCACTCACTTCTGAGCTACTGGACAACCGTTCGATCACGAAAGCCGGTCTTTCCAACATGCGGATGCCCGGATGGATTGGAAACAGCACTGGCTACAAAGCCGAAGATGTCGACAGCGACGAAGAGGTGAATAAGTCCATGAAGATTGTTCGAATCGATTACGATTTTTTTTCCACTATCGAAGCACAAATGATAGACGGACGCAACTTCTCCAGGGATTTTCGCGCTGATTCAACCTCATCTATTATTCTGAATGAATCGGCGGTGGCACAACTGGGGTGGAAGGATCCGATCGGAAAATGGATGGAGTTAAATGACAGAAGGTATACGGTTGTTGGCCTGGTAAAGGATTTTCATTTTGAGTCGCTTCACCGTAAAATACCGCCGACGATCTTCCTATTCTCATCGCGGTCTCTGAACTGGTTATATTTGAAGGTCGATCATGAAAACGTTCAGGCAACAATCGATCAGGTTAGAAAAGTGTATTCAAAATTTGTTGTTAACAGGGATTTTACATTCACCTTTTTGAATGACGATATTGAACGCCAATATGAGGCCGAGCAGAAATTTACCAAAGTGTTCACCATCTTCACAGGACTTGCGATCGTTATTGCGTGTCTCGGAACGTTTGGTTTGATCTCGTTTTCGGCGGAACGCAAATCCAAAGAAATCGGAATACGAAAAGTACTCGGCGCCTCGGTAGGAAATGTATCCTTTTTGTTGATCCGTGAATTCATTATTTTACTCCTGATCGCCAGCGCCATCGCATGGCCATTGACCTGGTATTTTCTCAATGGATGGATCAAGGAATTTATCTACAGAACGTCCATCGGAGTTATGCCTTTTGTTCTGGCAACCGTACTTGCAGCGCTCATCGTAACTGCCACCACCGGTTTCCGGGCATTGAAGGCCGCGATGGCAAACCCGGTAGATTCTTTACGCGATGAATGAAACGCATCGGCGCGAAAACGTCTGGGTGGTCCATCTCTGCTTTTAACCTCGTATGGACATTATCAAGGAAGAAAAATCATTTACTTGACGACCAATTACTGAATCGCCTATAAATTTATAGGCCCATATAAATCAATAAGGGAACTGGTCGAAAAGCTTGCAAAGAGCTACGTTATTTGCAAATATTATGCTTCCCTGGCGGAATACTAATCACGCGCCTTGTGATTTCTAATTAAATTAACGCGTTTACTTTGGCGTTTAAATAGCGAGAGGCTCGCCCCCGGAAAGAAATATTCGAAAATTATGTAACCTTTTCCTTATTTGTGGAACCTATGAGTGTAATCCGGACACTCATGACTGATCAAGCGCGAAAACAAACATTCATGGTTTTGTATGAGCCTGTACACTTATCCTTTCAGCGTTTTTGTCGCGCACGGACAAATACAGCGGATGATGCCAAAGATCTGATCGCTGAAACCGTGCTTACAGCCTATGAAGGAATCCATCGTCTGAGAGATGAAAAGGCTTTCCTCGCATTCCTCTTTGGGATTGCATCCAGAATTCTGAAAAGACAGTATCGAAGACAAAGATTTTGGGGCTTTTTTGATCAGGGCAAATCCTACACGATCGAAGACAAAGGACCAACACCTGAACAAGACCTCGATGTAAAGATTCTTTATGATGCTATCAAAAAAATGCCCTTCAAATACCAGGAAGCCGTTGTACTTCACTTTATTTCCGGATTCTCACTCCAGGAGGTCGCCGTCATCCAGGAATCGACGCTGTCCGCCGTAAAACTGCGAGTGCTCAGAGGAAAAATAAAGCTGAGAAAAATATTAAAATTAACTGAAGTCCATGCTTTGGAAAACAAGAAAAATGCAAATTTTAAAATTGCTCAACTAATGCTATGAAAGATCTCGATCAATATTTTGAAAAGGCAGCGAGGCAAGAAGAGATTGTTTCACTTGCAGAAATAGCCGAAATGCTGTCCAGGCCGGAACAAAATGTACAGAACCATCCAACTAATCCCTGGTACGCTATATTCCATCGAAAAGAAACAGTATTTGCAGCGTTGGCTATATTTGCCGTTCTCCTGGGATCCATTGTCGTTTTCCTGGGCGTTCCGGACAGAAGCCGCGTCGATCAGGAAGTGTTTGTCCCGCAAACACAAAGAAGGGTCATGCACCTGGTAAGTAGCATCTCTGCCAGTCCTAAAAATGAAAAAATCACTGTTTCACAATTTGGCACCGATACCAGTCCAGATGGAACGACTATTCCGATCCATCTACGATCGAAGTTCGAACTTTCGGAAGACAGGCTAAAATTACTAGGCATCACATTTACCGACACGGTTGTGAAATATGAAGCCAATGTTAAGGGGAAGGGTTATGTTTCCTTTTCAATAGAAAAAACAATCTCAACTTCCGTTTCCGTGGACGATAAACAAAAAAGTGGCGTCAAAGAATTTGAATTCTATCCATGGTTTTTGTCGGATGAAGATGGATTTCAAGGTGTTCAGTACAGGTTTGAAAATGAGCCCGCACTGAAAATGACTAAATCGTTTTTCTACGATGCTATCGATCAATTAATTCCGATTCAGGTAAATCGACCTGGCTTTACAAAAGTAACTTTCTGGTTTTCTCAAACACCTGAGCTGATGGATATTCTGGAATCGGCAGCAATGATTTCGGAAAACATAAAAATTCCCGACGATGAAACCGCGGACAAACGAAACCGGACGATCGAAATTGAAATATTTCCGACCATTACCAGGGGTGAAGTTCAGGTGATCGCCAACGTTCTCGAGGAACAAAAGCTGGAAATCGCCCTTTTGAATTCTGCCGGTGAAATCCTGCAGATCCCGATTCATCAACAAGTCTTAAATAAAGGTGATCACCGCTTCACGATGGACTTATCGACCTTGGGAAAGGGACTCTACTTTGTCCGAATCAAATCAGAGCCAGGCTTGACCACTATACACAGACTGTTTAAGGAGTGATCGTGCTGTTGTGATTTATCTTCATTCGCAGCGCGTACCCTCGCAACATGAGTCCGCCTATGAAAACTGCTGGTGAAGAAGAAATGACATGGGTTGTTCGAAGCAGCAAGCCATGTCTTCGTTAAACCGCTTCATGAACTCACTTCGTTTGGGATTTTTCAAAGTCGCCAAAACCAATCACTTGACTTTTGATGAAAATTTTGAGCAGGTCATAAGAACAAAAACCTGAAGGGGTCGGATCACTCGCCAGCACCACGAAGCCTGGCTCCTACGAACCAACGTAGCACTTTGGATCTCAATCCATGATTTTTTTATTTTTTTAGAATAAGATCCGGTCAGCCGCAGCCGGTCGTAAGTCATTTCATTATTTAACCAACACTTCAACTATGAAAATGACAAGAAAAATGAAATTGCTTGGAGCGGCAACATTGATGGCCTTTGGGTCAGGTGCATACCTGATCGCAGCCGATCACATTGATGCGCCCAGCGTGACAGGTGCCGGAAGCACCAGCATCGGGTCTGATATCACAGACGTGTACGCATTTGCCAATGGCGATAACGTGGTATTTGTAGTCAACACTCAGGGCCTTCTCTCACCAGCGGCAACTGCCGAAGCCAGTTTTGACGATGAAGTAATGCTCGAGATCAACATCGACAACAGTGCCGTGAAAGACAACGTAGAAGACCTGGTCATTCAGGCCACGTTCGAGAATGGCAAAGTGAAAGTGTACGGTCCGAAAGCACCTGTAACGACAGGTCTGACCAGCACCCTGGTAGGCGGATCGGACGTGACCGCCAACATTACAGCGTACGGCTCACCTGCAGTAATAGGCGAAAGTAACGGTCTAAAAGTTTTTGCCGGACCTCGCGATGATCCGTTCTTTTTTGACCTTGTACAATACAAGGCGATCCTGGCCGGCACAGCATCAGGATTTAACAACCCGGGCATGGATACGTTTGCCGGCACAAATGTAATGTCCCTTGTGGTTGAAGTGCCGAAATCCAAATTAGGCACCGGCAACATCAACATTTGGGCGACCTCAAACAGAAAAATGTGATCAAAAAAATTTCAAACTAAAAAACATGAGATCAAATCAAATTATAAAGAGTATGCTAGCGCTGATATTCAGCGTGGCATTTACAGCCTGCAGCGATGACGACCCAGCTCCACAGGTATACGAGCAGGAAGACCAGATGGCGAGGCCTGCCATTAATACCGTGTTCATTGCGTCGGGAACACCCAAGGATAACTTCAACAGCACTATACCTTCGGCAATGGGTGCGGCACATGCCAGCACTTTCAATACCCGACTGCTGGCGTTGAATCCAGGTTATACTACGAACGCCCTCGGCCAGGATGCCGCAACTTTCACCGGCCTGCTGGCAACCGATGTATTGAGTGTTTCCTTAACAGGAACCACTACTTTTTTTGATGGGACCAACGTGTTAACCGGCAGGCGACTGGGAGATGATGTGATTTCCGTTGAGTTACTTCTGATTTTTGGTGGGCCCTCCGGTACCAGCAATCCTGGACTTACGGATGATCATGTGGATGCCAACGACAAAACTTTTTTGAGTTCTTTCCCATATCTGGCTGAGCCGTTCTAGTCCGGTTATCCTGGGCTTGGAATACATCCTGCCCGGGACTCCATTAACCCAATACGAGCATGAAATTATCCCACTTCCTTTTAGTGCTTCCGCTGTTGCTTGTTGCCTGTCAATCGGAAGTAAAGCCTGTCGTCAATCACGACGACTACGCGGTCTACCTGAGTGTATCAAAAGTGGTTGGCTATTCAATAGATGCCGATATGAAATTCTGGAGTGACAGATTGTTGCGTATGCCCGGTGATGAAGCTTCCTTAACCAAGCTGGCGTGTTTGTATAGCTCCCGTTTCAGGAAAACCGGAAACGTATCGGATATACAAATGTCGGACAGTTTGCTATTGCATCTCCATAGAAGAAGTCCCGGCGCGCCGGGACCGCTGCTGGGGTTGGCCCAAAACTCGATCACCCAACACCAGTTCAAGGAAGCTAAAGCTTTTGCTCGGAAGGCATTGGCAATCGGGGACCGAAAGGCAGCTGCTATGCTGGTGCTAACTGATGTTGCGCTGGAACTTGGAAATACAAGTGAAGCGAAGTGGCTATTGAAGAAATTTACAAACCAACATTCCTTTGCGCACCTCATCCGGCAGGTAAAACTAGATGACCATGAAGGAAATTTAGATTCGGCCATCTGCAAAATGGAGATGGCTTACAGCCGCGTAAAAGGCAACAAAACACTGGCCTGCTGGGCTCAGTCAAATTTGGCGGATATGTACGGACACGCCGGGAGAATTTCAGAAGCGTACCGAACCTACCTCGATGTGCTGCGGGTGGACCACTCGTATGATTACGCATTGAAAGGCATTGCCTGGATTGCAATTTCACACGATCAGAATTATCATGAAGCGAAGAAAATCATTAAAGTTTTGGCATCGAGGAGCCGGATGCCGGAAGCATACCTTATGCTGGCCGAAATTGCCGAAGCTGAAGGCAACGATGTGGAAAAGAAAAACCAATTGAAAACTTTCATCTCGCTGACGGACCGGCCGGGCTACCAAACCATGTACGCGAAATACCTGGTTCTCCTATACGCTGAAGAAATGAATAATGCTGAAAAGGCGTTGGCCATTTCGCAAAATGAAATAAGGAACAGACCGAACGCACAGTCGTATGATCTGATGGCCTGGTCACTGTTAAAGGCGGGTAAGAAGGCAGAAGCCCTCGAAATCGCGCGACAGTTTGTGGTGGACCGCACATTTGAGCCTGATGCCTCTTACCACCTCGGAATGATTTATTTGGCGAATGGTCTTGAGGATGAGGCAAAACAATCTTTAAAAAAAGCACTTGAGTCCAGCTTCGAACTCGGGCCATCAATTACGAAAGAGATTCAGAGACAACTGGAACAATTTTAAAGCGATAAACCTGGTCATGAACACCCTTGCAGGCTCGCAATTTCCCAGCAGGCTGGCTGTATTTTATTTCATAAAATGTTATTAATTGCAATCAAGAATGAAGTATTTATTAATACAGGCGGTTATTTTTTTACTTGTCTTGCATGCCTCCTTTGCGCAGGGAATTCTCGCTGGATTGGTGACCGATCCAGAGCGCTCGCCCAAACCAGATGTTAACATATACTTGCCGTCATTGAATAAAGGAACAAACACCGACGGGCTCGGCAGATTCGCGATAAAAAACCTGCAAGCCGGGTCGTATGAAGTTATGATCACATCTGTCGGATACAAATCCCAACAGCATAAGGTGGCTGTCAGTGATAATGAAAGCACGCTGTTGAAAATCACGCTCGAAGAGGGCGAACTGGTGTTGGCCGATGTAGTGATCACAGACGAGCTTTACGGCGAGTTGAACACCGTTGCGCAGGTTGACCTCAAGCTCAGGCCCGTGAATACTTCCCAGGACATCCTGCGCATGATCCCTGGACTTTTTATTGCGCAACATGCCGGTGGCGGAAAAGCTGAGCAGATATTCCTGCGCGGTTTCGACATTGATCATGGAACCGACATAAGTTTGGATGTCGATGGGCTCCCTGTGAATATGGTATCGCATGCTCATGGTCAAGGCTATTCTGATCTTCATTTTTTGATCCCCGAGATCGTAGGGATTGTTGACTTCAATAAAGGACCTTACCAGCCCGACAAAGGAAATTTTGCAACGGCCGGCTACGCGTCATTCCGTACGAAGAATTCGTTGGATCAAAACATGATAAAATTCGAAGGCGGAAGATTCGGAACGCTGAGGAATGTCAATGGAGTCAATGTCCTCAACAAACAAAACGGTGAATGGCGCAGCAACGCTTATGTAGCAACCGAATATTTCCGGACCAACGGATATTTCGACGCCAATCAAGACTTTAATCGCTTAAACCTCTTTGGCAAATACAACGCTTATTATGGCGACAAGCAGGCCGTTACCGTCGGGATATCTACGTTCAACAGCCGCTGGGACGCATCCGGACAAGTGCCGGAACGCGCCGTAGAGAGCGAAGAAATCACACGTTTTGGTTCGATCGACCCAACTGAAGGCGGCGAAACGTCCAGAACCAATTTTTGGGTCAGGCACCTGATGACTCGTGACAACGGCAACGCCTTTGAAAATCAGATATACTATTCAAAGTATGATTTCAAGCTCATTTCGAATTTCACCTTCTTTTTGAATGACCCTGTTAATGGCGACCAGATTACGCAAAGCGAGTCGAGGAATATATTTGGGTATAAGGGCACCTACTTCAACGAGGTGAATCGCGCCGGTAGGACCTTACGCACCGAAGCAGGAGCCGGTTTCCGTTATGACAACGTCGACGACATACACCTGTACCGCACCCGGTCGGGAAAGCAATTCGTTCGTGACGTTGCCCATGGCGACATCGACGAAACAAATCTCTACGTTTATATTAGCGAGACGTTATACACAACACCCATCTTTTCTCTAAATGCCGCCGTCCGGATAGACCACTTTACATTTAACTATATCGATTCAGTTACACCCACCCACCTTCGGCAAAGCATCAGCAAAACCGTGACGAGCCCGAAACTGAACCTTAGCTATCAGGCAACTCAAAACGTAAACCTCTTTGTAAAAAGCGGAGTCGGATTCCATTCCAACGACACGCGCGTTGCTGTTGCGCAGCGGGGTGAAGCTGTCCTTCCCAGAGCTTACAGCTTTGATGCGGGTGGAAATTTCAAATTGGGCGATAAGCTCCTGATCAACGTCGCCGCCTGGAAGTTAAACCTGGACCAGGAATTTGTATATGTAGGCGACGAAGGTATTGTTGAACCCAGTGGCAAAACCACCAGAAAAGGGATCGACGTCTCGCTGCGGTATCAAATTCTAAACTGGCTGTATGCCGACACTGACGTAAACCTCACCAAACCGAGAGTAAAAGGTCAGTCCGAAGGACAAAATTACATTCCCCTGGCCCCAACGTTCACCACTATTGGCGGGCTCTCTTGCAAGTCCGGGAAGGGATTTAATGCAAGCCTCCGATACCGATACCTTGGCAACAGGGCTGCTAACGAGAATAACAGTATTGTTGCAAAGGGCTATTTCCTGCTAGATGCTGTTGCCAAGTACACAAGGAAATCGTTTGAGTTTTCCTTGACCGCTGAAAACCTGCTCAATGCAGATTGGAACGAGGCCCAATTCTACACAGAGTCGAGGCTCGAACATGAGACAGATCCGGTTTCAGAAATACATTTTACGCCAGGCACACCATTTTTCCTGAAAGCTGGAATGAGTATCCTTTTCTGATTTTGCAAAACGTCTTATTCTATTTTATAACGTTCTTCTGTCTACGGTTACATAATCAACCCACATCATAGTTTTGCTGAATACATTAATTCTGGAGTTATCAAAAATCCCGAATTTATCACCTACACAAAGGTTAAGGATGATATTATGTGGCCCGAAATTTTCCAATCGTAAATTTGAATTCGCTCCGTTTGTATAAGTGGCTGTGGTAACCCCATCCAACTGAATAGTTACCGTAACTACTCCGTTCACATTTTTCCAGTATTCATCGTACATGTGCCATCCATCGCTTACATGATAGACTCTTTCACAAGATGTTCCCAATTGATTCTGCCCCGGGACTGTACCATAGAATAAATTGCTCGCGAACTTCGTGCTTCCGGCATAAGAATATCCTTCCATAATATCAATTTCTCCCCGTACCGGCCAATTGGATTCCTGAACAGTCCAAAAGGCTGGCCATAGACCGTAAGTATTTGCAAAACTTGTCCATGTACTGCCATTCATGGCAATCAGTTTAATTTGAGCAGAAACACGGTACTCCTCGTTCCAGCCTGGTTTAAAGTTATAATATGATTTAACATGCCCCGACTTCCATACACTGCCTGATTTTGTGGCTGTTAACACCAGGCAGTTGCGCCAATCATAGTTAGCGATGTGTGGAACAGATGCATCGTACTGGCACAGGTTCGAATTGTAATCAAAACGGTTTGTACGTTCCCAGTTGTTAAAGCTTGCGGAATTGTCAAAATTATCGATAAATACTCTTTGCCATGGGCCAACTGCCATGGAAGAAATTTTTTTATCCTCTTTTGTAAAACTTACCTTGCCGTTTTCTGAAGTACTTACTTCCGAATCAAACCCGGCCACAGGTTTAGGGGCCTCTTCTTTTTCCTCACATGACCATAGAATAAGTGATGTGACTACCAGGCACCCTAAGTAATTTTTAACTTCTTTTCTCATGATTTTATATTGGTATATTAATAATACGGTTATGCGCTCTATCCAATGAGCATCTAATGCCTGTCAATCCGGATTAATCAATGAAGATTTTCTTAAAACCAACTATGTCTTTACTTTTTATGCGGACTATATAGGCTCCCCTTGCCAGAGAAGAAACCTTAAGAGAAAAAGTATTAATTCCTTTTTTTATGTTGACACTGTCATTCAGCAAGGCTCTTCCATTAGCGTCTACGAGTGACAAATCTCCTGGGCCAGACGATTGAGAAGTAAACTCAATACTTATTGAATTTTTTGCAGGAACAGGAAATACTTTGATATCATTGGTTAAAACCTCCAAGTCATTAAATCCTTTTGAGCCCAATGACATCCTGGAAGCGGGTGACGAATTAGCTGTGAAGACAATTTTGTCCAATTCAAGGTTACCTCCCCGACCGGTTATATACACGTCATGATTCCCGCTGGTAATTCCGGATGTTGGTACCTGAACCACCTGATTTGCTCCACTCGAAAAATTCAGGGTAGCAACGGTCGTACTGGTTCTCCTGTTTCCATTCAACTGCACTTGTAAAGTGCCAGAGCTGGAAGACGAAAAGTGAAAATTGAGATACTTATACTGATCAGAAAGAGAAGAACCGCAATATTTAATAAATCTTCCATAGTCCCAGTTCGTTACCCCTGTTGTAGTTCTCACAAGATCACTATGAAGAAAACAGTAACCTTGTTCAGCCTCGAGTGTCAGATCCGTTAAAGGCAGCGGAATATCGGAATTTTCATATACTCTGACGTAATCGATGAAATAAGTAGCGGGGAAAACCGTAGTAGCATCAGGACTGCCGGGCCAGTTGCCGCCAATAGCCAAATTCAATAATATGTACTGAGGTTGATGTAGCTCAGAAGTTCCATTGACGCCACCTTCTATATTTACCTGATGATATTTTATATCGTCAACATACCAGGTTATCGTCTTGCTATTCCATACCATGGAATAAACATGATACTGCGTGACATCTATCGGACCAAACGAACCTCCGCTGGAGGTATGCCTGCCTCCTTTGGTTCCGGCCCAATGAGCGGTTCCATAGGTGACTGTTTCATTGTTAATGTGCTCCATGATGTCTATTTCACCACAGGCAGGCCAACCAACCGAATTGATATTTGTCCCTAATGTCCAAAAAGCCGGCCATATACCTTGCCCCATGGGAAGTTTCATTCGAGCTTCAATTTTTCCATAGGTCCAGCTCGCTTTGCCTAAAGTATTAATACTTGCAGAAGTATACTCATATCCCATATGAGATTCCCTTAAGGCTGTAATTTCTAAATTTCCATTTCTTACAATCTGATTATCGATATCCCTGTCCGTGTAATACTGAAGTTCATTGTTGCGGATATATCCAACTTCATTACCCCATTTTGAGGCATCGGGCAACCCTGTGTAGTCAAATTCATCTGACCACACCAGCGTTTGGGAATAAAGATTAGTATATGACATATATGCCATTATTGTAAGTAGGAACAGAGGGCAAAAATTCACGTTTCGCATAATAGGTCTGTTAAGGGTGAGTACTGCTGTAATCTGGTTCGGGGTGTTTACCAACTTGTTCATAATGGATCTTGGGTTAAGTAGTTAAAGAATTAGAGGGAAGCTTTTTGCTACTGAAACATTTGATGAAGGTACAGACCTGGTTTCCAGAACGCTTTCAACTATATTCAAAATACTTGCAATATTGTTCAACCCATTTGCACGTCTGGAAGAATTCGTCTGGCCAGCGACCTCATTATTGTCTGGGGTTTATGGCTGGTGTCCGCCCTGACAGATGCAAAAGGTGAGATGGCACCTCTCGGGAAAATTCCCATGAGCTATGAACTGAAGAAGCGCTCATGGAATATAGCGGTTACATTCAATAACAATACCACCGGATACCCATATATATAGAGGAGTGAGTCCATTAGCCCAAGCCCGGAATCAACAGCATTGTTAACAAAAGATGAGTGGCATTGTAGGGGTTGGGCAAAATTTGCAAGCAATACTCAAACGCGGCAAATCCGAAACGGTGAACAATATTGTAAAACGTATGGATAATACTGAAAACCTTTAAAGCCAGCTTCTTATAGTTTGCACTTAAGAAAAAGTACGAACTATAATGACTACCGCGAAACTTAGCAACATTACCCTTCCGACCCGTTATGCTTTATTGATCTTAGTGTTTTTAATCGGATTTACAAATTGTGCGGAAGAACCGGCAAAAACACCTCCTCCAAAAGAGGAACCTGAACCTGAACCAGATATTCCGGAGATAGCACCTACTGTGTGCAATTTCGATTTAGATGAAGATTCATTGACAGGCGCAGGCTGGACAAAAATATTTGAAGATGACTTCGAAACAGACTTAGCAAAATGGAACATATGGATTGGCGGTGCATTTAATAACGAACTCCAGCATTATCAAGCTTCAAATCTTGAAGTAAAAGATGGGACACTTTTTATTACAGCAAAGAGAGATACGGTTACTGGAAACAACCATCCCTGGGATCAGACCCAAAGAACTTTTCACTTCACCTCAGGTCGAATCGAATCCAAAACGAATATTTCCGCAAATGCAACAACTCCGAAAGTGAGGATTGTTTCGCGAATTAAACTTCCGGCTGGTAAGGGATTGTGGCCCGCTTTCTGGAGCTATGGTGACCCATGGCCAACACAGGGCGAAATTGATTTTGTCGAATTCCGTGGGCACGAGACCACAAAATACCAAACGAACTATTTTTATGGAACAGAGGCTAATACCAATTTGGTAAAAAATGCTGAGGGTTTTATCAAAGCCGATGCCGACCTCACCGCATGCTATCACGTATATGAAATGATCTGGGAACAATCTAAGCTAACTTCTGTACTGGACGGAACAATTGTAGAAATAAAAACTTCAGGTGGTTATATCCCACAACTTTTTGGCAACGAACATCGCATCACGCTTAACGTTGCCGTAGGTGGATTATTCTTCCAGAACTTAGATCCTGCAACTATTGAAAATGGAACAATGGAAGTTGACTGGGTGAAAGTGTTTACGTCAAATTAAGCATCTTACAAACTAACTGATAAGATTGTTTTAAGGTCTTTACATCGAACTAAAAAAATATAATCATTTGAAGACTTCATTTCTGATAAGCGGGTGTTTACATCACCGCAGGGACGCTGATATGCAGAGGGCCGCAAAGGACCAATACATTTGCAGAACTCAGCGTCTTGGCCTCAGCGGTGAATTCAGTATCGAAACCTTTAGGCAATTTCAGATTCATTCCATTTACGTGCGCTTTATTACGCAATCTTACATTGAAGGTAATAATCACTCAATTTGCTTTAAATTAGTAAACACTTCAATGCTGCATGGAGCGAGCCTTACTTTTCTGTCTTTTTTATTTCACTGCCAACCTTGTACTGGGTCAGCCTGTAAGCGTGATCAATCTTAAAAATGGATTGTCCAACAACTACGTACAATGCATGCTCCAGGATGCACAGGGTTATATGTGGATAGGTACGCGCGATGGACTAAATCGTTACAACGGACATCAGGTTGACATTTTTAAAGAGCAACTGCCCTCCACTTACATTTACAGCCTTTTGCAGCCAGGTTCGGGTGAGATCTGGATCGGTACATCACAAGGCGGCATCAGCATTTACAATCCGGAAAATGAAACGTTCGAAAGGCTCGCAACACGTACAGGCTTTCAACTGTTATCCGATAAAGATGTCTACTCGCTTCATGAAGACAACAACCACAATATCTGGATTGCGACACTACAGGGTTTGGGTAAGATTCCAAAAAGCAGGGATACGCTTTATTGGTATCAACAATACGTTGGCCCAACACTACAGTCTTTTACCAGCATTTTTCAGGACAGTAAATTAAATCTATGGCTTGGCACCAGTAGCGGTCTCTATCTGGTTGATACCACCCTGGAACAAATATCAATGAAACCATATGCCGCACCGATTTTGCAGGGTATGTATATTCGTGGAATCATTGAAGATAAGAACGGTAACCTTTGGCTGGGAACTGATGCCAACGGAATTCTTCAGTTTGATGCTCGTGCTCATAAACTTACGGTGTATGCCACAGAACTGCAAAACGGAAAGCACGCTCAGGTTTGGAATGTGTTTGCCGACCAAAGGGGTAACATGTGGGCTGCAGTCATTAATGCCGGAGTTTTCAAATTCGATAGGCTGATTGATAAGTTTGTCAATAGCCAAAATCGAATTGCTTCTCAGTTCAATTCTGAAAGTATTACCGGGATATGCGAAGATTTTGATGGCAACCTGTGGATCGCTTCTAATGGCGATGGTGTCTGCTACTTCAATCCGGAAAAATATGTTTTTGAAACGCACTTGTCTGGAAAAAGCCCAGAAGAAGGCGGGAAGCCGCAGATTGTTTCATCGTTTCTTGAGGATCATAATGGTACAATCTGGATTGGTACTGATGGAGATGGCGTGAAGAAAATGAAACAAGGAGTGAAGATCACCGATGCCTTTTCTATCCGGCATGGCCTGTCGAGCAATACCATTCTTGATATTGTAGAAGATAAACAGCATGGTAAGTGGTTTGCGACCTGGCAAGGAGGTGTGAATTATATTGACCCATCAGGCAGACGTGTTGAAATTTTTAACGGAAACCATAGAGATCCTTTTGGACTAAAAAATCCGAATGTCAAAAGTCTGATGATAGATTCGGCTTCTAATCTTTGGATGGTTTCTCACGGCAATGGAATTGCTACATATGATATTAAGCGCGGAAAGTTTATCAATACTGCAACGTTGACACCAGCTTTTCGGCCTGACATTGCACAATGGGGCTCCGATATCCTTCAGGCAAAAAATGGCGATGTATGGATTTCCTCGCATACGGGTCTTTTCAGGTACGCTGGTTCCTCAGTATATCATTACTTTTCCGGAAGTTTACCCGAGTCTTTATCAAGTTCTTTGGTCTATTGCCTGTACGAAGATTCAAGGGGAAATATTTGGGTGGGCACAACCAGTGCTCTCGAAAAATTCATCCCGGAAAAAAATACTTTTGAAAATTATACACGTTTATACGACGTTCCGGGTAACGTGAAATGCATACTTGAAGACACTCGTGGAAACTTATGGATCAGTACCATCAACGAAATTATTCAGCTTGATCCTGTTTCTAAAAAACTCAGGCACTTTGATGAAAGTTACAATGTGCAACAAGGTCAATTTTATGAATGCGCATGTATGAAGACATCTTCCGGCAAGATGTTTTTTGGAGGAACGGAAGGATTTAATTCCTTTTGGCCCGATAGTGTAAAAGAAAGTTCGCAACCTTCCAGATTGCTGATCACGGATCTTTATCTTTTCAATAAAAGACAGGTACCTGGCAACGCTGAAAGCCAGATTCAAAAATCTATGCCATTTATTAAAGAGTTGAATCTATCACACGATCAGAATGTAATAACTTTGGAATTTTTGGCCTTGAACTACTCAACTTTTACAAAAAGTTTTTACAGCTATCAGATGGAAGGTTTCAATGATGGCTGGACTCCCGCTACCGAGTCCAGGACTGCCACCTATACCAATCTGGATCCCGGAGACTATACATTTCGTGTACGCGAGATGTCTGTGGATGGAAAAGTATTAGGCGAAACCAATGTAAAGATTAATATTATTCCGCCTTTTTGGCGAACCACCTGGTTCAGGATTATTTCTTTTTTATCGCTGATCTTTTTATCCATTGGATACCTGCTATTACGCCTGTATTCTTCAAAGCAAAAAAGGCTTCAATTACAACGCGTGGTGGCTGAACGTACCCGTGAAGTTCGGGAAAAGAATGAGTTGCTTGAACAACAAACCGTTCATCTGCAATCAAAAAATCGAGCCCTGGTAGAACAGGATAAGATGATCCGGGAGCAGGCTGAAGTTCTTGCCGAGCAGCGTGACCAGCTCCAGCAAAATAACGAGGCCTTACAAGATCTTGTTGCCACAAAAAACCGGTTATTCTCCATAATCGCGCACGATCTCAGGAATCCGTTCACTTCATTATTGGGGTTCACGCGGTTATTAAACTCAGAATATCACCGGTTCTCAGAACCAGAAAAACAGAAACTCATTAAGCGTGTCCATCATTCATCATCTTCCATCTATTCGTTACTCGATAATCTCTTGGCGTGGTCGAAGTCGCAACAGAACGAACTTCATTTTGAACTGGAAGGATTGTCGTTCCGAAGTTTTGTGTCAGATCAATTCGACCTCATAGGGCAAGAGGCTGAAAAGAAAAATCTTAGCTTGGAACTGGAGGCAAGCAGGGATGTAAACTTTTTTGCAGATCGCAACATGTTGAGTATTATTTTGCGAAACCTGCTTTCGAATGCGCTGAAATACTCACCTATAAAAGGAAAAATAGAGGTTGGGTATGTTTTGAGGGATCCTGGAATTGAGATCTATGTGAAAGACGAAGGTTTGGGAGTCCAGGATCCGTCAACGCTATTTCATATTCATGCCCAAACTCATCGCGATCACAATCATGGCTTGGGTCTCATCCTGTGTAAGGAATTTGTTGAAAAGCATGGCGGCACTATTTCGGTTAGAAAAAATACTGAAAAAGGTGCGTGCTTTTTTTTCACGCTGCCCCATAGCAACCCATCGCTGGTTCATGAGCCGTTACTTTTCCAGGATGTCAACAGGACATCCCATGTTGCATCGGTGAATGGATGGCCTGAAGAAACCACACCCTTATTTCCCCAGGTCTTGATTGCTGAAGATGATGATGACATCCGGTGGTACATCAAACAAACGCTGTTGCCCGATTTTGAGGTTGTCGAAGCCGTTAATGGAAATGATGCTGCGTCTCTCGCATTTGATAAAATGCCTGATATCATCATCAGTGATATGAATATGCCAGGTATGAACGGGGTTGATCTTTGTGCCAAAATCAAAGACCATCCACAGACCAGCCATATTCCCTTCGTGATGCTAACAGCAGAAAAAGGAAGTGATAAAAAGGTCTCTGGTTTTCAACATGGCGCTGACGATTACATAACCAAACCGGTAGAGCCTGCCGTGCTTCGTGCGCGGATCCACAACCTCCTGGAAACCAGGAAAAGGCTGAAAGCTATCTATCAGAAGGATATCACCTCTGAACCTGAAACTTTCACGACTAATACGGTGGATCAGGAGTTTATTGAAAAGCTTAATGGAATCATAGAATCGCGCCTGGCAGACAGCGACCTGAACCCTGACTCACTCGCCCATGACATGAATATGAGCCGCACAGGATTGTACATGAAAGTAAAGGCCCTAACCGGGGAATCAGTAAGCATCTACGTTCGTAATGTTCGCCTGAAAGAATCGCGGAAACTTTTGCGATTAGGAAAAATGAATGTCTCCGAAGTTGCCTATGCTGTTGGTTTCAACCAGCTACCGTATTTTACTTCTTGCTTTAAAGAGGCATTTGGAATAACGCCAAGTGAGTATATCAACGGTCAGAAGGTCTGAGCCGTTAATTAAAATGTGGGCAAGTATTACAAAGCAGCCATCCTGGAAACAAAACGAAAAATCGTGGGTTCGATCTTTATAAACCTGATTTTTTGAGAATTCTGAACTTCGAACCCAAAAACTAAACGAAGTTGTTTCGCTGATCTTACACGAAAACAGCGAGTTACAGGAAATAAAAAGGGATTAGATCAAAAAAAATTGATCAATCCCGTCTGGTAGTCGCGGCAGGATGAATGTCGAAATCGGAATTTTATGCGGATTTGAAGAGGCTGCATGAGATCTATTTAGTTTTCAAAAAATCGTAATTCCGTAACGGGGTCACAAACGGACCAATGGGGAACATTCTTCCGGCCATCATTTAAGCAATTTAGAGCAGCATTTCGGCATCGAGAATCATTCTACTTGGCTCTGAGTATAAAGTATCAATTTGCTGAATTGTTATCCCAGGGCCGCTTACTGTAATTGTTTTAAAATGAAACATTATGTTGTTCTAAAATGAAACTTTACATATCTTTGCTCACGTTACTAAATCAAAACCAAGCTTGAAATGAGTATAACCCAAAAGGAAATTGGACAACGTATAATTGAATTAAGAAAGATGAAAGGGTGGTCACAGGAGGATCTTGCAAAAGCGATCAAAATGTCTCGCTCGTCACTTGCTCAAATTGAATTGGGAAATCGAGGCGTGGATATTATGGAGTTGCAGAGGCTTGCTACCGCGTTGGAGTTTTCCCTGGATTACTTTCTTTCTAAGGAGTTTACGGTCGGAGAACATATCGAGGATAAAGAACAAAAACGTAACGGTAAGATGGAGGTTCGCATTTCAGTTCCTTCACTGCAAGTGAATAAGTTCAAGAATGTTTTGTTGTATATTCTCGAACGATGTGCAGGTAAACCAAATGTGGGAGAGACCGTTCTCTATAAGCTCCTATATTTTTCAGACTTCAATTATTACGAATTGTATGAAGACCACCTAACAGGAGCGCGCTATCGAAAGCTTCCGTACGGTCCGGTGCCACAGAAATTGGATTCTATTATCGCCCAAATGATTGATAAAGGACAATTGCAGAGGGTTAAAACTGATTATCACGGATACCCGCAGACACGATACATTCCACTGGAGAAAGCAGACCTGACGCAATTAAAGGCTAGTGAGAAAGAGGTCATTGACAAAGTGATCAACCAATTGTCTGATTGGTCAGCAGCTGCGATAAGCAATTATTCTCACAAGGACATGCCGTGGCTGGCCTCTAAGGAGGGAGATGAGATCGACTATGAATTGGCTTTTTACCGGGAAGCCCCTTTTTCCGTGAGGAACTACGGAAATGAACCTGAAGAACAATGAGCTTTGAAGAGATTGAAGAATTTAAGAAGGACTTTAAAAGTCTTGCAAAAAAGTATAAAACACTTGGTGAAGACCTGGTTGTAGTAAAAAAGGTTTTGGACATTATGCCTGATGCAAGACCACCATTCAGTCATCGAATCGACAATCTCGGTATAACAACGTGTGTTGTCAAAGTAAAGAAAATAGCGTGTAAGAGTTTAAAGGGAAGAGGAATTAATTCAGGCCTGAGACTTGTCTACGCCTATTTTAAAGAAGAGCAGCGGATTGTGCTTGTTGAGATTTATCATAAGAACGTCAAAGAAGTTGAAGACCGCGAGCGAATCCTGAAATATTTTGATTGACGGGATCAATGCTATTTTTAATTTATTGCTGGAACATTCATTTTGTGATGCTATTGGAATCAGGTGGTGCTTAAGAAGGCTTTGGGGCGTTCAGTCCGCTAAGGAGAAAAATCGCTAAACCCATCTTAAATTTCGTATGTGTCTGTTTCAGACAAGAATTTAATCGATGTCTGGTGAAGGCGTTGGAGCCATTTTAAAAAAAAAGCACTGGAAGTTTTCTATCGCATCCATTGAAGCTTAATTTTACAATCCGATAGCAACCGATTAGATAAATAACAAGTGATCTTTAATTATCAACTCAAAATCGAACTTACAGGAAGCCATCCGAAGATCTGGCGCAGGGTTACTGTGCCAAGCAATACGCCTTTCGACCTCCTGCACGACATTATCCAGATATCAATGGGTTGGCAGGATAAATATCCGTTTGAATTCAACATTAACAAAACCAGGGTCCGCGATTTCGGGGCGGAACTTGACATGGGAGACGATCCATGCGACCGTGATGCCATGGATACCGTACTGAATGAACTGGTTACGATGGTCATGACCAGGTTTACATACGTCTATAACTTTGATGACCGCTGGGAACACCAGATCACGCTTGAAAAAATACTGCCTTCCGACGAAGTATCGGAGCATCCCGTCTGCATTGGAGGGGAAAGAGCCTGCCCTCCGGACGACTGCGGTGGTATTTCACGCTACAAGGACACAATCCATATGTCGGAGCATGAAAAACGTCAGGAACAGAACTTTACCAAGACACAGGCCGTCGAACCCGAAGACGTTGAGGCTTTCAACATAGAGGAAGTCAACGCCAAGCTCAGGCGTTACGCCGATGAATGGGATGAGATATATGATGAAGCCGAAGAAATCATTGACCAACTGGAAGATGAGTATGATGCTAGCGAGGATGACGATTCTGAAGATCGACATGGCGAATATGCAAGGGTGAAGCATCTTAGATCGCCACAAGACTTGTTGAGCGACGAATCTGAAAAACAAACGTTGGCGTACAGGATTAACGACGCGGTGACAACGAAAGATAGTGTAGAAAACACAACGTTTATCCGGTTAGTTAATCAGGGCCATGGCGAGGAAGAAAGCAGAGTAATGCTCCAGAAAGCACTCGCCATCGAGAAGTTCTATAACCTGAAATATGGCACGAATCACTTTGAGGATCGCTACGAGTACAACCTTGGCCGGCTTCCGGAAAAACCTGTAGAGATACCATCGCTTGATTACGCTGTTCAGGTTCTCAACAAATGTACAAAGGGTATTCCTTTTGCGGCGATCGAATATTTGCATAACGACCCTTCCCGAGAATCGGCATCCGTCATTGTTGATGCGCTGAATAACTTTTCGAAGCATCAGTATTGCTGGGAAAATTGTGTATCGACTCCTATCTGGTACGCCTTAGCGGCAGAAGGACATCTCTGCGAAGAATTAATTGACCCTGTTATTGGCTTTTATGATGAGAAAAACGAGCATGCGACCGATTGGCTGCATGAGCAGGGACAATACCTGATCGGCAAACTCGCCCAAAAATATCCCGATATCACCTTGCAAAAGGTTCTCGCTGCCATGGAAGAAGACGCTGAGGGCCAACACGGTCGCGCTGTATATTTTCTATTCGACGTCTTTGACTTCTGTGAGATCGATAAATATAAAGACCGTCTGATAGCTCTCCTTAAACGAGACGACCTTTCCTGGCATGATAGCCTCGCAATTACCATCGCCCATTTACAAATCAAGGAAGGACTTCCTGTATTAAAGGAACAGCTTGATCGCCTCAAAACAAAAAAGCCTGAAAAGGGTTCGTGGGCGTACGCACATATAGTCGAGATAGAGGAAGCGATCGAACAGCTCGAAACGGGAGAAGATCTATATCCGGATATTGACACGCCGCTTTGTCTGACACGCGGCAAAACGTGGAGAGAAGAATTTTCCGCAGCGGAAGAATATTTTTACGGTGATGAAGGATTACCGGGCGATGATTTTTCGCTGAACGTTCCCGATTACTTTGACAAGTATCCGGAATCTGCGTGGGTGCCCAGCTATCAACAACCTGTAATAAGAGAAAATAAAACAGGCCGAAACGATCCATGTCCCTGTGGAAGCGGCAAGAAATACAAGAAATGTTGCCTCGACAAGGCTCTTCTTTGAATGTAAAAGATAGACCACTTTCTACAACCGTTCCAGGAGCCACAATGCGGTTCTGTTGTATCCAAATTTCAGCAAAGTTCCCCAAAGCATCAACTTGATTGCCTTCTTCCCTGCCGTTGTTTTGAAGTACATCTCGCGTCTTCGCGCATCAGATTCAAAAAGATAAAACTCACAAAAAATCAACTCTAATGGCCTGCGGGGAGCCGTACTTTTAGCTTTTCCACAATTATGGTCCATAACGCGCTGTTCGATATTAGTCGTATAGCCGATATAAAGAAGAAGATCCTTACGACTGAACAGGATGTAAATGCAATATGGCAATGGCATCATAAACGCACTTGGATCCATCAGCAATTGTAAGTATACAAGCCATGAAAAAAAATCCGATTTTCGGGATTCCTGAAGCAGATCTCCTCGCGTCAATCGCTTCAGGGCAATAAAAATACCTTTACGCATTCCTCCGAAATAATCTCGAAGTATTGCGTCATATCCTGGTTGGGCTATGCAGCAGCTGATGTGAAGCATAAGAACCAGCAGGGTGAGGGTAATCATGGGGTTTTGGAGGGTCGGGGTTGCAGATATTGCTCAAAACCTGAATCTAAATCGCCACAAAGTTGTTGGTCACGATGAAGTTTCCGTTATTTTTGCAAAAGTTTCGAGCTATGGGCGTGCCCGGAAGAGTATCGGGCGGTTTTAGACTTTAAGCTATCCTGGCTCCGTATTTCAATGGATAGAATTTCAGATTCCGATTCTGAAGATGCAGGTTCGATTCCTGCCGGGGCTACCAATAAAGCGGACATAAAGCAACAAGCCAGTTGAATCAGGTCTTATGTTCTGGTTAAGCTAGCTTGTCTGCTTTATGTAGACCCACTACCGGAGTCGTTCGATCACTTCAGTTGAAACCCAATAAACATCTCCCCTGCTGGCGTAAAACAGGTACTTGCCATCGGAACTAACATAAGGGCAAAAATCATCTGTCTCCGTATTGATGGTGTTTCCCAGGCTGCGCGAAGCTGTCCAGTTTCCGTCAGCATCGCGGAAGCTTACATACAAGTCACCGCTTCCCAGACCACCTGGACGATTTGCTGCAAACACGAGATAAGATTCATCCGGTGACACAAATACATCGGCTTCGTAATGAGGTGAATTTACGCCAGCACCAAGCTTTGCAGAAGGCTGAAATCCGCCGGAATCAAACTCTGACGAATAGATATCGAAGTTGTTCGTACCCTCTTTATCTCCGACGTTGGAGGAGAAATACATTTTACCATTCTTCGTAAACGAGATATAGTATTCATTCCTGTCGCTATTGATATTCGTGCCGGCGTTTATGGGCTCGGACCATTTTCCAGACTGACGCTCAACGTACCAGATATCGTAATCCTTTTTTGGTCCCTCCCCACCAATCGGTTGGTCCGAAATAAAGAAGAGCGTCTTTTCATCGGGCGTCAGAAACGGATCGTTGTAGCTATAGACGTCGTGAAACAGGATAGGGATCGGTGACGTCCAGTCTCCGTTTTCAAATTTCGACATACGTGTTTCGGCTTTGCCGTTAATTTCAACTCCGTAGTAGAATTCGCGCAGGTCTTTTGAAAAAACAGCGCCAAATTCAAATTGATCCGTGGTTGATACTTTACCCGGCGCAAATACCGCGGGCGTTGTTCCGGGAGGCACGCTGTCAAAATAATTTGGGTCATCCTTTTGTGCATCTGATCCCGCAGTACAACTGCAAGCGACGAGAATAACTGAGAGCAAATGATTTTTCATGTATTGCCGGTTTCTGAAGAATAGTCCAACCCTGGGAGCGACGTTTTGGGAACGATCATTGCTCGTGCATCAGATCCTTCTGATTGATCGGTATCAGATTCACCTGGAATTTTTTTACGATCATATTCATCAACGGATCATTTTTCACTTTTTGCATGATCCGTCCCGTTTGATGTTCATCATACCCCATGATCAGCTGATCGGTCAGTCCGAGGTGTTTGACCGCATAAAAAAAGCCTGCGATCACATATGGACCAAACGGTGTGTGCGGAATATCAAATGAAGTGCCCGTCATATTGAACAATGTATTCGGGAGATAGTCACCGTCATGTTCAATATTTTTCATTGTCATATAGTGGTTGGCTGCGAATGCACGTGACGCCATCCGCGGATCGCTCATGCTGAGAAGCCCGGCGAGTGGCTTTTGTTTCGCCGATTGATTGATCAGAATTTCCTTCGCACTCCTGTCGTTTTGGACGTGCTTGCGGATAAAAGCCTGCACCTCATCCCAAAAGGGAACTTCCGGCTCACCGTCATCCACGCGGATAAGGGCGTGGATCGCATAGTCCTGGATGCCGCAGGTGATATCGATATTCAGCATTTTCAGCTCGGGATCACGCGCGATCGCCTGCTCGAGCACCGTTCGCTGATGGCGCGGATGTGTGCGAAGCAGATCAATGCTCGCAATCCAGTCTCCGGCGAGATATCCATCATAGGCATAGACCTCTTTCAGGAGCATTTTGATCTTCGTGTCGTTGTAGATCCGGAATCTTTTCCCTCTGACGTCAATCTCAGGCTTTTCCTCGACGATCATTTGTTCTATCTCCACACCCACCGCGGAAGCAGCGAGCATACCGCAGTTCAAAGGCGAACCCTCAACGATCTTCAGGTCGTGCACGTGACTAATATAGCTATCGTTAGATTCCTCCGTAAGGTGACCATGGGTCTGGATGTGCACGAAATAGCTGATGGGAACCTCCAGGTCGGCGGACGTGCGCTGAGCCTGCTCGAAAGTCCGTTTGATATCCATGACAACGTCCGGGGTGACGAAAGAACCGGCGGCCCTGATAACGTGCATTTCGACGTCAATGCCATTTTTTCTGAACTGATTTGAAATATGCTCAACGGCATCCAATTGAATCTGGCTGAGGTCGCGCGCGTCTGCGCAACCAATGAGCACATGGATTTGCTTTTCTATCATTCTGTTAGAACGGATTATGATTGTTGATTGTTGATTATTTATCTTTTGGAACATGCAATTCCATAAACCGCTTCCGCGTATTTTCCCAGTGGTCAAGTATCTTCTGGCGCGCCGCGTTGGTGTCGTTCACAATCTTGTTCGAATTATTGACGGCCGTGTTAAAATCGCCGACCGCTTTGTTATAAACATCAATATCAGTCTGTGTTCTGTCCGTCGCCGCTTTGGTGTCGAATGCTTTTTTGATCTTCGAGAACTCGTCGTTCTCGAGCAGGTACTCACTCAAACCCGGAATTTGTTTCTCTGCTTCCATCTTGTGGAATTCGATCACCTTCCGGCATGCATTGAGAAGTGAATTATCGCCCTTAAACGCCTTGATCGTATCGAGTCTCAGCAGTGCCTCATCGCATATCTTCAGCAGGCTGTTCCGGTTCTGTTCAATGCTATTGATATCCTTTCTGTTAAACGCGTCCCATACATAGGCTTCCTGTTTGTAGCTTTTAAAAAAGATCAGGAACATCTTATGGTAATAGGCGTTCACAAGGCTAACCTGTCGAAGTTTCTGCTGCATTTTTGAATCACCCGCATCGATGAGCCGAATGTTATTATTCGCCGCAAAATTCTGGTATACGGGGGTGATACTCGCGCTCGCCTGGTCGAGCACTTCCCCTGCTTTTTCCTGTGCAAGCAGGTACGCTTCCATGTTGTCATACGATTGCTCGGCGATCTCTTCCATGTTGACGATCTTGTGAAAATCCTCGTTGAAAACCTTCAGCAAAATATCCCAATAGTTTCTGAAGCTTTCGCGCAGTGTCGCATCGCCTTTAAAAGGTTTGAGCCTGGTCGCGTCGCTCAGCGATTGCCTTATCTCCATGATAAGGTCCTGGCGCCTTTTCTCCATTTTCCGCGCGCGGTTGCCGTGCGCTACTTCGCTCATATACGACAGGTATTTTTTTGACAGCGCATGCTCACGGTCTGTCAGATACCGCATGTACTCAAGCGCTGTTGATGGTGCCTGTGAAAATAAGGGAGAAGAAATTATAACACACAAAGAAATAAAGGCAAAGCGCATATCACGGGTTTTTCAAAGTTGCCAGATCACGCAGGATCTGATAAGTTTCGCGAAGATAAACATCGTTTTGCAATTTTTCGAACCAGCGGCGGTTATATTCATCTGCATATGAGTCGACCTGTAAACGGTCCTGTTCGGAAGTATTATTCTTCACTGCAAACAACGGTGTTGAAGTTTCCGACCAGCCGGCTTTTCCGTGCCTAAGCCTCATATCGTCAACCTGCTTGCAAAAATCCTCCGCAGACAACAAATGGATGTCCGCGTGCAGCTCGAGTTCTGATATCATTTCAATAGACGAAATGATCTCCCGGAAACCCGTACTCTTTGCCACACGTTCGGCACTTTTGCTTCGCAATGCCGCCCGGTTCATTGGCAGCAAGGGTTTGAAAAAGGTATTCTTGTTAAGCGAATCTGGCGTCAGTGAAAATGGCAGGTCCTGTTCATGAGAATTCAACGCATCAAATACATCCGGCAGCGCGATATCCGGAACGATACCTGTTCCCTGTAACGATTTACCGGTGACACGGTACAAACGTTCAACGGTCACCTTCACAAAACCTTCGCTTTGATCGATCGCGGCGTCCATGGTGATTCCCGTAGAGACGGGATTGACCGGTATGATATTCTGACCGGTAGCCTTACCGTAAGTCCGGCTGCCAACGACGAGCCCCCGGTTGTAGTCCTGTATCGCGGCTGCCAGAAATTCCGAAGCAGAGGCACTCTGCCCGTTCACCATCACAACGAGGGGACCGTCGTACACCGTTCCACGATTGACATCTTTCAACGTCAGGATCCGCTCGCGGTCGCGTTGAATTCCAAGCGGCCCTTCATCGATAAAGATCCCGGCCATGGCCAGGGCTTCGTATAAGGATCCTCCCCCATTAAATCGCAGGTCAAGGATCAACCCCTGAATTCCATCTTTTTTCAGTTTAATGATTTCACGGGCGACATCATTGGCGCAGCGCGAGCCTTCGTTTTCATTACCCCACCGGGTATAAAAATCGGGCAGGTGAATGTAGCCAACGGTTTCCTCACCCTGAAGCACAAAACTGCGCACAAAATTCTCTTCGGCCTCCATTTTTTCCTTCTTCAGGCGAACCGTTTTCTGCAGTCCGTCCGCCTTCCTGACATTGAAGTCAATGGTATGCGCCTCAATTTCATCCAGCACCTGATTCGCTTCGTCAATACTCATCTCTGTGAGATCGATCAGTCCCCGCTCCGGAACATTGACTGAAAGTAAAATATCAGAAACGTGCAACTCTCCCGATCTCCAGGCAGGGCCGCCGGGGGTGAGAGCCGCGATGGCAATTTCTCCCCTGGAATTTTCATCGAGTGTAAAGCCGAAATAATAATCCCCCGTCGCCAGCCTTCCGATGAAGTCCTTTAGCTCGGTAGGGGATAGATACAGTGTATGGGGATCAAACACCGCGGTGATTGCATGGAAGAATGCACCGCCTACGCGATTGTAAAGACGGTCACTTACCTTTAGCCATTGTTCAAGGTTTTCAAGTTCCGTTTTTTTCACGTGCAGGATCGCCTCTTTTTTGCGGACCGCCATCGTCTGATTGCAGGCCACCGAATCCCGCTCCGCATAGGAGGCTAGCTTATCCAGGACCCGGGACTTTATCCAAAGCTTTTGTCTTTCCTTCAGTGACGTTTCATCATTTTGCCAATCGGCCATTCGTTCATCAAATGACCCCCGGGTATCAAAGGCGATTTCCGATGACACAATTTCCTGCAGGTTTGTCCTCGCGCGGATCAGGCTGGATTCGTACCTTTCCCGAAGCCTGCTTAAAAATGCCCAGTTGTCCCCATTGATCTCGTCATCGATCAGAGTCTGGTATGGTTGAAGCCATGCAATGTCTTCCTTAGTAAAGTATATTTTTTCCGGATCGAGCTCGTCGAGAACTACATCAAATACGTCGCGTGAAAAATCATCGTCCAGCGCGCGCGGCGACACATGCTTTTCGGAAAGCACTTTTTTCAGAAGCCGGGCTTCCTGTTTAAAGTTCCTGACATTTTGGGAAAATAGGGAAAAGCAAATGATCAGGAAACAGGTCGTGATGCTTAACTTTTTCAACATCCTCAAATTTATTTATTCTCAAAGACCAATGATACAATTTTCCATTGACCGTTATGCCGGAGGAAAGTAAAGACATCGGTTCCCGTCCATTCGGCCAGGCTGTCGCGCTTTCCAAATTTCGCATCGTATTCAACCCAGGCCTCGGCAATGTTTCCTTCAACATGGATCCGGGAATTTTTCATTTTCTCTTCAAAAACAGGCTGGCTGTCCGGTCCCTGCGGGGTTTGGTTTATGAAGTCATCAATGGTGGTAACATCAACGGCCGCCACGGAATCCCCCGGTTGTTGCCATGTTGTAGCAATCGTCGCTCCGTCCCAGAAATGCTGCCGGTACTTTTTCCAGTCGCGGTTGCTCATATCGGCATAATATTCCTTCAGCTTGTTTTCGACAACAGCGCCTTCGGGTGTATCAAAGAATGATATCTTACTGGACGAATTTTCTGATTTGCGTTCGCACGCAATTACCGCCAGGACTGCGAAAATCACCACAATTTTCATAGTTTATTAACTTGGGCCCTAAAGATACAAACTCTAAACATGATAAACTCCCACCACACAGACATCCTTCGGCTCATTAAAGATAATTCAGGAAAAGGTACGTCACATACTTTTCTCAATTCCTACCTGGGAAATGAGCATCCCCGATACGCGATAACGGCGCCGGTTTTACGAAAAATTGCAAAAGAATGGATGCGGGACCACCAGGATCTTGACGTTTCGGATTTTGCCGAATTGCTGACCAGCCTCATACAGGGAGAGTCGTCAACTGAAAAATGGATAGCAGGGATGCTGATGGATTACGCCACCAAACCGCAACGCAAATTTGATCCGGCTGTATTTGATCGCTGGCTGGACCATCTCGAAGGGTGGGCTGAAGTAGATGCGGTTTGCACCGGGGACTACACAAAAACGCAGGTTCCGTTACAGATAGATCAATGGAAAAAATTGCTGGTGAAGTTTTCCAAAGACAAAAATATCAACAAACGCAGAGCGTCGCTTGTACTTTTATGCGCGCCGGTGAGATACAGCGATCACGAAAAACTGGTGGAAATTGCGTTGAAAAATATCGATCGGCTGAAGTCGGAAAAAGAGGGGTTGATAACCAAAGCGATTTCATGGCTTTTGAGGAGTCTGATAAAACTTCATCGTCCGGCACTGGTCAGGTACCTGAAGGAAAATAAGGAGAGCTTGCCCGGCATCGCGGTAAGGGAAACGATGGTGAAATTAAAAACGGGTACCAAAACAAAACGGACACCCAAAGGATAATTTACCCGTTATTCCGTGGCGAAATTCAGGCAAGCTCTGAGATCTTAATAGTTGACCTTCTCCAAACGGCTGTCGAGGCGCTTTTCTTTTCTGAAATATTCAGTGACAAGTACGTATCCCTCTTTGGCACGATAGACAAAAAAGAACGTCGATTTCCTGTTCATTGGAAGTTTGTCGACGGTAAATACTTTTTCGGGAGTATAGACAATGGTACCCAGCACATTCTTTCCCCTTTCTCCCGATTCCCGGTCATAGTTAACATAAGAAACGTAAAAGGTGCTCTTGTCTGCAGATTGCTGGACAAACGAATAGTCGAATCCTCCAACAGCCTTTGCATAGTAGGATAACAACCGCGGTGACAACGAGCCATATCCACCGGGAAGCTGAAGCACATTTTTATCTTTTTCAAAAACATGAACCTTTGTGATCGTATAATCTGCGGAAAATTCAAACACCACCATGTTATAAATATTCAGCTGAACATTGGAGGCCGTCGGGCTGCCGCCCAATGCGGTCATTGCGATATTTCCAATGATCCCGGCAGCACTCGCTGCTTTCTTGAATTGTTCTCCGACAGCGAATATTTTTCCGTCATCCGAACGAACAATGGTGTGAAAAAGTATGCTCGTATTGTTACCGTCAAATTTCCCACGTTCGTTTACCGGCGCGGCTTTGCTGATTTCATTTGCCCATGAGTTGGTCTTGAAGGCGATGGTTTTTCCGGCCATATCGAAAGTCCATGCAACAAAACCAAGGCTGCGCGCCTTCAGCTCTTTATCCTTCACATCAAAATATTCTCCAAACACTGTAAATGACGAGGCTTTCTCGTCGAAAGAGACTTCTGAAAAAGAGACACTGTACTTGTCGTTTGACATAGGCACGCGGAAAAGCTGTTTCCCGGTCAACGTCTCATGAACTACAAAGTCTGTGTCAATGTCTTTTGACATTACTGATTTTTTCTGCGCAATCAGGCTTCCGACATATTGTTCTGACTGAAAAGCTTCGCCGGCAAGCTCAACGGCATTCTTGGTTGTGCCAACCTGCTTGGACCATTCCGTTTTCATCGCATTGTTCAGGAACAACATCTCATAGTGCATCTTGGTGCCCGCCTTGTATCCGTAAAACAAAAATCCTTTGTTATTCACGGGAACAAGAAATGGTTGTGAAGCGTCATTACCCGCGGCGATGTACCTAAAGGTTCCCGCGAGGTATTTATTTTTGATGACCTTCTTGACCGTTCCGGTTTGTTTCAATGTTTTGTCGTATCCGATCAGCTCGACTGATTTGCTTTTGGCGTCATAAAACAAAAAACCGAAAGCTTCTCCGTTAAATGCCGCCTCGATCAAGACGAATGTTCTGGGACGAACGATGTTTGCCGTTTTTATCTCGTTGAGATTTTCGTCGTAGATATTGAGTTGATAGTTAAAATTTTTCCGGTCTTGTTTTTCGATCATATAGAACTGGTAATAACCTTTTACCTGGTCGTTCTGAATGATCGGCCCGGAGCCGCGTATGTTCATCTTCAACACCCCTGATTTGGTTAGATTCTGCGCGTAAACGCCGAACTGAAGGAGGCAAAGAAATAATAAGAGGGAGCGTTTTTTCATCATATAGTTGGTTTTAGTATTTTCTCATTTCGCGGATGTATTTTCCATTTGGATACAGCGCTTCGTAATCTTCCATTACTTTTTCAGGGTCAAGCTTACTGACTTCCAGCTTGCTGCACATCCATAAGGCATGAAGGAATTCTTCATCCGAATAGAAAGGCTCAGGGCGTGTTGCGGAATAATGGTATGCAAGGCTCGCCAGCTCAAACAGTCTTAATTTGTGTATAAAGCTTAAAAAACGGTTATAATTTTCTTCGTAACGCGGATGCGGCAAATCGAGTACTTTGGTCAGCTGATGATTCTTCTGCGCGCTGTACAGCTGATAAAGGCATTTGGCAATCATCGCATGCGAATATGCGTTGTCGGGGAATCTTTCAGCAACGATCATCGCATGGAACATCGCCCTGCCATACTCTTTAAAATGATACTGGCTGTTGATTATTTCAAAAGAGGCCTGCTTACAAATCACCGGAATCGGTGAACCGCCTTGACTCTCGGGAACCGCGCCCGTTATTCCCAATTGTCTTTGCAAAGCGCTGAACCTTTTATCACAATGGGGATGTGTTCTTGCAGTATCTGAATCAGAATTTGCAGCAACTGCCTGCCAGACCGGAGAAGGTTCGTACGCGATCCATGATTCCTTAAAAGGGAATTCTTTAAAGCTGAAGTATTTTTTTAAATCGAGATTACCCTTGAATGTGCTGCTGTCTGCACCACCGAGGATCTTCATGCAACGCAACGGCGCAGTGCGGTCATATTTGGTTTTCAGGAAGTAAGAGAGTGCGATTGAGTCGGCTTCAAATTCGGTCTCACGACTGTGTTTGCTGATCGAAAGGTCCAGCGAGTTAAAAAGAGCTTTAAGTCTCGTATATCTGCCATAAGGGCTGGCGTTGATGGCATCAATCTGTCTTTTCAGGACGCGGTCATAATTGAGGTCGGCAAGCTCTTCAATCTTTTTCGCGGTGTGCCCCTGGTGATAGTGGGCTAGCTCATGACAAAGAACAAATGCGAGAACGTCCTCACTTTCGATCCGCTCGAGCAATCCCAACATAACGCCGATCGTTCCCTCTCCGAAACTAATGGCGTTCGGCGATGCGCTGCGATACCCGTGAACCGCCGCTTCCCGTGATAGTCCGGGATTGGCGTCGTAAATTTTCCCGAGAACGCTTTTCAGGTAAATGGATATTTCATCATCGACCATGAAATAGTCTTCATTGAATGTCTTGATCAAATAATCCGACCGTTGCGCATAAAGCGTTTTCATGTATGACCCGACTCTTCCCTTAGCCGACACTCCCGCCTGATCTTTCTTCAGTCGTGTTTTGATTGATTCGTGAATTGCGGAAGGAATTGTATCCTGAAACTCCAACGGAGAATATGTACTTGCAGATTGGGCAAACCCGAACTGTTGCAGGAAAAAGGTGAAAACAATACAGAATTCTGCCGGCTTCATTTCAACTGGTCGTCAAATCGCTTTTTTTTGATAATTTCTTACCGGCAGACTGAAATTGCCGCGTATTGTGTGAAAATAACAGCGGCAGAGGGGTCAAATTCCAGGTATAGATTTAGCGGCAAATTTAATAAAAATTTGAAGTTGCTAGGGCTCATGGTAAAAAGCCGCAGGAAATTTTTGAAAAGACCCCCGGGAAAACACCTCCAAAAAAAGGACCTTTTGCCAGGTGCCGTTAACAATTCAAATGCTGTTTTGTTGCTTCCTCGTGGTATTCTCTTCCGAACCGCCGGAGTTATCCTTTTCGATGCTTATCAGTATGTCTCTGGCTCGAAGATGGCGCGCCACGCTGCTGATCCTCATCCACTTTGGCATTTCTCATTTTCAATGCATCTATATCGGATTTCGAATGCTTGTTGCTCATATGACGCTGTTTTTTAAATTATCCTTCGCTGGAAACGAAAGCAAAAAGAATATGCCACAAAGTCACCATTACCGCAGGTAGTCTTCGAAACAGCCACTTCAGGGAATTTAGTCGCATGCAATTAGCTTAGCATAAGCCTTTTATCTCTTGCCCATTCGCTTAAGCAATCGCAAATGAGAGATTAGGCCGGCGATGTATGTGGTCTGATTCGGCTCAATATGATTTCTCCGCAAGATATCGTAAAGAATCACATTCAGCTTTGGATAATGGATGTGATGCATATGCGGAAAGAGATGGTGCGCTATATGGTTGTTGAATCCGCCCAAAATAAAATTCGCCGTTTCACTGAAAGGGTGCATGTCGTTCGAACTTTTGATCTGGTTCATCACCCACGATGTGTTTATGCGACCCTCATTGTCAGTTTTAGGATAAGTGGTCGATTCAACATGATGTGTCATAAAAAAAGTAAACAGGAGAAACAGCGATTGAAATAAATGCATTAAAGTAAACGCAGTGATTACGATAAGCCATGATTGATTCGAGAATGCAAAAGGCAGTCCCAACATTAATAATAAATAGATCAATTTTTGAGTCCAGAATGAAAAATGATATTTTAAATTTTTTATTGTACCATACTCGTCCGGCGAGAACAGTATCACAACGTCTTTGATGAAAATCCAGAAAAGCGAATATGTCGTGTAAGCCAGCGGCGCGTAAAAATGTTGAAATCGATGATACCAATGGAAGTCGCTGTCGGGGATGACCCGGATCAGGCTGGTGATCTTCAAATCCGAATCATAATCTTCAACATTGGGAGCAAAATGGTGCGAATGAATATGACGTTGTTTCCATGCGTCCGCATGTGCACCGACGATGGTATAGATCACGGTGAAGCAAAAATGATTTAATGCCTTATTTTTAAATACCGTGTTGTGGGAAAAATCATGCGAAAAATTAAAGGCAAACAGCAACGTAAAGAAGCCATAGGCAACAAAGGCACAAACAAACGCCCACGGATTGACCAGCGTATAAATTGCGGTATACAACAAAGAGGAACACGAAAGATAAAAGATCAGCTTGCTCCAGATCAGCACCCGATATTTGGTCCGGTTTATAACAAAATTCTTGTCCACCTGCTGATAGATGGTCCTAAGCAATTCTGTATCCTTTGCAATATGGAGGTGTTTATCCCGCAAACGGAACCGGATTAAGATACTCATGCCGCCCCATTGCTTTCAGGAACCTGAAATGAGCTGCAAGTGATCTTCGATAAGGCATTTCCATATACGTGATCCCGTACTTCTTGCAAAGCCGGCGGAAAATCGGCAGGATTTCGAGATAATGGACATGGCAGACATTTGGCAGCAGGTGATGCAACGCATGCGCATTAAAACCACCGAGTGTCCAATTGAAAAACCGGCTGCCGGCATTGTAATCGACAGAAGTGAGCATTTGAAGTTTGGGCCAGCTCATATTCAGTCTGTTGCTTTTGTCGGGCACCGGACGCGCGACGTAATCGGAAACATGTGAGACACCCAACACGCCAACAAAAATCAGCGAAATCATAAAATGGTTGAGGACAAACCCGATCAACACGATCTTCCATCCGAAGGAAAGAAAATAAACCGGTAAGACGATCATATAACCAACATAGAGCAGCTTGTAGATCACCAACTTTATCGCCTCGTTACCCGGGATACTTACTTTGATCGTTCGGCTTGAATAATTGAACAGCATCAATGTCTCTCTGATCAAAAACCAGTTAAGGGAATAAAGCAGGTACAAAAGAGGAGCATATAAAAACTGATACTGATGATACCACTTTAACGGCTGGCTTGAGGTCATCCTGAACAGCGGATTATTCAACACATCAATGTCGCTGCCTTCGATGTTCGTGTACAGGTGGTGGGATTCATTGTGATTCTTTCCCCACACATAGGCATTGTTTCCCTGCAGATTGAAACTGAGAGAAAAAAGGAAATCATTCCAAAACTTGCTTTTGACCGCTACGCCATGCGAGGCATCATGAGAAATATTGAAAGCGGTTAACAGGATTGACAGACCAGTCAGCAAATAAAAAATATAAAAAGTAGTGACCGATGTGCTGTTGATCATCAAAACATAAAACAAGATGTCCAGACTGAAATAAAGGAAAATCTTGAAATACATCACAGAATTCCCGGTTCTGGCCATGCCTCTGGCAGCAAAATATTCGTCGATTTCCCGGATCAGTTCCCTGTAAAAATCGGAACCTTCGTCGCGGGTGAATTTTAACTTATTCATGCAGTGGAGAATATTAGGAGCTACGTAATACGCGTCGGCGAATCTGCGGTTTTCCGGAAACTGTTTTTCATAACGGAATCCGTGAGTTAACGAAAATTGCGGGGCTTTCGCATGCGGGAAATATTTTTTTTGACAAGAAAATTTCAAAACGACATTTTTTGAGGCAAAAATGCACGTTTTTAATTCGTGAATGTTCACGCTGAATGATGCATCAGATGCAACCTTTTATTAAATTAGGTTGACAAGTTTACATATTCCGCTTCACCAGCGTTCACCCCTGTTTAAAGATCTTTTTTATGAAACACCTTGTGACACTTCTCCTTGTGGCCAGTCTCCATTTCTGCGCGTTCGCGCAAGGTGATATCGAATTCTCTATAACTGTTGTGAACGATCTGAATCACCCGGCCCCGGGACTTGACATCACAGCCATGGAAACGTCGTCTTTCAAAACCGTTAATGGTAAAACAAATAACGCCGGGAAAGCCAATCTCAAATTGGTTGCCGGAAAAGAGTGGGCAGTTTCCGTTGGCGAAATGAAAAAATGCATCTACCTGCTCTCGGACCAAAAAAGATTGTCGGTGACAAACAAATTTTTTGTCTATAACCCCAAGGATTATAAAAGAAAAAAACTTCAGGATCCAAACCGATCAAATGCCAAATTCAAGGTGATTGTTCAAACAGCAAAGGCCGACACGGATTTTAAACCTGGAGAATGCATGCTTGCACTGACCCTGGAGGAACCGAATGGCAAAAAAGTCCCTGGCATCAACGTTGATCTCGTAAATGTAAAGGCCGGTTTGATCTATCAGGCGATAACGGATCAGGAGGGGCAGGCTTTTTTTGTTGTCCCCAATAAAAGCAATTATGAGATTGACGTAAACAATATCAGGAATTACAGTTATTGTGATTTTGGTGACGAATATACGTCGCAAACCATGCTGCTTGGCTTTGCCCCCACCATTGTTAAAGAAACGGTTCGAAACGATACAATTTTTCAGCAGGCAAATGAACAGTCGCGCCCTTCGTCCGAAAGAACATTGGTGAAAATTTTTGTCAACGGAGGCACGAAAAGCGGGGCGCGCGAACGTATCTTTTTGCGGGAGCTGAGTTCGGGAAAAGTTTATTTTTCCGTTACCAACGATTTCTCCTACGCGTTTTTTCTCGTCCCCTTCAGGCAGGTGTATCTGATTGACATGGATTATCAGAAAAATATCGATGCGATAGACCTCACCCGCATCGACGATATCAACACAGTAGAAAAAACAGTCAACTATTTCCTTGACCCCCGACTTGAAAACCCGGATACCTATATTCCCACACCCGACAGGCTATTGCTTAAAAACTTCAATGAATTTCTCGAGAAGCAGTTTACACCTGCCCCAAACAAGCCTTTTAACCTGCAGATAAGAAGCGTCCTGAGACTTCACAAACAATCGCGGGAAGCGTTGTTTATGCTGACATTGGCCGGCAGCGACAACTATGGTAACGTCAGGTTGCCATTGAATGCTGCGTTTGTTCTCGATAAGAGCGGTTCAATGTTTGACGACAACCGCGCAGAAGCGCTGAAACGGTCATTGCTGGATATCGGAACCGTACTGACGGATGCTGATGTGGTTTCAGTGGTCCTGTTTGACGACTTCGCATGGGAAGTCCAGCAAACCACAAGCAAACATATGATTGGTCTCCGTAAGATCGCCGAGAATTATCATCCCGGCGGAAGCACCAATATACTGGCAGGACTTCAGCGCGGCGCGGAAAGCATTCAACGAAACTTTGATAAGAACAAATCCAATAAGATCTTCCTGATGACCGACGGATACGGTGACAACCCTCCCATGACGATCACTGATTTTGTTGAAGAGAAATCCCGGGAAGGCATCGAATTTTCAGCGCTCGGTCTTGGATCTGATTTCAATCAGTCTTTGCTTGAATTGATCGCGCGGAAAGGAAACGGCACATTCAATCACGCTGATAATTCCCTCGCGCTCTCGAACGTGCTTTTGAAAGAAGTTAAAAATTCCGTTGGATACTCGGCGAAAGATCTCAAAGTTGAGATCTACCACGACGAAAAACTGAAGTTCTCCACGCTTTACGGATATCCGGTTAACAACCAAACCGAAAACAGTGTAACGTTCGAAATCGGAAAGGTGCCCCACAAGGTAAACCAGCTGGCATTTTTAAAATTCAATCTCGACCATCCTTCGAAAGAATTGGAATCCACGCCACTGACAGTGAAAGTGAGTTACTTCGATTTGTTGAAAAAACAACCGGTAAGTTTTGAGCAGCAGATCAAACTGGAATGGACTGACGAGACACAAATGGAATTATTACTGGACCAGGAAGAGAAAAGATTATATGCCATCGCAATTCTGAATCAGTCTATGAAGCTCATGGCCGAAGCCTACGAACGGCTGGATAAAAAAGCCGCACGTGAAGCCCTCAGGCAGGGAAAGCAACAAATTGAAGAGATATTCCCCGATTCGAAGCCAAAACAGGTGAAAGAACTTTTTGAACAATTAACAGAGTACCTGCAGATATTAAACCATGTCGTAACGACACGTTGAGCGGAGTACCCGTTTTAAATTTAACAATACCCACGAGTCACAACGGATTTAAAGTTCGCAGGAGGCGTAAATAGTTCCACCCCGTGCCGGTAACCTTTTCCTTTTAACGAAGTTAACCCTGCAGGGAATACCTCTCTGACCGGATCAAATCATAAAACCTAACCTGCCATGGTGATCGAGCATCTTCGAATTGCGTTGCGAAACATCCGCAAACATAAAGTTTATTCCATAACAACACTGATTGGACTCTCCCTGGGAATGTCCAGTTGTATTTTGATCCTGATGTTTTCGGCCCATGAGTTGAGTTATGATCAATACCACGAGAAAAAAGACAGGATTTTCCGGATGGCAACGGAGGTGCAGGGGACAAATTTCAGCGGGATTGCAAAAGTCAACGGCCCGTGGGGACCGGCAGCGCTCGAAGAGATTCCGGAAGTTGAAGCAATGACCCGCTTCGTGATGGCGGGTCAGCAACTGATCAGCAGAAATGAAAAACGCTTCTATGAGCCTGGTGGATTCTATGCCGACTCCACTGTCGCTCGCATCTTCAGTTATCAGTGGTTGAAAGGTGACCCCCGTACGGCATTGTCGTCGCCGAACGCGATCGTACTGACATCTTCACTTTCAAGAAAGTATTTTTCCGACGAAGAAGCGCTAGGCGCCACCATACAAGTCGATAACCAGGATTTTAAGGTTACTGGTGTGCTCGGCGACGTCCCGTCGAATTCGCATTTTACCTTTAGCTACTTGTTATCCATGACCAGTCTCCAGAATCCGCAACGGGACAGCTGGGTCGAGTGGAATCAGTTCTATACCTATTTACTTCTTCGCGATCCTGCGTCCCCGCAAACAGTCGCGGCGAAAATGAAATCGATACTCGAAAAAAATCTCGATCCGCAGATGGCCGCGCGATATACGCCATTCCTGCAGCCAGTGACCAGCATTCATTTGTATTCGCATCTGCATCGGGAAATCGTTCCGAATTCAGACGTGATGTACATCTATATCTTTTCTTCCATTGCGTTGTTGATCCTCGTTATTTCGTGCTCAAACTTTGTCAGTATGGAAACTGCGCAAGGTGCATCTCGCGCTAAAGAAATCGGTGTTCGGAAGGTCAACGGCGCTATTCGAAAGCAGTTGATCATTCAATTTCTGTCCGAAACATTTGTACTGTGTATTTTTTCCCTGGGAATATCGACCGTGCTCGCTGTGTCGGCGCTTCCGGTATTGAATGAGCTTACTGGAAAAAATCTTTCAATTAAAAATTTCGCAGACCCTTTGATCTTCGCATCCATGTCAGGAATAACGGTAATAACCGCATTGCTGGCGGGGAGTTATCCTGCATTATACCTGTCAGCACTCAAACCGGTCGCTGTATTGAAAGGCAAATGGACGCCCGCCGGAAGCTCAAGCCTGAGGAAGAGCCTGGTCGTTTTTCAATTTGCACTTTCATCGATGCTTGTTGTTGCAAGCGTGGTGATCCTTCAGCAATTGCATTTCGTTCAAAGTAAAAATCCCGGTTTCAATCCGGAACAGGTCATCACGATACCCATACAGTCCGATGGTCTTCGGAAGAATTATGAAACTGTTAAACATGACCTGATGGAAAATGTTGGGATCATGAATGTCTCTTTGTCCGGGAATCTGCCTGGTGGAAGCGATTGGGGAATTCCTTGCGTGCCCGAGGGATTTACGCAGGAAAATGCTCCGTCGTTCCGGATACTCGCTGTGGATCATTTGTTTATTAAGACCTACGGCATGGAGATCGTTCAGGGCCGCGATTTTTCCGAAGCATTTGCTTCCGATTCAGCAACGTATCTGATCAACGAGGAGGCCGCAAGACAACTTGGATGGACAGACCCCCTTTCAAAAACGATCAGCATGCCTGCGATCGGACGTCTGCCGGCGCCTGTGGTTGGCGTTGTGAAGGATTTTCATTTCCGTTCCATGCATGAGAAAATCGGCCCGTTATTGTTCTTCATACCACCGAGAGATTGGTATACACTGTACTCGATCAGGATCGACGCGCAACATACTTCGGGCACTTTGAAATTCATTGAAGACAAATGGAGCGCTATTGATCCGGAACATCCGTTTACCTTCAATTTTTTTGATGACTTTTATCGCAGCCTTCATCAGCAGGACACAAGGACGGCGCGCATCGTCGGATACTTTACGGTCATCGGCATTTTCCTGGCGTGTCTCGGATTGTATAGCCTTGCATCCTACACAACACAGCAACGAAGGAAAGAGATCGGGATTCGAAAAGTCAATGGAGCTACAACCCGCCAGATCGTTGTGATGCTTTCAAAACAATTTCTGATGCTTGTGGTCGCCGGATTTGTACTGGCGGTTCCTGTGGCATGGTGGCTTTTACAAAAGTGGTTGCAATCATTCGCCTACCATGTGAGCTTCAGCTTATTGATGGTCGGCGTGTGCGGGATGCTTTCAATAGCGGTCGCGCTTGCGACAGTTGGGTTCAGGTCCCTGAACGCAGCGGCAAAAAACCCGGTGGATTCTCTAAGAGCCGAATAAAGGTCGTTCAAATTGGACAGATCAAGCTAAGAGTCCCCTGAAACTGGACAGAAACAGCCTATCTGTCCAGTTTTAAGCAAGATTTGAATGGAAAGGAGCTATTTGTCCATATTTTCATAAAAAATGAACAAACAACTAAGTTATGTCCATCATACATCAAGTGGTATAACAAGGAAATAAATGAAGCGTTGTTCACCCAGTCTTACAGTCGCCCAAATATTGTCGGGGATGTGATGGGCAAATCGTCGCGAACCACGACCTCAAGATATATCGAGGAACTTGTAAAGGCGAAAATCCTTTCACCGAAAAAAGAGGGGACTGGGATATTTTATCTCAACGACGATTTGATCAGAATACCGGAGGGTTAACCAAGGACGTTGACACGATAACAAAAAAAATGAAGGATTGGCGACGGTCGCCAACGTGAAATAATTATTGAAACCGGAAAACTTCACAGAAGCGGGCACCGAATAGATGTCTGCTGCTGACTTTCCAGAGAAGATCCACCTTTGGATGTTTTTGTGACAGAATCACTCAGGCTGGTTCTCATACTGATCCGGATATTCCACTGGATTTGAAAAAATCCTCATAGCTGTCGGTGAACACCAAATTTGAATTCAATCACGAATTAAAAAGGCGTTATTGTAATCTTTTTACAAATCATTTACATCATTTTACAAAATGCAATAGCCTATCAATCCGGTATGTCTGTATTTTTGATTGTATCGTTCATTAAAACCAACATATCATGCATTTCCTGCAAATATCTCTTTTGTATTATATGCTGAGCTTCGTTTCCGGTGATCCGGCTTTAGAATATCCATCATCATCTTCGACAAAGATGGTAAGATCAATCCCGATAGCTATCGGGACCAATCCGATCACAACAAATAACGCTAAACCGGCGGCAGCCAACATCATTCTTCAATCAAAAGATGGGGGACAGACATGGCAAGACATCAGCCATGGTTTGCCTGAAAATGAACCGCCTGAAGATTTTTTTGCAGGAGAGTCAGATATCTATTTACGCGTGAAAAATGAAATGTATCGCAGTAAAAGTAATCTTAAAACGCCTGTTTGGGAAAAAGAGCATGTTCTTGATCCACGATGTACTTCGATTGCTTTTAATCATTCCGGAGTCATCGCCTACAACAATGAAGGACAAGTTTATCAAAAAATGCCTTCCATGGGAACCTGGTCGCCGATATATACAAATTTCAAAAAAAAATCCGTGCGAACTATTTTTGAAACCTCTGATGGAACTATATTCTTAGGTTGCGAAAACGGTCTCTACAAATCCGCCGACAGGGGACGCAGCTGGAAGCAAGTCCTTCATGAAGGCTGGGTTATGGATTTGGTGGAGTCAGAAGGTGTTCTCATCGGTACAGGTGAAAATGGCATCATGCGCTCGGCAGACAATGGTGAGCGCTGGGAATGGGTAATCAACGAGGGCGGCGTGGGTATCGCTGTTGAACGTATCGATGGTGGATTTGCTGCTATCTCTTACGACCCAAAAACCATATCCAGAAGGATACGAATTTCATCCGATAGCGGAAAAACCTGGAAAGCCATTGATGAAGGGCTTGAGCCTTCCTTGTCTGCTTCATCCATCAAGCAAATGGGCGAATATTTAATCTGTGGTCACCCGGATGGCATATTCCGGTCATCGGACATGGGTAAAACATGGAATATTGTTTATTCAAGCGATAGAAAAATGTTTAAGATATATGTTTCCGGCAATGTATTGTACGCTGTGGCAATAGATTCCGGATGCTGAAAATACTTTCAAAGCGATCAGGTCCCCCGCCCCAACTGCCAGGCCAGATATTCACTCCGTTTTGAGATCCTTATTATGACTACAATCAAGATCGAGAGCGTCAGCGCAGAAATCGATGCAAAAATGATTATCCTCCGCAGTAAATTTTCTGCAGGAGGCTGTGAGACTTGGATCAATGTATTGGCGGGCTGGTTCAATAAAATTTGTTTCTCTCCGCCAATCCATTTGACAATTACCGAATCAATTAATTTCACTTCACCCAATCCGAAGTGGGCGATGGATGAACTCTGAGAAAGGTGACTTGAACCACCATCGATTTCGCGAATCATTTTTAGTTTGCCGATAACAATTTCAACACGTGCACCCAGCCCTCTTGTGTCTGAATCAGTTCCGTTCAATGAGATCTTAGTCCAGCTTCTTCCTTCGGTGTCGTTGCGATAAAATTTAGTGGCAGACTCCAGCTGAAATCCAGTTTCCACCGGATTTTGATTAACAACAAGAAGATCTAAGTCACCATCGTTATCGTAATCAAAAACAACTGACCCCCTGCCTATTCCATAGTCGTGCAGACCTGCCGCTTCTGATCTTTCGATAAAAACGCCATTATCGTTTTCAAAGTAAAAGTCAGGAATGGGCACAACGGCTGGATTCAGACAACCATTTGCAACAAACAGGTCCAGATCGGTGTCGTTGTCAAAGTCTGCAAAATTTGTTCCCCAGCTTATAGGAAAAGTACTTCCTCTTTTGTCGGTAACCTTGTTAAATCCAACGCCCAACTCTTTCGCCTTGTTTACAAAAGGTTTTCCGACGCCCTGGTTCACCATAAAATGATTGGCGCGTATGTTGGTTACGTAGTAATCGAGCAAACCATCGTTGTTATAATCACCAACTGCTACGCCCATCGCGTTCATCCTCAGGTTCATTTCTTGCTCTTTACTTATATCCGAAAGCAACGGTTCCGGATATTCATTACGCAGGAGCAAATTCGATTTCGCCTTGTATCCAAAATCATGATTGACCAGCAGATCCAGATCGCTGTCGTTATCGAAGTCGGTAAAGGCACCGCCAAAGCCAAAACCCTTATGGCTCATACCGTACTCGTTATACTCATTTAGAAAATATTCACCATCATGGTTAATTAACAAATAGCCTTGCGCCAGCTGGTTGGAGCTTACAATGATCGCATCATTTGTAATATTCAGCTGGCCTTCAAATTCCCGGAAGTAATTTCCGATATACAGGTCGGGATAGCCATCAGCGTTAACGTCACCAAAACACGCACCCTGACTGAAAGAAAGCAGATTGATCAATCCAAATTCTTCGGTGGCATTGCGAAACGTTGAGTTGCCATTGTTCAGGAACAAAAGATTGGGTGCCCTTGGAATTTCTTTCTTTTCAAGTTTCGAGGTGATCGTCGTGATCAAAATGTCTACCCAGCCGTCTTTATTCACATCAGCACAAGCAGCACCCTGCGTGACAAAACCTGCGCTCTCGACAAGCCCCGATTCTTCATAAATGTCGGTGAAAGTTCCGTCGTGATTGTTTCTCAATAACAAGTCGCGGTTCATTCCGCCTGGCAGAAAAATATCTTCCCACCCATCGTTGTCAAGATCCAAAATACTTGCACCACCACCAAAAGTACCATCGTAAATTCCAAATTGGTGATCGATACCGGCTGCTTTCGTTACGTCGGTAAATGTTGCCTGCGCAAGCACTGAACCAGGAAGCGCAACAACAAGGTTAAGGAAAATGTAGATCGCCTGCGATATTTTATTCGTTGCCTGCTGTAAAGTTGTTGCCATGTTCATGTGTCCAATTCAAAGCGTTAACGTTGTCTCCAATTTTTTTTCCCTGGCTTAACCCAACTGCGTTGTCCTGCGGCGTGTGAATGCCTCCATAGAACCTTGAGTTTGCAGTCTCTTCCGCTATCTGCCAAAAGCTTGTGAACGACCGCGAACTGAATTCAGTATTCCGGAGCTCATCAGGTGTTCTTCCCGTATGGGAATCATCCATGATCTCAATATTCTCTCCATACAGCGCAGCCAGAACGATGGCGGTAGAGGCCGCTTGCGTGGCATGGCCTGACGGAAAAGCAGGAAAAGGAGGGTCGGGCCAAAACTGCTCCCAGGCCTCGTCGATGTTTTCTGTAATGAATGTCGAGGGCCTTTCCGAATAAAAAATATATTTCAGTCTCCAGCAATTAATGAACGAATCGGCAACGGCAATCCCGATCCGCGCATATGTCTCCGCACACTTGATGAGCGGCGGATTCAGTTTCTTAATTGTGATTGTGCCGAGGTTATACGAATGCCCGGGCGGTGTAAATGTATCGGCAGGATCATCGCCCCACCATAAGGCAGTCTCTTTCTCTTGCTGTGTTAGCTCCTTCTCCTTCTGATACACAGACAGAAATTGCTTGTAGTATGCCGACTGTCGAGACGTGGAGTAAGGAAGGAAATCCGGTAAAGGCAGTGAAGCATTTTCCTTTAAAAAAGTCCTGTTATCGCCCCAGTGCGGGTGCAGTGGGTACCTTGAAAAAGACTGTCCATAAAGGGGTGGTTTCCAACAACCTTTCTTGTGCGGAACAACCAGGTCTTTGTCAAAATTCTTGAGATAGCCCCGATGACCTCCATCTGACACAGACCATTCAAAGATCTTCTCAGCTACTTTTTTTCCGTAAGCTGTTGATCGCGCTACAATTTCTGCGTCAAGGTGGTCAGCATACGACTGGCGGATCATCCTTTCCAGGGAATCGATCTTCGCCTTGTTCTCATCAGAAGTGTGATTGTAGAGCTTTCTGAGGATCTCGCCCTGTCCGGCATTGAGTGAAAGAGCCCAATGATATTCTTTGTTCGATTCCGGGGTTGGCATTTCACCAAGTCCATTTAGCTGTTGTGCCAGAGACCTTGACTGATCCGTGCCTGCAACCACTGACTCATACATGGTCACTCCAATATACCCGATCGCCCGCGATGCATAAGTAGGGCTGTTGCCCGGAGTGTGGCGGGTCACGAACAAAGTGAGGTCAGCCCATTTTGTGGCAACTTCCTGTTCCGTTAATTTCGGGGAATGCGTTCTGGAATGGCATCCATTCAAAACAACAATCACAATCAAAAGAAACACAAGCAATCTGGAATTCGTCATACAAATTATAGTCATACATCACCAATTAAGAACTGACGATTAAAAAGATACGAAAAGCCTCTACCGAAGTAGAGACCTTTCTTCAGACACCCAAACCAAATCAATAATTAGGATTCTGTTTGATCAATTCAGGGTTGGAATCAATCGCACTTTGAGGAATAGGCCATAAATAATTTTTAGCAGGATTGAAATTCCGCGTCTCAAGTGGACTAGCTGGAATTACCGTCTCAGCCGTTTTCCATCTGATCAAATCATAGTACCTGGTGCCTTCCATCACAAATTCAATCCTCCGCTCATGGCGGATCTCTTCCCGCATTTCGTCTTTCGTTAACCCAACCGGAAAATCCGGCATTCCTGCCCTTGCGCGTATTTTATTAACAGCACTGTACACTGTTGCGTCCGGACCGGCGCTCTCGTTCTGAACTTCCGCATACATCAGCAATACATCTGCATAACGAAGCAGGATAAAATCAACATTCGTATCTCCGGCATCTTTCGTGGCTTCCGAAGACCATTTCTTGCATATCAACTCTGCCGCATTTACCGGGTTGGGTGCCGCGCCATTAAAGTAAAAGTTGTCAGCTTCGAGTTCCGAACCATTCCAGGTAGTACCCGGCAGCGGCGTCAGGAAAGACATGGTAAGCCTGGGATCCCGGTTTGCGTATTTGTTGTTCGGGTCATACAAAGGTGAATCATCCATTGACTTTCCATCAGACATATAATAATCGTTCAACAAATTCATGGAATACTCCATCGAATTCCAGCCGCCTGCCGTGTTGCCCGAAGGAAGATTCGGGGGGCCATAGTGCACCTGGAAAAAACTGCCTTCATTCTTACCATCCCCCACTGCCTGGAGACTGAACAGAATTTCTTTACTGGATTCATTCTTTCCGTTGAAGAGACTTTCATAGTTTGGATCCAGTATAACGGCACCACCCTCCATCGCAATAACTTCGACTAATGTTGTTGCCGCCTCTGCAAACATGGCGTTATACAATTGTACTTTGCCCTTCAACGCCAGGGCGGTTTGTTTTGTGGGACGTCCGATCTGGCCCAGATTAGGCGTGGTCTGGAGATTATCTGCGGCAAAAGTAAGATCAGCCAAAATCGCATTCACTACTTCACTCTTTGCTGTACGGCCAGTCTTCGAAGCCTCATCAGGGGTGAGCACTTTGTTTATCAAGGGAACATCGCCATACACGGTAACCATTTCGTTGTAGATGAAAGCTCTCAGGAACCGCAGCTCTCCGCGCCATTTATTGGCAGCAGCATCATCAAGGCCTGGAATTCCCTTTTCAATTATTTCAAGCATCTGATTCACACGGGTGAGCGCCTGAAATCCGTACGTCCACTTCCATTCTACAATGGCACCGGAGGTTGGACTCATATTTCCTGTTGCCACCTGCGGAAAACCATACTCCCAGCTGCAACATATTCTCGCATTGTCGGTAGCGCCATCCAGATGAGGTTGAAGATGAACCAGCGAACCTCCCCACCAATCACCTTGAAAAGCATTGTAAACACCGTTAATGCCATAGGCAAGCTCATTCTCATTGTTGAAGAATCCTTCAACTGTACCAGAACCGGGATCTGTTTTATTCAACAGGTCGTCATTACAACCGACAACCAGGCCCAGCACGAATATTGTTTTTAGAATATTTTTATTTTTTTTCATGACTGCTTTCATTTTAGTTCTCAACAGATTTAAAATTTCAAAAGGTCAGCGACAACCCACCTGATATAACCCTCAGGTTGGGAAAACCCTGTCCACCCCTGTCAGCGCCGGAAGGTCTTTCCGGATCGAAATACGGGAAATCCGTTATTGTAAAGAGATTGCTTCCGTTTACGTACACCCTTAGCTTTTGCAAAAATGTTTTTTGCAGAACTTTCTCCGGAATGCTATAACCAATTTGCAGATTCTTGAATCTGAAATAGCTTCTGTCAAATACAAAGAATGAATTGGTCATAGCATTGCTTGGCCCTGTGGAAAAATACATTCTTGGCATGGAAGCATCCGTGTTCTCGGGAGTCCATCGGTCTGTCCATCTGCTGTGAAGTCCGGCTATATTAAAGAAGGGGTTCGCCAGTTCTTCACCACCATAGGAATTAAAATCAGCCGCTCCCTGAAAAATGGCAGCAAGATCAAATCCTTTATAACCGAGCCTGATGTTAACACCATAGGTCCAGGTAGGATTTTCCTTGCCGATTACAATGCGGTCTTCAGCATCGATGAAGCCATCGTCATTAATATCCTCGAACCTGAGATCTCCAGGACCAAATTGTCCGTGTATCCTTGAATGATCAGGCGCATTATTGATTTCCTCCTGTGACTGAAATATGCCAATCGACCTTAATCCATAAAAAGCATTTATGGGTGAACCTTGTTGTATTATTCTTCTCCCATTGATGAAACGATCTGTTTCACCGGCTTCGATATTTGGGTTTAGTTCCGTAACAGTAGACGTTACGTGGGTAACGTTGCCTCCTACGTTCAAAGAAAAATCACCGAATCGTTCCTCGAAACTTAGTCCCACTTCCCATCCCTTGTTTTCCACTTCGGAAGCATTCGCTATTTGTGTAGTAAAACCTGTCAACGCAGAAATAGGTACATCCAATAATATATCACTCGTGTTCTTAATGAAGTAGTCTGCTTCAAGGGTAAGGGTATTAAAAAGTCCAAGGTCAACGCCAACATTCGTCATCGTACTTGTTTCCCAACTCAGATCAGCATTACCCAGAGACACTTGTGCAACACCGGGCACAACTGTTCCTCCGAAATTGTATTGCTGAGAAAGGCTAAGTCTTTTCGAAAATGCAAAATTGCCTATGTTTTGGTTTCCAAGCTGGCCCCAGGAAGCACGCACCTTAAGGATATCAACGGCTTCGATACCCTGCATGAAGGCTTCTTCCGAAATTACCCAGCCGGCAGAAAACGATGGGAATGTGCCCCATTTGTCGTTTAAGAATCTTGAACTTCCATCGACACGTACATTGGCCTCAACCAAATAACGCTCCTTATAATTATAGTTGATCCTTCCAAAATAGGATCTTAACCCCCAGGTGGTTTTACTTCCTCCATTGGTGGCACTCGATGCCAGGCCTGCATCCAAAGCCGTAACCGAGTTTGACAAATGCCCATTTCTGCCAGCCGAGAAACTACTGGAATTATTCTCTTCCTGGTTAAAGCCCGCCAACGCCTGGAAATCATGCGCACCAAAGCTCTTGCCATAGGATGCGGTAAGCCATGATGTTATGCTCATAGACTGACCGTTGGACTCTGAGGCGCTTCTCGTTGAATTAAGAACCTGTTCTTCGCCCGTGATCCAATTGTAAGTGCTTACGCTCTTATTAAACGTGCTGCCATTATCTATTTGATAATTAGCGGCTACCGTTCCCCTGACTGTCAATCCTTCCAAAGGTGTGTATTCGATATAACCATTTCCCAGAAAGTCGTGTGAGATATTTCTGAATGTAGAGGCCTCCGCCGCCGCCAAAGGATTTCCCCGAGACACATTGGAAAATGCTGCATCCGCAATGGCCCATCTTCCCTGGTCATCTTTAACGGGAAAAGTCGGATGCGCCTGCAACGTCGTGGTAAGCGCAGAATTAAGGTTTCCCAAATCGTCCATTTGTGAACTCCGGTCTCCGCGCACAAGAGAAATACTTGTTCCAATTTTTACTTTATCATTGACTTTTGTGTCAAGATTCAGTCTGGCGTTGTATCTCTTGAAACCGCTGTTGGGTATCACACCTCCCTGATCCAAAAAACCCAAGGAAAATCTGAAATTGGTAGCACCTGATCCTCCCGCAGCGCCGACGGTATGTTGTTCGATCGTCGCCGGGTTAAAAAGCTCGTCAACCCAATTGGTATTTATCTCCGAGGCTCTGTTCCGGAACGCGGCGATTTGTGCATCACTGTAAATGGGAGCATTTCCAAAATTCGTTGACGCTTCGTTTCTCAGTTGAGCAAAAAGCACGGCATCGTTAACCATTTCCGGCAACCTCACCGCTTCAGAAATGCCGACGTATCCATCATAATAGAAAGAAGGTTTTGTATTGACATCTCCCCTTTTGGTTGTCACTAAGATCACACCATTGGCAGCACGGGAACCGTATATCGATGAAGATGCCGCATCTTTCAAAACCGTAATGGATTCTATATCCGCAGGATTAATGTTATTCAGCGGCGCCTCTATTCCATCGACCAACACCAGGGGGTTCGAATTATTCAAAGTACCCACACCTCTGATTCTGATGAGTACATCATCCCGTCCTGGCTGACCGGAGTTCTGATTGATAAAAACTCCAGGAGTTGTTCCCTGCAACGCGGTCGCGACGCTGGTGATGGGACGTGAATCAATGTCTTTGGCCGTTACTGTAGACACCGAACCCGTAAGATTGGTTTTCTTTTGGGTACCATATCCCACGACTACAACTTCACTTAAACTCAGGACATCAGCAGCCATTTGAATATCAATCGCACTGCGGCTGTGTATCGGTACTTCCTGCGGAGCAAAGCCAATAAAGCTGAATACCAAAACCCCGTTCATCGGAGCTGATATTGAAAATTTTCCTGCAGCATCTGAGGTCGTGCCACGGGATGTTCCCTTCACAACAATGTTCACTCCGGGAAGGCCGCTCCCGGTATCGTCTTTGATCGTACCAGACACCGTAATATCCTGACCCCTGGCCAGGAGCGAAAAAAGTGTAAAACAAATGGATAGTAGAAGTTTATTTTTCATAATTAATTGGGTTTAGGGTTTAGTATGCCCGATGGCCGAAACAGAACGTTTCTTCATAATACAATCGAGATCGGCACAGCGCATTGTGGTAGTTTTGTTTTGTCTGGACTTAAAATTACCCGATATGGAATCGTTCATCGGGTATTAAATCGACCACCTTTCAGGGCAATACTTGTCAAAAAACAAATAGATACCGGGCAGTATGATAGTATTGCCCGTTCGTTTCGGATGAGATCATTAACCTGAAGACTGTTTACCCCGTGAGTGCTGTGTTCGAAATAGAGATGTGGTAGGAAGGACAGGCCTCTCGTCGGCACTTAAGTTCAACTTCCACGATGGATATGCTTGTAATTTGAAGACAAGTTCGGAACGGCCGCTTCTTTTAATCGTAGTTGCTAACAATTACTTTTTCAAAGCCCTGGATATTTTTATAAGGAGAAGATAAATTCCCGTAGGATTTTCAAAAACATTTCCGCCATATTCATTTACATGAATCAAGAGAGAAAGAATGAACTCTGTTCTGAAAAATGAGTTTAAAATCTGCGAGGAGTTTCCAGCGGGGCATTTTAGAGACTCACGAAAGGGGCTCGTTCTTTCGGCCAGACCTTTGCATGAGCGTGAGGAAATAGCTAAAAAAAGAGGCTGTCTCAAAAGTCTGATATTGAAAAATGTAGCCAAATTTTTATTCTTTCTTTGCGAAACTTAGCGTCTCCGCGGCTTTGCGGTAAATCATCCAGTCCGCTAATCTGGAGTGATTTTATTCTGAGACCCGGATTTTTACCGCCAAGACGCAAAGACACAAAGGACCGCTAAGAGAGAAGCAAGTGAACTTTCCATTTTCAAGAATCAGATCACTACTTTTGAGACAGCCTCCTTTTTTCATCATCATGGCTTCTGGTAAATTTCTATGTAGTCGATGATCAGATAATTTGGCCAAACAGTATTTACATCGGGCGATACTGTTCTTGTGGCATTGTTTAAAACGATATAGAAATCCGTGTTCGGATAAAACTGCGTGTCTTTTGCCAATATGGTCTGCACAAGGTTTCCATCAATATACCATCTGGCATCGGTAGCCGTCCATTCAAAGCCGTAGGTGTGGTAGGTTTCGTCTCCATACGTAGCATTGAATTTATTGATATAGTTGCCGTACCAATTCACTGCCCGCCAGTGCCATGTTTTTCCGGTTGCTAAAAACATTCCCATCACATCTTTCGGCACGCCCGGATCGTTTCTGTTACCGAAATATTCCCACATATCCCATTCCGGTGGCCAGCTAAGATTTTCAGGTATCAACCACAAAGCAGGCCACACTTTTTCACCCTTTGGAAATTTTACCCGCATTTCCACATATCCCTTATTGAACTTGACTTTATGCATCGACATTACCCATCCAGAGGTATAATTAAAGGTTCCCACCGGATCCGTTCCCTGCACCGTTCTTTTCTGGTTCCTTAATACGAGCGCACCATTCTCGATGTAGCAATCTTCAGGAGTGATGTAGCCGTCATACTGAGTATTCAAGAGATGTGCACCCTTTGCCCCGGGAACAATATGCCCGCTTGACGCATCGCGAAGGCTTCCGACTGTCCAGTTAGTCGTTTTAATAGAAGTGCCGTCAAATTGATCTTCCCAAACTTTTGAATACCCTACGGGAGCAAAGACAGCGGTTGTCACCATACCTGATGACGATAACTCTGGCGATCCTTCCTTTTTTTCTTTATCACCTAGTCCAGGATCAGTGGGTTCACATCCTGTAACCATCGCACCTAGTGCAATGGCGTACGCCATTAGATTTTGAAGTTTCATTAAGTTAGTTTTTGTTTACCGAATGTAAACCCAAGCCGAAGGTTTGCGGTGATGAAAGCAGTCAGGTAAAGGGGGAATTTTCGTCAAAGTTCCGATGGCGAGATCCTGAAGAAGATTCTTTAGACCAACTTCGATTTTTCCGAAATGCTGACCTGCGGTACCAGAAGCTGAGCCTCGCTAGAACTTTGAAAGATGCGTGGAACCCGCGAACGGCTCATCGCCTTTCTGCGGATTTGTCTCCAAAACCAATAAGAATTAAAAATTTAGGAGCGCAGCATGCCCCATCAGAGATGATCGGGGATTGTCACAAAATTTCTATTTCCGAAAGCTATTTCGTCGACAGATCCTTAATTCTGATGTTCCTGAATTTTACAGTTGAACCATGTCCAAGAAAGCCGATGTAGCCCTTGTTTCTTTTAAGTCCCGGATGATCTTTGCCATCGAGTGTTCCGCTGGCGGATGCTTGTTTCATATCTCCTTCAACGATAACGGTGCCGTTAAGCGTAACTTTGATCCGGTTTCCTTTCACATGAACTTCTTCCATATTCCATTCACCGACTGGCTTCAGAAAATCGCGCTTTGCTGCTATTACACCGTAGACCGATCCATGATATTGCCACGGCTCCAGCTTCGCGTAAACGGGTGCTGTGTTGTCCAGAATTTGAATTTCCTTTCCTTGATAAGCTGCATCGCCTTCGAGCGGAGCGTGAATTCCCAAACCATTGTTTGCCCCTGGTGTGAGCTGAAATTCAAATCTTAATATGAAATCTGAATACTCCTTCTCCGTGTAAAGATTGCCGTGACCTCCCTTTGCTGGATAGATGGCGATCGTATTATCCTCGACTACATATTCCTTTTTATTGCCTATCCAATTACTCAGATCTTTTCCGTTGAACAGTACTTCATATCCCTGATCTTTTTCTTCCCTGGCGAGTTCATACGGCTTGTTGCTCAATTCCCGAACGTAAATGTTCCTGAACGCTAGATCAGTGCCGTGCGCCTGCAGTTCAATGGTTCCCTCCGGAAAGATCGGAATACTCCGATCCCAGTAATTTTCCATCACCACGTTGTCAACTACGAGCATGCCATTCAGATGCACCGTGACTTTGTCTCCAATCATGCTGATCCGAAAAGTATTCCATTCGCCAACCGGATTGTCGGCAACGGCAAGGGGAGTGCTTCTGTTTGTTTTGTTATTATAGAGTCCGCCAGATCCTACCTGAGCACCTACGTCAACGCGGGATGTGTCCCAGATCTGAACCTGCGGCGATCCGCGGAGATAGATTCCGCTGTCGCCATTTTTCGAGATCTTCCAATCGACAAGCATTTCGAAATCACCGTACGTTTTTGTCGTTACCAGGTTGGCTCCATCGCCACTGAACACAATCATACCGTTTTTCACCTGCCAGTTTTCATTTACTTTTTTGTCCGCTTCGATCTGTTTTTGTTTCAGCTCTTCTTTTGTCATTTTCGACCGGGCGATCGGATTTTCAACCAGCCCCTGCCACCCACTGAGATCACGGCCGTTGAAAATTGATTCGAACCCCCGCGTGTAGGGCATCTGGTTCAGGTAGGTGGCGACATCAATAACTTCATACTGGCTGTCATCACCCGTGAGCTTCTCCAGCACCTTTTGCAAAATGTCGCGAACTACGACCCCAGCCAAGCCGGGTTTTGCATCGGCTGTCGGAAGCGCGATCTGCATAGCAGCCCGGGCTGCCACACCACCGAGATCGGGATCTTCAAGATAATTGGAGACAAACACGAGCGACAAAAAGGTTCTGACGCTTCCGGCAGCCCTGATGATGGCTCTCTTTTCTTTGACACTTGAGGCAACGGACATGAGCTCCCGAAGCATCAGCAATTTCTGATCATTGTGCCACGCTGATGCTGATACCTGTGATATAATTGCCTGGGATGCACCGTCATGATATTTCTTCAGGTCGTTATTTTTTCTGATATCAAGTAAGGTCCGGATGGCTTGATCATTCTGCCAGTTGATCAGTGTTTTAAATGCGATCTCCTTTTCTTTTTCACTTCCTGAATAGAACGAGGTTGCTACATTTTTCAGCGCCATCCCATCATTGACATAAGCAAGAAGGGGCAGGATCTTCTCCTTTCCTTTTTGATAAGCCGCTGAAATAAGGGGCTCCGAACTTTTGTCCAGGCTGGAGGTGATGGCATTTTGCAGTTGTATTGTTTCTTTTTCAGAGGATGCCTGCAGGAGCATATCCAAAAGGGTAGCAGTATTTTTCGCAGACGATGCATTTACCAGAGCTTCGTACGCGGCTGCGCGGACTAAGGCGTCGCTTGATCCTGTTTCTTTGACAATTGCGTCAAAATGGGTGGTTGCGCGTTTCTGTGAAAGTATTTCAAGCAGGGCAATTTTACTCCTGCCCGTGGCGCCTGGAATTTTTTGGGCGATCAGTGAAATATTGTCTTTGTCCAGCAATTGCAGGAGTGTGGATTTACCCAAAGCCACTTCGCTGTCATCCGTGGATTGCAGGAGATAATCAATGAGCGCGCCTGTAAATTCTTTATTCTTTGTATTGGCAATCTGTTGCGCAGCTTCTTTTCTGGTTGTGATATTTTTGGATGAAAGTGCGGGGACCAGGGTTGAGGCAGCAAAGGTATCGTTCCGGTTAGAACGCGCCATCATAGATAAAACTTCTGCCTGTTGTTCACCCGTGGATTTTTTATAGACTTTTTCCCATTGTTTCAAAGCCTCTGGATTTCCTGAATAAGACACCGCAATGTTCAGGATCTCTTTCCTATACATTGCGTCAAATTTGTTTAATTCGGGCCCAAGAATTTTTACAACTTCCGCTGGTCTGTTTTTCACTGAGATCCTGAGCGCAGCAAGCCTGTAATGTTGTTGAACGCTCTCTGGCGTATTCAGGAGGATCGTTGAACTAATACCGGAGGCGGTATTGGCATCGCCTTTTTCTGACATTTGATTCATGTACGCGATCAAGGCAGCAGTGGCTTCAGCAGGATCATTTTTGAAGCTGACTTTTTTAGCGTGTGCGGTCAAGACTTCGGCAGAGGCGGCATCCGCAATCTGGGACATTGCCCATAATGATTGCTTTTTCAACGCTGTGTTATTTTCTTCCTGCGAGAGCCTGGTGATTGTCTGAACCGCCGGTTGATGCTTCAGGTCACCGAGCGCTTTCACCAACCTTACTTGCATATCGGGCTGACTATTGGCCAACGCGCCAACTAAAACTTCCTTTGCTTCCGGTGTGCCAATCGTAACCAGGGCGCCTATGGCATGGTTATAAAGATCAGGATTGCTGATCAGCGCAGCGAGCGTGCCGATGGAACTGTTCGAGCCCGTGAGTTCGAGGTTGCTTACGAAATAGGCTTTCACCTCGGCTTCCTGTGATTTTGCAAGGGCTTGAAGATAAGCGCGTTCTACTTTTTGTTTTTCGTCTTTTGATTTTGCGTAATGCGTAAGCAATGACACGCCATAACGCGAAGGCACTCCCTCCATATTGCCATTGGCCTTAACACCATCGGTTATCAGGGCTAATCCTTCGTCACCCAGCGACATGATATCCTGAAATAACTTGTTTGCTTGCTGGTGGTCCTCCGCGGGAAGCAAAGCCAGAATATCCGCAACGGCTGTTTTAATGGTTCTGTTCTCCTGCGCTGAAAGTAAGCGTGGCGTTATGATGAACAACAAAAATGTGATTGTTGTAATATTTATTTTCATGTCTGTTTTCTCAGTTTGAAGTTAAATTTTCCAGGGACCGCGCATGGGTTGATTGATAAGTCTGTTTGCGGCATCATCATTGATGAACTCCTGCCTGACAGGATCGAACTGAAGTGATCTTCCCAGCTGAAGGGCGATTTTCCCCATGTTCACAATTGTGCAGCTTCTGTGCCCGTTCAGTTCATTGAGGCCAAATTTTTTTCTTGTCTTTACCGCTTCAGAGAACAGCGTGACCTGGGGTTCGGGGTCAGGGAGCGTATCGATCAGTTTCAGAATATCCGGGATGTCAGATTTGAATCCTTTGTAAATCTTTCCATGCGGCCCCTCGATATAAGGTACGTTTGGATCTTTGTTCTCACCATCGAGAATAATCTTGCACCCGTCAGCGTAAGTGTATTCAATCCTTCGCCACGTACCCACAGCATCATCGTGTTGCTGAGGTGAGTCAATATCGACTCTCACAGGGCTTGTGTCATCTTTACCAAGGAAATACTGTACGGGATCTATATAGTGCTGGCCCATGTCGCCAAGACCGCCACCATCATAATCCCAATATCCCCTGAAGTTGGTATGAACCCTGTGTGGATTGTAGGGCTTGTATTGTGCCGGGCCAAGCCACATGTCATAGTCAAGTTCCTGCGGTACGGGCTGTGGTTCGAGGTTTGTTTTTCCGACCCAATAGAATTTCCAGTTGAAACCGGTTACACCACTGATCGTTACTTTGAGAGGCCAGCCCAGTACACCACTGTCGACTACTTTTTTTATCGGCTTTACCGTTGTGTTCAAACCATAAAATGTATCATATAACCGGAACCAGGTGTTCAGTCTGAACATTCGTCCATATTGTTGCATGGCTTCGATCACCCGTTTGCCTTCACCAATGGTTTTTGTCATTGGTTTCTCACACCATACATCTTTTCCAGCCTGTGCCGCCATCACTGACATAATGCCGTGCCAGTGCGGAGGCGTGGCTATGTGAACAATGTCTATATCGGATTGCGCGAGTAGCTCCCTGAAGTCGGTGTACCCTCTTACTCCACCGCCAATAGTATCCATCGCGTTTCTGAGGTGTTTCTTATCCACATCACACACCGCCACAACTTTTGTGCTCTCATAAGGAATGTGCCCCATCCCCATTCCGCCAACGCCAATGATCGCTTTGGTGAGGGTATCACTTGGCGCCAGAAAACCTTTTCCGCCTAATACATGACGGGGTACGATGGCAAAGGCTCCGATAGCCAGGGCCGATTTCTTTAGGAACTCCCTCCGTGAGGGAACTTTCAGGTGATCGTTATTTTTGTCTTTCATGATTCAAGCGATGATTGAAAATATAATTTATCAAACGTTAACAGGCGGGATGTGTGTGCCCTGCAACGCAATTGAAAGTGGAATTCACCGGTGTGACAGCTGTTCATCTTTTGTGATTTGTACTCTTCAATATAACTGTTCCCTGAAGGGAACGCATATTCTTCCGGTCGCGCGATCAGACTGATCAAAAGTAAGGTCGTGGTCATAACAAATCCTCATAATCGCACAAGATATTAAACCTTCGTTAAAAAAAATAAAATTTTCCATATCGTAAAGCATCCAGGGAATGCTGAATTGAAGAAATTGCCGGTTTAGAGTCGATCATTAAGAGGTTGAAAACTCGTCGTGTAAACCGTTTACTATTTCTTGAATTAAAAGAGGCAGTCTTAAAAGTCGGATTGTGAAAAGTCCGCCGGGCACTTGTTTTTTTGTGGTGATCGCAATTTTCCAAAACGTCAGGTTTAACTTGCGCCCAAAATTAGTGGGATCTAATTCAAAGACATTAAGCTCGGGGAGATAAAAAACGTTTTTGGGGGTAGAATGGAAGTCTCAAAACAATTTACTCCCCCGGTATAAAATAATCGGTAGTCTTTTTTCCGGGTCTGGATTGGGCGAGATCACCTAAACGAGTAGCCACCAAAAATCCAGGGCCATCAATCAGGACTGCGCTTCACGAATTTTGATGTTCATTCGGGTTATATTATTTCCTCCTTTTTGGCCTTGGCATATTCTGACGGCAGGCAGTTGAATTGATCTTTAAAATAACCCCGGAAGTACTTTACTTCTGAAAATCCTGTTTGAAAAGCGGCTTCTGAAACCGTGTATTGTCCCGTCTCCAGCAATTGAGCTGCCCTCTTTATTCTTATCGATCTCATAAATTCATGAATGGACTGGCCTGTAAGCGCCTTAATTTTTCGGTAGAGTGTTGAATGGCTCATAGCCAGTTCATTCCCCAAAGACTCTGCGCTTAAATTAGGATCCAGCAGGTTTGCCTCGATATATGTCATGGCTTTCTGAAGAAACTTCTCGTCATACGGAGTAATTTCAACGTTGGTCGGCTGAAGAGTAACCTTCTTGCTATAGTACTCCTTCAATTGTTTACGGGATTCTAACAGCCGCCTTACCCGGGCGATAAGAATTATTGGATTAAAGGGCTTCTTAATGTAATCGTCTGCGCCAGCGCTCAATCCTGACAACTCGTTCTCAGGCATGTTCTTAGCCGTTAACAGGACAACTGGAATATGAGATGTGCGAATGTTATTTTTTACCTGATTGCAAACTTCAAATCCATCGATCGTTCCCATCATCACGTCACTGATGATGATATCTGGAATTCTTTCAAAAGCACATTTCAAACCATCCTCTCCGGAAGATGCCTGTAGTACGTGGAATTCGTCATGCAGCAGGTTAGCAACATAATTTCTAAGCTCATCTGTATCTTCAATGATCAAAAGAAGAGGCCTCTCATCCTCAGCCGTTTCCTTTCGGGAAATTGCCTCTGCCAAGATATTTTCCCTTTGCGTCTCGGATACCGACCGGGTTTCACTATTAGTGGATATCGTCTTCAAAGGCAATTTGATACTGAATTCAGATCCTTTTCCTATCGCGCTTTCAACGGTAACCAAACCTCCATGCAGCTGTACAATTTCCTTTACCAACGAAAGGCCTATTCCTGTACCAGAAATCTTTACCGAATCAACAACGGCAACCTGATAATACAAATCGAAAATTTTATCCAGGGAATCCTTGGGCATGCCCCTTCCTGTGTCCTGAACACTGATGATGCAAAAACTCTGATTTAATGACACATCTCTTTTGATGGCAATATTACACGAGATACTTCCCCCATCCGGGGTATATTTAAATGCATTTGACAGGATGTTCGTAATAGCCATCTCCATTTTGTTTTCATCCACACCGAGCAGCAGATGACTGATCTCGCTGTAAAAGTTGTACGATATTTTACGCCTTTCAGCAAGGTGGTTGAATGATTCAAAAACTCCGAAAACGAATTTGATCATATCGCGTTCCTCGACCAGCAACCGCATGTTTCCACTTTCGGCTTTTCTAAGATCCAATAGTTGGTGAATCAACGTCAGCAGCCGACCCGAATGGCGATGCATCAATAAAAGCTTTTCGCGCATGTGCTTTGAGACATCTTTCAGCGTGAGCAATTCCTCTAACGGACTCAATATCAATGTCAGCGGCGTTTTTAGTTCGTGCGAAACGTTGGTAAAAAAACGGAATTTCATTTCACTGATTTCTTTCTCTTTCAGTTTTTCGAGTCCCGCGGCCTGAACGGCATCTTTCAGACGCATGTGTTTTTTCTCTATCGCCCTGATAATGTAAACAATCAGTACAACCGCCAAACAATAAAGGGTGTAGGCCCACCAGGTTTCCCATGGAGCCGGCAAAACAGTTATTTGAAGTGCGATCGGGTCACCAACCCATACATTTCCTGTATCGCCAGCCCTTGCCAGCAGTGTGTAGTTCCCGGCCTTTAGGTTTGTATACGTTACGGTGCGTGTATGCTGAAAATTCGACCACTCCTGATCAAACCCTTCAAGTTTAAAAGAATATTGATTCTTTTCAGGCAACGTGAAGTCAAGAGAAGAAACCTCCACAGTCAAAACTTTGTCAAGATGCGTTAAACTGATATTCTTGGTATAGGAAATAGATCTGTCTAATATTTTTCTGCCATTTATTTCCGCTCCCGGTCGCACCTCCTCTCCCATCACTTTAAGCGAGATAAAAGTTAATGGAGACGGGACGGTCATCACCTCTCTCAGGGGATCGAAAACATTGAAACCGTTGATCCCGCCAAAATACATCAAGCCGTTGCTGCCGATACACGCTGCATTTTCTGAAAAGGCATTGCCTTGCAATCCATCGCTTACATTGAATAAATGAATTTGATTATTTTTCGCGTTGAATTTGAAAATTCCCCGATTTGACCCGATCCACAAGTTTCCCCTTGCATCAAATAAAATTGAATTGATGTAATCATTGGGCAGTCCATTCTTTCGGGTAAAGTAAATTGCCGTGAGCACATCGTTATTCAACACAATTTTGTTCAATCCTCCCGCCGTGCCGGCCCAGATATTTCCATCCGGATCTTCGGCGATACAGGTTACGATGTCGTTGCTCAGCCCAGTACCTGATCCGGGTTCATGACATATTTTGATAAAGCCATCGATCTCTTCTTTATAGAGATGAAGCCCCTTGTAGGTGCCAACCCACAATCTGCCCTTGCTGTCTTCGAAAAGTATGCTGATCCGGTCCCCGGCCAGACTGAATGGATTTTTCTGATCCGCTTTATACGTTTTGAAATTCGGTAAGCCATTTTCACCATAATCGATCAAACGGTTCAATCCCTGTCCCTGCGTTCCTACCCAGAGCCTGCCCACGCGGTCGCGAAGGATTGCCATGACTTTCTCCTGACTCAATGAATTCTTTCTATTTCGTTCGTGGGTAAACGTTTCAAACAATATTTTGCCGTCAATAATTTTTGTGATTCTGTGAAGGCCAAAGTTTGATCCAAACCACAAGTCGCCATTGATATCCTCATAGATCGTATGAATATCGTTTGCTTTAACATCCCGGATCCTATCAAAAATTTCTGTATGGTGAATGACCTTATTCCCTCGAAGCTCATTTAATCCTCCTCCCTTTGTTCCAATCCAAACTCTGCCTTTTTTATCTTCCAATATGCTGAGAACATGACCGCTGCTTAACCCGCTATTTTCAAATGTATATGACTTGAAAAGATTTTTCTGCACACTGAGCTTGCATACTCCGCCCCCATCAGTTCCGATCCAAATATTGCCTGAACGATCACCGAATATCTTCAGCACGATATCATAGTCGGTGTTGTATTTCCCTTCTGAATGCGGAGCAATAAAAACTCTTTTGGCGATTAGATTAGGATCGAAGCACTTCAACCCATCACCCCAGAATCCCATCCACAACTGCTTCGACTTCTTATCCTGAAAAAGTGAATACAGATTATTTGAACGCTTCAACCCTGGTGAAGGCAATGGATCCATGACATGCCTGATGATCTTTTTCTGTTCAACATCGTAGACGATCAGACCAGCCTCCCACCCGGAGAGAAACAAGAGTCTTTGCTCCTCATCCGAAACGATCGAAGTGAGCGACATATCCTCTGGAAGCCCAAGCCGCGTGTTAACAGGTATCTGCGATCCTTTCACTATTTGAAAAAGTTCATTGCCCGTTGATATCCATAAAGTTCCGTCACCGGAGCAGGCCAGGGCAAAAATTTGCTCTGTGCCGAGCAGCCTGTCAAATTTCCCTGTTGCCGGATCAAATCGGTTGAGTCCGTTCATATTCGTGCCCAACCATATTTTTCCGTCTTGTGTTTCAGCAATTGCGGCTACGCCGTCTCCGCTGATCGATTCAGGATCATCAGCCCGGGACAGATAGTGTGTGAACGTCTCTTGAAAAGGATCAAAACAATTGAGTCCACCCGATTTAGTGCCAATCCATATTTTGCCATCGGAAGATTCGAGGAGCGCTTCAATGGAATTGTTCGAGAGACTTTTTTTATTCCCGGGCTCAAATTGAAAGACCTTCATATCATAGCCATCAAAGCGCGCCAGTCCGCCTCGTGTACCGAACCACATGAAGCCTCTTTTATCCTGAATGATGGCGGTTACTTCATTTTGCGGCAGCCCGTGATCAATGGTGAGATGTTCAATCGAATATTCAGGAACTTGTGATTCGGCATCCCCAATGTGCGAAATGGAAACAACAATGGCGAGAAATACCCTTATCCTACGCATTTTCAGACCTTATTAAAAATATTTGTAATTTACCTTGTTCAAGGATGCTCAAGCTATCGAAAATTAAAAGGAAAACGGGGGTAAAAATCGACCAATCGAGGGAGTAAAACTCGTCATGCAAGTTTCTTCGGACATTCGAATAAAAGTGATTTAACGTCGCTTTATTTGTCAGCTCTTACCGGCTGTTTTTATTTGAAAAAAGCAGATAGATTCTTTGCCACTTCCGGGTAATCAGTAATTTGGGAAATCAGAGTTTTGCCCATGAAATCAGAGTTTTGTCCATCAAAAACGGAAATAAATCCATCCCTGGGCTTGATTATGATCTATATTTTTGGATAATAAGAACCGTGTTCTTGGATTTTTTTTTATGGTTATGAACATTTTGAAACACGGCTTTCCTTTAACACTGCTTCTACTTCTCGGATGGAGTTGCAAAGAAAAAGACATCGACTTCAGCACAGAGGTAAAGCCTATACTAAATAAACATTGCATAAGTTGTCACGGGGGTGTTAAACGCAGCGGAAACTTCAGTGTCCTTTTCCGGGATGAAGCCTTGGATACCGTGAAATCGGGAAAGGTTGCCATCATTCCCGGTAATCCTGAACACAGCGAAATGATCCGCAGGATCCTGTCAAAGGATCCTGAAGAACGCATGCCCTATAAGGAAGAGCCACTGTCGCAACACGATATTGACATCCTCACGAAATGGATCCGCCAGGGCGCACGATGGGGAGATCATTGGGCATATACAGCCCTGAAACCCGTCGAGGTTCCCAAACCAAAATCGCTGCTTGCCGGATTTTCTTCAGAAGAAGAGTGGGGTAAAAATGAAATTGATTTCTTCATACTTGAAAAACTCGGTGAAAAAAAGCTCGACCCCTCGCAGGAGGCAGATCGGGCAACCCTCATCCGAAGGGTATACCTCGATATTATAGGATTACCTCCTACTCCGGAACAAGCCGATAAATTCTTTAAAGATGAGCGAGCGGATGCCTATGAAAAAATGGTAGAGGAACTGCTGGCGTCTCCCCACTACGGTGAAAAATGGGCTTCGTGGTGGCTTGACCTGGCGCGTTATTCCGATACAAAAGGTTACGAACGCGATGTCGGTCGCTCCATTTGGCGATACCGCGATTGGGTGATCAAAGCGTTTAACAAGGATATGCCTTTCGATCAATTCACGCGGGAGCAGCTTGGTGGTGACTTGTTGCCGGAGCCTACCGATGATCAGCTCATCGCAACAGCGTTTCATCGAAATACAATGAATAACGATGAAGGCGGAACGGAAGATGAAGAATTCCGTGTGGCTGCGCTTATCGACCGGGTGAGCACAACATGGGAGATATGGCAAAGTACAACCATGGCCTGCGTTCAATGTCATACACACCCTTACGACCCTTTCCTGAATGAGGAATATTATAAATCCCTGGCGTTCTTTAACAACACCCGCGATGAAGACACGGAGGGCGAGCACCCGAATCTCCGGACCTACGAGGGGGCAGACCAGGAAAAATTGGAATCTATAAAAAAATGGGTCAGGGAAAAGGCAGGACCTGAAAAGGAATCTGGCTTAACACATTTCCTGAAAACGCTGGAACCCAAGTATCACCCCCATGACTTTGATGAGTTTATCAACGGGGAGTTGATTGATACAAAGTGGCTCGGCATCCGGTCAAACGGAAGCGCCCGCTTAAAACAAATCAGGCTGGATGGAAAAACGGAATTAATCATAAACTATTGGACGGATCAGGCTGGGGGGTCGATGGAAGTGAGAAAAGATAAAATCGATGGAGATGTGATCAGCCATGCCATGCTGGATAAAACCCAGGGAAGAAAAGTCATTTCAATTCCGATGAAGCCCAGTGCAGGCATCCACGATCTGTATTTTGTGTTTAAAAATGCCGCACTGCCAGCCAACACTTCCGTTTGTGGCGTGGAGTGGTTTGCCTTTCGTGAAGATCTCTTCGGGAAAGGGAGTTCAGGCATGAAACGGGATTTTCTGCAGCTATTAAACACAAAGGTGGACAATACACCCATCATGATTGAAAACACCGATGAGCAGCACCGCACAACACATATTTTCGAACGTGGCAACTGGCTTGTTAGAGGTGCTGAGGTAAAACCGGATGTACCAAAATCACTGAATGCATTTCCAAACGATCAGCCTTATAACCGGCTGGGTTTTGCAAACTGGTTACTCAGCCATGACAACCCGCTCACTGCACGCACAACCGTGAATCGGTTTTGGGAGCAACTTTTTGGAGTTGGACTGGTTGAAACGCTGGAAGATTTTGGCACGCAGGGTGCGCCGCCTTCGCACCAGGAACTGCTGGACTGGCTGGCTTTGCGTTTCATGAACGAACATCAATGGAGCATGAAAAAATTGGTGAAAGACATCGTGATGTCCGCAACTTATCGCCAGGATTCGCGCGCCACGCGTGAGCTTCGGGAAAAAGATCCGGCTAACCGACTCCTGTCACGTGGGCCACGCGTACGCCTGTCATTTGAGCAGGTACGTGATCAGGCGCTTGCAGCAAGCGGTTTACTAAGCAAAAAAATATACGGCAAAAGTGTAATGCCCTATCAGCCGGACGGAATCTGGTCATCCGTATGGAATGGAGAAAAATGGAGGGAAAGCGACGGTGAAGACCGCTACCGGAGATCGGTGTATACCTATATTAAGCGCACGAGTCCGTATCCGTCCATGATGTTGTTTGATGGATCAAGCCGTGAAGTATGTCTGAGTAGACGCATACGGACCAATACGCCCCTTCAGGCACTGGCTACGCTCAATGATTCGTCCTTTCTGATAGCGGCAAGGAATCTTGCAACAAGCATGATAGGCGAAGGCAAAACTGTCCGCGAACAGATCAACGCCGGATATAAAATATTGCTGCTACGCGATATACCCGCGTCGAAACTGGCAGTGCTTAACGATTTGTATGAACAGGCTTTTGAACGTTACAGAAAAGATGATGCCGCAACAAAAGAATTCACGGCATCGAATGAAGCTTCTCCCCAGCTGGCAGCCATGACTCTTGTGGCCAACGCTATGCTGAACCTGGATGAAGTATTGACGAAAGAATGATGATTATAGGAATGGTAAATAGCGAATCATATTTTTCACGTAAGCGCCCCGGAACAAAATGCAATTACTCAAAGATCTAAACGGTGAAAATCTAAAAAACATCTCACGCAGACACTTTCTGCTGGAGAGTGCTGCCGGATTAGGCGCCGCAGCATTTGGATCCCTCCTGACAGGCTGTACGTCCAAAACAACTTCATCACCAGTCACTGCTTTCGATCCAATGATGCCTAAGCCGCCTCATTTTCCTGGCAAGGCAAAACGTGTTATTTACCTTCACATGGCAGGTGCTCCCTCGCAATTGGAATTGTTTGATTTTAAACCAGAGCTTCAAAAATTAAATAACCAGCAATGCCCGCCTTCATTGCTCGAGGGCAAACGTTTTGCATTCATCCGCGGTGTGCCTAAAATGCTCGGACCACAGGCAACCTTTGAACAAAGGGGACAATCAGGTGCTTACGTATCGGATCACCTTCCTCATTTTGCGCGGGTGGCCGATGAGGTTTCATTTTTGAAGGGCGTTTATACCGATCAGTTCAACCACGCCCCGGCGCAGCTCTTTGTACATTCGGGGTCACCCAGATTAGGGCGTCCCAGTATTGGTTCCTGGGTAACGTACGGGCTAGGCTCAGAAAATAACAACCTGCCCGGCTTTGTCGTACTTACCTCTGGCGGAAAAACTCCGGACGCCGGCAAAAGCGTTTGGGGAAGTGGATTTCTTCCTTCGGTGTATCAGGGCGTTCAATGCCGTTCAGAAGGAGACCCCGTTTTGTTTCTCAGTGATCCCAAAGGTGTTGACCGCGAACTGAAACGAAAGACCATCGATGCCATCAATGAAGTCAACAAGATACATTACGATGACTTCAATGATCCGGAAACACTGACTCGGATCGCGCAATACGAAATGGCATTTCGCATGCAGATATCTGTACCGGAAGTAATGAATATTAATAGTGAACCGGATTATATTCACCAGTTGTACGGAACAACGCCTGGCATGGCCTCCTTTGCAAACAATTGCCTGCTTGCCCGGAAACTGGTTGAGCAGGGTGTTCGTTTTGTTCAGCTTTTTGACTGGGGATGGGACAGTCATGGCACAGACGAGAACCTGGCCATCGATATCGGCTTTAAAAACAAATGCCGCGAAATTGATCGCCCCATGACTGCGCTACTTGTCGATTTGAAGCAACGTGGCCTGCTGGAGGAAACCCTTGTTGTTTGGGGCGGTGAATTCGGCCGGACTCCGATGCAGGAAAACCGGGAAAATAAAAACAATCCATTCCTCGGCAGAGATCACCATGTAGAAGCATTCACGATGTGGATGGCGGGCGGAGGCATAAAGCAAGGTACGACGTGGGGAGAAACGGACGAGATCGGATACTATCCCGTTAATGGCAAAGTATCCGTTCATGATGTACAGGCCACAATATTAAATCAACTTGGGTTTGATCATGAAAAACTAATTTATCATTTCCAGGGGCGCCCCTTCCGGCTAACCGATGTCTCCGGCAAAGTAATCACTGAAATCACAACCTGATATATCTGAATGATAACTTTTAACATCAAGCATTTGAAATGTCTCTGACCCGAAGGAAATTTATAACATCAGGTGCTATGTCGGGAACCGCTGCCGCACTGATCAACCCATTGGATAGCTTTGCAAAAAGACTTGGAACGACACGCGTTCGACCCGGATTTCAATTGCTGATTTTCGCCACCAATTGGGGGTTCTACGGAAGCTGGGATGAATTCTGTCTAAAAATAAAACAAGCGGGTTATGATGGCGCTGAAGCCTGGTATCCCGCTGATGAGAACCAACGTCAGGAATTTCTCAATGCTTTCCAAAAACACGGTTTGCAATTTGGTTTTTTAGTTGGAGGAAGTGATAGCGATTATCAAAAGCATCTCGCCCAGTTTAAATCAAGTCTCGAAAAAGCCGCAGCGCTCAAACCCGTTTATATCAATTGTCACTCAGGACGTGATCATTTTCATTTGAGCAAAACAAGGCCTTCATCGAGCTCACAACGGAAGTCAGTGAACGGACAAACGTACCGGCATACCATGAAACGCACAGGGGGCGAATTTTGTATTCAGCACCTGTTGCCCTGCAGTATATGGACGAAATGCAGTCACTCCGGTTAACCCTCGATATTTCACATTGGTGTAATGTACATGAATCTTTACTGGATGATCAACGGGAGACCATATCCATGGCATTGAGCAGAACAGATCACATTCATACAAGGGTAGGGCACGCGGAAGGCCCTCAGGTAAATGATCCCCGGGCGCCTGAGTGGAAAGATGCCGTGAGTGCTCATTTTGGCTGGTGGGACCTTGTGGTAGCCCAGAAACGCAAGGAAGGAAAACGACTGACCATGCTGACCGAGTTTGGGCCTGCAGACTATTTGCCTGCGCTTCCTTACACCAGACAACCCGTCGCAAACCAATGGGAGATCAATAAATATATGCTGGATACGCTTCGTGCGCGGTATGCATAAACTGGAAATTAGCGATGGATTGGATCATACAACTTTTTGGACGGCTTCACCCGCTTGTGGTTCACCTGCCAATCGGCATACTGTTTCTCGCATTTATATTTGAATGCTTATCGCGGTTTCAGGCTTTCAAAAACCTCGATTCAGCTGTTCAACCTTCGCTGGGCATAGGTGCGATCTTCGCCATTGCCTCCGTTATCAGCGGTCTTTTTCTGTCCGGGGAAGGTGGTTATAGTGACACCTTACTACAAAAACATCAGAACCTCGGCATTGTGACGACAGTTTTCGCGGTCGTGCTTTTTTTCTTGCGGGAAAGATTTGCCCGTTTTTCCGCAAATCCGAAAAAACTGAAATCAATCCGGATACTTCTATTTATCCCGTTGATGACCGTGCTTTCCTTTACAGGACATTTAGGCGGCTCGATGACCCATGGTGAGGATTACCTCTTTGAATTTCTGGCCGAGGATAAGGCTTCAGACCCCATGGCCCGGCTTAAAACAATCGCCAATACCGGTGAGGCCATTCTCTACCGCGACGTTATTGCACCAATCCTGAATTCCAAATGCTACTCCTGTCATAGCTCAAAAAAGCGGAAAGGAGAGCTCAGGCTCGATCGCATTGAACTCATTACACAGGGCGGGAAACATGGGCCTGTTATCGAAGCTGGTATTCCGGATTCAAGCAGTCTCTACAGCAGACTGATATTGCCACTGGAAGACGAGGATCACATGCCACCAAAGGACTCCCCACAGCTTTCCTCGGCGGAGATAGCGCTTATTCAGTCATGGGTCGAAGAAGGTGCAGACTTTGATAAAAAAGTAAACGGATTTTCACACGCGGATAAAATTGAGAAGTATTTAACAACGCTGATCGCCCGTTTGGATCAGGTGCCTCTGATTCCTGCCGAAGAAATTCCAGCTGCGGATGCCAAAGCACTTGACGTCTTAGGAGAAAAAGGAATTCTCGTTCTGCCGGTCGGCCGGGAAAGCAATTATGTATCGGTAAGCTTTGTCAACGCACGTTCGGCAACAGATGCAGAATTAGAATTGTTGCTATCACTCAAAAAACAGCTGCTCTGGCTGGATCTTGGCCGGACAAAGATTACTGATGAAGGACTGAGATCGGTTGCTCAGCTTACTGCCCTGCGACAACTTCGGCTGGAGTATACCATGATCAGCGATAATGGCATAAAAAACCTGGCGTCACTCCCAGAATTAAACTATCTCAATCTGGCAGGCACAAAAATTACGAATGAGGGATTGGCCTTTCTTTCAGAATTAAAGAAAATCAAAAACATCTTTGTTTATCAAACAGGGGTAACAGCAAAGGGCCTGCGGGAATTTTCATTGCGGCTACCCAATGCACGCGTGGACACCGGAGGTTACGTGTTACCCAAACTTCCCTCCGATACAATTGTTTTCAAAAGGAAAATCTGAAGAAGTTTATTTGCCATTGCATTCCAGTGATCTGATTTCTGCCGGAAATGTTATTTCCCGCCATAAAAAAGATCAAAATCGAAATCTATCTATAAGGAATTTGTTTTTTCAAAAAAAGATGCATCTTTGCATTTAAATTGAATAATCATTCAATCTATTATCTTTTCAAGCATGGCGGTTTTGCAAAGGTACTTCAATTCGTATCCTAAATCATTTTTTTTGAAAATGGGATCTTGCTATTCTCTGATCAATAATCAAATGTTAAAGCGTCCAAATACTTTTTCTTCCATCACATTGTTATTTTTTATTGGCCTGGCAACTGCCTGTAAAGTGCAGCAAAAAGCAATTCTTGCTGACTCTTCTGCTCCGATACTTTTAAAGGGTCCTGCATGGGCAGCAGCCTGGCAACAGCAGGCCGGCGAATATAAGGCATTGTGTTATCAGGCATACAACCTGGCACGAATGAGACTCGATATTTTATTGCAACAGCAATACACAAAGCCCGTGGCCATTGTAACGGATATTGACGAAACGGTGCTGGACAACAGTCCATACCAGGTACACCAGGCGTTACGAAGTGCAGCGTACAGCGATTCATCGTGGGTGGAATGGACAGCCAGGGTAGATTGTGATACCGTTCCCGGAGCTTTATCTTTTCTACGTTATGCAAAAAACAAAGGCGTTGCTGTTTTTTATATTACAAACAGGCTCGAAGAAGAAAGGGCTGCAACCTTAAAAGATTTGCAACGCTGGGGTTTTCCTGATGCAGCAGATGAACACCTTACCATGAAAACCACAACATCCGGCAAAGAAACCAGGAGAAAGAAAGTAGCCGATAACTTTGAGATCTTGTTGTTGATAGGCGATAACCTTAGCGATTTCAGCGCTGTTTTCGATAAAAAACCGTCACACGAGCGCAATGATCAGGCAAAAAATAATGCAGCCATGTTTGGAAAGAAATTCATTGTGTTGCCGAACGCAATGTACGGTGATTGGGATGGTGCCATATATCAATACCAATATGACCTCCCACCGAAAGAAAAAGAAAACATGATTATTCAGTCACTTAAAAAATATTAATACAAAGAATCAGCCGATGAAAAGAAGGGAATTGCTTACACAGGTCGGATTAACGGCAGGCGTTGCTGCGATCGGCAGTTTTGCGAATGCATCTCCGGTGCGAAAAAATAAACGCAAAGAAGTTTTGCGTATAGCGCATATCACCGATGTGCATATCCGGCCTGAAGAAAATGCGCCGGCACGTTTCGTAAAATGCCTTGAAGAGATTAAACGCCACAAGGTTGATTTTTTCCTTAATGGCGGGGATACCATATTTGCGGCTGATTACAAGGACATTACCCGTGAACGGGTGAATGAATTATGGCATGTATGGCATGAAACTACCAAAGCTATAAGCAGTTTTGAAATGCATAGCTGTCTCGGTAATCATGATATGTGGTGGGCCGCGCCTGACAAACAAGATGCAATGTATGGTAAGGATTACGTAGTAAAACAATTAGGTATCCCTGCCCGCTATTACAGTTTCAATAAAAAAAACTGGCATTTCATAATCCTTGACAGTAACAATGAAAATGCGGGATCGCTGGATGAAGAACAACGAAGATGGCTGGAAAAAGATCTCGAAACGCTACCTGCTCAAACACCCGTTATTTGCTTAAGTCATTATCCCATTCTGGCGGTATGCACGCATGTGGTAGGCGGTAATCATACGGACTCTTCATATTTAACAGACCTCTTTCATAAACACCGCGACAAAAAAATCAGTTGTTTAAGCGGCCATATTCATCTGTTGGACAATGCTGCCTACAATGGTGTACAATATTTTTGCAACGGTTCGATGAGTGGTTACTGGTGGAGTGAAGGCGATAAAGAATCTGCAGGAAAAGGCTATTATCGACAAACGCCACCCGGTTATGCCATCCTCAATTTGTTTGAGGATGGGTCAATACAAAATGAATATCTTCCACATGCATTCTAAATCGCTTTAATAAAAATGCCTTTCTAAGCTTCCCATATTTTTAATCGCTGCCAGCTGCCAGCCCTAATCCTCATGTTGCTTATTCGGACATCCGTGTTTTACATCACCTTATTAAAATTTTCCTGTAAATGGTTCTATTAACACCGGAAACTTTTAATATGTATATGCCTCCAGAAACAGCGTCAACATTGATCGGATGTTGGTCACTTACTTCTGTTTTCGACATCACAACTTTGCCATGGGTATCATACATGGTTATTTGTGAATTGTCCATTCCGGAAGCTTGAACGAAGAAATGATCAGTCGCAGGATTTGGATAGATTTTCAAATCGGTGTTTTCTTCTCCCTCCTCCGTCGAGCCTAAATCGGTTGTTCTTTGCCGCCCACCCGCGCAGGGCGTTTCGAAACTCCATTTGAAATTATCGGAGTCCTGCCATTCCCATTGCACGACGTCATCACCATTGTTTGTACCACTACCAATTACTGCAAGGCATTTATTACTATGGCGGGGAACAATTTTGTAATACCCTGCGCCTAAGTTAACAATCTCAAATCGCTGGTGTGTCTGACTCAGATCATCCCATTGAACAACGGCAGCGCCATTTGCCGCGCTGTAATTATTCACGGAGACCGCTTTGGTATTGTACGATGGCTTGATGATATAACCGGTGGAGGAAAATTGCACGGTGAATTTTTGATTGCCCTGGCACAAGTTTGTCCATTGCTCAACAATGCTTCCGTTGCTGGATGACCAGCCCTCAACTGACATGACCTTACTGCTATGCCTTGCTTTTATGGTATATGTTCCGTCTGCAATGGAGGAAGTTAATGGAACGGATGTGAACTGCCATTTGAAATTATCATAGTTCAGCCATTCCCATTGCACCACATCATCTCCATTGTTCATACCCGTGTTGTTAACAGCAAGGCATTTCCCACTATGGCGGGCGACAATTTTATAGTATCCTCCTCCCGCATCAATGATGCTGAATCTCTGATTTCCCTGTTCGCCATCAGCCCACTGATCGACAACAGCTCCGTTGGCAGCATTAGAACCGTTGACTGCAACCGCTTTTGCGTTGTATGATGGCAGGAGCTTGTAACCCGAGGATGTCCATTGGACGTTAAATACCTGATTCGCCTGACCAAGTGGTGCCCATTGCTCGATGACAGCGCCGTCATTTTCAGACCAGCCATTCACACTCATATCCTTATTACTATGTTTTGCGGTGATGCGAAAATTGCCATTGGCGATCGGAGCAGCGGCTGCCAATGTAACAGGGATTACAAATGTTGTGATAGACCGCGCAGGCGCCGTATAATTGAAAATGTTATTGGCGAGGCTCACGCTGGAAAGCTGCACACAATCTTCTGCAGGTGAAGTTCGATACGTGGCAGCGGATGGTCCTGCAGACGAAAATAAATTCAGGTGAACCTTATGCGAGACACTGTTCGTGGTGTTTCTGTTTATCAAAACGATTACGAGCTCATTGTTATCAGGATTCAGCGCAGCGATCGTATTCGCGCTGCTGTTCACAATGGTATACCCTGGTTTCAGATACTTTGAAAACTGTTTCCGGACGTAGTAAGATTTTAATTTGACATAGGTGTGATTGCTGGCGTCATAGCGCCAAAATCCCCAATGGTCCTCATTCGACATTGCCTGCCAGTCGGCCCATGCAACAACCTTCATATTTTTCAAATCGTCGATGATACGGTTAGCCATTACCAAATAATTATCGATCCCTGTCTCATTGACCCACAACGGCCCTGTCTCCGTTTGCCACACATCTTTCCCCTGTGCCTTTGCAGCGTTGTACAATTGAGCATGCGCTGTACCGGTATAGCTATGCGTAGATATATCGTGCACTTTGCTTATAACTCCGGATGAAATGTAACCGTTCAGCCCGTTATGCGCTTCATTGATACTATTCGCGTCCATCGCGGAAATCTTGCAATATGTCAGCATATTTTTTGAGGTGAGCTTGTCATATACTGCATTGATCAAAGTCTCCTGGTTGGCTTGCGAAAAATAACAGCCTTCCTGCTGTCCATTTGCTTTCCACCAGTTTGAAAATGGCTCGTTCATCGGTGTCAGCATGCTGAAAGTCACACCTACCGAATCTTTGTAATGTTTTACCACTTCGGTCAGGTAATCGGCAAAGGTGGTATAGTCCGCAGCGAGCAGATTGCTTCCTCCATTTGCCTCACCGGAACTGCAGCGGCTATGGGTCATCCAGTAAGGCGGTGAGTAGGCGATCGCTTCATAGATCGCGCTACTTTTCAATGAATAAATCTTTTCAAGTATCCTCCGCTGATTGGCATCGGCCGTCCAGTCATAGCTTCCGGTGCGGCTAGTTTTGTAGCCCCCCATTTGGGCGTCGACGCGCATGTGGGCGTGCGAAGCGGTATCCCCTCCAGGGATGTTGAACCGAAAGTAGTTCATGTTTAATTCGCTGCTACTGGTCAATGAAGTACATACATCGTCGATCGTGGCCTGGTCCCAACCTCCAATAACGTTAGCCCACCAAGCCAATGAAACACCAAATCCTTTGAAGGTTTGATATTTTGCATTGGGATCGACCACAACATCAGTTTGTGAGAAACTCATCGATGACATCAAAAAAGACAATAAGAATAGTAATACCTTTTTCATACGCTTTTTGTTGTTAAACCAAACAATAGAACATTGATCGCGCGGAGGGGTATGTATAAGCGGCCGTGGCTGTTTGGGTATTAATACCAGGCCCGTTCGGCTTGAACATCGGGTTCGCAATCGTTTGATAAAACTACTGTGTGTGTCACACTGGTAAAATGGAAAAACTTATGTAACAAATGGACTTTCTTACGGTCAGGCTATTCGGGGCTGAAGGCGGGAAAAACGGGATTTTCAAAGGATCAAAAAAACAGAAACCAATCATGAATGGACAAAATTACGCGGTTGATGGATTTTCATATGCCCTGTTTAATCAAAGCCAAAACATTTCACTGAGGTGACCGCTCTTTTTTCCGTTGAGATCGTACCTAACGGCACTTTGTGTTAATTTTTATTTCTTGTTTCTACCATGATAAATTCCATGACGGGACTTCATCCAGAATGACGAGTCGTGGCAAAGTATACAGTACAATGATTAATTTTATTCCAAGTCCCGTAAGAGACGAGATAAGGGCAACCCATGTGGAACACGTATACCCAATTCAAAACACACAAGTTTCAGCTAAGCGCGTTCCCTTGTATCAGGGCGGGCAGTGATGCCATCCATCGTGATTCTGTTACGCTTACGCGGAAGGGAATTTGATAGTTGACAGTGGCCTCACTGAAACCACTTGTGTTTCCATTTAGAAACAAAACGTCACAAAAGAACCGATGTGTGGCTCTCTTCCAATTAAACATTCCCAATATGTCAAAAATATTCACTAAAGGGGCGTTTTTCGATTATGGCTGTAAGCCCCATCATCGGCACCGCAATCCCCGCAAGGAAACCGGAAGCACCGCCTTTACCTTTTGAGTCGATCCATTCGGCCATATCCGATTTCTGAATGTTATCAACCATTTCGGTGGCAATCTCCAATGCAAACGAAGGATCCTGATCTGCGATGGCAGGCAAAATCCAGCCTGTACCAACCGACCAAAAACCTCCGTTCATATAGTTGCCCACCGGAGTAGCCACTAAATGCCGTTTCCACCCCTCCGGTTCCGCTATCTGCCGGGTAAATCCTTTCAGAAAAATTTCCTTGCGATTCCTGCGATAAAAATTCACTATACTTTTTTGTATCGATGCACTACTGATCCAATAGGCCAGTCCGTTACCCCACACATTCACCTGGCGACAATCTTTGGATCCTGCAAGAAATGCTCCTTCTTTATCATCAAATAATCGATAGAGATTCGTGGAGATGGCTGCTGCTTTTTGTTTCCATTTCTGGATTACGCCTGGATCAACATGTCCCTGGAAGAGTCCCGCGGCTCTGTTAAGGGCGAAATAGTGAACCACGCTGGTCATCAGGACAAATCCAGTGATGGCTTCAGTATCGTGATATCCAAAATCAACGCCCGGCCGCTGGGGATCTACAAATGCCAGTCCGCAGGAATAGGGGACCATTTCAAGACTGCGTTGAAAGATGGCCGCCCATTCGGCCTTACGGGGTATCACAGCCCCCCATTTTTCAAGGTGATCAATAAGTCTTATCCACGCAGCAGGTAGGTGAAGCGGCATCGTTTGCCCATGAGGCGAGGAAAGCTGTCCCGGTTGCATCACAGGCATGCCATCCGCTTCTATCCGATCTGGAAAAACGGGCAGATCAACAATGCTCGTGGTAAGAAATGCTGCAATATCTGACAGCGTTTCCTTTTTATATAAATCCGGTTGAACCTGCAAGGGGTATAAAAAATCATCCGGCCAGATACCTCGGTAGCCAGCAGAGACAGAAGGTGAATGCAGATGAAGTTTTTGATCCATGGTAACCATAGACCGCTGAAAAGCATCCAACAGAATAACCCGTAACTGTTCTAATAACGCTTTGAAACCATCGGCATATTCGTTGTGACCCGGCAACTTGGTTCCAATTCCGGCAAATCCATTAAATGGTTGAACTGCCAATGCCATGCCTGCTGAACCGGACAAGGCTAAAAAATTTCTTCGGCTTAAGCCGTATTTCGAATGATAATCCATGGCTGTATCTTGAATAATAGCTGATAACATGTTTTTTACAAACTGAATTGAATCCCATGACAATCCAGCATACCCATACTTCGAAGTCGGAAAAAATACGTCAAGAATAAGTTTTCAGATATTTGATATCGCTGGATCAGAAGCAGCAATCGTGCATACGTTTTGCTCAAATCAGGGCGATCATATTTCATTTGCCAGTCATTTCAATGTCAGTTCGATCACAGGAATTTCCGTATTTGGCTTTTGCACCGGCAAACTAAGGGAAAGCTCATTTCCCTGCCCCGCTACAAATTCGCCATGTCTCACGGTAAACTTGATCTGCGAGTTGTCGTGAAGAAACTGGGCATATTTTACCTTGTCGCCGAAGCCCGGTAAAATCATTACATCAAGCGGATAATTTAGCAGGTGCACGTAAAGTTTTTTTGTAGTGGGATTGTAGGTAAGCAACGTGTTGTCAGGAGCAGCAAATTCTTCCGGAGCTTGTGTGCAGCCATAAATTGATTTACAGTTGTACTTCATCCATTCGCCCATGTTTCTTAATCTTTCCGTTGCGCGATGATCAAAAGTGCCCCTGGCGGTAGGACCGACATTCAACAACAGATTACCTCCCTTACTCACGCTCTCGATCAACAATTCCAATAATTGAGCAGTGCTTTTCCAACTGGTTTCGTCGCGATAATATCCCCATGAACCGGAAAATGTCTGACAGGTTTCCCATGCAACTTTTTTTCCGTTCACAGTTGGCCAGGCTGACGCTTTGTATTGCTCCGGCGTAACAAAATCAAATCCATCAGCATAATCATTCAGGTCGAGTCTGTTGTCAATAATAATATGAGGCTGCAGTTTTCTTACCATTTTCAATAACTCGACCGAATTCCAGTCGTCACGTCCCTTGCCGTGCTTCCCAGGATATGAAAAATCAAACCACATAATATCGATCTTTCCGTAATTCGTCAGTAATTCTCTTACCTGATCGAACATGTATTCACGATACTTTTTCATATCACGGTCCTTATTCAGGCTGTCATACGCTGAATCCGAACCACCATCCACCCGTTGGGGGTGCATCCTGTCGATGGTGAAATGAGGGTGGTGCCAATCAATCAGCGAATAATAAAAGCCTACTTTCAGACCTTCGGCTCTGTAAGCATCAACGAACTCTTTTATCAAATCTCTTTTTGCCTGTGTGGCGGTTGCCTTGTAATCAGTATACCTGGAGTCGAACAAACAAAATCCTTCGTGGTGTTTTGACGTGATCACGGCATATCGCATTCCGGCTTCTTTGGCTTGCTTTGCCCAGGCTTTGGGGTCAAACAAGTCAGGATTGAATTCGTCAAAATATACCTGATATTGGTCGTTATTCATTCTCTCAACATGTTTAACCCATTCGTGGCGGGCGGGCAAGGCATACAGGCCCCAGTGAATGAACATCCCGAATCTGTCCTGGGTCCACCATGCCATGCGCTCTTCCTTTTGCTTTTCAGTTTCGGTGGTTAAACTCTTCTGCGCAGACCCGGTAAGTAGGCTTGCTAAAACAAGCAGAATTGATGCAAATACTTTTTTCATATTTCTAAAATCATTGGAACTCATTGAATAACTAATTTTAAACAAATTGCACTGCAAGAATGAGCAAGTAGTTCGTCATCCCCAAATATTTTTTTTGATGTAGATCTATTTGACGGCTTCTTCTGGCTTTTACGATCTGGCTGGTTTACGATAGGGTGTCCGCTGTCTTTTCATCTCTTGCAGAGACTTAATACACATACCGAAAAAACTCAGAAAGGAAAAAGTTGAGATTCATTGCGAGAACCATCATCGAAGTATTCCAACAGACGAATGCGCCTTTCACATTTGCAGCCTGATTGAATTGACAAATTCCACATCAAGTTCATTACGGGGGACAAAGGCCGAACTGTTCATGTAGTTCAAAATACTATGATACAACTGCCTTGCAACCGGGCGAGTCTCCTGTTCCGAAAGCAAATCGGCCGTACAGACCATCAGCTTTCCATTGCCGGATTTAAATTCGTACAGGATACCCAGTTCGCGGTTTTTGAAAAAGTTATCGATCACGCGAATGACCGGTTCCTTTCCCTCAACGACCACCGAGTTCTTATTGATATCCCACCATTGCCAGGTTGAATGGCTGTCAGTCGGAAAAGACTGAAATACTTTATGCGCCGGATCAACCAGAATGCCCATCGTGCCAGGCTGGTTTGGAAAATGTACGGGACTCCAGAATACGGGTACGAACTTTCCTTCAATACCCTTGATACTTTTCAGTTCCGGAATTAATAGAACATTCTTCCCTAGCTGCAATTGTTTTTCAGCTTCATCATACGAGCGGGTTACAATAACAGACGATGGTTTTGTGGCGATCGTTTCCGGATAAACCCAGATATTCCATTGATTTTTGTTTGATGCCACTTCAACTTCAATTTGCAATTTATCAGCCTTGGCAATCTTACTGAGGTCTGCTGTGATCGATCCCGCGTTCAACCCGTTCCCAACTTTAAAGGTTTGCTGAGGAAAAGAGCCTGATGCAAGAACAGCGCCATCAGAAGCAATGATCTTCCATCGCACTTCCTGATTTTTCAATTCGCTGGCGCTGAAGTTGGCTATTTCAACCGATGCGCGAAAGGTTTCGTTATTCGTGTAAACCGCTTTGGGATATCGGATCAACGGTACCACGGACGCGCAGAACGTTCGAAACTCTTCGTCCGTAACAAATCCTTTGCTTTCCCAAAAAGCATCCAACACGCCAACCAGTGCTGTGCCCTGACCGGGAAAATCATGAAGATCCAGGAGTTGAAAGCCGCTAAATCCCTCAGTCCTCAGCGCGCGCTCAATTTCTTCTTTGTAAAGTTGCACAGCAAATCTTCCGGTTGCCCGTGTAAACGCTGGCGCAAGTTGAAGCATATCCTTGCGGCGAAGATCAGCTTCAACTGCTTTGAAATTTAACGGATCGAGAATTCCGGTGTATTTAGGGATCTCTGCAAGATTCGGGTATATCGAGTACTGTCCGATCTCGTGTGAAATAATCGGTACCGGAATACTATCGATCGACGCCGAATAGTCCTTTGCGAAGTTCGGGCGTTCGGCATCAAAGACACCCTGGCCCCTGACCCAGCCCTTTTTCGTGTATTGTGTGACAAAGTATTCATCCTGCGGTTCGGGCCATTTTCCATGGCCATTCTGGAAAGTAAATGTAGTTGTTGCGTAGCGATGACGTGAGTCCTTCTTCTTCAACTCAGCAACAAGATCATTCAACCAGCCGAAATCGCCTTCGAGCTCATTTCCGATCGACCAAAAACAAAACGAAGGATGATTTCCATAGTATTGTATAATGCGGTCGGCTTCGGATCTCAGAAACAGATTTACACTTTCGGACCTGCCGACAGTTGTGCTCCACAACGGTAGTTCTATTTGCAGATAGAATCCCATTTTGTCCGCTGCCTCGAATGCCGCATCGGGAGGGCACCACGAATGAAAGCGCAAGTGGTTCAGGCCATAACTTTTTGCCGCTGTAAATATTTTCTCCCAGGCCTCCACATCCATTGGCGGATGACCTGTCAATGGAAAGATCGCACACTCGAGTGTGCCTCGAAGATATAAACGCCTGTTGTTAATTGACAGCAGAGAATTATGGACCGATATTTTTCTAAAGGCAAAAAGCTCAACAAGCCCTGTCCTCGCTTCCTTCCCTTTCTGCCTGGTGCGCAAAGTGACTTCAGCGCTATATCGTTTCGGATTGAATTCATCCCAGTCGTAAATACGATCTGCACCGACTTTATATACAACGGAAATCTTTTGATTTCCTCCGGTAAGCACCACCCGACTTGTCGCCAAATCAAGCAGTCCTGGCACCCTGATGTCAACCGAGCCATCAGATTTCACACCGGTTGAATTTGATATGTTAATGTTAAAACGAATTTGACTGCTATCCCGGCTTGCAAACACCTGCAGGGACTCCACGTAGATGTTGTTTCTTTGCCGCAGCTCAATCTTTCCCAGAATGCCGTTCCAGATCACCTGAGTCCCCTCGGTATACGCATGTGCGAAATTTCTGACATCAAGGCTGATGTCGTGCTGTTTTCTGTTGTCGACACGGATTACGATGATGTGCTTACCCGGAGTCAGCAAACGCGAGAGATTGAATACATGGGGAGCAACGAGGCTTTCATTGTGCCCCTCATACTTTACGCCATCCACCCAAACCTCGGTTTTCCAGATCACCCGTTCCAGAAAGAGAATGATCTGTTGATTTTTCCACGACTCAGGAATCGTTACTTCCCGGCTGTACCAGGCCGCTCCAATGTAGCTTTGTTTCCGGGTAAGTTGATCAACCACCGGCCGTTGCAATTTTGGCGTTACCACTGAGCGTCTTCCCAACCCCGCTTCATCCAATGTACCTGGCAATTGAATCGAAGCTCCGGAAGAGTACTTGCCGGTTTGCCAGTTGTTCTCAATTCCCCGGTCCGTACTATCCAATGAGACAGTCCACCGTCCCTGAAGGGATAACACATTGTCCTGGCTGCGCGCGACCAGCGCTGTCAAAATAAAAGTCGTGATAATTAGGGGAACCTTCATGATCAAACAAGATATAAGTACTGCCAAGGTAGCTGTAATTGATTCAAACTTTAATGGAGTAAGATCTTGAAAACATGGACTTTTTTACGATCCGAAAATTGATTTTGCAGTCTTTGACAAAATAGATTATCCATCAAAAAACAGATTCAGTCCATCCCGCAAACGTTTTCACATTCCCACCTTTATCGCTGCAAATAATTACCACTAAACACAATAACCCATGAGAAAAGCTATTCGAACGCTGCTCGGTGCACTCTGTACGGTCATTGCATTTCCGGGATGTGATGAACCTTTGTCAGAACTGTCGGAAAATGAAACAACCGTACTCCCTGCGTCTACTAATGTATCCGCCACTTCTGTACAGACCGGAGGTGCCATTACGGTCAACATCTGGGATCAGAAACAAACGATCGACCTCCTCGGTGGGGGGAGCTACTTTTATTCAGGCCATGTAATGGATGGGATTACGAACAAGACTGATGCTCACAATTGGCTGTGGCGCGATCTCCATGTAAACATGTACCGGATTGTATTGTATGCGGGTGGTGTTGAAGATGCCAACGACAACAGCGATCCGAACGTTTTGAATTCGACAGGCTTCGACTTCACGACTAACACCAACCTCGTTACGCAAATTGATGGTGTGCTGAAAGCAAAATCACTTAATTCAAACATTAAGGTGTGGGCAATTGTGCTATCGCCACCCAAGTATCTGAAAACGAATAACAGTGTTTCAAATGGAGGAACGCTAAAGACATCCTATGCAAACGCTTATGCGGAATATGGTGAATTCATATTTGCACATTTGAAGAATCTTAAAAGCAAAGGCGTAACAGTCGATTATCTTAGTCTAATGAACGAACCTGATGTGACGCTCGATCATGAGGATGCGGACTTTACAACGTCACAAGCAAAATCGGTGTATAGCCAGACCGCCAACTGGTTAAAATCAAAATTACCCGCTAACGCTATTACCGTTCCTGTCTTTACCGGTGCGGATCCATTGAACGTGACAAATGCAGACGACTATATCAACGCAATCAAAACAACAAATAATGTTGGACTTTATACATGTCATCAATACGGAGGCAGTTCAGAATCGAATTTCGCTACAGGGGCTGCTGCAGCGGGTACCAGGGGCCTGTATATGACCGAATGGCACGCAGGCCACGGTATGGGCACCGATCCGGATGAGATCGTTGCATCTTTTGATCTTGTAAATAAATTCAACGATGCATTTCGAGGCGGCGCAAGGGGCTGGATGTATTTCGAGTGGGGAAATCCCCACAACAACTTCGGGGGACTGCTTAAAACGCCCTGGGGCGATGTAGCTACCAGGCGAATGAACTATTACATATTTCAACAATACACCAATGGATTGTTAAATAAAAAGTATATCACCACGACACTTAGCGGGATCGCCAACTTTGGACCTTCAAATGTTGCCGGATTTACAGCGGGAAATGAAGCCACCATACACATCATGAATTGGAATTCAGACGCACAGAATCGGGTACGCATGAAATTCGGAGGCTTGTTTAAAAACATTCGCATTTATCGAACCAGTGCAACGGAAAGTAATACATTGATCTGGAGTCAGGATAATGTCAACCTTGACTACTACGATGTAGACTTCAGCGGCAAGTCATTCACCACAGTGAAAATCACCTGGTAATTCAATTCTGCTCCGGAATCGCCTGAAAATTCCGGAGCAGAGTCTTGAAAAAGTAGAACTATCTTTTGGGAGAAGGTATCACTAAACACTTTAAACTATCCTGATTGACAGCAGCAAGAAATAACCGCGACCTGTTCCTGCCCAGCGAGATAATTTCCAAATCTCGAACATCACCTTCGATCAACAGACCACTTTCACGATAAGGTTTCACAGAAAATGCACCGTCTTTTCTTCCTTTGAGAAAAAGTCCAAAAGAGGCATCTTCCCTACCTTCCGATATTTCCTGATGATATTCATTTCCTGCAATCACCAAATCAACAACAGAATCGCCATCGATATCATCACAAACAAGAGCATTCACGGGAGCGGCCTGCGCCTCCATGGGAAAGGGATGGAATTGAAATTCTCCTTTGCCCAGGTTCTTCAGGTAACCACTTCGCAACTCATAGGCTTTTAGAGGAGCCTGACTCCTGATCACATTGTCTCCGAGGATATCACTCACGGTTGCATTGGCGTATGACTCGTTATCAGGAAATCGTTTTTTAAGGGATGGCAATTGTTCCACGAACTGATTGCGATTGATCGCAGGTCGGAGCACTTCTTTTCCGTTAGTGTCCTTGAAGTAATAGCACAGTATTAATTCCTTCGTTCCATTCTGATCAAGATCATGGCTATACAAAAACGCCGGCCGTTCGTGGGAAATAATTTGTGAGCGATTAAGTCCGGCGTTTCCAAGCAGTATATCCTCGTCACCATCCTGATCAATATCACAGGTGGAAAGTCTTCTCCACAATCCGTAAAGCCTGGAGAATTGATCTGTTAAGGGTGCGCGCGTAAATTTTCCTTTGAGATTCCGGAATATTTCGATCGTCATCCATTCACCACAAACAACGAGATCCATTAACCCATTGTTGTCAGTGTCCAGCCATGCTGCATCTGTTACCATTCCAATCCGGTCTAAACCTGGCGCAATAGCCGTTGTCACATCCGTGAACTTGCCGTTATCGTTGCGAAGCAAAAAGCTTTGTGGCTCCTGCGGATAATCCAGCGGGGTGACCCTGCCCCCGATAAACACGTCCAAATCATTATCCAGGTCGAAGTCTGAAATTGCGAGCGCTTGTCCACTCGTACGCACGTGATCCGGCAATACCGTGCTGAGTTTGAATTTTCCCTTCCCGTCATTCGCATATAATCGTGGTTTATAATACCTCGAGCCTGCCTCAAACTCATTGCTTCCACTTGCGACCAGCAAATCCTGATCGCCATCATTATCCATGTCGAAAAATTCTGCTCCGGTGTCTTCCTCGTACTTTGGATCCGTTCCAAGGGCCGTTGATAAAAATGAACCATTGTTTTGTTGCAGAAATATTTCTCCGCGTTGACGAAAGCCACCTCCTAAAAAAAAATCCGTCAATCCGTCCTTGTTCACATCGGCTGAAGCCAGGCATGGGCCGGATTGCGAAAACTTCTGTGGAAGCATACGCTGAAAATCATAGTCATTAAAGAAGGGATCGCTGTGTCGGTATAGAGGTTTGGTGCCGTTTTTTATTTGCGAAAAAATATGACTGCCAGGATCATCGGCTTTTTTCAGAACATCATCAGGATCATAACATATAAAAATGCGCGTGTCGGGGGGTACGTCGCGTATGGTTTGCATCTTTTGATCAGGCCAAACCACAGTAACCGAGTCCGCAGGATTGTCACCGAGCCCGATCACCAGACGCTGATCCACCGATGATAGATAACCACGTACAGGATATTGTTCATACACGATCACATCATCTGCCGTATAGGCACGAACGGTTGCTCCGATGCCGTTGACATTGCCTGTTTTGCCTTTCAGTTCGATTGAGATAAAGTGGCGCGCAGGAAACAACACGTTGCTTTGGTTTTCCATTAGCGTAGCCTCATCGTTGATGTTATTGATGACAAGGTCAAGGTCTCCGTCATTATCAAGATCTCCATACGCTGCTCCGTTTGAAATTGTTGGCACAGCGATTCCGGCCTTATCGGATGCATTTGCAAACTTGAGTCCGCCATTGTTCAGAAAGAAATAATTGTTCAGCCTGATTTCACCCATCGTGGAAAGCTTCTTCTGTAACGCGCGCTGCCGGTCAAGGGGATTGGTAAACATATTGATGGTCGAAGCCCTGTATTGTACAAAGTCAGCATGTATGAGATCCCGTCCCATTCCGTTCGTGATATGAATATCTTTCAATCCATCGTTATCAAAGTCTGAAACCAGTGCGCTCCAGCTCCAGTCAGTTTCGGAAATTCCCGCCAATTGGCCGATCTCACTGAATAGCGGTTCACCTGTGGACCTGTTGCCGGCATTCAGGTGCAACATATTCCGCATCATCTGGATATCGTAGCCCGCTTTTCGTTCAAGGTCATAACGGCCATTATTGAGAAAACTAAACATCAGCTTTTTTCTTTCGGTAGATTCGGGCTGCATGTCAAGTGACACGATATCTGCAGAACCATCGTTATCAATGTCAGCGGCATCGACACCCATGCTCGAGTAACTTTGGTGTCCCAAAGATGTGGACGCAACGTTATTAAAAGTTCCGTTCCTGTTATTGATATACAGTTTATCACTGGCGAGATAGTCGTTTCCAACATAGATGTCTGGCCATCCATCGCGGTTGAGATCACTTACAACAACTCCCAGCCCAAGTCCTTCCGCGCGAATGTTGGCTGAGTCAGTAACATCGGTAAAAACTGTTTTTTTACCTTCACGAAATCCTTCATTCCTGAACAACCTGTCACATGAAGAACAGTCGGTCTCATTTGAAATCGGCCGTATATCATTCGGATTATCGCCGCCGACTTCGTGGTTCAGCAAATACACATCGAGATCGCTGTCACTGTCAAAATCGAAAAACACCGCCTGGGTAGTGTGCCCGTCGAAATCAAGTCCATATTCAGCCGCCTCCTCCCGGAAGGTCAGATTATGTTGATTAACGTAAAGCAAGTTCCGTCTTTTCGGTGGCGCGACATAACCCGCAACGGAAACATAGATATCAAGCCAGCCATCCTGATTGATATCAACGACACTGACGCCAGTACACCAACGGTCAGACTGTAGCCCTGCTTTTTGCGTAATATTTTCAAAAACAAGTTTCCCTTCATTGACATATAGCCGGTTGCTCACCTGATTTCCGGTAAGGAAAATATCCGAAAGACCATCATTATTAAAGTCAGCGATGGCAACACCACCTCCCATGTAGGAATATTCGTTTACCAGCAGATTCACCGAATCATTCTCAGTGATCGTGTTCAAGAAGTCGATATGGCTGTCAGACGCACGATGAAAAAGAAAGAGTGTTTTTTCCCGGTCCGGAGTGCATCCTAAGAAGCTAAATATTAGCCAGACCTCCATCATCTGTAAGATGGAAGACCGAGACCAAGGAACCGCGATGGTATTTCCGGCAAATTTCATAACTCAATAAAAGGCGCACGACGGTTTTGCGTTTTTATTCACAATCCGCCGTCGCGAGAGGAATTGCAAAACTGCCGCATCCACTAAAAAAGTATCCGTGATAGGTACAATCACGGAGTACTTACTACTATAGACCCAAAAATCCCCAAACCTAAGTTCTGTTCTATTGATACTTGCCCACCAGAGTAACAATCGATTTCTTCTCAACTGTTACTTCCTCTACACCAGATGAAGTCTTTGCCAGGTTCTTCGTCCCACTTGTCGTGTATGTCTTAAGCCTGTTTCGTGAAACATTCACACCCGTAAGATTCAGCTTGAGGTCGTCGGCCGATGTATTGACAATTACGACAACCAGCGTTTTGGTAGCGGGATCCTTGTAAGCGCTAACCATAGCAGAGCCGGCAGCCACAACCGGATCTTCTTTTCCTTTGAGCGTTGCACCGACGCGAACCATGCCCGGCCGAACAAACCTGGAAAAATTACCAAATGCCCAAAGCTGTTTAGAATCAAGTACGATCCCATCTGTTTTTGGAAAATTGGGATTATCGGAAAAATCGGGAGCTTTAAACGACCCATCGGGAGCGCTGACGTAGACCAGGGCATCACTATAGTTGTAACAGCTCACCGACAACCACCACTGCCAACTGGAAACATTTGCAACAGCCAAATCGTGATGGATCACTTTCGCTACATACAAACCATAGTCAATTGTTCTATTGAGTGGCCAGCCGTTGTACTTACCGCAGATATCGCCCAGGACGCCAAACTCAGTCATCCATACCTGCAACGATGGATCTACCAGCTGAGCTTTACTGTGCACATCCTGCCGGATCCTGATCAAATTGTCATCAGGACACGTTGTGAAATAACTGTGACCGGAAACTGCTTTTTCAAGGTGCTGGACATTCCCTACATAGTTGCCGGATGATGACGAGAAGAACTGATTAATCTGATCTCCCCTGCCGTCGTTGTTTCTGCCGTACAAAAAATCAAGCTGAGCCGCTTCTGCAATCACTACTTTTGCATTAGCTCCTTTTGCAGCAATCCCATCGGACAGCAATTTCGCAATCGCAGCAAGCTCGCTGTTTTGGGCAGGCGATCCTTCCTGTCCAGCCTTGCCATTGTTGGCGGTCCAACCCCACTGAGGCTCATTCACCGGGCTTAAATAATCAAACTGCATCTCTTTTGAAACATCAACCAGAAAATCCGCAAAGTCATCCATTTTGTCCCCCAGTATATTAAATGAACTTCCACCCGGGCTGAATGCTTTGCCATTTTGCGTCATATGAACGGGAGCGGAGATGCTAAATCCCATGGTGTATTTTACACCCCGCTCCTTCGCAGCCTGCATAAACCAACGTTGGCCCTCATGTTTGTTCCAGTCATAGGAACCATCTGCATTCTGAAAACATTCCTCTCTGCGCCACTCGTCAGTGATATCACTGTTCACACCCTGCTCATAACTTCCGGCTCCAATATTAAACCGCCACAGCGAGAGGCCGATGCCCTTCGGGCTACCGTTAGACATTGTATCGGTGCTGAACAGAAGATCCGCAACCTGGTTTCTCTTGTTCAGGTCAGTCCACTTCCCAACAAACTTTGTCGTCCAGGCGTCAGAGCCTCCAAAGCTATGTATCGTTTGCCTCTCGTCAGCCAGGTTTACTGTCAGTTCACCACCTTCATCCGTTTTGTCAGCGGGCGGATCCGGAATTTCCGAATCCGCGCATGACGCGATCAGTAACAGAAAACATAAACGTTTTAAAAAGGCCCGCTCGATCATATTGCTCTTAATAGCCACTGTTTTGAACGATAACTCCATTGGAAGAATTTATTTCCTTGTTCGGTATGGGCAAAAGCTCGTGAACTCCCTCGGTAAAATAATATCCTTTGTTGTGCGGTTCGAGGTCGTGTCCCGGAAGGGTTTCAAACGGATCGGTGCTGGCGGCGTTGTATGTTACAAACGACCCATTCGGACCCAATACTTCATGGATCAGGAGTTTGTTGCCGCGCTTGACGCGATGCAGATCATCCCACCTGTACGTTAGCTCTCCGGCAAATTCAAGTCTTCTTTCCGCGATGATCGCGTCAATGAGCGCCGAACCTGTTACAGCTTTTGCCGGAAGCTTTGCCCGTGTTCTTACCTGGTTTAAGGCATCCTGTGCCTGTGCATCCTTGCCCTGGTGAGCAGACGCTTCCGCATAGATCAGTACCACCTCGGCATATCGCATGAGAATGTAAGGAAGCGTTGACCAACGGGTGGTGTACGGTTGCCCGGGCTGCTGGCGCAATGCGCGAGGCTCATAATGCTTTCTCCAATTTCTGCCTGACTTGTTCGCAGCGATCTGCGCATTGAAGATCCCTGTACCGAAAGCATTCGGATCGCCATAAACTTTTTCACCATGCTTGTTGATTGTACGGACTAAACGCACCGTATCGTTTTCGGCAAGGAACGCCTGTTCCAGATTACTGCTTGGAACATTCCATCCCCAACCGCCCTCGGCCTGAGATCCGGTTGTAGTCGGGCGCGTGTTACCCCCCTGGTCATTGGCGCTGATTTCAAAAATTGATTCGGTACCGTTATATTTTCTCGGAACGTAGATGAAACCAAAATCTGATTCCAGGCCATATTCGCCCATGTCTATTAAAGACTTCGCAGTAGCTTCGGCCGCTGCATATTTTTCAGACCACAATTCGGCTTTCGCCTTGTAAGCCAACGCAGCTCCTTGAGAGGCACGGCTAATATCGTTACCGCTGTATTCACTTCTCTTTGGCAACACCTGCGATGCTTCATCAAAGTCTTTTATGATCTGTGCATACACTTCAGCTTTAGGCGTTCGTGCAATTGCCGGGTCATTTGCGGTTCGCGGCGCTGTATACAGCGGAACATCGCCCCAGTTTTTAACCAGTTCAAAGTAATACCAGCCACGCAGAAACTTGAGCTCGGCGATCAGTCTCGCTTTCAACGTTTCATCTATTTCAGCACCTGCGATGTTCGCTATCCCATAGTTACAACGTTGTACGCCGAAGTAATTGAAATTCCAGTAACTCTCAATGTTTGAATTGTTTGCATCAAGGTTTTGCCAGTGTGCGAGCGGAAGGTATGACGTTGCGTTACCCCATTGTGAAAGATTCCCAAGCCATCCATCGTCCGTAGAGGTATCGAAGAATTGCCTCACAAACTGTACTTGCCACCAGTCGTCCCAGTTCAGGGAAACATAGGCACCTGTAACATAACTGATGCAGCCGTCTTCGGTCTCAAATATCCTGGCGTTTTCCACGCTTTGTACGCCGTCATCGGGCAGGTCGAGGAACTCATCCGAACACGAGATTGATCCCCCAAACAGAACTGCCATTATTATTGTGATTCTCAAGATTTTCATATCACTCAATATTTTAATTTCTTTAATTCTAGAGACCTACATTAACACCAAAGGAATAAATACGAGGCACCGGATACTGTCCGCGGTCAAGACCGTTTTGCAACTGATCGTAGGATTGAACTTCAGGATTAATACCACTGTATTTTGTGATCGTAAACAGATTTTGAACACCTGCGTAAACTCTCACGCGTTCTATTCCTTTAATCAGTGATTCAGGTACTGTATATCCGAGTGTGAGTACACGTGCTCTCAGGAAAGAACCATTTTCAATATAGTATGATGAAGAACCGAGCGTGCTTGACCCCGGGCGTGGGTTTACCTTACTTGGGTTTTCCGCAGTCCATACCTTGTCGATCGACCCGGCCTCTACGTTGGAAGCATAGTCACCGAGCAATAAGTAACGCTTCGTTGTGTTAAAGATCTGGTGACCGAATGAGCCGTAAAGATCAGCCGTAAGATCAAAGCCCTGATAAGAAAGCTGGACGTTGAATCCGAGCATGATCTTCGGGAATGGATTCCCAAGAATGGTGCGGTCGTCACCATTGATCTTGCCATCTTTATTTCTGTCGAGGTACTTCAGGTCGCCAGGGCGAACATTGGTTTGAAGCGGGTCTCCAAATTGATTCGTCCAGTTCAAAACATCCTCATCACTTTGAAAAACACCTACAACTTCATATCCGTAGAATGCGCCTACCGGTTCGTTCTCAAATGTCCTGTTGGTTACACCAAAGCGTTCGGATTCACGGTAGGTATTTCCGCCACCGTCAACGAAGCTATTTGTTCCATATAGCTGTGTTACCCTGCTGAGTGCATGACTCACGTTAGCTCCAACCGTATACTCCAAATCGCCGAGATGATTGTTATAGTTCAGCGCCACTTCCCATCCCCGATTGTTCAGTACACCAAAGTTCAGCCACTGGCTTGTTCCCCACTCATATTGATTGCCATTGCTGGGTTGAGTCGGAGCGTTTAACAAAAGGTCGTTGGCATTGTTATTAAAGTATTCAACATTGGCAGTAAGATGACCATCGAGAAATGAACCATCGACACCAACACTGAAGTCTTCATTTACTTCCCACTTCAGGTTCGGGTTACCGGATTTCCACAGACCAAAACCATTTGACGTAACTCCATTGAATGGATAAAGCCAATCGTTGCGTCCGATGTCGTATTTGGCAAGAACAGGAATGTTACTGCCACCGCGTTGTCCCCAGCGGACCTTCAACATCAGGTCATCCATCCAGCGTTTTGTTCCGGCCATGAACTGCTCGGCCGAAATTCTCCAGCCAACAGATGCCGAAGGGAAGACTGCGAACTGATCCGATTTTGGAAACTTGGAATTTCCGTCACGTCTGATATTTGCGTTCAGGTAATATTTCGAAGCGAAGTTATATTCCAGGCGCCCGAAGTACGAAGAAATTGCCTCTCTTCGATTGATATCGGTGTTGGAACCGTAAACGCCGAGACCCGTTGCATCATAGTTCGTGATGAGCGTTGCATCTGGCGGAATTGCATCTATAAAATCAAAGTTCGGATCGTTACTATTCGTTTTTCCGTTTGCATACCTGGTTGCAGAAGTATAGTATCCATCAATGTATTGAGCCTCCTGTCCGGCAATTATTTTTACGCTGTGCTGCTCGTTGAATTTTTCCGACCATGTAACAGTATTTGTCCACGACCAGTTGTAAGCAGTAGAAGCGCTCGAAGTCGCTGCGATGTCATTCCGCCTCGCATTTGGAGCAAGGTAATTTTTTGGTGAAAAAAAGCTGCTCGTCTGATTGTCAACGTTACCTCCAATCAACGAACGGATCGCAAGGTTTTTAAGTGGTTTCACCTCAAGAAAGGCGCTGGACTGAATGCCGTATGCATTGTTGATACCCTGCTGGGCAAGCATCATCGAAAGGAAATAGTTGTTCGGATTGTTGGATGTTCTTGCATAAGGATAACCCCATCCGCTCCATTCGAGATCGTAATTATAAAGTGCCTGATCTTCGTCAGGAATATGATCGAGATTCTTGCGAATCGGCGTTGTAGGATCCGTGCCAAGCAATCCAAGGAAATCGTTCATGGCGTAATTTTTCCAGGTTTCGTAGCGCGGAGCCAACGATACACCTAAGCGCATCCATTGCTTCGGATTAAAATCCCCGTTCAATCTGGCCGTAATTCTCTCCCAACCACCTACCTGGGTTTGCGCATCCTGTTTAAAGTAACCCAGACTCGCGGAATAGGTATTCTTTTCAGTTCCTCCTGTATAGTTGATATTGGCATTAAACACCGGTGCATGGTCGCGAATGACAGCGTTCCACCAGTCGGTGTTGATGGTTGTATCCTGTGCCGCCGGAGAACTTGGTTTCCAGAAAGATGGATTAATGAGCCTCTGCATATCAATATACTCGCGTGAATCAGCCATTTGAACGGGCTTGGGCAGACTCTGCAATTGATAGTTAATGTCCACGTCCAGCCTGCTTGAGTTTTTCGCACCTTTTTTGGTTGTGATAAGGATTACTCCGTTAGATGCCTTCGCTCCATAAATCGCCGCGCCAGACGCATCTTTCAACACATCGATTCGTTCGATGTCGGTCGGATTTATGGAGTTGAATCCGCCACGGTAAATTGGAACGCCATCGACAACAAGCAAAGGCTGCGTGTTCCCCTGTAGGGATGCGATACCCCGGATGTAAATGTTGGGTTGCTGGCCAGGCCCGCCACTTGATTGCAATACACGTACACCCGCCAATTTACCCTGAAGAGCGTTAGCGGCATTGCCGGTTTTATATTCGGTGATCTCTTTTGTAGTCACCGACGACACCGAACTTACAAGATCCTGTTTCCTGGTTTCTCCGTAGCCAACAACAATCACTTCTGACAATTGAAGTATATCAGTCTGAAGCGCTACATCAATACTTGACCGATTTCCAACAGGTGTTTCATACGGGGCATAACCGATAAAGGAAAAAACAAGTACAGCATCCGGGGCAACATTGATAGAATAAACACCATCCGAATCGGTTGTAGTACCAACACTGGTTCCTTTAACAACGATGTTCACTCCGGGCAGCGCTTCGCCTCCTCCTTCTGTGACCTTCCCCTTCACCGTTAGCGACTGCGCAAACAATGGCCCCGCAAAAAACGAGCTCGCCAGGGCAATGATTATTAAATATGATTTCATAACAATTTTTTTTCAGGTTAATAGTCCTTATTGTTTGACTGCTTTTGAGTGGTTAAGGTGATAATCAAAGGTCACCTTATAGGTTGTTGGTGCCGGAACAGCAATGTTGATGTTGGTGCCACCCATATCACTGTTGATGGATGGTATCACTTTTCGCGGTTGCGAAGCGTTGTCAAATCGCCAGTAAGGAAGGTTCCACGACCGACTGTGGATAAATATCCATTGCACTGTTGTGGCAGCGACGTCTGTCTCCACACTGAATTCATAAGGATTCAATGAATTCAGTGTCATCTCCGTAGCAACAGAGGGGTCCCAGTTTTGTCCATCGAAACCGGCTCCCGCCATATACATGGTCGGCTGCAGCGCCTCTGTCGGCACGTATGCGGTCGCTGTATAACTCATATCACGAACGTCAACTTCGATTTCGTAATAACCTTTTGCGGGAAGAATAATCGCGGGAGCGTCATTTCCCTTTGCCAGTCCGCCTTCAACGCCCGCTTTCGCTCCAAAAACATTCGGTTCGAAAGATGTTTCCTGAGGAATGAATTTGATCTCTGTTCCGGCTGCGGCCGAGTAATAGTTAGTCGTAAAAATGTAACCAGCGTCAGCGGGATTTGTAGAGGAGGTCATCAACATCGGAACACCGTACAGGTCCGAAGTCAACTCTGCTGCTGTGAAAACATCCGTCAGGAACATCCGATCAAATTGCAGGAGTTCGATAATTTTAACCGGAATCGCAATCTCTGTGATTTTGTTTCCAGCATTGGCAACCCTGAGCTCAATGGTATGCTCGCTATCGATCGGCAAATCATCAGGAAGCGTGAACTTGTATCGGAGTTCATATTCCTTTGGCGAACCCTCCAGCTGAATGCGCTTATTCAGCATCCATTCTTCTTGCTGAAGATCAATTGTGCTGAGACCAGCTTCGTCGGTGATATTCGCTGAAATGGTGATCTGCTTGCCCGCGAAAGACTCAATTACCGGGCTGGTTAACTGAACTACAGGAACGGAATCAACGGAAGCCTCTTCATCTTCACAACTCAGCAGCCCGCATACTATCACGAGCATGAAGAGAATCCGGCCAAGTTGTTTTGTGGTAAAAATCTCCATGTTTTTTGGGTTTACGATTTATTTTTTGTTCTCTATTATTTATACTTTATCAATGGACAACTTCCATTTCAAACTGCTCAAGTGTTTTTCCCTTTGTTTCCGGCACGAATCGGATCAGAAAGAAAAAATAAATGACACAAATGCCGCTAAATATGAAATATGTATTGGCGGGAGCCACAGCCTGGATCAGAACCGGAAAGCCGTATGCAAGTCCGAAACAGGAAGCCCATAGCATAACCGTGGCAATTGATACTGCGAGGCCTCGTGCTTTTTGAGGAAAAATTTCCGAAATAAGTACCCAGGTGACGGGAGCAAGCGTGGTGGCGTAGGTTGCGATAAACAACAGCACAAAGCTGGTGAGCCAGTACCCGGAGAACAGACTGTATTGGAAACATATTCCGATTGCAACCAGCCACACTGCCATCAGAAAGGAGCCCCCCACCATCAGTTTTTTCCTTCCTACTTTATCAACCAATTGCATGGCAACTACCGTGAAGACAAGGTTAATAACGCCGATGAGTACCTGTTGAAAAAGCTGATTGGAAACATCCATGTTTGCCTTTTCAAAAATCAATGGCGCATAGAAAAAAACAGCATTTGCCCCTGATATCTGTTGAAAAACGGCAAGCGTGATCCCGATCAGAACGAGCCCGATCACAGAATGATGAATCAGATCTCTGAATCCGCCTTTTTGAGTCGTGGGTTTACGCAGCTGCATGTTTCTCATTTCTATTGCGGCATCCTCACTTCCAAGAACGCGGGTGAGAATTCTATTTGCTTTCTCCAGGTTGCCTTTGCTCACCAACCACCGCGGACTTTCCGGCACAAAGAATACAGTGATCAGAAACAGGAATGATGGTACAGTGCCTGACACAAACATCCATCGCCAGTTGTTTTCAACATCTGCGAGCATGTAGTTGGAGAAATAGGCCAGTAAAATGCCAAGTACAATTGTCAATTGATTTATACTAACCAGTTTACCCCGCTTGGCTGCCGGACTGATCTCGGCAATGTATAAGGGAGAAAGCATCGAAGCGGCACCGACACCGACACCGGCTATGATCCTCCATATAATAAGCATGTTGTAAGAAGAGGCCATCCCCATCATGATCGAGGACACCATGAAGATTGCTGCAGAAATAGTCAAGGGAAGCTTCCGCCCAAACTTGTCTGTTGCGTATCCTGTGATCAACGCGCCAATGATGCAACCAACATAAAGCGAACTGCCGGTCCAGCCCAGTTCCGCATTGCTCAAACCATAGTAGGGTTGAATGAATGGTATGGTTCCGGAGAATATAGCAATGTCAAAACCGAAAAGCAGTCCACCGAAAGCAGCGATTAAACTAATTAAGAATATATAAAACCTGTTGTGCATCCCTCAAACGTTTTACACAAATCTCCAGCTTAATCTCAAACGTTTGAATGGAGAAAATCATTAATAAGATGGATTATCTTATCGTGCAAGGGAACCTGAGAAAAATCACATTAGTTCTTTTTCTTCCTGTACTCGGCGGGCGAAAGGCCCATTGTTTTGGTGAATAGGCGCGAAAAATAATAGGGATCATCAATGCCTAACTTAAGGCTTATTTCATTGATCCTCAATGTTGTGAACTGAAGGTACTGACATGCATGCTGGATCTTCAGGTGATTAAAGTAAATAATCGGGGAATAGCCTGTCTTTTTGTGGAAGACATTTGAATAATGCGAGACAGATAGATTAACTGCTGATGCCAGGGTTTCCAGCGTCAACGGTACATCCAGGTGATTTTGCATGTATTCAATGGATATATCAACACTGTCCTTTTCAACCCGGTGATGGGCTGAAGCAATTTTTTCGGGGTACCTGAGCGACAGTAGAAAATACTGGAAACTTATGCTCGCGAACGTGAGATTATCAAGACTATATCCCCCTTCGAGGTTCTTATAGATCGAATCAAATATTTTGATACGGTCTTCGAGGAATGGGCTATAGTTAACCAGGGACGTATGCTGCTTTGAAAGCATTGATGTTAAATGCGCGCTCTGTAGTCCCTTGAAGTGTGCCCAATATATTGTCCAGGGATTTTGCTCATCAGCGCCATACTTGTGCGGCATATCTGCCGGTATCACCAGGTACTCATTTGGATTAACCTCAACTTTACCATGCACCGTTTCAAGCCAGCCTTTCCCTTCGGTGCAATAGATCAGAATATGCTGAGATATACCGCCTGGACGTTCCCTGTAATGGTATTGCGCCCTGGGATAAAAACCGATATCGGTTACAAAAAGAAAATTCATCGATGGTGTGAAGTTGCATACCTCCAGGATCTTTTTGGGAAGCACAATTGCACGTTGCCCGGCAAACCCTTCACGTTTACGAATTGATTTCATGTGTTTTGTTGTTTGGGATTTTACACCAACCGGCTTCGCCAAAGCGCCTCACAGATGGACCCCATCCGTGGATACCTCATTATGTAAAAGTAATATAATCCATCAAAAGCAAAATATAGTCTATCGATCGCCTTCATCAGATGAAATACCTTTGAACTAAAATACCGTTTTAAATGGAACAGAAGTACATTGTGAAGGTTTGGGAGGAAAATATCAGCATTCCGACGTACCCCGTCAGTAAACCAGAAAAAAATCCAATCTTCTTAGAAAATCGTGTGTATCAGGGAAGCAGCGGTGTTGTTTATCCGCATCCTGTAATTGAGAAAATTTCAGATTCAAAGACCGACAAAATCTATAAAGCACTTTTCCTCGAGAATACATATTTGAAAATAATGATACTGCCCGAACTCGGCGGACGGGTACAAATGGCATACGACAAGGTAAAGCAACGGCACTTTGTGTATTACAACCAGGTGATTAAACCGGCACTCGTAGGTTTGACAGGCCCATGGATCTCCGGTGGCATTGAATTCAATTGGCCGCAACACCACAGACCCAGCACTTTCGATCCGATAGATTATACCATCGAAGAACATCCGGACGGAAGCAAGACGGTATGGGTGAGTGAGGTTGAACGGATGTTCAGAACAAAGGGCATGGCCGGTTTCCGGTTGTATCCGGACAAAGCTTATCTTGAGATCAACGCAAAGCTTTATAATAGAACACCCTTCGCGCAAACCTTCCTCTGGTGGGCCAATCCGGCGGTAAAGGTAAACGATCATTATCAGTCTGTCTTTCCTCCGGATGTACATGCAGTTTTCGATCACGGAAAGCGCGATGTGTCTGAATTCCCTATTGCAAAGGGCATCTATTACAAAGTAGACTACTCGGCAGGAGTAGATATCTCCCGCTACAAAAACATTCCTGTTCCCACATCCTACATGGCCATCAAATCCAGGTATGATTTCATGGGAGGTTACGAGCATGACACCAAAGGAGGATTGCTGCACGTAGCAAATCACCATGTCTCTCCAGGAAAGAAACAATGGACCTGGGGTAACGGTGAATTCGGTTATGCATGGGATAGAAATCTCACCGATGAAGACGGTCCCTATATCGAATTAATGACTGGAGTTTTTACCGATAACCAACCTGATTTTTCATGGATACACCCTTTTGAAGAAAGGACCTTTACTCAGTATTTCATGCCTTACAGCGATTTAGGTGTAGTGAAGAACGCAACGAAGGACGGAATGATCAGTGCTGAATTTTCCGACAGCGAAGTACAAATCAAATTCTACACAACGGGAAAATACAAAACAGCTGTTGCAAAACTACAACATCGCGGAGAAGATGTTTGGATCGGGGAATTCTCCATTGCACCGGAAACCCCTGTTGAAAGAACTCTTTCACTGAAGTCTGCTTTTAAACCAGAAGATCTCAGGATTGTGCTCTCAGAGGCAAACGGAAAAGAGATTGTGAGCTACCAGCCTGAAGTTGAGGAGGAGAAAGTGGTTCCCAAACCCGCGCAGCCTGCAAAGGACCCAAAAGAAATAGCAAGTATTGAACAACTTTTTCTTACCGGACAGCATATTGAACAATATCGCCACGCAACCTACCGGGCGACGGATTATTATGAAGAGGCCTTAAAAAGGGAACCATCAGACGTCAGAAACAATAATGCGATGGGCCTATGGTATCTGAAACGTGGCAAGTTTGACAAGGCCCTGCGCTATTTTGACGAGGCCGTCAAGACGCTCACGCAAAGAAATCCCAATCCTTATGATGGAGAGCCTATCTTCAATTCAGGACTGGCGCATTTCATGCTCGAAGATTATGAAAGAGCTTTCGAATCCTTCCATAAATCGGCATGGAATTCACCATGTCAGGATGCAGCGTATCTGAATCTCGCGAGAATCGCCACCCGAAGAAACGATTTTGATGAAGCACTGGACTTTATAAACAAATCTCTCAACCGGAACTATACGAGTCAGACCGCACGCCATTTAAAAGTTGTCATATTAAGAAAGCTGGATCGGGTGGATCAAGCATTGGCGGTTCTGGATGAGTCGCTTGAGCTTGATAAATTCAATTTTGGTTGCCTGTTTGAAAAGTACCTGATTCGGGATGCCCGCGGCCAGGATGCAGCGCGAGACCTTCAACACCTGGTTCAACTAATCCGCGGCAACCACGAAACTTATATCGAATACGCTTTCGATTACGCACATGCGGGACTCTACGATGAAGCAATCGACTTACTGGAACTTACAATAAAAATACATAAGAGCGAATATCCCATGACCTATTACTACCTGGGATATTTCGAACTAAAACGGGGAAATATGGAAAAAGCAATGGTGTTGGTCAGAGAAGCTGAAGGACAAAAGCCAGATTACTGCTTCCCAAATCGCATTGAAGATGTAAATACTTTGGTGACAGCAATGTCACTGAACGAAAAAGACTCAAAGGCACCCTACTATCTGGGAAATTTCTGGTATGCGAGTCGTCAATATCTGGATGCCATCACCTGCTGGGAGAAAGCGGCATCCCTGGACAAGAAATTCCCGACAGTGAACCGGAACCTCGCGCTTGCTTATCATAATAAGCTCAACGATCATAAAAAAGCTTTAAAATCCCTTGAGAAAGCCTTTCAGCTCGATACACGGGATTCACGCGTGCTGATGGAGCTCGATCAGCTGAATAAAAAATTAAACAAACCACATCTCGAGAGACTTTTCCTTCTCGAAAAACACATGGACCTGACGCTTGACCGCGATGACCTCTACCTGGAAAGAGTGACTTTGTACAATCATCTGCAGCGACACGAAGAAGCTAAGGCTCTGCTAAGTAAAAGAAAATTCCATCCCTGGGAAGGTGGCGAAGGTAAAGTAGTGGGCCAGCATCTGATATCAAATATTGAACTGGCCAAAATAGCCCTTGAACAGCAGCGATACAAAGAAGCGTTATTCCTGCTGGCGGAAGCAGAAAATTATCCTGAAAATCTCGGGGAAGGCAAATTGTACGGAACCCAGGAGAACGATATCCACTATCTCAAGGGTTGCGCTTTTGACGGCCTGGGGGATTCCTTAAAAGCAGGAGAATTTTTGGCCGCGGCAACTCGGGGATTGAGCGTTCCCACGCAGGCGATTTACTATAACGATCAACAGCCGGACAAGATATTCTATCAGGGGTTAGCATGGAAAAAGCTCGGAGATCTAAATAAAGCCGATGAGATCTTCAATCGGCTAATTGACTTTGGGACGAAACACCTGAATGACAAAATGAAGATCGACTACTTTGCTGTTTCACTTCCGGACCTCCTGGTATTCGATCAGGATCTTGATCAGAGAAATAGAAATCACTGCTTGTATTTGATCGGATTAGGATGCCTCGGCCTGAACAATGGAAGAATCGAAGATGCGATTGAAAATTTTAAAACCATACTTCAATTTGACGTAAACCATTTTGGAGCACAGATCCACCTGAAAATGGCTTATAAACCGGCGCTCGTCGAATAATGTCAAAATGATGACCAAAGCAGAATTTCTCAGGACAGTTCGCCCGGACAATAAAGCTGGTGTTAGAATGGACCGCAGTAAATATGAAATGCTGAAAGAATTCATTCTTGATGTTTTGAATAAAAGTGATCAGGTAACCATCAATGAGCTGTTAAGCCAGGCTCAGGCTCTTTTTGACAAGGAGTTTGGTGAGAATATCGGATGGTATGTGTACCAGGTAAAGCTCGACCTGGAGGCACGGGGTTTAATTAAGCGTGAACGACCAGCAAAAAGAAATAAAAAGGCCATTGTAAGGAAAATGCATCGGAAGTCAGCACAAAAGATTTTGCAAGTGATGAAAGAAAAGGAACCTGTCAAAGTTGAGGTCAACCGCGAGGTCAAACAAAAATTCCTTGAACTCTTTTCTGAAAATCCGATGATCATTCACTCGCCCGGCAGGATAAATATGATTGGCGAACATACCGATTACAACAATGGGTACGTAATGCCAGCGGCCATCGATAAGGGAATGCAGTTTGCCGTTGCTCCGAACAAGGGAAAGCAATCCATCATATACTCATTAAAGTACAATCAGTTTTACTCGGTTGATCACAATAATCTGGCAAAGGTGAAAGAACCAGAATGGGCAAATTACCTCCTGGGAATACTTTACCAAATGGATTCAGCAGGATTAAAAGTTAAACCGTTCAATTGTGTTTTCGATGGTGACCTGCCGGCCGGGGCCGGACTCTCTTCTTCTGCCGCCATGGAATGTGGATTTGCCTTTGCTTTGAACGAACTGAATCAATTCAATCTTCCAAAACTCGACCTGATTCACATGGCGCAATGGGCTGAGCATAACTATGTTGGCGTTAAGTGCGGAATAATGGACCAATTCACCAGCATGATGGGGTTGGAGCATCATGTAATGGTGCTGGATTGTCAGAGGCTCACATATTCCTATTCTCCCCTGGAAATTAAGGATTATTCCCTTGTGTTGTGTGATACGAACGTGAAACACTCACTGGCTTCTTCGGAGTACAATACAAGAAGGGCTGAGTGTGAGCAGGGTGTCAGCTTACTGCAATCCAGATTTCCCTCCATAAAATCTTTGCGGGACGTGACAATGGAGATGCTGCTTGATAACATGGATCTGCTGCCGGAACCGGTTTTGAACCGGTGTACTTATGTGGTACAGGAAAACGACAGAGTTTTAAAGGCAAGTGAAGATTTACAAAAAGGCGATCTGGCTACTTTCGGGAAAAGGATGTTTCAAACCCATGAAGGCCTTTCCTCGCTATATCGGGTCAGCTGTCCTGAGTTGGATTTTCTGGTCGAACAAGCGAAGACATTTACCGGAGTTCTGGGATCTCGCATGATGGGTGGCGGTTTTGGCGGATGCACAATCAACATCGTTCATCAAAATCGGGTTGGCGATTTTATCTACCATGTAAAGCAGAAATACAAGGGACAATTCAGGATCGGACTTACAACGCATGTTGTTAAAACCGGCAACGGAACGGCTATGATAGAGAATCCACTGGCTAAGCAATAGTTAAAATGAATTTCAATTTAGGGGAACATTCTCATAGAAGATACAATCCGCTCATAGGCGAATGGATACAAGTGTCGCCTCATAGAGCCAAACGGCCCTGGCAAGGTCAAACGGAAAGAGCAATAAAGCATGTTGAACAGTCTTATGACCTTGCCTGCTACTTATGTCCAGGCAACATCCGGTCGACCGGGCAGGTTAACCCCGGTTATGATTACACCTATTCCTTTGTAAACGATTTTGCTGCGATCATTCCGGATGTTCCGGATGGAAATGTGAATGAAAATGATCTGCTGATTGCCCGTAGCGAAAAAGGCCTTTGCAAAGTCATCTGCTTTTCACCCGATCACTCACTCACAGTGGCGGAAATGCCAACGGAAAACATCGTAAAGATCATAGAATGCTGGATCCGTGAATATGAGATATTAAGCGAATTGCCCTTCGTAAATTATGTACAGATCTTTGAAAACAAAGGTGAGGTGATGGGATGCTCAAACCCTCACCCTCATGGTCAGATGTGGGCTCAGGAGTCTATTCCAATGGAGCCGCTGAAGAAGCAGTACCATCAGCAAGATTATTATATGAAGAATGGCCGTACCCTTTTGTCGGATTACATTTCCCTGGAGTCTCAAAAGAAGGAAAGACTGATTGCAGAAAATAAACATTTTATTGCATTGGTTCCATTCTGGGCTACCTGGCCATTTGAAACGATGATCGTCCCAAAGCGACCTGCACCTAAGCTATCAGCGTTAACCGTCGAGGAGGTAAGTGCTTTTGCCGAAATGTATAAACTGGTGACTGTGAAATATGACAATCTATTTGAGACTTCCTTCCCGTATTCCGCCGGCATCCACCAGGCGCCCTGCGACGACAAGGATCATCCTGAGTGGCATTGGCATATGGTCTTCTATCCGCCCTTGCTGAGGTCCGCAGCTGTCAAAAAATTTATGGTTGGTTACGAGATGCTTGCGAACCCTCAACGTGATATTTCGGCAGAGTTCAGCGCTGAAAAACTCCGTGCGCTGCCTTCGAAGCATTTTAAAGAACATTCACGCCCTTTCATAAATAATCAGACTGGTATAATCTGAATAAACAAGTTATCATGTGACTAAAAATATGAATCGAAATAATTTGAATTCTATACTCTTAAAATGATTCAGTTACGGCTTTAATCGAAAATGACTTTCGGATTTGACGACAGCCGAATGAGGTTGATGAATGAAAGGAGGCTAGCGCACACGGTTTTAAATAATTTTGAAGGATAGGTAAACCCCAATTTTACTATGGCTTTCAGGAATTATGATCAACAAACCTTCGCTTATAAAAATGAATGGCAGAATGAAGTGAACACGGAGAATGTTCACCTGTCAAAAGAGCTGGCAAGACTAAAGACAGAGCTATGCCAGATAAAACTTGAACTGGGAAAAGTTAATCATGTTCTGGATGCCTTTGTTTACAGTATCTCGCACACCATACGCCAGCCATTGACTTCTATCCTTGGATTAATACATTTGGCAAGACATGATCATGTGTCGTCGCGCGATGAGTCTGCCTTGTATCATCAAATGATGGAAACCAGCATCCAAAAACTGGATGGAACTTTAAAGGAAATTCAGGATTATTCAGAGAGCTCCCGCAAGGCTATTGAAATAAAAAATGTCGACCTCGAAAGATTCATAGAATTGCGGTATGATCAGTTGATACTTACCCAGGGGTTGACAGGTATATCAAAAGGCTTCCATATTGATCACCAATATCCCTTTTACACGGATCCTCACCTTTTTTTTCTCATTATTACCAACGTCCTTTCTAACGCGATCAAATTTCGCGATGACAATAAGGAGAATCAGTTTATCAAGATAATAGTGTCAGTGAGGCAAGACTTTTGCAATATCAATATCACGGATAATGGCATCGGCATAGATCCAACTTATTTGCCCAGGGTATTTGAAATGTTTTTCAAAGCTAACAACATAAAGGAAGGTGCCGGATTGGGTTTGGCAATTGTTGACCAGGCTGTTAGCAAACTCAGTGGAAGCATTTCAATTTCTTCACGGATCGGCGAGGGCACAGAAGTGAGTATTCAATTGCCAAATGAGCTAGACCGCTTTATGGAAACAGATAAGATTCATAACGCAATGAAGAAATAATCACGGCTACATTAAAATATGCCGCATGAAGACCCTGATAGGTTACGACTGTCATGAATTTCGGATCTCGGATATCCCGGGAAAGCCAATCAGGTACGGATTGAATTCGAAGAAAAAGCTCACAAAATCGTTGAATCCATTGGTTTCTTATCGCAATTGTTGGAGCAAGAATTAGGGTTGGCTTGTTTATCCTAACGGCAACTTCCAGCCCCAAGACAGTTTTACCGGACCCTGTTGGTGCGACTACGTGTAAATGTTCATCAGCAAGGTGACTCTGTAAGTCCTCAAGAACCCGTTGTTGGTATTTTCTCCAGGTAAATTTGAATTTTAAGCTCTTGGAAAATTCTTTCAAGCTTCCGGTTTTTCTTTTTGATGACCATTTATTTGAGAACCTCCTTCAGCTTACGGGGATCCTTCCGACTGTCCCAAATAGTCAGAATTAATATCTGGGTTTCGGTCTCTTCGTAAATTATCAAATAGTCCTTTACAATTTTGATTCTCGTATTGACTTGGTCGGTTGGTTTTCCAATCTGCGGAAAGTCTGTAATGATCTTGACCGACGCTTTAAATAGCTCGTTTAATTTCTTGCTGTAAGAGTTGGATTTATTTCGAAGCCGCCAATAGTTCAATATCTCCTTCCTGTCGCGCTGGGCACGCCGGGACCAGACTACTTACTTAGCCATTCGTCTATGTCCTTGTTGGCTTCATCGTCTGTCAGAAATTCACCCCGCTTAATTTGTTCGCGAGCCTCGTTTACAGCACTTTTCTGCTCGTCCAAAAGTTTATAGACCTCGATATCTTCACTCTCCAGTTGAAGTAATCTAAACGCCTCCTCCAGGAGATTCTCGTTATCCGTTTTTTGGATCTTGTCGATAAGCCGCTTCTTTAATTCTGAAGTTGACATATGTTTTAAAATACTTTCTCAATTTACAGTTTTTCTGTTAAATACACGTTCCTCACCTCGCGGAGCCTCTTTGTACGTCTCAATAATTTAAACGCATTTTGCAAGAATCGGCACGCACAAAGGAGTCCCCGTTTTCGTCCGGTCAGAAAGATTCATTGATTTTTACCAACCTTCCATAAAACGCAAAAAGCAGGCTAAAAACCTGCTTTCTGGTGATGTCGTGGAGCCGCAGAGAATCGAACTCTGGTCCAGAGAAACTAATGGCGTACCTTCTACATGCTTAGTTGATTTTGATTGTCGGGAATAGCAAGGCAATCAACGGCCAAACTATACCTTAGTTACTGTGTCTTTTCCGTGATTAGCAACATCACACGGAGCATATTTACAAAACGACATCGCATATTCAGCACCCGCAAATCAAAGGCACTGAGCGACGATGGCCCGGGAGCTCTAAGCTCTACCGTAAGCTAACCTAGCAGTACGCTAAATTAAGCAGCCATGGCGTAGTTAGACTCGCCAAGTATGTTGTAGGACTATCTTTCAAGGCTCTCATCCCATGAGCCTGCATGCTTACATACGTCATTGCGCATCCTGTCAAAACCGGTCGGCCCCATAAGTCAATGAACAAAAATAATCCCGGCGTTAACCGGGACTACTTCTACTACAAATATAACATCAAAAAAGTTCAGGTTGGTAGATCAGGCACTTTTTAGCTTTCCTTTGACATTCATCACCGGATCAATCACGGACTCATTGAATTGTTCCTGTTCCGTAGAGCCCTTTAAGGCTGCCGTTGACGCGAGCCCTCCCGTCACAGTCTCCTGCACGGCATCAAAATAACCCGTTCCGACAAATGCCTGGTGCCGAACGGCCTTGAATCCGGACTCCTGTAGACGAAATTCCTTTTCCTGCAGTCGCGAATATCCAAGCATACCTTCGCTCCGGTATGCCTTCGCAAGCTCAAACATGCTGGTGTTCAGCGAATGGAAACCGGCCAGCGTAATGAACTGGAATTTATAACCCAGGTCTGCAAGCTCTTCGCGGAATTTCAACATCTCGGCCTCGTTAAGCTTTTTCGCCCAGTTGAATGATGGAGAGCAATTGTAGGCCAGCCATTTATTGGGATAAGCAGACTTGATCGCATGTGCGAATTCACGCGCCTGACCGAGGTCAGGATGAGAAGTCTCACACCAAACCAGATCGGCAAACGCCGCATAAGATAAGCCACGGGAAATCGCCTGCTCGATGCCGTTTTTAACTTTGTAAAATCCTTCATGTGTTCTGTGTCCATATATAAAAGGCCTGTCCCGTTCATCGATATCGGATGTGATAAGATTTGCTGCATCAGCATCGGTCCTGGCAATAATTGCCGTCGGCACATCCATCACATCGGCCGCTAATCTCGCCGCAATCAGCTTATCAACGGCTTCCCGCGTCGGGACCAGCACTTTTCCGCCGAGGTGACCGCATTTTTTTGCCGAGGAAAGCTGATCCTCAAAATGGACGGCGGCAGCACCTGCTTCGATCATTGCTTTCATCAATTCAAAGGCATTCAGGTTGCCTCCAAAACCCGCTTCCGCATCAGCCACGATCGGCGCCAGCCAGTGAATTTTTTCTTCATCGTCCACGAGACTTTGGATCTGATCAGCACGCAGCAAAGCATTATTGATCTTTCGCACGGCTGCCGGAACACTGTCGGCCGGATAGAGACTTTGGTCTGGATACATTTGCCCGGCGAGATTTGCGTCAGCGGCCACTTGCCAGCCACTAAGATATATCGCCTTCAATCCGGCCTGAACCTGTTGTATCGCCTGATTTCCGGTCAGGGCACCAAGCGCTGAAACGTATCGTTCATTCTTCAGCAATTCCCAGAAACGTGTTGCGCCCAATCGCGCCAGGGTGTGGTCGATCTTCACGGAACCGCAGAGTCTGGCTACCTCTGCTGCCGAATAGGGCCGTTCAACACCAATCCAGCGCGGATTCTTCTCCCAGTCATTCATCAATTGATTAATACGTTCGTTCTTAGTCATACCCAATTCAGATTAAAGTCATTTATTTATTATTTTATCGTTTATCCAATTAATCAAGACAGTCGTAAGCTTTAATTGTTAGGAACTCCTCAAACTCATCGTTCAACACAAGGCTGTTCAGGATATTCCTCGCCTGGTCGATTCGCTTCAGATCACGGGTCACTGCGGACACAGCATTCTTTACTTTCGTGAACTCTTCTTTTTCAAAGTATTGATAGAGGTCGCGCGTCATTGGACGGCCGTCGTCCAGAAAAATATTTTTGTGATGAATCCACTGCCATAGCTGCGCCCGGGATATCTCCGCCGTAGCGGCATCTTCCATCAGGTTGTACAACGCCGCGGCGCCGGTTCCACGCAACCACGATTCGATGTACAGAAGGGCGACATTGATATTGGTCCGTACACCTTTTTCGGTGATCGTACGCGGTACTGCGCGGATGTTCAGCAGATCGGCTGTATCAATATGAACCTCCGGAAGCAACACCTGTTTCTGGTGGGGCTCACCGTCTAGCTTTGTATCGAAAACGTTCTTTGCAATTTCAACGAGCTTCGGATGCGCAACCCATGTTCCGTCATACCCCTGCCCGGCCTCACGTTCTTTGTCGGCGGTGACCTGTTCAAATGCACGCCGGTTAACTTCCTCATCCTTGCTGGGAATAAATGCAGACATTCCACCGATTGCATGGGCACCGCGGCGGTGACAAGTCTTCACCAGCAACTGCGCATAAGAACGCATAAACGGCACACCCATCGTCACAAGAGACCTGTCGGGAAGGATGAAATTGTTATGATTTCTCATCTTCTTGATGATACTGAAAATGTAGTCCCATCTTCCGGCGTTGAGCCCGTCGATGTGATCGCGCAGCTCATACAGGATCTCGTCCATTTCGAACGCCGCGAGTATTGTCTCGATCAGAACCGTGGCTTTGATCGTTCCACGCGGGATCAGCAAAGCTTCCTCCGCAAAGAGGAACACATCATTCCAGAGCCGTGCCTCAAGGTGACTTTCAAGTTTCGGGAGATAAAAGAAAGGGCCATCACCTTCCGAAGCGAGGTAGCGCCCATTGTGAAATATAAATAGTCCGAAATCCACCAATGAAGCGGAAACGGGTTGTCGGTCGACGACAATATGTTTTTCAAGCAAGTGCCAGCCTCGCGGGCGGACCTTCAAAATCGCGACTTCTTTATTGAGCGAATATTGTTTGCCATCGGGTAACTCAAAATCTATTTCTTTTCTGACGGCATCGTAAAGATTCGCCTGCCCTTCAATGACGTTCCTCCACGTCGGTGAATTCGAGTCTTCAAAATCCGCCATGAACACATTGGCACCGGAATTCAGCGCGTTAATGATCATTTTTCTGTCGACAGGACCCGTGATCTCGACACGCCGGTCCTGAAGGCAGTCAGGTATCGGACTGACACGCCATTCCGCATCCCGGATTGCCTTTGTTTCTGGAAGAAAATCCGGCAACGCTCCATGATCAATTTCCTTTTGACGCACGTCACGAAGCTGCAACAGGTGTTCGCGGCGTTTATTGAATTTTCTATGGAGCGCGGCGATGAATTGCAGCGCATCCGCAGACAAGATTTTTTTAAAGGAGGGATGAAGTGGAGCCTTCACTTGAACCCCAATAAGTATATCACTAACTGTTTCCATAGGTGCAATCGATTGAAACGAAATTAAGGCCAAGTCAAAATGGCCATGGCGCGAAAGTTCGCTGGTACAACTTTTTTCGCTGTCGTTTGAAAGTCAGCGAAATGATTAAAGCCGCTTGGCGCATGATTTCGGGGGATGTTTCAGAATGCCAGCTGCTTTTAAGGTTTGAAATTTTTTTTCTTCGCTCGGGGTGATGGAAGCTGACCCGTTTTACAACAATCAGAAATCAAAAATTCAAACAATATGTTGGGGAAAAATGTCATCAATGAATCGAATGTGAGGCTCATCTTCGGTTTAAAGCTTCGTCAGCTCAGGCAGGATAAACACCTTATGTTAACCGAACTTTCAAAACTTGCGGGCATTTCGGTTTCCTACCTGAATGAAATTGAAAAAGGAAAAAAATTTCCGAAAGCCCATAAGATCGCATCGCTTGCAGACGCGTTGGGCGTAAGTTATGACTGGTTGATCTCACTGCAGTTGAAACAAGGACTCGGACCTGTTTCAAAACTTTTGCAATCCAAGATATTGCATGAGCTTCCCCTCGATGTTTTCGGCATTAACCGCGCAGAGTTGCTCGAACTGCTTTCCGCCGCACCCGTTAAACTCAACGCATTCCTCACCACATTGATAGAGATCAGCCGAAACTACGGATTGAAGATTGAGGATTTTTACTTTTCCGCGCTCAGGTCGTACCAGGAAATGCAGGAAAACTATTTTGAGGACATCGAAAATGCGGTTGATCAGTTTGCCAGGACCAATGACATTGACCTGTCCAAACCCGTCGAGCTTTCAAAGCTGCTGGAAATCATTCAATCACAGTATGAATTCCAGATCCTTGATGACGGCCTGTCTGCACAACCTGAACTGCAAAAGTTACGTGCAGTACTTCTTCCGGGAAAGCCGTCCAGGCTTCTGCTGAACAAAAATCTGAGTGACACTCAAAAAGCGTTTATCATTGCACGCGAGATCGGATTTCAGTTTCTCAATATCAATGAACGATCCAACACCAGCCCCCCCGTTCAGGTTGATTCGTTTGAGCAGGTACTGAATAATTTCAAGGGATCCTACTTCGCCTGCGCGCTGCTCCTCCATAAAGATGTTTTGATTCCGAAACTTCATTTGTTTTTTACAGAGAGGACCTTTGAGAACTCCTCGCTGTTGTCAATTGTTGACGAGTTCAGGGTGTCTCCGGAAATTTTTCTGCACAGGCTGACGAACCTGTTGCCCCGGTTCTTTGGAATTCAGGAAATATTCTTTCTGCGTTTCAGCAACGAAACCGGAACCGACAACTATGATCTGACGAAGGAGCTTCACCTGTCTGGCCTGCACGATCCACACATCAGCATGCAACATGAGAATTATTGCCGCAGGTGGCTTTCGATCAACATTCTGAAAGAGCTTTCAAAACAAATTGGCAACGGCTCGTACGAAAAAGCGCTTTGTAAAGCACAGCGGTCAAAATATATCGGCACTGACAAGGAATATTTGATCATCAGCTTTGCGAAACCTTCGTTGAACGGCTCCAGGGTCAACAACAGCGTATCCCTGGGACTGTCGCTTACCGACGCGATGAAAAAAAAGGTCAGGTTCTGGAACGATCCGGCGATACCCATCAGAATGGTTGGAGAAACTTGTGAACGTTGTCCGGCTTCCGACTGCGCTGAACGCAAACAAGCGCCTTTCGAATTTCAGAAAGCGCAACGCGTTGAAAACATGAAGATTGCGTTGCGCGCGCTCGCCGGAGAATAAAAGAAGCTAAAAATCCGGGAAAACTTCTGAGCCTGCGTCGCCGGAAAGTGTAAACTTTTTATCTTGCAGGCTGCAATGGAGAATTTTGTTGTATCGGCACGAAAATACCGCCCTACGGGGTTTGACGAAGTGGTGGGTCAGGAGCATATCACCACGACGCTAAAAAACGCTATCGACAACAACAAACTCGCACAGGCACTGTTATTTTGTGGACCGCGCGGTGTCGGAAAAACTACCTGTGCACGGATCGTTGCCCGTTTGATCAATGGCTTTGAGGAACGGGCCGAATCAAACTCCCTCAACATATTTGAACTCGATGCCGCCTCCAACAATTCCGTTGAGGACATCAGAAACCTGATCGACCAGGTCCGTTATCCCCCGCAGTTTGGAAAATTCAAGGTGTACATCATCGACGAGGTGCACATGCTCTCCAATGCGGCCTTCAACGCATTTCTGAAAACCCTGGAGGAGCCACCTTCATACGCCATTTTCATTCTGGCAACCACGGAAAAACATAAAGTGATTCCCACGATTCTTTCGCGGTGTCAGATCTTTGACTTTAACAGGATTCAGATCGCGGACATCGCAGGACATCTGAAACGGATTGCAGAGCACGAATCAATTCCAACCGAAGATGAGGCTTTGCACCTGATCGCACAAAAAGCAGATGGCGCCCTGCGGGACGCGTTATCAATTTTCGACCTGATGGTGACCTACGCGTCAGGCAAAGGTGTGACCTTCAAGGATACCCTGTCCAATCTTCATATTCTTGACTACGATTACTATTTCCAGGTCATCGATGCACTGCTGACACAAAATCATACGAAGCCAATCCTGTTATTCGATGAGGTCCTTAAAAAAGGATTTGACGGCCATAACTTTATCGTAGGACTCAGCGAACACCTCCGGAATCTGTTGGTTGCGCAGGACGCGCGTACCGTTCAATTGATGGAGGTTCCGGAAAGTGTAAAACGCAAATACGTTGAACAATCCCAAACCTGCCCTCCATCGTTGTTGCTGACGTGGCTGAACATTGGCAGCCAGTGTGATATCAATTACAAGGCGAGCAAAAACCAGCGTCTTTCTGTTGAACTCGCGTTGATGAAAATGGCCCACGTAGGCCATATCATTTCGGCAGAACAATTGCAAAATCTCAATGGCAACAATGCTGCACTCACCCCTCCTGCCGATGCAGGCTTAAAAAAAAAATTAGTTTAGAGACTGACTCCGAAAATCCGACGAGTCCGGAAGCGGTTTTCGCACCCCCTGCCGCTGCGGAACCGATAAAGGATCCCGCGCCAGCGCCACCCGTTGAAAGACCCAGGACTGCACCCAAAACAATCAAACTCACTGATATCCTTAAAACTTCGACGACGAAGGACGATAAAAAAGACGCCGCTGTTGAGGAGCAGCAAAACCAACCTTTTACCGCTGAAGAACTCAGGGCCGCCTGGACAGAATTCGCCGACCAACGCAAAAAATTCCAGGCGGAATTCCAAATGCTGTCACAACCCTACGAGGTCAGAGGAAATCAAATTGTGGTAACATTGCTCAGCCCCGTTCATGAAACGATGCTTGCCAACATCAAAAGTGAAATTACAGCTTTTGTCCGCGAAAGGATCCGGAATACGTCGATAACCGTGACTGGAGAGCTCAAGGGCAGCGACGAAAAAAAAGTGATCTACACCAACCGTGAAAAATTCGATTACCTGGCGGAAAAGAATCCACTGCTGCGGGAACTGAAAGACAGGCTGGGCCTGGATACGGATTTTTAGGTTGCGGGACCAATGTTCCGTAAAACCACCAGGCGAAGTCGGCAACGAAGTGTTTTAGTTCTTACTGACCAGAAAAGTTTTTTTGTAACCTGTTACGGTAAGGCCTGGCAATAAGAGTACACATTGAAAAATCGTTAACCAAAAGGACTAAAACCGTGTTATAGTACAATGGCCACGTCCAAAACGACCTAAGGCAGATATCAAGACGGTGATCGGTCAACGCCGGGTAAAAATGAAAGCCCCGATGATTTTTCAGTCATCGGACCTTTTTTTGTGCGGGGCTTTTCATCTACCCGGCTTAATGTTGGCAGCTGCCGTTACACAATCTTTTTCTTTTTTAACTCTGTCATTATAGTTTTAGTTAAGCTTCCAGCAACATTCCTATAATCTTGATCCGAAACAAACCAAGACATATTTACGGTTACCTTACCTGTCCAAATACGTTTTTGAAATGATGTATTGAACAAGTCTAGCTGAACCTCACGTGAACTAGTTGTCCCGTAACCGACAATGACTTTTGAAATGACGACAGTAAGTATGTGGTCTGGTTTATAGTCGGTTGGCAACATTTTCGGTATGAGTGAATTTAAGTCCGTGTCTTTGTCACGACAGCAATGGTATTTCTTAGTTGTTTTTATATTTTTTTTCGTCAAAGAGTCAGTTAGAAACTGACCCAAATAATCCATCGCCTCCTTTGTGTCCTTATCCCCAACGACAGCTAAATGCAAACCAGATACTTTGGTATTTGCTTGGTAGTCCCCTGATTGAGTAAATTTTGAACTCAACACACAGCCACTTAGTCCAAAAGTGAATAATGCGATTCCTATAAATGAATACTTTCCAATCATCTGTCAATAATTTTTTTACGGTTACTGCCAAGTAAGCATCCGATGAACTACACCTTGCGTGGCAACAGGTCAGCAATTCGGTTGACAGTATAGTTCGGTATTTTATCCAATGTTGAGCGCAACCATTCAAAAGGATTGACCTCATTGAGCTTGCAGGT